>Ga0302194_10000024_pt1 | contig 140125 bp, 115 predicted proteins | sample II_Bog_N1_1_FD_200227 | JGI IMG/M metagenome (GOLD analysis project Ga0302194, IMG submission 200227) | Peat permafrost microbial communities from Stordalen Mire near Abisko, Sweden - II_Bog_N1_1 | ecosystem: Environmental > Terrestrial > Soil > Wetlands > Peat | place: Sweden: Abisko...
TTGGTAAGAGGAGAATTGGTCATTAGTTGTTTCCTCCAAAATTTGGGTTTCTCCAAAGGCTTTCGGCGAATTTAGCAGGGGTGGTTTTAATTTTCCCCTCCGAATGATAAACGCGAGTTTCAGCCAGCACGCGGTCAAGTTTTTTTGGATGATCTTTGGCCCGATCATACCAGCGACGGTGAAGGTCAGAGCGACTCATCTCATCATGGCCTAAAACCGATTTGCATTCCTCCATCAATTCAATCAATTTCACTCCCTCAGGCTTTAGCGGTAAACCCAAAGTCGCTCTATCTAATGTCAGTTTTGAATTCAAAGCGATGGGCTTACTAAGATTCTTCGCTTTATTTTCATTATTACCATTCTTGGTAGTCGTTGATTGTCCGTTGGCCGTCCGTTGGCCGTCCGTTGCCGGACTGTTAATCTGTCTGTTAATTGCATCAGCGTTAATGTCAAAAACCCTCGTATCTATTAGCGTCGCGATGGTTCCCTTGTTCGTTGCTTTGAACGTTGCAAAATTCCAGTCGGCGAGCTTGGCCTTTGCGGTGCGATATTGCTGTTCAGAAAGTCCACACGCCTTGTAATCCCCGATGAGGGCTTGTCCGGGCAAAAGGTTGTATCGGTTAAATGCCGCCGTGCGCTGCGCTCGGCAGGCGATCATAGCCAGTAATCCGAATGCGGGCAGGTCGGCAAGTAGCTCGCGCGTCTCGTCGGAGCGCATCATTTTTACCCAAGAATTTGAAGGCGGTTCAATCAAGAAGCCTCCTTTGCATGTGCCCGCGCCGCCGGAGTGACCCACGCCGCAAGGTCAATGTCTCGGCATAGTTGAACAGCGTCGAACTGTTCGCAAACTGGTGCCTTCAACGCGCCGGATTCATGCCCGGCGCGTCTTTTTTTAGCTCTGTTCATTTCGCCTCCTTGTGCTTTGTCCGGCGGGCAGGTTTATTCTTCGCATCGTGACGCTGATAGCAATTGCGGATGCCAAACACGCGGCCAAATTCGCTTGCCGCCTTCGAGAATTTGAAGCTCGAAATTCCAAAGGATTTGGCTACCATGTGGCCAGCCACATTGCCGAACAGCTCCGGCTTTACTACCCAGATCGCGGCGATGGCCCGCTTGCCGATGTAGTTGACGGCCCGCTCGTCTTCTCGGGCTTTGCAGTCCGATTTTAACCACTCCATCAACAGACTTAGCATCTCGGCGGTATTCGGCTGTGTGCTGTCTGGCAGCGGTTCGCTTGGTTCTCCGTCGAGTCGGCGATATACTTCCTCAAATGGAAAATCCGTCACCGCCTCGCCCGTAGCGTGCTTGCTCTTGAAGTTCGGGTTGAAATCGTGGAATGCCATAATGCGGTCAGTTGCCAAACGTGCCATTGGCCGTCCTGTGAGCTACCGTTGCGGGTTCACTTGCAACCGATGTCTGCACCTTGCCGCTTAGGAGCCGTTGCACTTCGTCAATGCGATAAACCACGGCACGGCAGTTCAACTTGATCGGGTGAAGAAGCCCTTGGGCTTCATAACGAGCAAGTGTGCGCGGAGTTTTGTCCAGAAGCTCGGCGGCTCGGCTTCGTTTGATCGTCGGCTCAAGCTTTTTGGATTGGCCGGATTTATCCTGTCTTGTGCTTTTCATTTACGACACTTTTGCAGGAAAAAATCCGTCGTAAATAAAATTGATCCTATAACCGATTGCTAGATGATTTTGAAGCAATTCATTGAAAATCAACGTAATATTTTTTAGATAAGTCTGATCTCTGATGCTCACACCCGGAACTAAAAATGGTTAAAATCGTCAAGTGCCGCAATCAATTGTTCGGGTTGCCGTTACCTCCGGTGGTCTGGCCGACTGTGAATCGGTCGCGCCATGCCGCGCGGACTTCATCGGGGTCGAAGAATACTAGTCGGCCTATTTTGCGGTAAGGAACGCGCCTAAGCTCCTGTTGATCGCGCAACCAACGTAAAGTTGGTCTGCTCTTTTTTGGAAAGATTATTTCGAGCAACGTGTTTCCGTCCACAAGTTGCCCATCTGAAAGTTTAGACGCCGTATCCGCATCTGTGCCGAGGCAGTCAATTTTCTTCATAATTATCCGTGTTTCACAACGTTGCAGAAATCCGCGTTTCATTTCATCTGTTTGCATTCTCTAAAGCGCAGACATTGACCATCAGGTTTTTAAAAACATCCAATCGCTAATGTTAGCAATGGGTTTATGGTTGCACGCGAAACAAAAACCCAGAAAAACGACACAAATTGCCAATCAAACCTTAACTGATTTACGGTTGATTCGGTGTTTGTGTTGGGTGGTTCGGTCTAACAGTTCTAACAAAAACCACCCGGTTTTGGTTCATCTTGATTCATCTAGGGTTTTCCAGTAGAATATACGAAACCGTTGATTTTGTTGGTTTTCGTGAGTTTTCGGATGAAAACACACGACTGGCAATGTAGGTTCAAGTCCTACTTCTGGAGCCAACTTCTTCGTGAAATCTTGCTTTTTTTCCCGCGGATGGATTTATCAAAAAATTATCTCGCTTTATTTCTTACTGCTCAGTAGGCGGGACGAATATGACTCGCGCCATTTCGGAATTGGAACTCGTGCGCACAAGTTGCTAAGCTGGGTGCATGTCACGAAAGACGGGAGAAAATTCCAAAAACGGGTTTGGCGATGTCATCGGCTTGGCGCTGCTGGCGTTCGCGCTGCTGTTGCTGGTCGCGCAGTTGTCGTTTGACCGCAACGATATCTCGTTCCTCACGACGCGGCTGAACAAGCCGATTCACAATTGGATCGGCCTGCTCGGCGCGTGGCTGGCGTGGGGCAGTTTCACGGTGTTCGGCGCGGCGGCGTATGTGCTGCCGTGGCTGCTGGGAATTTTTGGCGCGGCCTATCTGCTGGATTTCTTGGGCTATTTGCGCGAACGGCTGCGCTGGTCGGTTTTGTGGGCCAGTGTCTTATTGATTGCGCTGACGGGCGTGTTTCATCTGCTCGATGACGGCAGCAAGCCGAAACAGTTTCACGAAGTCATCGGCGCGGCCAGTTCCGGCGGCTTGCTCGGCAAACTCACGTTTGGGCAGACGTCGAATTATGACTATGGCTTTTGCCTGCTCGGCAATCTCGGCGCGACGATTGTTTATGCGTCGCTCGGTTTGATCAGCCTGTTGTTCCTCACCAATTTTCAGCTCGGCGAATGGATTCAAGGATTTCTGCGCCAGCAAAAAACGGAGGCCGATGCCGCCAAATCAGCGGAAGAACTGGCCTTGGAAAAACGCGCTCGCGAATTGGAAAAACAAAAACGCGTGCTCGAACAGGAAGTGCAAAAGTCAGAAAAATCTTCTGCTAGTGCCGCGCCGGTCGCGGCGACGCAGAGCGGACTCGGGGCCGATGGCAAGCCCGTGCCCGAGCCGACCGTGCGCGATCTGAGTGTGCCGCAGCCAAAAGGTCCGCGCGTGCGCAAGACGACGTTGCCACCGGAGCCGGAGAAGGAAATGGCGGCCGGATCCGATCCGGTTGAAGTGGGCGAGGTCATCTCCGCGCGCGAGGTTGCCGCCGCGACGACCGCCGATATTTTGGGCAAAAATTTGCAGGACAAATTGGCGGAAGAAAAAACCGCCGCCGCCAAAATCGATGAGGTGGAAAAGGCAGAGCCGGAAAAAATCGAGGAGCCGAAAGCTGATCCTGTTATCACGATTGCCGATGGTTCAGTTCCGCCGGCGCCGCTGCCCAAGCCGCGCATTTTGCCGCGCAAGCCGAAGCCCATCACTGTGGCGTCGACGCCGATGATCGGCAATTACAAGTTGCCGTCGCTCGACTTTTTGCAGCACGCGGACATGACGCTCAAGCCCACCGAGTCCAAGGAAGAACTCATGGCCAACGCGCGGCTGATGCAGGCGACGCTCGCGCAGTTCGACATCGAAGTGTCGCTCGGCGACATCACCAAGGGGCCGACCATTACGCGCTACGAATTGCATCCCGCGCCCGGCGTGAAGCTGGAAAAAATCGCCGCGCTCTCGAACAACATTGCCGCCGCGCTCAAGGCCGAACGCATTCACATCCTCGCCCCGGTGCCTGGAAAGAGTTCCGTCGGCGTGGAAGTGCCGAATTTAATCAAGACGAAAGTCATCATGCGCGATTTGTTCGAGTCGGACGAATGGCGCAATTCCAAAGCGCGCATTCCCATCGCGCTGGGCAAGGATGTTTACGGCCATCCCATCGTCGCCGACCTCGCGGAAATGCCGCATTGCCTCATCGCTGGCAGCACCGGTTCCGGCAAATCCGTTTGCATCAATTCCATCATCGCTTCGCTGCTCTACAAATTTTCGCCGGATCAATTGCGCTTTGTGATGATTGATCCAAAAGTCGTCGAGTTGCAGCAATACAACGCGCTGCCGCATCTCGTCGTGCCGGTCGTGACCGATCCTAAAAAGGTTTTGCTCGCGCTGCGCTGGGTCGTCAACGAGATGGAAAAACGCTACCAGATCTTCGCGCGTGTCGGCGTGCGCAACATCAAATCGTTCAACGAGCGGCCGAAGGACAAGCCGCTGCCGCAACAGGAAATGGAACTGCCGCTCGCCGTCAAAAAAGAAAAGGTCGAGGCCGGCGCGGATGGTTTTGCTGTGCAAGTGGACGAACAAATCGTTGTGCCGCGCGAGGACGACATCATCATTCCCGAAAAACTTTCCTACATCGTCGTCATCATTGACGAGTTGGCGGATCTCATGCTTGTCGCACCGGCGGATGTCGAAATGGCCATCGCGCGCATCACCCAGATGGCGCGCGCGGCGGGCATCCATTGCATCGTCGCCACCCAGCGGCCGTCAGTCGATGTCATCACTGGAGTTATTAAAGCAAACATCCCCGCGCGCATCGCATTTCAGGTGGCGAGCCGCGTGGACTCGCGCACGATTCTCGATGCAATGGGCGCGGACAAATTGCTCGGCAAGGGCGACATGCTTTATCTGCCGCCGGGTTCCGGCAATTTGAAACGCGCCCAAGGCGCGCTCATCACCGACAAGGAATTGGAAGACATCGTCGGTTTTATCGCGCAGCAGGCCAAGCCCAGCTACGAAGTGGAAATTCATAAGCAACTATCCAAACCGAGTGCGCCGACGGATATCGAAAGCGGCATTGACGAGGACGAGGAAATTATTCAGCAATGCATCGAGGTCATCCGCAGCGAACAGAAGGCGAGCGTCTCGCTGCTCCAACGCCGCCTGCGTCTGGGTTACGGCCGGGCGGCGCGCATCATGGACGAACTGGAAAATCGTGGCATCGTCGGCGAGAGCAACGGCGCGGAGCCACGCGAAATCCTGATTGACCTCGACGGCAACGGCGCGGACGGTGGCGGACAGAGCGCGGTTTAGAAAGCAGGCACGTGCGGGGCGGTCACGGAATTTGTTAAGACCATGTTGGTCGTTGCCGAATTCATCTCGTCGCGAATGGCTTTTGCCAGCGCGTTGTTGCCTTGGGCTTGAGCCAAGGTGAGCGCCAGTTCAAACTGGCTTTTCGCGGCCGCCAGATTGCCCTGGCTGGCCAGGGCGCTGGCGAGATGATCATGTCCTTCGGCAAAATCCGGCTTCACGAGGAGCACGCGTTTAAAGAGGGCGATGGCTTCCGGCCAACGTTTCTGCGTGGCGAAAGCGACGGCGGCAATATATTGGGCATCCGTTTCATCCACTTTGAAATGCAGGGCCTGCTGGAATTGCGCGGCGGCTTCCGGCCATTTTTCCCCGGCGGCCAGGGCCAAGCCCAAATCGTAATGCGCTTCATTATAATCAGGCCGCAGTTCCAGCGCCCGCTTGAATTCCGGGATGGCTTCGGCGGGCTTATTTTCCTGCAACAATGCGTCGCCTAAATTGTAATGGGCGGCGGAAGAATAAGGATTGAGCTGCAACGCTTGATCAAATTGCTGAACGGCGGCCGCGTGATTTCCCTCCTTTACCAAAGCGATGCCCAGATTGATGCGGGCCTCGGGAAAACGCGGTTCCAGTTGCAGTGCCTGCTGGAAGTAGGGAATCGCATCCTGCGCTTGGTCCAGGTTCAGCAAGGCGCTGCCCAGGTTGTTGTTGACAAAAGAATGATCGGAGTCGCAGGCGAGCGCGTGGGTCCAAAGCGTGATACTGTTTTTCCAATAACTGGTCTGGACATATGCGCCCAACAACAGCGTGGCGAGAATTCCCGTCGCCGTGCAACCCAGCACGATCCGCCCGTGCCGCCAAGTGGCGGTGAGGTCACGCGCGCCCCAAGTGAGCAGGATATACAAACCAATTTGCGGCAGATAAGTGTAACGATCCGCCCGCGCATTTTGTCCCGCTTGCATGATGTCAATCACCGGTAGCAACATGCCGAGATACCACAGCCAGCCCACTGACCAATAGGGATATTTTTTTCGGCCGCTGTAAGCGACCGCTGAAATGATCAACAATATCAATGTGGAGAACCCCATGGGCCATGTGAAGGAATTGATTTCCACCGGCGCATAAGCCACGGTTAATCCCACCGGCCAAAGCATGTGCCACAGATAATCCGTGTAGGCCAGCAGGACGTTGCCGGTCCGCGCAACCGGAGAAATACTATGGGCGATGACCACGGCATTTTTCGCGGAAAAAATGGTGATGAGGCAACTGGCGGCGCTTAACAAAACGAAAGGGATTTTCTCCCAAAGCAGAGACCACCAGGCGCGCCGTTGAACTAGTATTGTCCCCGCTGGCAGCCGTTGCAATGGCCAATAGTCCAGCAGCAGCAGCACGAACGGCACCGTCACCAGCATGGATTTGGACATCAGGCCCAACGCAAAAAAAATCAACGCCAAAAAATAATTCCGTCGTCCGTCGCGCGGACGCTCAGCCAAACCGTCAGCGCGCGGAACCATTTTTTTTTGCTGCGCATAACGCGTCCACGTCCACAACGTCAGCATGAAAAAAAATCCGCTCAAGACGTCCTTGCGTTCCACCACCCAGGCCACGGATTCCACGCGCAAGGGATGAATGGCGAACACGGCGGCCACAAAGGCGGACGGCCATTGCCGGCCCGTAAGCTGGGACAGGAGCAGAAACAGCAAAATGGCGTTCGCGCCATGCAGGCACACATTGGTGAAGTGGTGACCGCCCGCGTTGGCGGCGAAAAACTGCCAGTCCAACTGGTGCGACAGATCCGTGAGCGGAAACCAGGTGCCCACATTGAAGTGAAAAAAAGCGTAACCGATGCCGGCCAGACTGAATCCCTGGATGATCGTCGGGTTCATGAACACATAGCCGGGATCGTCGTAGTTGATGAAATCGAAATGAACGGTCTGGCCGAAAACCGCCCAAACCATGGCGCCCAAAACCAGGCAGATCGCGGTGGTTTGGCCCACTGCAGGCGGTTGGCTGGTGGAAGCGACGGATTGCGAAAAAATCCGAAATTTGTCAGCAAGTTTCAATCGTGAAGGGTAGCGTTAAGGAGCGTCGGCACGTCAAGTGAGATTTTAATCACGCCCGCAGCGGCGCAAAGCGACGGCTTGGCGCGGGCGAAAATCTTGCGCAACCGCATGGGATTGGCAAATTGAAATCAGCCGATCTTTAATCCGGCCACGCCGCTGATTTTTTTGCGTTCGGGGGCGAAATAATTTCCAAGATTGCTAATTGCGCGGCAAAACCGCTAAATGAAGCATAATGTCAACGGTTGCCGAACAGCTCCGCGCTGCGCGCGAGGCGAAACATCTCACAGTAGAGCAGGTCGCGGATTTGACCAAAATGCGCTCCGACCACGTGCGGGCACTGGAGGAAGGAAACTTCAATGTTTTCTCCGCGCCGATTTATATTCGCGGCTCGGTGAAAAATTACGCGAGTGCGCTGAAGCTCGACACCGCCAGACTCATCGCCGCGCTCGACGCGGAATTGAGCGGCACCAAAAATTACGCCGCGCCGCCGCCGTTGGTGGAATCAAAAAAAACCTGGCTCGATCATGTGACACTCATTCTGGCGAAAGTGAACTGGAAGCTGGGACTGGCCGGCATCGTCGCGGCCGCCTTGATTTTGCTGGTGATTTCTTCGTTCCTTGCCTGGCACCACCATAAGAAGAATGATCCGCTGGCGAATCTGCCGCCCGCCGTTTATCAGCCCGCGAATGCCGGCGACACCTTGCCGCTGCCAAAACGGTAAATTATTTGCGATTGGCGATATACGATTTACGCGCGAATGAGACGACGGCGCGGCTTCGTAAATCGTGAATCGTGAATCGCAAATCTTCGATTTCTTCAGACGTCCTCCAAATACAGCGCCCGGTTACGCCAGAGATAAATAATTCCCGACGCGGCCGTCAGCACGACGGTTAGCCACAGCATGATTTCCGCAAAGAGCGGCGTCCACGCCACGAAAAGATTTTTCAACCCTGCCGGCCATTCTTCGCACGCATCCACCACGAGCAGCGCGATGATGGTGATGATCTGCGAAATGGTCTTGTGCTTTCCGTAACGCTCCGCCGCGAGCACAATATTTTTGGACGCCGCCAGCAGGCGCAGGCCGGTGATGGCCAGTTCGCGGCTGACGATGATCACGACCATCCACGCCCCGACTTTCACCGGCGCGTTCGGATTCATGTGCGTGCTTTCCACGAACGCGACGAACGCCGAGCACGTCATGATTTTATCCGCGAGCGGGTCCATGAGAATGCCGAAATTCGTGATCAAGTTGCGCGCGCGCGCGATGCGGCCATCGAGAAAATCCGTGAAGCCCGCGAGGCAGAAAAAAATCAGCGCCAGCGTGTCGTTGTAGGCGAACTTGGAAAAAATCGCCCAGAGAAAAACCACCGTCAGTCCAAAGCGCGAAACGGTGAGTTTGTTGGGCAGATTCATTTTTAAAAATTGTAGCAGCCGACGTGAGGAGGCTCACTTCAAAAAGGAGCGGAAATTTGGGCCTCCTCACGTCGGCTGCTACGCAAAAGGTTCACGCGCCGAACTTGTCGAACATCTTCGCGTTCGCCTGCATGAGCCGGATCAGGAATTTCGCCGGGAAAATGCCGAGCGAGCCGATGTTCGCGCCGGTTTCCGTAAAACGCTCCAATTTGTCTGAACCGCTCGTGGCCGAGTGCAGCAGGATCGGCTGCGGATGCCACGAGTGACCATGCAACGCACACGGCGTCGAGTGATCGCCCGTGACCACGAGCACGTCCGGTTTTTTCTTCAGGAGAATCGGCAGCGCGGCGTCAAATTCTTCGATCGCTTTTTTCTTCGCGGCATAATTGCCGTCTTCGCCGTATTTGTCCGTGTATTTGTAATGGATGAAAAAGAAATCGTAGTTGTCGTATTCCTTCAAGTAGCGTTCGAACTGCTCCTTGATCGTCTGCGGTCCCTCGATTTTTTCCATGCCGACGAGTTGCGCGAGGCCTTTATACATCGGATAAACCGCGAGGCACGCCGGCTTGAGCAAATAACGGTCAGCGAACAAAGGAATGTGCGGCTGATGCGCGATGCCGCGCATGAGAAAACCGTTCGCCGGTTTTTGCTTGGCGAGAATCGGCAGCGCGGCGGCGTAAAAATCGGCGATGAGCTTCGCCATTTTTTTCTGCTTCAAATTTTTCGGGTCGCGCGGCTTGACCGTCGGAATCGCAAAACCTTCGCGGTTCGGATCGGCATCGGTCAGCGGCCCTTCCAAACCTTTGCCGCGAAACACGACGACGAAGCGATGTTCCTTGACGGCCTTGATGATGACCTGCGTGTCGCCGATTTTTTTAATCTTCGCGGACAGCAGCGCCACCATTTTTTCACACGTCTCGGTCGGGATGCGGCCGGCGCGGCGGTCGGTGACAATGCCTTTCGCGTCAAGCGTCGCAAAATTCGCGCGGGCGCAAACATCGCCGGGTTTCAATTCCAAACCCAGGCCGAGCGCTTCGATGACGCCGCGACCCACTTGAAATTCCAACGGATCGTAGCCGAACAAACCAAGATGGCCCGGCCCGCTGCCGGGCGTGATGCCGGGCGCGACGGGAATCATGCGGCCCTGCGCGGAATTTTTGGACAGCGCGTCGAGGTTCGGCGTGTAAGCGGCTTCGAGCGGCGTGAGATAGCCCTGTTCCTTCGTGGCGATGTCGCCGAGCCCGTCGAGCACGAGCAGGACGTGTTTGGTTTTGGTTTTGAGAGTCAGCTCCGAGTAAAGTTCATCCAAATTCATGAAGTCATTCTACAAAAGAAAGGCGGTGAGGCAATTCGATTCCATTTTGCGCCGTGACGAAACGGTGACATTATTTTGTCCGCGATGAATCCATTGATGTTGCAAGAATTTCACCACAGCCTCGGCGCGCGGTTCACAGAATTGAATGGCGCGCAGATCGTGAATGACCACGGCGACTGGCTGGCCGAACACGTCGCGTTGCGCGAAACCGCCGGCGTGATGGACCTGAGTTTCCGCTCGCGAATCTGCCTTGTCGGTGCGGATCGGGCGCGTTTTTTACACGGCCAAGTCACGAACGATGTGAAAAAACTTCGCGCCGGCGAAGGCTGTTACGCCGCCATCACCACGGCCAAGGGAAAAATGGAAAGCGACCTGAACATTTTCGCGCTCGCAGACGAACTGCTTTTGGATTTCGAGCCGGGTCTCACGAAAAAAATTTCAGAGCGGCTGGAAAAATTCATTGTGGCGGACGACGTGCAAATTGTGGAGGCCGCGCCGCACTATGGCCTTTTAAGCGTGCAAGGGCCGAAAGCGGAAACCATGATCCGCGCGCTGGGACTTTTCGCAGATATTCCCGCCCAGCCGCTTGGTTCGGTGAAAATTTCCGACGCCACCCTCGGTGAAATTTATTTGGTGAATGATGCGCGCCTTGGTGGCAGCGGCTTTGATTTGTTCGTCCCAAATAATTCCCTAGGCGCGGTGGCGGACAAATTGATTGCCGCCGCCAAACAAATCGGCGGCCGCGCGGCGGGCTGGCAAGCTTTCGAGACCGCGCGCATTGAGGCGGGCATTCCGCGTTTTGGTGCGGACATGGATGAATCAAACATTCCGCTCGAATGCGGCATCGAAGCCCGCGCCGTGACTTACAACAAAGGCTGCTACATCGGCCAGGAAGTCATCAATCGCATCCACAGCGTCGGCCACGTCAATCGCGAGTTGCGCGGCCTGCGCTTGGCCGATGATTTGAAAAACTTGCCTTCGCGTGGTGATAAGATTTTTCATGGCGACAAAGAAGTTGGTTGTGTGACGAGCGCGGTGCGATTGCCAAAACTCAACGCGAATGTCGCGTTGGGCTACGTGCGACGCGAGGTGAATCACCTCGGCAGCGAGCTGTCATTGCGAACCGCGAGCGGCGAGGGCGTGGTAAAAATTGTTCCGCTGCCGTTTGTCTGACGGGCTGTCATTTACTTTCGCGGGCGACGCTGCTAAAACTTCCGCGTGTTCAATGCTGCCGCCATTTGGAAAAATCTCAATTCGCCGCGCCAACTCTTTTTGATCGCCGGTCCGTGCGTGATCGAAAACGAAAAACTGTGCCGGACCGTCGCGGCTTCCCTCAAAAAAACCTGCGCGGAACTCGGAATTTTTTACGTCTTCAAGGCCAGTTTCGACAAGGCCAATCGCACCTCGGGCAAGGCTTTCCGCGGGCCGGGCATTGAAGGTGGTTTGAAAATTCTGGCGAAAATCCGCGAAGAATTTGGCGTGCCCATTTTGACGGATGTGCACACGGAAGCGCAGGCGACGAAGGCGGGCGCGGTCGTGGACGTTTTACAAATCCCGGCTTTTTTGTGTCGGCAGACGGATTTGATCGAAGCCGCTGTCGCCACTGGGAAAATTGTGAATTTAAAAAAGGGCCAATTTCTTTCGCCGACCGAAATGGGCCGCGTCGCGGAAAAGGCGGCGCTCGCGGGCGCCCAAAAAATCCTGCTCACGGAACGCGGCACGACGTTTGGCTACAACAATCTCGTGGCCGACATGCGCTCGATTCCGATCATGAAACGGTTTGGTTTTCCGGTGATTTTTGACGCGACGCATTCGGTGCAACTGCCCGGCGGCGGCGGCGACAAATCATCCGGCCAGCGCGAATTTGCGCCGGTTTTGGCCCGCGCCGCGCTCGCGGTCGGCGCGAACGGCCTGTTCATCGAGACGCATCCGAAACCGGACGAAGCCTTGAGCGATGGGCCAAACATGATTCCGCTCGGCGAGATGAAAGCGACGTTGAAATCGCTGCTGAAAATTTTCCAGGCGGTGCGTTGAAATGGCCAAACCAATTTCATCCGCGCTGAGCGCGAGATTAAAACGCATCAAATTATTTTTGTGCGACGTGGATGGCGTGCTGACGGACGGCTCGATTTTCATCGGCGGCGAGCGCGAGTTCAAACGGTTCAACATCCGCGACGGCCTGGGCTTGGTGCTGGCGCGGCGCGCGGGTTTGAAAGTCGGGTGGGTTTCGGCGCGGCCTTCGCTGGCGACGAAATTGCGCGCGGACGAATTGAAGATTGATTTTCTGGTGCAGCAGACCGACGCGACGAGCAAGACGGCGGCGATTGAGGAATTGCTGGCCAAAGAAAAATTGAACTGGTGCGACGTTTGTTTTGTCGGCGATGACATCATTGATCTCGGGCCGCTGACGCGCGCGGGCTTCGCGGTGGCGGTCGGCGATGGCGTGGCCGAGGCGCGGGCGGCGGCGCATTACGTCACGAAAAATTTCGGCGGGCGCGGCGCGGTGCGCGAGACGGTGGAACTGATTTTGCGCGCGCAGGGAAAATGGCGGTCGTTTGTAAAAAATTACACGGCATGAAATTCAATGATCCGAAAATTTTATTCGCGGCCACGGCGTTGTTTTTTTTAATCGCGACGACGCGCGAGAATGCGCAGACAAATTCGTTCGGCGGCTTGAAGGATTATCGCGCGACGGATTTCACACAGGAGACCTATTTCGAACCGCCGGACGATCAGAAGGTCAAAATGCGGTTGTCGGGCGCGTCGGCGTCGCCGCTGCCCGGCACGATGCAGGACGTGAAAGAGTTGAAACTGGAATTGTTCAACACCAACGGCAATTCCATGGTGACCGTGAAGGCGCCGCAATGCACTTATGCGCCGCTGGACGGCGTGGCGAGTTCAGCGGGCCATCTGGAAGTGACGACCTCGGGCGGGAAATTTCGCACGGAGGGCGATGGGTTTTTATGGCGGCAAAGCGAACAGTCGCTGAGCATTTCCAACCATGTGGTGACGACGATCGCCACCGAGTTGTTTGCGGAACAAAAAAATTCGTTATGAAAAAAATGATTTTGCTTTTGCTGGCGCTGGCCGGCGGTCTCGCTCTGGCGCAGACCAATGCGCCGACATCCAAAACGCCGCCGCATCGCCCCACGGTGATCACGTCCGACAGCGCGGATTTTGACCTGAACATCCACCAGGCGATTTATCGCGGGCACGTTTTGGTGGACGATCCCAAGGTGAAAATGCAATGCGAATTGCTGCTGGTGGATCTGCCGACCGGCGGCGAACATCTGACCAATGTGGTGTCCGACAAAAATGTGGTGATTGATTTCACGGATGAAAAAGGCCAGACGCATCACGTCACGGCAGACCGCGCCGTTTATGCTTACAGCGTGAAAGGCGGCGTGACAAACGAGACGGTGACGTTCACGGGCAATCCCAAAGTGGAATCACCGGAAAGCACGATTTTGAGCGAGCCGCTGGTGTGGGATCGCGCGGCGAACAAATTCCATTTCCACAACGAGACGATGACGTTCCGCCAGAATTTGAACGGCTTCGGGACGGGCACGAATGCGGGCAGTCCGGCGGCCTTAAAATTTAATTGAATGGAATTTGTGTGAGCGAACCGGAAGCGCAATCTGATTCGGAAAACATTTCCGGCCCGCCGGCGGAGGCAATGGCCGGGAAGGAAAATTCTATGCTCGTCACCGAAAAACTGGTGAAATCGTATCGCGGGCGACGCGTGGTCAACGGCGTTTCAGTCAATGTGGGCGCGGGCGAAATCGTCGGGCTGCTCGGTCCGAACGGCGCGGGCAAGACGACGACGTTCAACATGGTCGTGGGCGTGGTGAAACCGGACGAGGGCTGGGTGAAATTTCAAGATCGCAAGATCACGACGCTGCCGATGCACTTGCGTGCGCGTCTGGGCATCGGTTATTTGACGCAGGAGCCGTCGGTGTTCCGCAAATTGACGGTGGAGGAAAACATCCTGGCGATTTTGGAAACGTTCAGAATGTCGCGCGCGGAACGCGACGTGCGGCTGAAATATTTGCTGGAAGAATTGGACCTGACGCCGATCCGCAAGAGCAAGGCGTATCAGCTGAGCGGCGGGGAAAAGCGGCGGCTGGAGATCACGCGCGCGCTGGTGACGAGCCCGAAATTGTTGCTGCTCGACGAACCGTTCAGCGGCATTGATCCGATCGCGGTTTACGAGGTGCAGAAAATTGTGCGCCGGCTGAAAGAACGCGGGCTGGGCATTTTGATCACGGACCACAATGTGCGCGAGACCTTGAAATTAATTGATCGCGGATACATCATCCACAAGGGGCAGGTGCTGGTGGCCGGCTCGGCGGAATTTCTGGCGAACGACCCGAAGGCGCGTGAGATTTATCTCGGCCCGGAATTTAACCTATAAATTTATGGAACGACTGCCGCTCACGGTCGGAGAATTTTACAAGGAACATGGCGCGACGCTGGAAATGCGGCTCATCTCCAGCGAGGCCAGCCTGGACCGCGTCATCCGCGAGCCGACGGTGAACCGCCCCGGCCTGGCGTTGAGCGGTTTCACGCGCTACTTCGCCTACAAACGGATGCAGGTGATGGGCCACGCGGAGGTTTTTTACTTGCGATCCTTGCGGCAGGAGGAGCGCGAGGCGCGTTACGCCTATTTGTTCGCCTACAAAATTCCGTGCGTGGTGTTCAGCCGCGGCATGAAACCGGACAAAGAATTTTTGACGGCCGCCGAACAGGCCGGCGTGCCGATTTTCCAGACACCGCTCGTGACGATGAAATTCATCAACAAGGCGACGCTGGAATTGGAAATGATGTTCGCGCCGCGCGGCACGGAACTCGGGAGCATGGTGGACATTCTCGGCATTGGCTTGATCATCCGCGGTGAAAGCGGCATCGGCAAAAGCGAATCCGTGCTGGCCTTGATCGAACGCGGTTACAGCCTCGTCGCCGATGACGTGGTCAAAGTCACGCTGGTGGACGGCCGGGATGTTTTGTGCACGAGCGCGGAATTGACGCGCGACCACATGGAAGTGCGCGGCATCGGCATCATCAACGTCGCGCAGATGTTTGGCGTGAAGGCGATCCGCAAAGAAAAAAGTCTGGACCTGATCGTCTCGTTGAAAAGCTGGAACGACGTGGCCGACGTGGACCGGCTCGGCATGGATCAAGAAAATGTCAAAGTGCTGGGCATAGACATTCCGCACGTGACGATTCCCGTGCGGCCCGGTCGGGACATCGCGCGCTTGATCGAAGTCGCCGCTTTCCAAGTCAAGCTGCGCAAATCGGGTTACAATGCCGCCGATGAACTGAACAAGCGATTGATCGCGCAGATGGCGGAAAAAACGATCCTGCCGCCATTGTCACCATAAATTGTATTGGCGAAAATGATTCACCCGCACTAATTTTGTCCGCGATCCAACCAATGAGCGCAAAAAAAACTGACACCGAGTTCCTCACCAAGGAACTTACCATCGCCAACAAATCGGGCATCCACGCCCGGCCGGCGGCGATGTTCGTCAAAATCGCCACGCGCTATGGCAGCGACATTTTTGTGGAAAAGGACGGCGAAAAAATCAATGGCAAGAGCATCATGGGTTTGATGATGCTCGCCGCCGGCCCCGGCAGCAAAGTCACGCTGCACGCAAAAGGTGCGGATGCGACTGCGGCGATCGCCGAACTCGAAGCGCTCGTGCAGCGCAAGTTTGACGAGGAATAAAACTTCGTTGGTGCCGCCGAAATTTATCGGCGGCTTTGGTTTCAACTTGAAACTTGCCACGTTCGACTTGAAACTAGCGGAATGGCTGCCGCTGAAATCAACGTCAAATACGTCGCGCATCTCGCGCGGCTTGCGCTCACGCCCGCAGAAGAAACCAAGCTTGCCGCGCAACTCGGCAACATTCTCGGCTACATCGAAAAGCTGGGCGAGCTTGACGTCACCGGCGTCGAACCGACCGCGCACGCGGTGCCCATGGTCAACATCACCCGCGCCGATGAAGTGCGCGAATCCCTGTCGCACGAAGATGCGCTGCGCAACGCGCCGCGCCAGGCCAGCGGACTTTTCATTGTTCCCAAAATCGTCGAATGATTTCATTTTCTCACGCAAAGCCGCCAAGCTCACAAAGGAAAAATTTTACTTTGCGTCCTTGCGTCCTTGCGTGAGCCGTTTTCCCCATGTTGAACCAACTCACGATTTCCGAACTCACCGTCAAGCTTGCCACGCGCGAAGTTTCCGCGTGCGAAGCGACGCAAGCCTGCCTGGATCAAATCGCCCGCGTGGACGGAAAAATTCATGCCTTCATCAGTCACAACGCGGCGGATGCGCTCGCGCAGGCGGACGCGGCGGACAAAATAATTTCTCAAGGTGGCAGCGATGCACGTCGCCCGTTGCTCGGCGTGCCCATCGCGGTCAAAGACGTGCTGGCCGTGAAAAACCAGCCGCTGAACTGCGCGTCCAAAATTCTTGGCAACTACATCTCGCCCTACGACGCGACGGCGATTGAAAAATTGAAAGCGGCGGGCGCGATCATTTTCGGCCGCCTGAACATGGATGAATTTGCGATGGGCAGCTCGACGGAAAATTCCGCGTTCGGCCTCACGAATAATCCGTGGGACGTGACGCGCATTCCCGGCGGCTCGTCCGGCGGTTCGGCGGCGGCGGTCGCGGCGGACGAATGTTTCGCATCACTTGGAACGGACACCGGCGGTTCGATTCGACAGCCCGCCGCGCTGTGCGGCTGCGTTGGTTTGAAGCCGACTTACGGTCGGATTTCGCGCTACGGCCTCGTCGCGTTTGCAAGTTCGCTCGATCAAATTGGTCCGTTTACGAAAGATGTGCGCGACTGCGCGACGTTGCTCGGCGTGATGAGCGGTGTGGACAAACGTGATTCGACGAGCGTGCCGGAGCCGGTGCCAAATTACGTCGCCGCGCTCGATGGCCACATCAAAGGTCTGAAGCTCGGTTTGCCGAAAGAATACATGGTCGGCGGGCTGGATCCGGAAATCAAGGCGGCCGTGGACGCCGCCGTGAAGCAATACGAAAAGCTCGGTGCGGAAATTGTGGAAATTTCCCTGCCGCACACGGATTACGCGGTGGCGGTTTATTACATCATCGCGACCGCCGAGGCGTCCGCCAATCTAGCGCGTTTCGACGGCATCCGCTACGGTGCGCGCGTGGATGGCAACGATCCGATTGAACTCTATTCCAAAACGCGGGGCGCCGGTTTTGGCGCGGAAGTTAAGCGGAGAATTATTCTGGGCACCTACGTTTTGAGCAGCGGTTATTACGACGCATATTATCTGCGCGCGCAAAAAGTCCGCACGCTCATCCGCAATGATTTTCTGAAGGCGTTTGAGACCGTGGACGCGATTGTGACGCCGACCACGCCGACCGCGGCATTCAAGGCAGGCGAAAAATCCGGCGACCCGCTGCAAATGTATTTGTCCGACATCTTCACGATCTCCTGCAATCTCGCCGGCATCTGCGGCGTGAGCCTGCCGTGTGGTTTCACGCAAAACCCGAAGCTGCCCATCGGGCTGCAACTCCTCGGCAAACCGTTCGGTGAGGAAACGATGTTGAAACTCGCGCACGCCTACGAGCAAAGCACGACGTGGCACAAAGAAAAACCGTCCCTGAAATTTTGACCGTCATGGAATACGAAGCTGTCATCGGTCTGGAAACGCACGTCCAGCTCAACACGAAATCGAAGATGTGGTGCGGCTGCGCGAACCAATATGGTTCCGAGCCGAACACCAACGTCTGCCCCGTCTGCCTCGGCCTGCCCGGCGTGCTACCCGTGCCAAACGACGAGGCGCTGCGCAAAACCGTGCTCACCGGCTATTTGTTGAACTGCGAGATTCCGCGTTTCGCGAAGTTTGACCGCAAAAGTTATTTTTATCCGGACATGCCGAAGAATTACCAGCTCACGCAATACGACAAGCCTTCGACGGCGAACGGGTTTGTGGAATTTGAATTCACCGGTGACGGTTCGGTGAATGGTTTGGCGCGTGTGCGCATCACCCGCGCGCATCTCGAAGAGGACGTCGGCAAGAGCACGCATTTTGACCGGCACAGCGGCCTGGATTTCAACCGGGCCGGCGTGCCGCTGATGGAAATCGTTTCCGAGCCGGACATCACGAGCGCGGACATGGCGTATGCCTACCTCAATGCGCTCACCGAAATTCTGCATCAAGGCGGTGTCAGCGAGTGCGACATGGAAAAAGGCATGGTGCGCTGCGACGTGAACATCAGTGTGCGGCCCGTCGGGACGAAGGAACTCGGCGCGAAAATCGAGATCAAAAACATGAACAGTTTTTCCGGCGTGCGGCGCGCGGCGGAATTTGAGATTGCGCGCCAGATCCACGTCTTGAAAGGCGGCGGCAAGCTCATCCAGTCCACGCGTCGTTGGGATGACGTCGCAGGCATCACCGAGCAGATGCGCACGAAGGAAGACGCGCACGATTACCGCTATTTTCCTGATCCCGATTTGATGCCGCTCGCGCCGACCGATGCTTGGCTTGCGGAAGTGAAAACGAAGGTCATCGAGTTGCCGCTCGCGCGCAAGCAGCGGTTCGTGCGCGATTTCCAATTGCCCGCCGGCGACGCGGAAGTTTTCAAAAGCAACGTCGCGCTGGGAAATTATTTTGAAGGCATCGCCCAACAATCCAAAAATCCGAAGGCCGTGGCCAATTGGATCATCAATAATTTGCTGGCGAAACTGGCCGAACTGAATGCGCGGGAAAAATCCGGACAGGAAGCGCTCGGCCTCGAAGCTGCCGACCTGAAATTGTCGTCGTTGGCGGATCTCAAATTCAAACCGGAAGCGCTGCTGGAATTGGTGAATTTGGTGGAAGCGAAAACGATCAGCAGTTCCGCCGCGCAACAGGTGTTTGCGGAAATGTTTGATTCCGGCAAAGCGCCCGCCGTCATCGTCTCGGAAAAAGGTCTGGCGCAAGTCAGCGACACCGGCGCGATCGAAAAATTCTGCGACGACGCCATCGCCGCGAATCCCGCGCCCGTGGCCGATTACAAAGCCGGCAAAATCGCCGCGCTGAATTCGCTCAAAGGGCAGGTGATGAAACTTTCCAAAGGCAAAGCCAATCCGGCGCTCGTCGGCGAAATTTTGGAACGGAAATTGAAAAGCTGAGACAGAATTAACAGAATTAACGAAATTTAAAGCGGCGGTCTTTTAATTCTGATAATTTTGTCAATCCTGTCATCATTTCCCGTCCGCCTTTTTAATTTCACCGCGCAGAATTCACGCCTTCCAAACTTTTCCCGGCGCCATATCGTATTGCGCCAGAACATTCCGCGTGTCCACGATCAGCGATGACCAGGCGGCGAGTTGCTGGTAATTCACCTTGGCGTGCGCCGTGCAAATCAATACGACGTCGAAGTTTGAAATGTTTTTGCGGTTCCACGGCACGGATTTTGTGCCGGCCCAATGCGGATGCGCGCGCGTGGGCTTGATGACGGGAACATGCGGGTCAAAATAAAAAACCGCCGCGCCGCGTGCCTTGAGCAAATCCATCAAAACGTAGCTCGGCGATTCGCGGTCGTCCTCGACATTCGCTTTGTAAGCCAGTCCCAAAACGAGCACGCGCGCGCCGCGTAAATTTTTTCCGTCCGAGGCCAGTGCTTGGCCAACGCGCGCGACAACTTTCTGAGGCATCGCCCGATTGATCTCGCCGGCGAGTTCCACGAAGCGCGTTTCCTGCCCGACTTGTTTGGCGCGCCACGCGAGATAAAACGGATCGATCGGGATGCAATGGCCGCCGAGGCCGGGGCCGGGATAAAACGGCATGAACCCGAACGGTTTCGTTTTTGCCGCCGCGATCACTTCCCAAACATCAATGTCCATCGCGGCATAAACGCCCTTGAGCTCGTTGACGAGCGCGATGTTGACGCCGCGAAAAACATTTTCGAGCAGCTTTGCGGCCTCGGCGGTGCGGCAGTTCGCCACGGGCACCAGCGTGCGGATCGCCTGCGAATAAATTTTTTGCGCCGCGGCCAAACACGCGGGCGTGTAGCCGCCGATGACTTTGGGAATGTCGGCGACCTGGCTCTGCGGATTGCCCGGATCTTCGCGCTCGGGCGAAAACGCGAGGTGAAAATCTGTTCCTGCCTTCAACTTTGAGCCGTGTTCCAATACTTTGCGCAACGCATTTTCCGTCGTGCCCGGATAGGTCGTGGATTCGAGCACGACCAATTGCCCGCGTTGCAGATGCGGCGCGATGCTTTTGCCGGTGTTCAAAACGAAGGACAGATCCGGCGCGCGATTTTTTTTCAACGGCGTGGGCACGCAGATCAAAATTGCGGCGGCCGTTTTGATTTTGGCAAAATCGGTTGTCGCGGAAAATTTTCCGGCGCGCACGAGCGTTTTGATTTCGCCAGCGGGAATGTGCTGGATGTAGCTGCGGCCGGCGTTCAGCGCGGAAACTTTTTTGGCGTCAATGTCCAGGCCGAGCACGCGCACGCCGCTGCGTGCGAATTGCAGGCAGAGGGGCAGGCCGACGTAGCCGAGTCCGATGATCGCGATGTTCATGCCGTTCGCGCCAGCTTGCCGCAGCCGCGCGGCGGGAAAAAGAATTTTCTGGCGGCGCGAAATTTTTCGCGGCCGGTTTCGCCGCGGCGGTGGCGTGCCAGAATCCGTCAGGCTCACGCGCGTATTGCTCGGCGATTTTGGCAAAGACCCGAATGCCGCAGGAACGTCGCCCAAAAATTTTTGCATCGGGCCGGCGGTGGCGCGATGCAAAAACTGAACCGGTGAATTGACTGGCGAGATTATTTTTTAAATGTCCGCAGATACGCGATCGCCGCCTTGATGTCGTCATCGGAGAGTTCCGAGGGTTTCATCAGCGTCTTGTCGTCTTTCTTGAGGCCTTCCTTGACGGATTTGAAGGCCTGGTCGTCGGTCAGGGCCGTTTGCACGGCCGCGTCGGTATAATCTTTAGCGCCCAATTTCTGACCCATCTTGGTCGCGCCTTTGCCATCGTCGCCGTGGCATTTGGCGCAGTTGTCGGCGTAAGTCGCCTGGCCGTCGGCTTTGGCGATGGTGGTGAAGGCCAGCGCGAGCGCCGCCGGGATTGCGAGAAGTGCGAGACGATTCATGGTTTTCATAGTGAACCAACCATCGCGCCGCGCGTCACTTTCAGCCAAACGCCTATTGGCAAAAACTTCGCGTGGATTGGCGGTCAAAATCGTTTCTGGTTTGCAATTCGTCCGCGCGTGACGCAGTTTCAACGCAGCATGAAATGCGCTGCGCACCAAACTGAAGCCATCGCCGTGTGTGCCTATTGCGGCCGCGCGCTCTGCTCCGACTGCGCCCGCCCGAGTGCGACGCGGCGGCTGGTGTGTTCGGAAAATTGCGCCGCCACACTCACGCGCAACGACCGGGCGCTCGAAATGATTTTGCAGAAAAGCCTGCAAAGCGCGCGGGCCAGTGCGTTTTACTCGTTTCTTTGCGCCGCCCTTGCCGCCGGCGGCGCGCTGGGCGCGCATTTTTATCTGCCGTCGCCTTTTCTGATCTGGTTTTGCGCCGGCTGCAGCCTGGTGTGTTTCGCTTCGGGACTCTGGTATGTCGGCATTGCGCGGAAAAAAAATATTTGAACGGCGGCGGTTTTCCCCATTTTGGCTCAACGGAAAATAATTTTTCCCCAATTGATGGGACTGGTTCAAGCGCGCTGCCGGGTCGCTTCGTAAAGAAAAATTCCCGTCGCCACGGCCACGTTCAGCGAATTCATGTGCGAGGGCATCGGGATTTCCACCATGTCATCGCACGCCGCCAGCGCGGTCACTGTGAGTCCCGGTCCTTCCGCGCCAAATACCAGACAGCAGTCGCCGCGCAAATCCGCGGCGCCCAGCTTCTGCGCATCGGCGCGCGGATGCGCTGCCAAACAGCGCACGCCCTGCGCCCGCAAAGCTGTCAAGGTGGCCGCCAGATTTTCCACGCGCACGAGCGGTTGTTCAAAGATGGTCCCCATCGAACCGGAAACCGCGCGGCGTTGATACGGACTGCCGCACGTCTCGCCCACAATTAAGAAATGCGCGCCGAACGCCGCGCAACTCCGCACCACCGCCCCGAGATTTTCCGCGCTGGCAATGCCCTCGACGGCGGCCACCAGGAGCGGACGTGGCGCATTTTTTAGCAGCGTTTCAAAATCCGGCGACGGCGGAATTTTCGCCACCGCCAGCGCGCCTTGATGCAGTTTGTAGCCGGTGATCGTTTCCAGCAACGGCGGCGCGGCAATAAAAACGGCAATCGCCTCGGGCCGCGCGCGCAATTGCGGCTCCAGTTTTTCCAGCCACGCGGGCGTGAGCAGCGCGGACACCACGGTGAACCGGCTCGCCAGCAGGCGCTTGATCACTTTGTTGTTCGCAGCCACCAGCACACCGGCGCGCTCATGTTCCTCCACGCGCTTGAGCGTCCGATACAACGCCAGTTCCGGCGCATCAAGTGAATCAACGAAATTGATTTGCGAAATGGCCACGGGCAAATCAGTCTTTTCTTTCCGAATTTTCCGACGGTTTTACGCCGCGCAATTCCGCCGGGTGGATGCGCAGCAATACCCATTCGTCCAAACTGCGCGCGCCGAGGCCGCGATAAAATTCCAACGCACGTTCGTTCCAATCCAGCGCGAGCCACTCGAAACGCGCGCAGCCACGCTCGGCGGCAATTTTTGCCACCGCCTCGATCAGTTTTCGTCCGAGACCGCGCTTGCGAAATTCTGGCCGCACAAAAAGGTCATCAAGCCATACGCCCGCGCGGCCGGTGAAACTGGAGAAGGTGGAAAAATAAATCGCGTAGCCCGCTGGCTTGCCATCCACGCGCGCGAGCAACGCGGCCGCCGCCGGTTGCGGACCAAAAAACGCCGCGTGCAAACCGTCTGCCGTGGCCGTGAGTTCGTGTTCCAGTTTTTCAAACCGCGCGAGTTCGCGGATCAATTCCATGAGGATGGGGATCTCAGCGGGCGTTATCGGGGCGAGCGCAATGTCCATGACACACATTAAGAACGCATCGCATCGCCGGCAAGCTCCGCGCGCGGAATCATTTCGTCCTGAATATCAATCCGTCCTCGTCAGCAGTCACCTTGATTTTGTCGTTCGGTTTGAATTCGCCCGCCAGCAGTTTCGTCGCGAGCGGATCGAGCAAAAATTCCTGGATCGCGCGTTTGAGCGGGCGCGCGCCGAATTGCGGGTCGTAGCCTTCCTTCGCCAGAAATTTTTTCGCGGCGGCGTCCACGTCGAGCGTGAGATTTTGCTGCGTCAGCCGATAGTCGAGCTGCGCGAGCTGGATGTCCACGATGCGCGTCAATTCGCTTTCGTCGAGGCTTTGGAAAATGATCACGTCGTCCACGCGGTTCAAAAATTCCGGGCGAAAATGTTTTTTCAACTCGGCCATCACCTTGTCTTCCATCGCCTGATGCGACGACTTGTCCGTTTTTCCATCCATGAAATATTCCTGAATGATCGGCGAGCCGAGATTGCTCGTCATGATCACAATGGTATTTTTGAAATCCACCGTGCGGCCCTGACCATCCGTCAACCGGCCATCGTCGAGGACTTGCAGCAACACATTGAACACATCGCTGTGCGCCTTCTCGATCTCGTCGAACAAAATCACCGAATACGGTTTGCGCCGCACGGCTTCGCTGAGTTGTCCGCCTTCCTCGTAGCCAACGTAGCCCGGCGGCGCGCCGATGAGCCGCGCGACGGTGTGCTTCTCCATGTATTCGCTCATGTCGATGCGAATCATTGCGCTTTCATCATCGAATAAAAATTCCGCGAGCGCGCGGGCCGTTTCCGTTTTGCCCACGCCGGTCGGCCCGAGGAAAATAAAGGAACCAATCGGCCGGTTCGGATCTTGCAACCCGCTCCGTGAACGGCGCACGGCATTGGACACAGCGGTGATCGCCTCCGCCTGGCCGATGATGCGCTCGCGCAAACGCTCCTCCATTTTCAAAAGTTTTTCGCGCTCGCCTTCCAACATTCGCGAAACGGGAATATGCGTCCACGCCGCGACGACCCTGGCGATGTCTTCGTCCGTGACTTCCTGCCGCAGCAACGAGGTCTTGGTTGTCTCCGACGATTGCTTTTCAATTTTCGCCAGTTTGGTTTCCAAATCAGGAATTTTTCCGTATTGAATTTCCGCCGACTTCGACAAATCGCCCGCGCGCTGCGCTTTTTCCAATTCAATTTTCGCCTGCTCCAATTGCTGTTGCACAATGCTCACGGCATTGACCGCAGTTTTTTCGTTCTGCCATTGCGCCGTGAGCGCCTTGGACTTGTCCTTCAAATTGGCAAGCGTCTTGTCAATCAGCTTGAGCCGATCCTTGCTCGCGGCGTCTTTTTCCTTCGCGAGCGATGTGCGCTCGATCTCCAATTGCAAAATCTGCCGATCCAATTGATCCAGTTCCGTCGGCTTGGAATCCAATTCCATCTTGATACGCGACGCCGCCTCGTCCACGAGGTCAATCGCCTTGTCCGGCAAAAAACGATCCGTGATATAGCGATGCGACAACGTCGCCGCCGCCACCAGTGCCGCGTCTTGAATGCGCACGCCGTGATGCACTTCGTAACGTTCCTTCAATCCGCGCAAAATCGCGATGGTCGCCTCGACCGTCGGCTCGGCCACCTGCACCGGTTGGAAGCGACGTTCCAGCGCGGGGTCTTTCTCGATGTATTTGCGATATTCGTCGAGCGTCGTCGCGCCCACACAGCGTAACTCGCCGCGCGCGAGCTGTGGTTTCATGATGTTCGCCGCGTCGCTCGCACCTTCCGCCGCGCCCGCGCCGACGAGCGTGTGCAACTCGTCAATGAACAAAATAATTTTGCCTTCGCTTGCGGTAATTTCTTTCAGAAACGCTTTTAAACGATCCTCAAATTCGCCGCGATATTTTGCGCCCGCGATCATCGCGCTCAAATCCATCGCCACGAGTTTTTTGTTTTTTAAACTCTCCGGCACATCGCCGCTCACGATGCGCCGCGCCAGCCCTTCGGCAATCGCAGTTTTGCCCACGCCCGGCTCGCCAATTAAAACCGGATTGTTTTTCGTGCGGCGCGTCAGCACCTGCATCACGCGGCGGATTTCCTCGTCGCGGCCGATGACCGGATCAATCTTTCCCTGCCGCGCGAGCGCGGTGAGATCGCGGCCGTATTTTTCGAGCGCCTGAAATTTTCCTTCCGGCTGCTGATCGATCACGCGCTGATTGCCACGCAAATCCGCGAGCGCTTTGAGCACCGTGTCGCGCTTGAGGCCGTGCGCGGAAAATATTTTTTTAAGCGACGGACTCGCCTCGTCCAGCAGGCCAAGCAACAGATGTTCGGTGCTGACGTAGTCGTCCTTGAGTTTGTTTGCCTCGGATTGCGCGGCGTCGAGCGCCTTTTGCAAATCACGCCCGGCGTAAGGATCGTTGCCGCCTTGAATTTTGTGCCGGCGCGCGAGTTCCTTTTCCAAATCCGGTTGAAGTTTCGCGGGCGGCACGCCAATGCGCGCCAGCAATTCCGGCACGAGGCTTTCGCTTTGACCGATCAATGCGAGCAACAGATGTTCGCCATCCATTTCTTGATGCGAATGTTCGCTGGCGATGCGTTGCGCGTCTTGCAACGCTTCCTGTGATTTCTGCGTGAGCTTGTCGAGTTGCATGACTAATCAATTATACCTGATTCAAAATCCGTCAAGTCATTGCCGCGCGTCGTTGTGACTGCTATTTTAAACGCGATGCCGGACATCGTCCTCACCACGCTCAACGCGAAGTTCATCCACGCCGCGTTTGGACTGCGCTATCTCTTCGCCAATCTTGGCGAATTGCAGCCGCGCGCTGTCATCGCGGAATTCGACATCAATTTGCGCCCGCTCGACATCGCCGAAATGCTGCTCGCGCGCGAACCAAAAATTCTTGGCTTCGGCGTTTATATTTGGAACGTCGAAGAAACCACCGCAGTCATCACGGCGATAAAAAAAATTCAGCCGGAAATAAAAATCATCCTCGGCGGCCCCGAAGTCAGCTACGAAACCGAAGGCCAACCGATCGTGGAACTTGCCGACCACGTCATCCCCGGCGAGGCGGATTTGAAATTTGCGGAGGTTTGCCGGCAACTCTTGAATAGCGAAACGCCCCTCTCCCCATCCGATGGGGAGAGGGTGGCGAAGCCGGGTGAGGGGGCACCGCTTCCGAAGATGATTCCTGCCGAGTTGCCGGATTTTTCTCGCATCGCGCTGCCCTACGATTTTTACACGGAAGCGGACATCGCGCACCGCATTATCTATGTCGAGGCCTCGCGCGGTTGTCCGTTCACCTGCGAATTCTGTTTGTCTTCGCTGGATATTCCCGTGCGCCAAGTGCCGCTGGATAAATTTCTCGCCGCGATGCAAAGACTGCTGGATCGCGGCCTGAGGCAGTTCAAGTTTGTTGACCGCACCTTCAATCTTCACCTGCCGACCAGCAAGGCGCTGCTGGAATTCTTTCTCACTCGCTATCAGCCCGGAATGTTTTTTCATTTCGAGATGATTCCCGACCGTCTGCCCGCCGAGCTGCGTGAAGTCATCGCCAGATTTCCCGCCGGCTCGCTGCAATTTGAAGTCGGCATTCAGACATTTAATCCCGAAGTCGGCACGCTCATCAGCCGCCGCCAAAATTACGAACGGCTCGCGGACAATTTTAATTTTTTGCGGAATGAAACCAGCGTCCACATCCATGCGGATTTGATCGTCGGCCTGCCCGGCGAAACGTTGGAAAGTTTTGCCGCCGGCTTCGATAAATTAATCGCACTCGGCCCGCAGGAAATTCAAGTCGGCATTTTGAAACGGCTGCGCGGCACACCGATCATCCGGCACGATGCGGCATGGCAAATGATTTACAACGCGCATCCGCCCTACGAAATTTTGCAGAACAAGCTGATTGATTTCGCCACGATGCAACGGCTGCGCCGTTTCGCGCGCTACTGGGATTTGGTCGGCAACAGCGGCAACTTCGTCGCCACCGCGCCGCTGATTTGGAATAACGATTCACCGTTCAACAATTTTCTCCGCTTCAGCGACTGGCTGTTTGCCAAAATCAACCGCACGGACAGCATCGCTTTGGCGCGATTGATGGAACTGCTATTTGAATTTCTCACCCGTGAACTTGGTCTCGATCCAAAATTGGTTGCGGAAAATTTTTGGCAAGATTGCCAGCGCACCGGCCGCCGCGACGCGCCAAATTTTTTGAAAGAATTTCTGCCGGCAGAAAATTGGTGTGCTATCCGCGACCGCGACCGTTCGTTGCCGAAACGCCAGGCCCGCCACGCCGCCGCATAAAAGTTCGCCTTCGTGTCCCGCAAAAGTTACGCTGTCCGCTTTTGATGAACTGGGTCATCGCCATATTGTTGTCCGCGTTTTTTCTCGGCGTTTACGATCTCTGCACCAAGCACGCCGTGCGCGCGAACGCCGTGACCCCCGTTTTATTTTTCAGTTCGCTGACGGGCGCGGCGGTCTGGGTGATTTTGTTGTTCGTGCAAATGTTTCATCCGGGAGTTTTGCCGCATTCGCTCGTGACCGACGTTTTGACGTGGAAACAACATCTGCAACTGCTTCTAAAGTCCGGCATCGTCGCCGCATCGTGGATCGGAACTTATTACGCGCTGAAACATCTGCCGCTCTCGCTCGGCGCGCCCATCCGCGCCACCAGCCCGCTCGTCACCTTGTTTGGCGCCATTCTGATCTTGGGCGAACGGCCGTCGGCGCTTGAAACCATCGGCATCATGACGACGCTCGGCTCGTTCGTCGGCCTGTCCGTCGCCGGCGCACGCGAAGGCGTGCATTTTCATCGCAACAAATGGGTATGGATGCTTGTCGGCGGCACGTTGTTCGGTGCGGTAAGTTCGCTCTACGACAAATATCTTTTCAGCACGTTGAATTTTTCCGTGCCCACGGTGCAATGCTGGTTTCAGATTTACCTGCTGGTTTTTTTCGCGCCGTTTGCGCTCGGCTGGAAACTGCGGTTATGGCCGCGCAATGAATTCCGCTGGCGCTGGAGCATTCCGTTCATCGCCCTTTCCTTGTTGGTGGCCGACTACCTTTATTTCAGCGCGTTGCGCGATCCGCATGGCCTTGTTTCTCTGGTGATGAGCTTGCGCCGCGCGAGCACCTTAGTCGCATTTGCGGGCGGAATTTATTTTTTCCACGAGGTGAACGGCTGGAAAAAACTGCCGGCGGTCATCGGCATTCTGGCGGGCATCATCCTGACGCTGCTCGGATGAAACCGGCTCACGGCTTGACCGTGACGTGGTCGAACAACGTGGAGTTCAGCGCCGAATTATTGTGTGCGGTCAAGGCGAGGCCGACGGAAAGATTTTTATTCAGCGCATTGGTCACGCTGCCCGCCGCGATCCAGTTCGTGCCGTCGGCGGAGACGTAGCCGTTGAAAATATTTCCGCTGCGCGCCAGTTTGAACCAATGTGGCAGCTTGGTTTCCGGGCCGTCGGCGCTCGCACTTGTGCCATCCGCCAGCGCGCGCGACTGCAGCACCGAGCCGCCCTGACCGGTGAACCCCATGAACACATATTTCGCCCCGGCGGAATCATTTTCGCGCAGCATCACGCCGGCCTTCGCCCACGGATCGGTGTATTGCACGGAGACGACGCGCGCGACGATGCTGCCGTCGCCATCGAGCGAACGGCGGGCAAAATGAAACGCGTCGGCGGTTTCCCAAATGTCGCTGCCGGAAGCGAGCAGATTAAAATTGCCGTTCAGAAAATCTGCCTCGCCGCTCACGCCCACATTGCCGATGTCCATGCTGCTCCAGCCTTTCGGCAGCGTCGGCGGCTTGGCACGTTGCGTCATGATCCATTTGCCGATCACGGCGACGGCTTTTTCATCCACAACATTTTTGCCGAGCGGCGGCATCTGGTTTTCGCCGACGATGCTCACGCGATGGAACAAAATGGATTTATTCGTGTCGCCGGGAACCACCACTTTCGCGCCGGCGATATTCAACTGGTTGGCGACCGGGCCGTTGACCAGATTCTGTTTTTTCAGCGGCGTCTCAAATCGCGCGTCAAAAAAGGCGCCCGCGCCGCCGGGGCGGTGGCACATCGAACAATTGGCGTCGAGATACGAGCGCACGCGGATCTGCAGCGCGGCGGAATTGTTGGTGATGTTGAACAGGCGCGGATAATGAAAAATTTTCCGGTCGTCGAAGGCCGCGTCAAAAATTCCCAGATGGCCGAGCGTGTGCAGCTGGTTGTCCGTGACCCCGTTCGGATATTTGAAACTGCCGTTGAGCTGGCGCGTCTTGAGGCCGAGCACGCCGCCGCTCGCGGGCGTGTGGCACGTGAGACAATCCTGCCGGCCGGGATAAAACCAGTTTTGCGTGCGCGAGCCGGTCGCCGTTTTGATTTCGATCGGCTCGGTGATGCCAGTCGTGACGAGATCGGCATCGGAATTGTCCGCGCGCCATTTGTAGCTCGCGCCGTAAACGTAGCCGTTCGTGTCGCGCACCAGAATGCGCGTTTCGAGGCGGCGAACCATTTCCGGAATCGTGTCGTCCACGGGCAGGTCAAAATTTTTCACAAAAACCGAACCCGCCGGGAAAGTCCATTCGCTGTTCGCGGAAAAATTGATGACGCTGTTGGTCGGCAGCGTGAACCAGCGGGTTTTCACCGCGCCGTCCGACCACAGCGGCGAATTCGGCGCATACGGAATTAAAAAATCCGCCGGCACCAATTTTTTTGGGTCGGTAAAAACGCCGGTCTCCGAAATCAATTTGGGCATCACGCGCGCCGGCGGCGGCGGCCCGCCGCGTTGCAGTTTGAAAATGCGCCCGCCGATGCTGCTCATCTGGCAAAAATAAAGTTCGCCGTTCGCATCCGTGCCGAAGGACGAAAGTCCGGTGTAATCCGTGCCGGAATTCGGCCCGGTGCCTTTGGGCATGACGCACAGCAACGTTTTTTTCACCGGCGTCGCCGTTTCATCCAGCGCCCAGACGGTGCGAAAAACGTTGTCGCCGAAAATATATTTGCCGCCGAGGTCGTGCGCGAATTCCTGGCCGCGATAAACATAGCCGCCGATCACCGCGCGGCCATCCGTGTGCGGATAATCCAGCAGCGGCCCGCGGCTTATGCCGAGGAACGGCGCGGTCATCTTGCCGAGATTGCCCTCGCAGCGGTTCCATTGGAAATTCAGCGCGGATTCGCCGGGATTGATGACGTCAATTTCTTCGCGCGAACTTTCGCCGACGTCGCCGATGAAAATTTTCCCGCTCGGCGCGTCGTAGGTCATGCGGTGCGGGCTGCGCAGGCCGAGGCAGAAAAATTCTTCGAGCACGTTGGATTGGCCAACGAAGGGATTGTCATTCGGCACAAAATAATTCGCCGTGAAACCGCCGGTCGGCTGGCGCGGCGGCATGTGGCTGATGTTTTCGCCGCGACAATCCACGTCAATCCGGAAAACGCCGGAATATAAACTTTTGTTAATGATCTGGTCGTTGTCGCCGACGGAATTGTCGCCATCCGTCCAATAAAGAAAGCCGTTCGTCGGGTGAAAAAACATGCCGCCGCCGTGATGCCAGACGGTCTGGTTTGTGAGGTCCACGAAAATTTTCACCGAGTCGGGAATCGCCACGCCATTCGCATCGAGCGTGTAGCGTTCGAGCCGGTCGTGATAAGTGTCCGGCAGATTCGGCACCGGCCGCGTGGTCGGCGAACCGGCGACGGTGCCGGGTTTAACCCAAGTGTAATAAACAAAAACAAAATGGTTCGTCGCGAAGCCCGGATGAAACGCGATGCCGAGCAAGCCGGAATCATCCCAGCCCTGGCATTGTTGGCTGATGTCGAGGACGAGTTTTTTTTCGTTCGTGTCAGGGGAATTTTGAAACGACCAGATGCGGCCTTCGCGTTCCCAAACACAGAGTTGATCCGTGCCCGGAATAAAAGTTAAGCCGACGGAATTGGTGAACAGCAAATTGGTGAACGCGTTGACTGCCGACCAATTGCCGGAAATGCTGGGCGCGACTTCCGGCATCAAGGCATTGAGAAAAGCGCCGATGCACGGGCGGTTGGTGAGGGCAAACGGTTTTTCGGCGGCGATGGGTTTGGCGTCGGCGGACCAAAAGCAACTGCCCAGCAAAATTAAGGACAGCAACCATTGGCGGTTTTGGTGAAAAAACTTAATCACAACCGGGACAGCGCATAAGATTCTCCGCCGCGCGTCCGCCGTCAAATTTATACCGCAATTTTTTGTCGCGGCCGCCCCTCGCTCGGGTGCCGTAATATGTTTGATTTCGTTTTAAATGTTCACCCATTAAATGTTTAATCATTATTGCGAAGGCGTGCCGTCGTAAGCCCAATTGATGTCCGGCTGGCCGGGGTCGCCGATCTTCGTGCCTTTCTGGTAGGCCATGTAGCTGTATTTAAAATACGCCGAGTGGCCATCGAGAAAAGTCAGGTTCGCGCCGGCGGCGTGGCGCGACGAAAGATGGTTGAGCGAACCGCGTGGCGCGCCGAGATCGTTGAGCGGATTCGCGCCATAAAACGGCGTTTCTCCGGAATTGGCCCGTCCGTCGGAAAAAAAGACGAAGGCCGAGGAATTGCGCACCACCGTGGCTTTGAACGGCGAACTGGCCGGCGTCGCGCCGTTCGTGCCTTTGAAATTGATGCCATAACTGAAGGCCACGCGGTTGAGCGGATCCACATTGTCCGCGGCGAGAAAACTGGCGGAGGGACATTTGAAAACGTTGCGACCGTTCACAAAATTGGTGGGGTCGGCAGAGTATTGCCAGAGCGCCTTTTGCGAGACATACGGCGGCAGGGCATTGAACCACGCGCTGTTGCCGTAGCCGCCGGCGGCAAAACCAGCGAGGTCCGTCCAAAGGATGTTATCCTGATCGTAACCGCTGCGCGCGCCGGGCGTGCTGTTGGCGATGCTGAAATCGGGGAAGACCTGGCTATTGTCATCGAGATACATGTTCAGCGAAAGTCCCCACTGCCGGAGATTGCTGAGACAGGCAATGCGGTTGGCCTTTTCCTTCGCCTTCGCCAGCGCAGGCAGCAGCATCGCCGCCAGGATCGCGATGATGGCGATGACGACGAGCAGTTCGATCAAGGTGAATCCGCGTTTTGTTTTCATAACGGCCTCAGGTTCGCAAAAAAAATTTTTGGGCGCTGCCGTTCGCTTGCGATTTTTTAGCGGCGGCTTGTCGCGCCATTTTCCATCGGCTTTCCGCTTTCCGCTTTCCGCTTTCCGCTTTACCTTGAACCCATGTTTCGTCCGTGCATTGACCTGCATGAAGGCAAAGTAAAACAAATCGTCGGCGGCACGCTCGGCGAGGCCGGCTTGCGCACCAATTTTATTTCCGAAAAATCCGCCGCGTGGTTCGCCGAGCTGTATCGGCGCGACCATTTGCGCGGCGGCCACGTCATCATGCTCGGCGCCGGCAATGAAGCGGAAGCGCGCGCGGCGTTGCAAACTTTTCCCGGCGGCCTGCAAATCGGCGGCGGAATGAATTCCGAAAACGCGCGCGGTTGGCTCGATGCCGGGGCGTCGCATGTCATCGTCACGAGCTGGGTTTTCCGCGAAGGTCGCGTGGATTGGGCGCGGCTCGGCGAACTCGTCAAAACCATCGGCAAAGAAAAATTGGTTTTGGATTTGAGCTGCCGCCGGCGCGCCGAAAATTATTTCGTCGTCACCGACCGCTGGCAGAAATTCACCGACCTCGTCGTGAACGCGGAAACGTTGAAAACTTTTTCCGAATATTGCGCGGAATTTTTGATCCACGCCGTGGATGTCGAAGGTTTATGCCGGGGCATTGACGGCGAACTGGTTGAAAAACTCGGTGTCTGGTCGCCGTTGCCGATGACTTACGCCGGCGGCGCGAATTCGCTGGCGGATTTGGAAACGGTCACAAAACTAGGGCAGGGGAAGGTGGACCTGACAATTGGTTCCGCGCTGGATATTTTTGGCGGCAACGGCGTGGAATACGCGGACTGCGTAAAATTCAACCGCCGCCAGAAATAAATTCCGACGGCGGTCTTTTTTGAAAATCAGCGTTTATTTGGCGGCTTCCAACTTGGTGGCCGTAAATACTTGCTTGCCGTCTTTTTCCTCGACCGTGCCGGTGGCGGTCATTTTTTTGGAGTCGCCGCCGCAAATATCCTCATGCTGCGCGGTGCTCACGTCGTTTTTCACGAGATAATAATTGATGGTCTTGCCGTCTTTTTCCACTTGTATGACGTTTTGGCAACTCGCGGTCTCATGCAGCTTGCATTTGCCGCAAACCATGTTGCCGGTGATCGTCACCACTTTGTCATCGGCGAAAGCCGAGGTTGCCAATCCCGCCAGCAAAATGCCGGCAAACAGGGCCAGAAAGTTTTTTTTCATCGTTTTTTTATTTTTTAATTTATTTTGGTTTCCACACCAACAGAGCACACGCCGGCCTTTTACACAAATTAAATTTAGGTGGCGAACAAATCCTTCACCGTGATTTTGAACTGCGGCACCACTTTTTCCACGAGCGGCTCGCTGCCGGCCAGAATGCTTTTCAATTGCAGGCCGAATTCGGTGCTGTGATACACTTCCACGTTGTCGTAGCGCGGGTCCACCATCCACAGGCGCGGCACGCGGATCTGATCGTAGATTTCTTTTTTGGTGACCGTGTCGGCCTGATGATCATCGCGGCTGACGATTTCCACGGCGAGAAACAACTTGTTGGTGGCGACCATGATCAAGGCCAGGTCGGGGCAAAACATTGAGCCGTGCGAAATTTGCACTTTGGTGCGCGGTGCCAGCAGTTGCACGCTCGTCAAGCCGGCCACGCTGCCGGCCATTTCGCGATGCAGGCGGCCGCAAATCACTTCATGGCGCTCGACGGGCGCAGAACGCGGGAGCGTTGCGCCTTCAATAATTTCTTCGTAGTGCCGGCTCACGGCGATAAGAAATCACTCATTCCGGTTTTCGGCAAGGGACGTTTGGCAATTTTTTACCGGCAACCCGCCGGCGGGAACCCATTTTTATTAAAACAGAGCTTGCAAAAGCTTGCGCGGCCAGATAGTTTCCACGTCCTTTTGAAAAATTTATGTCAGTAAAAATTCGCATGAAACGTGTCGGCACCAAGAACACCCCGGTGTTCCGCATCGTCGTGGCCGACAGCCGCAGTCCGCGTGATGGCAAGTTCATTGAAGAACTCGGCACGTATCATCCGCTCAAGCAGGGTGAAAATTACACCTTGAAACTCGACCGCGCGCAATACTGGCTGAGCCAGGGTGCGCAGCCGAGCGACACCGTGGCGAGCTTCATCAAGAAGGCCGCCAAGGCCGCGCCGGTCGCCGCTTAATTTTTTTTGCGCCATGCAGGAGTTCGTCGCATACGTCGTCAAGGGACTCGTGCAACACCCGGAGGCCGCGAGCGTGACGCCGGTGGAACGCAACGGCGTGACGGTTTATGAATTGCGCCTGCATCCGTCGGACGTGGGCAAAATTATTGGTCGCCAGGGCGTGACCATCAACGCGATCCGTTCGCTGCTGCTGGCGGGCAGCGCGAAAAAGGGATTGCGGTGTGCATTGGAGATTGTCGAAGACAAACCGGCGGGCGTTTGAGAATTTGCGGCACGCATGAAGATTGACGTGCTGACCTTGTTTCCGGCGATGTTCGCCGGACCGCTGGATGAAAGCATCATCAAGCGCGCACGCACCAAAGGTTTTTTGGATCTGAAAATCCACGACCTGCGCGACTGGACGCACGACAAACATCGGACGGTGGATGACCGGCCATTCGGCGGCGGGCCGGGAATGCTGATGAAGCCGGAGCCGCTGTTTGAAGCGGTGGAAAGTTTGCGACGCGAAAAAACGCGGGTGATTTTGTTTTCACCGAGCGGGCGGAAATTTGAGCAGACCATTGCTCGCGAGTTGGCGCAGCAGAAAGATTTGTTGCTCATCACGGGTCATTACGAAGGATTTGATGAGCGGGTGCGCGAGGCGCTGGTGGACGATGCGCTGTCGGTCGGCGATTATGTGCTGACAAACGGCGCCTTGCCCGCGATGATCGTGGTGGATGCGGTCACGCGGCTGTTGCCCGGCGTTTTGGGTGATGACGAAAGTTCGCTGGACGAATCGTTCAGCCGCGGATTGCTGGAATATCCGCAATACACGCGGCCGGCGGAATTTCGCGGGATGAAAGTGCCTGAAGTGTTGCTTTCGGGCAATCACGCCGAGATCGAAAAATGGCGGCGCGAGCAGGCGAAGTTGCGGACGGAAAAGCAACGGCCGGATTTGTTGAAGTAAATTTTAGAACTAATTTTATGAACCAAGTATTGTTGAAAAAAATTCAATCGGCGCAGTTTCGCAAAGAACCGGCGGTCTTCGCGGTTGGCGACTCGGTGAAAGTGCACACGAAGGTCGTCGAAGGCGACAAAGAACGCATCCAGATTTTCGCGGGGGTGGTCATGGGCAAACGTGGCACCGGTTTGAATGAGACTTTCAGCGTCCGCCGTATCAGCTACGGCGAAGGCGTCGAGCGCATTTTCCCGATCCACTCGCCCCGCGTGGATAAAGTCGAAGTGGAGCGCCACGGCGCGGTGCGCCGCGCCAAGCTCACCTATTTGCGCAAGCGCATCGGCAAGGGCGCGACGCTCGTCAAGGAACGCGCCCGGGTGGTGGTTCCGAAAGCCGCCAAATAAATTCATTGTTCAATTTTTCAAGGCGGGGTCGTTGACCTCGCCTTTTTTGCTGTTTTTGATCATCGCAAGTGGCTGTTTGCGTTAGATTTCCATTGAAGATTGACGCGGGATGGCCGAACTGGCTACACTGATTCACCGGCTAACGCATGCAGCGAAGTCGTTAATAAAACTTATGTCTGAAGGATATTGCGTCAAATGCAAGGCCAAAAAACCCATCGCTGATGGCGTGGAAGAAACCATGAAAAACGGGCGCAAGGCCATCAAGGGCAAATGCCCCACCTGCGGCACCGTGATGTTCAAGATTTTAGGGAAAGCCGCCACTGCTCCGGCCGCTCCCGCCGCACCCACAACTCCGCCGTCCCAAGTATAATTTATGTCGCAACAGCTTGCCTATGTCATCATCACGCCGTATTCACTTTATAAATCCCGCACCGGCGGCATCCTGACCCGGCTCATCACCCGCACCGGCTTGGATTTGGCGGGCATGCGGATGTTCGCGCCCAGCGAGGAACTGGTCAAAGAATATGCCGACACGATTCTCTCCGCTCAGGATACGCAGGACCGAAAAATCCAGGAATTGCTCCAGCAGTATGTCCTGAAAAATCTCGCGCCCGATCCTAAGACCGGTCTGCGCCGCCGCGTGATGATGCTGCTCTTTCGCGGCGATGAAGCGGTGCGCAAAGTTCGGTCGGTCGTCGGCAATTTGAGTCCCGACCGCCGCGGTGGCGAGACGATTCGCGACACTTATAGCGATCTGATCATGGATGACAACGGCAGTGTCCGTTACTTCGAACCGGCCGTGCTCGCCGCGCCCAATGGCGAAGAAGCCGAACGCAAATTGAAATTGTGGGCGAAATATTCCGACCAAGATGGCGGTATTTTGGAAAACGTCATCAGCTACGCGCCCACCGACAAACCGGAGCGCACGCTCGTCCTGATCAAGCCGGATAATTTCCGTTTTCCGACCGGTCGCCCCGGCAACGTCATCGATTTCTTCTCCCGCACCGGCCTTTACATTGTCGGCGCGAAAGTGCTGCCGATGAGCACCGCGCAGGCGATGGAATTTTACGGACCGGTCCGCGAATTTCTCCGCGCCAAACTCAAAGACGGCGTCAGCGCCAAGGCCAAGGACATCTTGGAAAAGGAATTCAGTTTCAAAATTTCGCCGGCCGATCAAAAAGCGCTCGGCGAAATTCTGGGACCGATTCAGGGCGATTCGCAGTTCGACAACATCGTGCGCTTCATGTCCGGCCACGCGCCGGGTGAAATTCCCGAAGCCGACTGGGCCAAACCCGGCACGGAAAAATGCATCGCGCTCGTTTATGAAGGCGTCGGGGCGGTGAATAAAATCCGCGACGTGCTCGGACCCACCGATCCGTCCAAGGCGCCGCCCGGATCCATCCGCCGTGAATTCGGCTCCACCATCATGGTCAACGCCGCGCACGCGAGCGATTCGGCCGAAAACGCCCAGCGCGAATTTGGCATCGTCAAACCGGGGGAAAATAATTTCAAAGGCGTCATCGAAGAAGCCTTCGGCAAAATTTGATTTGGCACGGCCGACCTGCGGGGCAGCCTTTCATTTTGCAGCAGCGATCCCATTCAAGCCCACGTTGCTTGTGGGCTTTTTAATTTTTCCAACAACTGCGCATCGGCCGCCGGAAATTCAAAGGCGGCCAGTCCCTTGCAATCCACCCATTCGACGGCGGCGCAATCCAGCGGCTGCGGCTCGCCGGAAATAATTTTGCAGACGAAAAATTTCAGCTGCACGGATTTTTCCGGATAGGCGTGGCGGATTTCCTCAAACAATCCGCCCACGGAAATTTCCACGCCGAGTTCCTCGCGGATTTCGCGGACGAGGCATTGCTCAAACGTTTCGCCGGTTTCGCGTTTGCCACCGGGAAATTCCCACAATCCGCCGAGATGTGATTTGGCGTGGCGCTGCGTGATGAGCAGTTTGCCGCCGCGGAAAATGAGCGCGGCGCTGACCTCAATCTGATTTCCCATTTTCAATTTCCAAATGCCAATTGAATTTTCACGCCGACATCAATTTTGAAATTGGCGATCGGCGATTGAAAATTCAGCGGCCCACGCTCTTGTAAATCCAGCCGAGCTTTTCCATCTCCGCCGGATCGAACAGATTGCGGCCGTCGAACAAGATCGGGTGCGTCAGGCCTTTTTTCGCGCGGGCGAGATCGAGTTGCTTGAACTCGTCCCATTCTGTCGCCACGACGAGCGCATCACAGCCTTCCGCCACGGCGTTCATGTCATCCACGTAGGTCACGTTCGGCAAAAGTGATTTCGCCTTGTCCATCGCTTTCGGATCGTGCACGCGCAGGGTCGCGCCATCTTTCAGCAAACGCTGGCACAAATCAATCGCGGGCGAAGAACGCACGTCGTCGGTGTTCTGCTTGAAGGCGAGGCCGAGCACGCCGATTTTTTTGTCCTTTAACACCCAGAGCGTGTCCGTGATTTTTTTGATGAAGCGGTCCATCTGGTCGGAATTGATGCGCTGAACTTCCTTGAGCAATTTGAAATCGTAGCCGATCTGCTCGGCGATTTTTATGAACGCGCTCAAGTCCTTCGGAAAACAGCTGCCGCCGAAACCGATGCCGGCGTTCAGGAAGCGGCGGCCGATGCGCTCGTCCAGCCCGATGCCCTGCGCGACTTCCAGCACGTTCGCCCCGGCGGCTTCGCAGACGTTGGCGATGGCGTTGATGTAGGAAATTTTCAGCGCGAGAAACGAATTCGCCGCGTGCTTGATGAGCTCGGCGGAGTTGATGTCGGTGACGATGATCGGCGCATTAAAAGGGATGTAAATTTCCCGCATCGCGGCGACGGGCCGTGGGGAACCGACGCCGATGACCACGCGGTCGGGCTTCATCAAATCGCCGACGGCAAAACCTTCGCGCAGAAATTCGGGGTTGCTGACGACGTCAAATTCCACCTTGGCCGGACAGTAACGCTTGATCGTCTCGGTGACTTTTTCGCCGGTCTTCACCGGCACCGTGCTTTTGTCCACAATGATTTTGTAGCTCGTCATGGCCGCCGCGATGTCGCGCGCGACGCGCTCGATGTAGCTCAAATCCACCGAGCCATCCGGTTGCGGTGGCGTGGGCACGGCGATGAAAATCACATCGGATTTTTGCACCCCTTCCGCCGTGCTGTTGGTGAATTTGAGATGGCCGGACGCGACATTTTTTTTGACGAGTTCTTCGAGGCCGGGCTCGTAAATGGGAATGCCGCCGCCTTGCAGCATTTTTACTTTCGCCGCGTCGTTGTCCACGCAGATGACGTGGTGGCCGACTTCCGCAAAACAGGTTCCAGAGACAAGCCCGACATAGCCGGTGCCGATGATGGTAAGTTTCATTTGGAGAGGGAATCCGCAGTTTTTGGTGCCGCCGGAATTTTGGATTTGATTTCCAGTGCGCGCAGCGCCGCTTCCGACGCGAGTGATCCGGCGTTGTTGTTATGCGCGAGTTCCTGATAATACGCGGAAGCTTCGGTGAATTTGCCCTGCTGTTCCGCGATCCGGCCCAGCGCAAATTTCGCCGGGGCCACCGCCGCCGAGTCCGCATAACGGCCGGTGACATTGCGATACGCCGCCGCCGCCTCGTCTAATTTTCCCTGCGCCTCGAGACTGCTCGCCAAACCGAGCGCCGCCGTCGCCGCCAGCGGGCCGGCCGGAGTTGCGTCGAGGGCTTTTTGAAATTGTGTCGCCGCATCCGCGTAACGACCGGCCGTGAACCAGTCGGCCGCCGCCTGCAATTGCGCCCGCTGCGCCGCCGCCGTGCCGGAATAATCGGCGGCCAGTTTCGCAAACGAATCCGCCATCTGCTCCGGCGTGGCGCTGTTCGCAGGCGTCACCAATAGTTGTGTCAGCGCCTGGCCGGCCGTGATTTCATTTTCTTGATGCCGCCACGAAACGAAGGAATAAATGGCCACCACCGCCACCGCCACCGTCGCCGTGCCGATGAGCTTGGTTTTATTTGCCTCCAACCACGGCCACAGTTTGAACATCAGTTCCGTCGGGTCTGCTTGTGCTTGCATAATTATAAAACCGCAGTTTTTCCGCGCGGACGACTAAACGCAAGCCGAAACAACTCTCTGACCAACAAAAAACAGGGCGCATACCATGCTCACTTGGCCAATTAGACGTTTTTATTGGAATCCGCGATCGCTGCATTAAGTTTGCCGCGACACTGGCGAAGCGAATTTTCGCGACACGACTCGGTGCGCCATAAAACGTTAAGTCAACCTCCTCGCCCAACCGTCGCGCTTCATTTTTTAAAATGCGCTTGTAATTTCAAATTCCGGGCGCGCGAGTGCACGGACAATTCCTTTTTGAAATCAATCAACTTCTCCCTGAGTTCGCTGTCGCGCACGCCGAGAATGGAAATTGCCAGCAGCCCGGCATTGCGCGCGCCGCCGATGGCGACCGTTGCGACCGGAATGCCGCCGGGCATTTGCACGATGGACAGCAGTGAATCCAAACCTTTCAAACTTTTACTTTCCACCGGCACGCCGATGACCGGCAGCGGCGTGTGGCTCGCGACCATGCCGGGCAAATGGGCCGCGCCGCCCGCGCCCGCAATGATCACGCACAACCCGCGTTTGTGCGCCGACTTCGCATAGCGCGCCATGTCATCGGGCGTGCGATGGGCGGAAACCACGCGAACTTCGCACGGAATTTTAAATTCCTCGCAAACTTTGTATGCGGCCTCCATGGTCGGCCAGTCCGAATCGCTGCCCATGATGATGCCGACGAGCGGCGAAACTTTTTCTTTCATGATTTTTATCCAAAATAAATTTCTTTCGCGGCGCATTCGGCGATGGACTGCGCTGCTTCCACCGAATTTCCCAGCACGGTGATGTGTCCCATCTTTCGGCCCGCACCGCTCATCATTTTGCCGTAAACATGAAACCGAACGCCAGCCAAACGCAACGCGTTTTCCAATCCGCGCGGCTGGCCGGAAGTTTTTTCCGTGCCCAGCAAATTCACCATGACCGCCGCCGGTGCGACCATTTGCGGATTCCCGAGCGGCCAGCCCAGCACGGCGCGGACGTGATTTTCAAACTGCGAACAGTGGCACGCCTCGATGGTGTAATGGCCGGAATTATGCACGCGCGGCGCAAGTTCGTTGATGGCAATCTCGCCGTCCATTGACAAAAACATTTCCACGCCGAAACTGCCAATGCCCCCGACGGCTGCAATCGCGCATTTCGCGACCGTCGCGGCGCGTTCGGCCAAATTTTCAGAAATTTGCGCCGGGGCTTTGACGACCTGACAAACATGGTTGCGCTGAATCGTCTCGACCACTGGATAAACCGCCGTCGTGCCATCGCGTCCGCGTGTGACGATGGTTGCCAGTTCTTTCACGAATGGGAAAAAAGCTTCGACCATCAATTCATTTTTACCGCCGCCCAAAGTTTGCCAGCCAGCGGCAATATCCGCTTCAGCTTTTAAAGCAAAATTGCCTTTGCCATCGTAGCCATTGCGCCGGGTTTTGAGCAGCAGCGGCCAGCCGAAACCTTTTGCCGCCGAAATGATTTCTGCCGGCGAATTCACCGCGCCAAAATTCGGCACGGCGAGGCCGGAGTTTTTCAACGCCTGTTTCTGGGTCAATTTGTCCTGCGTCACCGCGATGCATTTCGCGCTCGGAAAAACTGTGTGGCCGGCTTCTTCCAAAGCTGCGAGCGCGCCGGCATCGACAAATTCATTTTCCAGCGTGATGACATCGCAGCGTTCGGCAAATTTTTTCAACGTTTGGCGATCCGCCCAGTCGCCCACAATGCAATCCGGCGAGAGCCGCGCCGCCGGGCTGTTGGGATTTTTTTCCAGCACCACCACATCAACTCCCAACGGCAACGCCGCGATCGCCGTCATGCGCGCCAGTTGGCCGCCGCCGATGATGCCCAGCCGCACCGGAAAATGTTTCGGCGCGGCCAGCTTTTGAATTTCTGAATAATAAGTTTCGTGCATAATCAACCCGTGCTCTTCATGCCCGCCGCCACGCCTTTGACCGTGAGCGCGAGCAGCCGGCGTAGTTGCTCGGTGCGTTGCGCTTCGTTTGCCTTACGCCAAATGGACAGAAAACGTATCTGCAAGTAGTTCAGCGGGTCAACATACGGGTTGCGGAGACGAATGGATTGCGCGAGCGTCGGCTGGTTTTCCAAAAGCTCCTTGCGCTCGTTGATCGCCAGAACCATTTCGACGGAACGCGCGTATTCGTCTTCGATGAGGCCGAAGATTTTTTTGCGCACCTCGGCGGATTCCACGAGCGCGGCGTATTGCCGCGCGATGCCAAGTTCGGTTTTGGCCAGCGACATTTCGGCGTTGTCCAGCACCGTGCGGAAAAACGGCCAGCGGCGATACATTTTGCGGAGCTGTTCAAGTCCGTCCGGCGTCTGCGCGGCAAAATCTTTCAGCGCCGAGCCGACGCCATACCACGCGGAAATCAGATGCCGCGATTGCGTCCACGAAAACACCCACGGGATCGCGCGCAACTGCCGGATGTCCGCCGTGGCCGCACGACGCGAAGGACGCGAGCCAAGGCGCAGATGTTCGATGAGGTCAATCGGCGTCGCCTGCCAAAAATATTCCGCAAACTCCGGCGTTTCATAAACCAGTTTTTGATAGTGCGCGAAAGAAAGTTTCGCGAGCCGGTCGGCGTGCGCTTCCCACTTCGGCAATTCCGCCGTCTCGGTTTCCGGCAGACATTGCACGGCGATGACGGCGGACGTGAGTTGCTCCAAATTTCTCTGCGCGATGACGGGATTGGAATATTTCAGCGAAATGACTTCGCCCTGCTCGGTGATGCGCAGCCGGCCGCCGTGCGCCGCGTGCGGCTGTGCGCGCAAACTGCGATAGCTCGAACCGCCACCGCGGTCAATCGTGCCGCCTTTGCCGTGGAAAAAACGCAGTTTAACGCCGCACTCGTCGGCCACGCGCGACATCTCTTTTTGCGCGCGATACAAAAACCAGTTCGCCGCGAGGTAGCCGCCGTCCTTGTTGGAATCGGAATAACCGACCATGACTTCCTGCACGCGTCCGCGCGCTTTCAAGTGGCGGCGATACTCGACGTCCGACCACAAGTCGCCGAGAATTTTCGAAGAATTTTCCAAGTCTTCAATCGTCTCGAACAGCGGCACGAGGTCAATTTCATAAACGCCCGCGAGCTTCGAGAGTTTGAACAGCCGCAAAATGTCATCGGCGCTGCGCGTCATGCTGACGATGAAATGGCTCGCGGCCTGCGCGCCGAATTCTTTTTGAATTTCGCGGATGGCGCGAAATTCCTCCAGCAATTCTGCTTCGGCATTGTCAAGCTTGCCGCTGTGATCGCGAAAATCCAGTTCCGCCAGATGCGCCCCAAAAGTTTTTGCCTGAATAATCAGCCGGCGGATGCGGCCATTCGCGGCGCGCGTGGCTTTTTGTTTAAAAAGACCTTGCTGAATTTCTTCGAGCGTCGCGATGAATTCGGCGTGGTCGTGTTTGCCCTCGCCGAGCTTGCGCCGCAGCGCGCCAATCTGGTTGCGGAAAAGCTCGTAAGGCTGATACGTCGCGGACGGTTGCGCGCGATTGTGCGGCACGGACAAATCTTCGCCCGCGTCGGCGTGCGTGATTTCCTTGCTCAACTGCTCGCATTCGCGCCGGTAAAAATCCATGACGGCATCATGCTGCCGCTGCATCGCGGTGCGGCTGATTTCGGGCGTGACGAACGGATTACCATCGCGGTCACCGCCCGCCCAACTGGCGAAGGTGAGAAACTGGCGCGTGCGTTTCACGCCCGGAAAATTCTTCGCGAGTTCCGCGTCAAACGTCTCGTAAAAATTCGCCGCCGTCTCGAAAATCGTGCGGTTGAAATAATACAGCGCCGTGTCCACCTCGTGCAGCGGGCCGATTTTCTGCTCGCGGATTTCCTCGGTCTGCCAGAGCGCCTCCAGCACTTCGTCCGGATTTTCCCAATTCTGCGTGAGCCGCGACAGTTGGTTGAGCACCGCGCGGCGCTTCGCCTCGGTCGGATGCGCGGTGAGCACCGGTTCGACTTCGAGTTCGTTCAAAACGGACTGCAATTGTTTTTCCGTCACGCCCGCCGATTTCAATTCGCGGAACAAGGCCGGCAGCGACATCGCCGCCATTTTCTTCGACTGGAGATGGCGTTCGCGGGCGCGCTCCTCGCAAAGATTGACCAGTTGAAAAAACAAACTGAAGGCATGGGCGAGTTGATACGCTTCCTTGACGTCAAGGCGGCTCAACAGCGCGTGCTTTGTCTGCAAGCTCGTTTCCCCGCCGAAATGGCGCGCACGCTTCGACAGCGTCCGCACGGTGTCGAGATGATTGAAAACTTTCTTGCCTGCCTGTTCTAAAATGATCTTGTCCAGCCGACCGGTTAACTGCCTGATTTCATCTTTAAGAATTTTGCTCATACGCATTTTTATTCGGTTTTTTGCACGAGTGACGTCGTGGACGGACCGCCAATCATCACCATTGCCCTGCCACAGGCCAAACGTGCCGACGACATTATGCAGAACAGTGTTGCCGCTGCCAAATAGTTCTCTTTGCGAGCCGACCAAGAGCAAAACATATTCAATCGTCTGGCTGGCGAAGCGCCGGTATGCTTGCTCGGCAGCAACAAAATAAGTGTCTCGCGGAGATTGTCCATGCGTTCCGCGCGGCTGAAAGAACTGGCGGCAAATTAGTTCCCCCAAATTTTTAGACGGAATAATTGTAAAAAGCCAAATAAAGCTATTCTAGCTTGCGGTTCTTTGTGCTTGATGCGACATCAAAATCAGTCATGTTCTTCTAAAGAAAAAATATGTCGCTGCAATGTTTGCGTAAAAGCATTTTCACCTCACTCATCCTTGGCGTCGGGTTATGGTTGGGCCTGCCCACAGCTCGCGCGCAAATTTTTGGCAGCGGCCCGATCGTGCCCGAATTGGCTCCGTTGGAAGCGGCCATGACCAATTACCTCGTGAGCCATCAATTTAACGCCGGGACGCTGGCCTTGATGCATGGGAGCAAGTTGGTTTTCCGCCAAGGTTATGGCTGGCGCGATACCAATTTCACTCGGGTCATTCATCCGGACAATCTTTTCCGGCTGGCGAGTGTTTCCAAGATGCTCACCGAATCTTCAATTTATAAATTGGTCGATGCCGGAACCATCTCGACGAACACGCTGGTTTATTCTTATCTCAACATCCCGCCATGGGGTGGCACATTGGGTGATAGTCGGATTCCCAGCATCACCGTCCAGAACGTAGTGGACCATAAAGGCGGTTGGGATGACACGATTTCGCCGGTCGGTGACCCGGTTTTCATCACGGACACCATTTCCAGCCAGATGGGGTTGAACTATCCGGCGCAACCTACCAATGTCATTAGTTGGATGTTTTCCAAACCGCTGGATCACGCGCCGGGGACCACCTATGCTTACTCCAATTTCGGCTACCAGATACTGGGGCGCGTCATTGAAAAGGCCAGCGGCTTATCCTATATGAATTACATCCAGCAGAATCTGCTGGGCAATGCGATCATCACCAATCCCCTGGGTTTCACCAATGTCATCCAGTCGCGTAGCCGGCCAGTGAATCTTAACCCTTGGGAAATCTGGTATGGCGAACCGACGCCTGATTTGGAAACTTCAGCCGTGGATTACCCCACTAATCTCACGGTGGCGGACATTAATGGCGGACTCTACTATGAATCTTTTGATTCCTTCGGCGGCGTCAGTGCCTCCGCCATCGGGCTATGTCATTACCTGTTGAATTATTGGGAAGGCGGCCACGTCCGCGCGCCCGGTAACTATGGTTGGAATTATATATTCTTCGGTAGTCTGCCGGGTGCCACGACGGTGCTGTATCAAAACATCAGCCAGACAACGTCGTCAACGAATGGTCTGGAGTTCGCCGCCCTCTTCAACGAACGCACGGCGGCCACGCCTACTCAGGACAATACCGATGCCTTGAATGCCATTCTCGCCGCCTCTAACAGCATCACTTCATGGCCGGCCAGTGGAGGCGGCATGATTCAATGGGCCGTCACGTCAACCAACGTCAATAAAAACGCGAGCAATGTCACCGTGGCGTTGGTGCGTTCCGGGACGACGACACTGCCGGTCAAGGTCAGTTATACGACGTATGCCCTGACCGCCGGCAGTTCCAATTACACGACCGCTGCCGGTATCGCCACTTTTGCCGCCGGCGTCACCAGCAGTAACATCACGGTGCCCATTCTTAATGACCACGTGGTGGAACCTACGCGACAATTTTCTCTCGAACTTATCTCGGCATCCGGCGGCGCGTGGTTGGGCAACCAACTTTCCACCGTGGTGAACATTTTGGACACCAACACTCCCCCAAAATTCACAGGCAAGCCGGGCTTCCTGGCCAACGGTGGTTTCCAGTTTCAGTTCACGGGCAGCACGGGGGTGGTCTTAACTGTGCAAACCTCCACCAACCTCGCGAATTGGCAGCCGTTACGAACCTTCACCAATAACTCAACCCTGACAAGTTTCACCGACACAATTCCGGGGCAACTGCGAACTTTTTATCGGGTTGCCAGTCCGTGAGAAATAACGGCGGTTCATTCCTCCACAACGAATCCGACTTTGATGGTCACCTGCCAGTGATGGACTTTTCCCTTTTCAATGTTGCCGCGTGTTTCGATCACTTGAAACCACCGTAAATTTTTTATGGTTTTGTGCGCGCGTTTGATGGCCTTGTCAACGGCGTCTTCAATGGAGATGCCGGAAGTCCCGGTAAGTTCGATGAGTTTGTAGACGGGATCTTTCATATGATGACCTTCCGGTGTTCAATAAAAGTGTCTGCTTACTTGCCGCCGGCTGCCGAGTATTCCTTGATGGTGCTTTCAACCACCTCACGGGTTTCGCCTGTGAGCTTTTGAATCCGGCCCACTAATTCGTCCTGCTTGCCCTCGGAATAACAGAGATCGTTGTCGGTAAGCTTCGCCCATTTTTGTTTCAACTTGCCTTTGGTGATGTTCCAGTCGCCCTTTATTTCAAGTGTGTTCATTTTTTTATTTGTGTTTTTTGCCCGTCAATAGGACGGAAAATTACTGCCGATTTAATTCATGGAGACCACGTTGATAAACTATATTTCCCATCATTAAGGCGAGCGCGATGAATGCGCCGGCCAGCAGACAAATCGCCACGGCTAATTCAATCAGTCCTGTTTTAAGATCCATGACCAATAGTCTCGGCAATATTCGGCGCGACGGCTATGGGGTGTTTACCCCAGCCACTGGTTTTTCAAGCGCGCGCGTAAAATCACGGTCGTCTTTCAAAACCACCGCCGTTCGGGTCGAAAAATGCATGATTTAATTATCAACCTTCAGAGAAACCGAGGCGACGACCGATCAATCCGGCACCCGCGCCGGCGCCCGTCCAAACGGCGCGCCGGCGAGATGACCACCAAACGCACGAGCGCAGGCGGATTCGACAGGGAAAACGTTGCGGTTGTTCGGACAAGTGCGCGGTTGGGTTTTTCAAAATCACATTACCATGTTCACCCAGGTAGTATCATTTCTCAGACGCAGCGCTCAAGACGCCTTCATCCGGCACGAGCGTCCAATTGCTGTCCGGATTGTATTCCTTCATCGCCGCCGCAATCCGGGAAGTCTTGTCGCCTAAGTTGCGTTGATAGACTTTGCCGTCTTGATTCACGATGAAAGTCATGATGCCCGATTGATCCCAATGTTCCGGATAAGCCACCAGTGCGAATCCGCCGGTCAAATTACCTTCGCGCAAGTAATTCATTTTCCCGCCGGGCGCGGCTTCGCCCTGCCGGGTCAAAATTTTGAAATAATATCCATGAAACGGATGCGGGCCGGCGTTTTTACGTGTGACATAACCTTCGGCGTGAGCTTCGGCCACCAAAGGTCCGAACGGGCTTGCCGCCTCGCCCTCTGTCACCGGCCAGTAGAGGCCGTCCTTCTTGCCGGGCGTGCTCTTGAAGTGCTGCGCATAACTTACAACTTCACTGCTGGCAGGATTCGCGCTGGCATACTGCCGTTGCGCGGTAACATAAGTCCGACAGACGCCGATGGCGCAGAGTTCGTCCTTGCCGATGTGGCGATTGATCATCTCATCCTTGCCCGCGGCCGTGTCGAAATGCCATTGCCCAGCCGCCCTCACCAACGGAATCGGATAGGGCCAGTTGTTCGTGCCAACTTCCAGGATAATTTGATCATCCCCTTCTTTCACCTGATTGCAGCCTTGCGCCATGGCCGCGGCGAACCGTTGCGCATTATTCGCATCCTGCATCTTGTCGCCCGTTAACAGCTCGGAAAACTCCGGGCCAAAAATTGACTGCAAGGCCGCTTGATTTTTGGCTTCGGCGGCGGCTTGCAACGCCTTCACGGCCTCGTCCGGTGAGGCGAACAATTGTTCGGTGATGGCCGACGATGACGTGGTGAATTCCGAGTCCGCCGCGTGGAGTCTTGCGGATGAAATCCCCGAGGCCAGCGTCAATAGTGCGAAGGTAAGTAGTTTTGAAATCTTCATAGAAAGTATTTAATCAATTTTGAGCCACCAATTTGGTGGTTCACCGCCGGCCACCGCCGCCCGCATGACCGCCGCCACCGTGCGCCGCTGCACGGCTTGCCGCTCCGCGGGCGCTGTAACCATGGACATCATGTCCACGATCATAACCACGACCACCGCCGCCCCACCAACCACCGTCATCCCGCCACCAGCCGCCACCGCCATAATCTCCGCCGTCGCCCACGAAACCAACGCATCCCGTCAAAGCGGTCACCATGGCAACGGCCAACCCGATTTTGATGCGGTCACCCAGAACATTCATTTTATTTCTACGGGCCAGTGAGAGCCGGCACGGGGCCATTGTGAAACTGCCAAACGTCAACTCAGTTTTCTGTTTGATTTTCATATCCTTAAAATACGGTCGTAATTATTTCCATTGCTATGGGGTATTGTCCCCATCGTGACTGCTCAATGGTAATTTCACCTCTCGTGCAAGAGATCATTCTAGTCAAGCGCAAACCACAAACTCTCCTCCCTGCACACTTGGCAATTGGAACAATCGGCTGTGTTTGGGCATGAATGGTCCGGCGAGATAGTTGGCCGCGCGCCAGCAGGCATCAATTTTTGGAGCAATTCCGGCGCAAGTGTTTTGCATGGTTCAATTTCTTTCGTCCGCCGCGCCGTTTTTTAAAAGGCTGGCATTGGTCGAAATCATCACCACATTTTTTGCGCGCCTTGGCCATTTTGATGCCAAGAAAATTTAATTTCTCACAACAATACAAATTTGGCCTGATTCTGATGCTGGAGTCATTTTACATTGCCGCCGACGGCGATGGTTTGCCCATGTTTAAATCTTGCTTGGGAATGGACTTGGCGAATTGTTAGTTGATGATCAAGTGCGTCCTAAAGTCACATCTTAGTGACGAATGCGGATCTCGCGCTTGCCGCCACCTCCGCAGGTTCGAACAGGCCCATTGGCCAAAGGCTTTGACGAGTTTTCAGATCGGAATAATTTTGGCGGCAAACTGAAGGTGTGTGGCCGGTTAATGGCGGTGGCTCCGGCAGGAACTCCTTATAGTTTCGGCGATGTCAAAAACAAATTCCGTTTCATTCTTCAAAGTCGTCGTCCTGGCGACGCTTTGTCTGATAAATGCCGTTGTTCAGCTCCGAGCAGCCACTTTTAATTTTACTTACGGCGATGTTTTAATTGGTTTTCGCAAAGTCCTGCAAAGTCCTTTGGGCGGCGATGGCGGTGGGACTAATCTGGTGGTGGACGCAGGGGCGATTTCTTATTTCACCAATCTGGCACCGAACACGAAGGTGACCATCGGCACGTTTACGGGCGCCCAGTTGAGCCAGGTAGGCACGAACAACATTGGGTGGTCAGCCTTCGCCTACTTTGATGGCGCGCCGGCGGCTAATACCATTTTCCTCACATCGCCGCGCGCATCCTTGAGCACCCAGTCGGCGAGCAATACATGTCCGACAGGCTCGGCCAACAGTTATACCATTGGTCAGATGAGCGCCATACTTCAAGGTGCCGTGGATAATGGCTCGTTTTCCGCCTTAAACAGCAGTAGTGCCATTTTGGAGGCCGATGGTTACACGTATGCTTTGGGAGCAGATGTCAGTTACTATTTGGGAGTAGGCCCGAACTTGGATTTTAATGGGACTTTTCAGTATAATTTCGAAAAATATACTCCGGCAAATTTTATCGCGGCAGGCAACCCCGTCCGCGCGGATTTCTATTGGTATTATCCCGCTGCCATTCACACGACGCCGACGGCTTTTTATCTCGGATATTTCGAGCTCGGCACAAATGGCGTGATGACATATACGGCCTTTCCTTCAGGCGGCACGGTGACAACGCCAGTGATTACCTCGTTTTCACGCACCAACACCACTTGTTACGTCAAATTCACCACCGGCAGTTCGGGCACATATACGTTGCGCGGCACCAACAGCGCTGGTCTAGCTACTGTTCGCACTAACTGGCCGGCAATCGCCTCGGTCGGTGGCAATGGCTCAGTCAACACATTGACCGACTCCACAACTAGTTCGAACAAATTCTACGTTATCACCGCGCAATAATTTTAGTCTCCCAATCCTCATCGTCCTTAATCCAATAACAACCATGAAAAAAAACCTACTAGCTTCCGTCCTGATTGTTGCCGCACTTGGCGAGTTGGCGGCCCAGGCGCAAACCTTCACATACACCCCCGGTGATTTACTGGCGGCGTTTCGCCAGACTGGTAAACCTGATCTGATTGTAGATTTGGGTTCGATTTCGAACTATCAAGTGCCGTATCAGAATTCGAGCTTCACCCTCGGCACGGATTTGACTTCCGCCTTTGGCAGCACGAGCGGTATCTATTGGTCGGTGTTCACGTTTGACGGCAACGGCACTTACGCACCGGTGAACACCCTGTTCATGTCGGCGCCGCGCGGAAACACCAGTATTCAGTCGGCACCTTTGGTCACGGGCACTTCATCTGCGCAAAACCTGGTCACCGGTCAATTAGGTGCCATCGCGGATGCTCTGAGTTCGACCTATGGCACTATCATTGCCAACCAAGTCATCCAATTGCCTGCTGCGCTGGGCGCCGCCAACGGTGGTGATCCCGCCTCTTACACGACTGCGCTGGGTTCGGGTTTGGATTTCAACGGCACGTTCGGTCAAAGCTTTGAGAATCTGAGTTCGTCATCGGCGACCGTTTCGGATTTGTATCAACTCAATCCGACGTTGCCCCACAATTCAGCCAACGGTGCTCTGCTGGGCAACTTCACGCTCTCGGCGGACGGCACCACCTTGAGTTTTACCGCTGTTCCTGAACCTGCTACCTGGGCCATGGTGGGCACCGGCCTGATGAGCTTGATCGCCTTTCGGCGCCTGGTAAAACGCAATTAATCCTTACGCAACCAAAAAAATTAAGTCCCCCTAAATCATAAACAAAATAAAACAAAATGAAAAAATCCTATCTAATCGCTGTCTTCGGCAGCGCCCTTGCCTCCACGCAGTTGATGGCGGCCAACTATGATCTTTGGATCACGGGTTCGACGGCTTTCCGCCCGAACGTGTTTGCGGCCTGCCAAAAAATGTTTGATGGCGGTTCGCCGGCGAATTCAATCAACAGTTCCGGCGCGACGCCCGGCAGTGGTGATAATAACTGGGCGATGTCCGGTCCTTGCGCGATTGCGGGTATCACCAGTCCCGACACGCTGACCATCCACGGCTTCTTCACCGGTTCGGTGCAAGGTTTGCATGCGATTCAGAACAATGACTTGCTGGGCTTTGTCGGCAGCGCCACTGCGAGCACGATTGTTTCAAACTACGCCACCGTTGCGTTTTCGGATGTCTTTTCCAAGCCGACGATCTCGCCGTTGGGAAGCGGCTTCAAAGAGGCCAATGTCGCGGTTCAGCCGTTTGTGTTCGTAAAGAGCACGGCTCCGGTGGGGATTGCGAATGTTCAGGGTGTCACCTTCCAACAAATTCAATCCATGTATACTTCTGACAAGTGCCCGTTGTCCTACTTGGATGGAAATTTCAACGACTATGGCACCAACGTCTATCTCTTGCACCGTTCTTTGGACTCGGGCACGCGGGTGACCACGGTTCAAGAAACCAAGTGCAGCGGCACAATCAAGGTCACTTATTGGGATGCCTTAGGTCGCCAATTCACCAACGCGGGCACGCTGGGACCGACACTTTACGGCCCCGGCTATGTCGGCGGCAGCAACGTGCGTGCGGCTCTGCAAGGTTATGACCCGCTCAACCAATCCATCGCCTATCTCTCTTTCGCGGATGCGCAAACCATCACGACCACCAACTGGTCGAATATCCTAAAATACAATGGGGCTTATCCGATCGCCAACTGGACGCCGGCCAATACTCCGGCGGGCGGCAGCGGCCAGGTGGGTTCCGGCACGGCGACCACGAATGACTTCTCGCCGGTCTGCAACGGCACTTACAGTTTCTGGGCCATTGAAATTCTGGCCTATCCTTTGAGCACCCAATGGGCTTCCCAATCGGGCCAGGATCTTGATTACACCAGCCAGTTCACCCCGCTCGTGAACCGCTTGTTGGGAACTTACACTGGCACAGCGCTCCCGGGTGCCATTGACTATGAAATCCAATTGTCCAAGACCATTCCGCCCTATGCCACGGCAGTTCGTTTGAATGATTGGAATGTTAGCCGGTCGGCGGTCGGCGGCACCATCGCGCCGTAAAAAACGTGATTGATTACTAGGCCGGTGCGACGTCAGTCGCACCGGCTTTTTCTCCTCTCAGAAAACCATGCGCCGCTTCCTTCCCATATGTATCGCTGTGCTGAGCTTGTCCTTAACCCGCTGGTTTTTGGTCGAGGCGGCGGAAAATTCCGGTTCAACCCTGCCGGTGATTTTGAACGGAGTCACTTCGATTTTTGGTGAACCCAGTGCTTTGCTTCAAGTCACTCCAGCAGGCCAGCCGACGGCGAACATTCTGTTGGACGTTGGCCAACAATCTTACGGCGTGAAACTGTTGGCTGTGAATGTGTCGGCGGCTTCGGTGCGGATTGAAAATGGCGGGCAGATCCAAACCCTAAAAATCTGTTCGGCGCCGGCGCTCGACGCGGCCCCGGCAAATACTGCGACGAGTGCTGACGCGGCAAGCATAGTTCATTCACCGGCGGAAACTATGCCGCGCGGGTTGGATGGTCAAATCGTCAGCAATGTCCCTTTACCAAATAATTTGACTGCCGGAGCAGTCTTGACGGGTGGTGAGGCGGTGAATGCCAGTTCCAAGAGTTCAACTGCCGCCGGGTCTGACAAAGTTTCGAATGCTTCGAATGCGGACTCAGCCGCCGCGAACTCCACTGGCAGCGCCGGGACCGATGCGCCCAAAACGCATGTCTATTATTGGTGGATGGCCGATGCGCAGCAGATTGAGCAAACCCGGCAGGCCACGGTGCAGCAGGTTTTGGCCGGGGAATTGCAGCCACAACCACTCACGCCGCTGACGCCGGCGGGCACATCGGCCAGTCTTATCGCCGATTATAGTGTGTATATGGAACATGGCCGCGGCATGGTGGTCAGCAATTGATTCGAAACGAGCCGCTCAAAGTTTCGTTCGTTTAACTGCGGCCGGTCTATTTTTTGTGGTCATACATCATTCGGATCATTTCCGCCGTGATGAATCCCAAAACCAGAGCGAAGGTTACTGTGAAGACCAGAATCTTGGCGTGCTGGCGCTGCCGCCAATCTTGCTGCTGCGGGAAGAGCAGCCGGCCTAGGAAATCGTAGAAGCGGTGCATCGCATTTTCTGGGCGGTAAAAATTATTATTCCGGGGACGCCGAAACCGGGATATGATTTTCATTCGGGAAGGTCATCGACCGTGCGGCCGTATAATCATCCACAAAGCCGACGTCCGCCGCTTCAAACTGTTCGATCAGTTCGTCCAGTTCCATCGTCAAGATCCGCTCCGCCACTTCGAGTTCCACGCGAAGGCTTTCAGTCACCGGGCTGAAAACGCCATTGGCCGGCTGCAGGTGAATGATGTTTTCGATGCAGGTGCAAAAATCCGCGTAGGCATCCGCAAACGCCTCGGCGCTTTGCCACGCGGTCGGCTTGGCCTCGCACACCGTTTTTACGGCCAGCAACATTGTCAGTTGGTTGTGAACATGATCTTCCATGGGTTTACTTTAAAACGGCGGACTCGAATGACCAGCGACGTTTATGTGAAAATCCGGCGTCGTTTTCGCGGAGCAAACCCCGAATAATTCGTTGCCGGATTGTTTCCGCAGCGACTTTTGATCGCTACAGAAAAGTGTTGAAATGGCGAGGTTGATGTTGGTTGATTTCCTAGTTCCTCACATGCCGCCGGGTTGTGGCTGGCAGCCTTCCCACACGCGCAGGCTGCAGGCTTGCGCGTGCTTCATTTTACTTTCAGCCGGTCGACGTTACGCATCGGCGCGGGATGGGCAGAAAATGGACGGGCGAAATGAAAATTAGAACCCCTGACACTTTCCGGCCAGCGGTTTCGGCGCATTGTTGCTGAATCGTGACGCGACAGAAACACGCCGGACGCATTACGACTGCATCCTTTGCGCTTCAATGGTTGGCGAACATCACCTGATCCTTCACGAATTATCCTTGCGTCCCTCGGGCGAGTGGACGCCGGAAAGCCATGCTTGGACGGGACTGCGCGTGGTGGAAGGTGCGGGCTATTGCTTGCAAGCCGGCGCTGCGCGCGAATTGAATGCCGGCGATACTTTGATAGTCGGCCCAAATAACATCGCCGTCATCCGCGCAAGCCAGCTCGGTATTTTGAAACTGGAATTTTTTCTCGTGCTGCCACAATACCTGAACGGCGTGCTGACCGTGGCCGAATGGCACCAGTTGGAACGGCTCGGCCGCCTGCAGCCGGCGCGCGCGTTGCATTTCGGCGCGAACGAACTGACCGCGCAAAAATTCATGCGGCTGGTCGCGCAACCGCAACGCGACGGTGTGGCCAATCGCCTGGCGATGCTGCAACTTTGGGCCGCCGCCATCGCCGGCATGCTGGCGGAGGCGGAAACGCCCGCGCCGAGCAACAAACTCAGCGAACGTTTCCGGCAGTTCGTCGGCCAGATTTCCGAGGCGGAACTCGCGAGCAGTTCGCTGCCCGATCTTGCCGCGCAGTTGCATTGCAGCGAACGCCATTTCAGCCGGTTGTTTCACAGTGAATTTGGCGTGCCATTGCGCGCGCACCAAACCGAGCTGCGGCTGCAGCGCGCGTTGCAGCTGCTCGCCGACGCCGACGCCAAAATCATCAATGTCGCCTACGAAAGCGGCTATCGGCACCTGGGCCTTTTCAACGCGATGTTCAAAAAACGTTTCGGCGTGACCCCCAGCGAATGGCGCCGGCAAAATCTCCTCGCACCGCCGAAAAAATTTTTAAGACGCAGCGTCTCGGTCTTGGTGATGCTGTGGCTGCTCATGCAAGTGCGGCTGACCACCGCCGCCGTCGCCACAACGGACACGCCGTCGCAGGCACAAGCGCGCGCCGCAGTTTTGCAAAAACTATCCGAGGCCGATTCGCCGGAAAACATGGGTGTCAAAACTCTGCCGGCGGCGATTTCCAAGCCGGCGGCGCTCGCCGGCCACGTCAACACCAACGCCGGGCCGCAATTCAAAGTGGAAAAGTATCTCGTGTCCGGCAACTCGGTTTTGAAGCCGGAAAAGCTCGGTGAAATTTTCACCAATGTTCCCAATGCTTTTGGCACGAATGTGACTTTCACGGACATCCGGGCGGCGCTGGGGGATTTGCAGATGGCCTATCGCGAGCGCGGATTCGTCACCGTGTCCGTCAGCCTGCCGCCGCAGAAACTGACGAATGCCGAGGTGAAAATAAAAGTGACCGAAGGCCGGCTCGCGGCGATCAACGTGAAGGGCAACAACCATTACAGCACGGAAAATGTGCTGCGCGCACTGCCGAGTCTGCACACGAACATGCTGCTGAATTCGCATGTCTTTCAACGCGAGTTGGACTTGGCCAACGCGAATCGCGACCGGCAGATTTATCCGGTCATCGGTCCCGGTTTGGAACCGGGCACGAGCGAATTGACGTTGAAAGTGAAGGACCGTTTTCCGTTGCACGCGCGCGTGGAAATCAACAATCAGGCCACGCCGGGCACGCCGGATTCGCGGGTGAACTTCAGCGCGCAATACGGCAACTTGTGGGATTTGGAACATCAGGTGGGCGTGCAATATTCGTTCACGCCGGTGAATTTCAGCGGGGCGAATAATTATTATTTCACGCCGTTGGACACGCCGTTGATCGCCAACTACAGCGCGTATTATCGGCTGCCATTGGGCCGGGTGGAATCGGTGCAAAAGCAAATCGACAATAGCGGCGGGCATTTTGGCTACAATGAAGTGACGCATCAATTTCAAATACCGCCGGCGTCGGGCCGGCCAGAGTTGACGATTTACGCGAGCCGTTCCGTCACGGACACCGGCGTGCAGAAAGGGCCTAACGGCGTGCTCGCGCGCTCGGTATTTGTGACCAACGCGGTCGGCACAGTTTATGGGCCTTTAAATATCACCACCAACAGCGCCGGCCAGAATCTCACCCTGAATGAAGGCCTTGGATTCAAATTATCTTTGCCATTGCCGCAGTTGAAAAATATTTCATCCACGATAACGTTTGGCGCGGACTTCAAGCGTTATCGCGCGGTAAGTTTCAATACCAACGAAAACTATTTCATCCTGCAACAACCCGATAGCAGCGCACCCGGCGGCATTGTCACATCGATTTCGCCGGCACCCCAAAATCAACCGCCGCGGGTAAGCGGCGTGGATTATTTGCCCGTCAATTTGGGATGGAATGCGTCCATGCCAGACAACTACGGATTCAATTCTTTCAATGCACAAGCGAATTTCAATCTGGCGGCTTTTAATGGCTTCACGCAGTCGGACACAAATGTGACGCATGGCGGCATGTCGCAAGTAGCCTATTCGCCCAAAGCAAAGGACAACTATTTGACCATCCAAGCGGGTGCCAGCCGTGAACAGCGGCTTTACAAAGATTGGACAATGTTGATTCGCGCCGACGGCCAGTGGGCGAGCACGCCGCTCTTCAGCAACGAGCAATACGGCATGGGCGGCGTGGCGGGCGTGCGCGGCTACACCGATGGCGAAGCTTATGGCGACACCGGCTGGCGCGTGATGCTCGAGCCGCGCACGCCGCTGATCAACATCGGCATGGTCGATGGGGATTTGCCTTTCTGGCTGCGCGTTTCGGTGTTCATGGATTATGGACAAATTCACACGCTCGAAAGCCATGTCGCCGCTTTTGTGAGGCAGGCCAACAATTTCTGGGGCGCCGGCAGCAGCCTGACGGCCAACATCGGCAGCCATCTGGATGCGCGGCTGACGGTTGCGTTCCCCTTGCTGTCCGCCGCCAATACCAGTGCCGGCGACCTGCATGTTTATTTCGGCGTCGGCGCCCAATTCTAACCGCATGAAAACAAAAAAATTTCCGCATAAAATTTTCTTCGCACTGGGCCGCGTGGTGCCGGGTGTTTTATTGTTGTTGCCCACGCGCAACGTGCTGGCAAACCCGACGGGCTTGACCGTGGTGTCCGGCTCGGCCACGACGCAGACGAGCGGCGCGCAGTTGAACATCACCACGTCGCAAAATGCCTTTCTGAACTGGCAGAGTTTCAACATCGGCGCGGGCGAACGCACGGTGTTCAACCAACCGAACAATTATTCGGTCGTCGTGAACCGCATCAACGGCCAGAGCGCGTCGCAGATTTACGGCAGCCTGCAGGCGAACGGCATCGTCATCCTGATGAACTCGTCGGGATTTTATTTCGGCCCGAATTCGTTCGTCAGCGCCGCCGGCTTGGTCGTGTCCACGGCCAATGTTGTGCCGCCGCAAAATTTCGGGGGTGCGTGGGAATTCAACGGACCGCCGCCGCTCGCGAGCATCGTCAATTTCGGATCGATCAAAGTCGGCAATGGCGGCAGCGCGTTCCTGATTGCGGACAAAATTGAAAATCACGGCGACATCGAAGCGCCCGGCGGCAGCATCGGACTCGCGGCGGGACAAACGGTGACGTTGAGCGAAAGTCCGGACGGTCGCGGCATGAGCATGAAGGTTTTGTTGCCACAAGGTTCGGTGGACAACTACGGCAACTTGATTGCGGACGCGGGAACGATCGCGCTGAACGCCAAAGTGGTGAACCAAAACGGACTCGTGCAGGCGAACTCGGTGCAAAATAATAATGGCGTCATCGAACTGGTCGCGGAGGATTCCTTGAACCTCGGAGCGGATTCAAAAATTCTGGCGAATGGTGATGCTTCCGCGGGCGGCAGCGCGGGCGGCAACGTCACTTTGCAATCGCAAAATAATTTTAGCGACGCGACGAGCAGTGAAATTTCCGTGACCGGCGGTTCGCAGGGCGGCAACGGCGGCACGTTGGAAATCAGCGCGGCGAATTTTTCCGGTTTGAAATCGAGTCTGGATGGCCGCGCGCAAACGGGTTGGACGGCAGGAAAATTATTGCTCGATCCCGACTATATCATTTTGGACACGACCGGCGGCGACAGCGCGGGCGGCGGCACCGTTTTGAACACCGACAATCCCGGCAGCACGCTGGATTTGAATGTGAACAGCGCGTTCCAGAATTTTTCCCAGATCATTTTGCAGGCGAAGTATGACATCACGCTGGCCAACGGCACGGTGTGGGATTTGAGCGGCAGCACCGGACAGAGCAGCGGGCAACTCACCCTGCAGGCGGGCGGCAACATTATTTTTGCGAGCGATAACACGGGCAGCGACAACACTTCGATCACCGATGAGGGGCATTGGGCAGTGACGTTGCAGGCCGGTTATAATTTTGCCACGCAATCAGTGAACTACGGTCAAGGCAGCATTTATCTTGGGGGCGATCCGAGCACGGACATGACCGGCAATGGCGAGATCCAAACGGCGTTCGGCAACATTAATCTGGAGGCGGGCCAGGACATTTTGGTCGGCTCCGGTTTTGTGCGGACGACCGGTGACGGCAGCAGCACGCCCGGCGGCAACGTTACGGCGTGGGCGCATGCGGGAAATATCAACACGGGCACTTACGACGCGGGCTACACTTACAACAAAGCCAGTTCCAGCGGCGACATTTTTTATCAGGTGGATCAAAACCTGGGCGTCGGCGGCATCAGCACCGAGGCGGGCGGCAATGTGAATCTCACGGCCGGCGGCAATGTGACGAGCTTGTTGCCGACGCAAACGGACACGACCGATGCGGGCACGGGCGCGTTTGGTCCGCAGCCGGGCAATGTGACTGTCGTGGCGGGCGGTGATGTGACGGGACATTTTGTGGTGGCCAACGGCGCGGGGACAATTTTTGCAGGCGCAAAAATGGATGCGAATGGCAATCCACTCGACGCGAATGGAAACATCATTCCATCCGGCGGCAGCGGTTTTGTGACGGATGCAAATTTCTCCGGCAGCGCGGGCACAAGCGACAACCAACTGGCTTTGAGTTTGATGAGCGGCGGCTGGAGCGTGAACGCGGCGAACAATATTGATTTGCAGGAAGTGCGGAATCCGAACGGGATGTTCAACAACAACGGCGGAAAAATCGTGCCGCCGTCGTATCACTATTTTGATTATTCGGCGGACGCGTTTGTCAATTTGAATGCCGGCAACGGGGTCACCGTGGCGGCCGATGCGTCCACGTTGCCGCGCAACGACGACTTGCCGCTGATTTTTCCCGGTATTTTGAACATTGTTGCCGGCAAGGGTGGTGTTTCGCTTTCAGGAAATTCCGACACGCTCGGGCAGTTGATCTTGTTTCCTTCGGCGTTGGGCAGTCTGAATATCACGAGTGCCGGGGCGTTGACGGGCACCGCGCCGTCCGGCATTTACAACCTCATCGTTTCCGATAGCGGCTACCACCAATATTACAATGTCAATGCCAGCCTGTTTGGCCTTAGTGATCACGCTGGCACGCCCATTCATTTGAATAGTCCCACGACCGTCTCGCTAAACATTGCTGGCGACATGGACAACCTCCTGTTGAGTTCGCCGGAAGCGGCACAAATCTTCGTGGGCGGCAATATGATCAGCAGCCGGTTTGCGGGAATGAATCTGCATCCGAACGATGTCACGAGCATCCATGTGATCGGCGCCATTGAGAATGAAAGTGAATTTACCACGGCCAATGCGGATCAGGCGCCCGCGTTGCAATACCTTTCCGAGTTGCCGCCGGATTCGCCGGACGCGCAGCTCGCGGCCAACTTGTCCCAGCAGATTTCCTACACGGTGAATCCCACGACGCAAGTGGGCACGATTGTCGTCCAAGGCTTGACCCCGCATATCTTGTCGCTGTTGCAGTCGGTCACGGTGTTGGTTTATCAAGATGGAATTCCGCAGTTGAATCCCGATGGAACTTTTCAGACCAAAACGGTTTCAATCATTGATGCCACCACGGCGGCCAATCTGCAGAGCGCGCTGACCGCGCAAAATCAAAAATTCGGCGCGGCCATCGCCAGCAATGCTTCCGGCTACATTTTGGGTGGCGGCGGACATTTTGACATCACCGCCCAGAGCATTGATTTGGGGACGACGCTGGGCATTCAGTCGGAAGGGGTGACTTACGACATCGCCTACCCGACCGGAAAAAATTATCAGCCGATTTACGATGCCAATGGCAATCCGGAATTTAATTATCCGCTGGCGCAATATTTCACGGGCGGCGCGGACATCAAGGTGACCACCACCACCGGTGATTTGAACATGTTCTCCACGGCGATTTCATCGCAGAATGGCGGAGCGATTTTCGTCAATGTCGGCGGCCAGATCAGCGTCGGTTCGGATTTTTTCACCGACAAGACCAGCCAGCCGCGCGGCATCTTTACCACGGGTGGTTCGGACATCACGGTGATTGCCGGCAGCGATATTAATGTCAACGGCTCACGCATCGCGGCCTACGATGGCGGCAATGTGACGGTAGAATCGCTGAATGGAAACATCAATGCCGGCACCGGCGCTTCGTCCATCATCACCGTCGCCGAATTTTATGTGGACCCGCTCACGCGCCAGGTTTACGGCTACGCGCCACAAATTCCGTTCAGCGGCATCTTGGCGCTGACGTTTCCCACGCGCCGCGTGAATTTTCCCGCGCCCACCGCGACCCTCGGCAACATATTGGTGGAAGCGCCGAACGGCAACGTCAATGCCGATGCGGCCGGCATTTTGCAGCTCCCGTTGAATCAACTCAGTTATAACAACGTCACGACCACGGTGCTCGCCGGCTATGAATTGCGCGACAACAATAATCAGCCGGTTTACGCCGCCGACTTGGCGGCGGGAACCCCGGTGTTCGTTTCCGATGATCACAACATTTATGCCAGCGGCTCGGGCGTCATCGCCAGTAACGCCAAGCTGGACGCGAGCGGCAGCATTTATGGTCTGATTTTTGCGCGCAACAACATTGACATCACCGCGCAGCAAAATGTGAACGTCACCGCGCTCGCGCAAGGCACGGTGAATGTCGGCGCGGGCGGAAATATTTCCGGCACCATCATCGGCGTCGGCGGCGTCAGCGCGAGCGGCGGCAGCATTGATGCCGCGTTGATTTCCGCCAACGTGTCCGGCGGCGGCACGAGCGGGCAAAGCGGTCTTGGTCAAGGCACCGCCGCCAACGCCACGGCCAGTGCGGCTTCGGCCAGCGATGATTCCGCCAAGGCCGCCAAGCAATCCGACACTTCGAGCACTGATGACGATCCCTTGAAGAAGAAGCGGGGGATTGCGTTGGCGGCGAAGGTGAGCCGGGTGACGGTGTTGTTGCCGGGGAAGAACTGAAGCGAGTTAAAAATTGAAGATGTAAAATTAAAAATGGCGAAGCGGCGCGATATTTTTGAAATCTGAACCCTGAAACCCTTGATTTAACTATGACACAATTGATACAACCCTTGTTGGCGGACGGCGCGTTGCAGTTTGCCTTTGAGAAGGCGACGCCGGAGGGCAAGACGACGATTTCGGTGCTGTTCCTGCTGAGCATGTTCAGCTGGACGGTGATCATCACGAAGTTCCGGCAGCTGTGGATTGCGCGGGCGGCGTCCAAGAAGTTTTACGCGGCCTACGCGGCGACGCGGGATCCGCTGGACATCCGCCAGCGCGGCGCGGAGTTTGACGGGGCGCCGGCGTATCAGCTCTACCTCCGGGGGGCGGACGAGGCGGCGTATCATCTGAAGAACAATCCGGTGGTGACCAAGGGCGTGGCGGTGCGGAGCACGGGCGAGGGCAACACGGATCAATTTGCCCAGGAGGTCACGACGAAGATCAGTCCGACGTCCTTCGAGGCGGTGAAGGTCGTGTTGGAAGAGGCGGCGGCGGCGCAGGCGATGGCGCTGGAGAAAGGGATGATCGTGCTGTCCACGGCGGTGGCGGGCGGGCCGTTCATCGGGTTGCTGGGCACGGTGTGGGGGGTGATGGAAACGTTTGCGGGGATCGCCAAGGCGAATCAGGCGAGCCTGACGACGATGGCGCCGGGCGTGGCGGGCGCGTTGATCGCGACGGTGACGGGGCTGCTGGTGGCGATCCCGGCGATGTTCGCCTACAACTTCATGGTGACGACCATCCGGCATATCACGCAGGAGTTGGACGGCTTCGCCTCGCGTTACGCCAACCAGCTGGAGCACGCGTATGTGGACAACCGCGACATCGAGGACAAGATCGCCGGCGCGTTGAAGCGGCAGGAAGCGTCGTATTGAGATGAAGAAGTGCTCGAAATCGGCGCACGAGTCGCTGACGGAGTTGAACATCACGCCGCTGCTGGACCTGGCGTTCGTGCTGCTGGTGATCTTCATCATCACGACGATCCCGCCGGTCAAAGATGCGGACCTGAAACTGCCGACGGCGTCCAAGCATCAGAAAGATCCGCCGCGCAAGGCGACGTATATTTCGCTGCAAAACAACGGCCAGCTCGCGCTCAACACGGCGACCGTGGCGCTGAACGATTTGCTGCCGAACCTGATCAGCCTGCGCACGGACGACCCGGACTTGAACATCATCGTGCGCGGCGACGCGCAGGTGAAGTATAAACAGATCCGCGCGGTGCTGGACATCTGCCAGCAGGCGAACATCGTGAAAGTGGACCTGGCCACGGAGGTCAACAAGTGAGCGCGTTTAATTTTTAATTTTGCATTTTTAATTGGTTCCATGCTCCCGCAATCCCAACCGCGCCCGGTCAAGAACTCGTCGAAGGTGAACCTCACCATCTCGGCGGTGGTGCATGGCGCGATCATCCTCGCGCTGATCTATTTTGCCGCCCGCGAAGGCTATCTCGGCAAGAAGATCCAGAAAATCTCGGTGGAGATGGTGAAGGAAAAGAAGCCGGAACCGGAAAAGCCCAAGCCGGAACCGCCGAAGGTGGAGCCGCCCAAGATCGAACCGCCCAAGAACGAGCCGCCCAAATATGTGGAGCCGGCCAAGGTGGCCAGCCAGCCCACCGTCGCGCCGCCGGTGGTCGCGCCGCCCACGGCGGACGTGCCGAGCTTCGAATTTGAAGGCGGCAAGGCGGTGAACTCCGAGAGCGATCCGGTGCAGCTCTACAAGGGCTACCTGGAATACGCGCTGCGCGCGAAATGGAACCGGCCGGAGAATCTGCCGGATGACAACTACGTCGTGGAAGTGGGCGTCAACGTGGACCAGCAGGGGAACTTAAGCCGGCCCGTGTGGCAGAAAAGTTCCGGCGACCCGCAGTGGGACCAAAGCGTGAAGGATGTGTTCAAAGTGGTGACGCAGATCGACCGGCGCCCGCCGACGAACTTTCCGCCGCACGTGACGATCCGTTTTGACGTGCAGGAAGCCACCGAACCCGTGATGCCATGAGCTTGAAAAAAACCTCGCAACGCAGCCACGGCACGATGGCCGAGCTGAACATCACGCCGCTGCTGGACCTGGTGTTCGTGCTGCTGGTGATCTTCATCATCACCACGCCGCAATTGATGAACAACCTGGAGATGAATTTGCCCTCCGGCAAACCGCCGCCCAAAGACAACCGGCCCAAGCCCAGGATCAACCGCATCGTGCTCAACGCGGCGGGGATCATCACGCTCAATGACGAGTTCGTCACCGTCGCGCAGCTCAAAGACAAACTGGCGGCCCTCAAGACCGCCAACCCCGACCTGGCCGTCGTCGTCAAAGGCGCCGACGACGTCGACTACCAGCACATGGTCGCCGTCCTGGACACCCTCCAGCAACTCGACATCTCCAAAGTCGGCCTCGCCACGGAGTAAAAATTCCATGCATCGTCGATTTCATTTGTTAGTTTTGCTTTGGTTGGTCTGGTGGAGTGCCGGATGCGCGAGCCACAAAGAGTCCATCGATTTCAATGACAGTTTCACAGTGGCTCCAGAAAATCCGGCGGTGGTTGTTCTCAAGGAACCAAGTCTGACACAATCTGAATTAGAGCAAATCGAGATGGAGGTTTTCAGTTATTTGTTGTCGCGGCCCGCGGGTGAGGATGAACAGTGCTCGGCGATTTTTATCGCGGCGGAAGAAAGCCGCACGGAGGCGCTCAGCAAAAAATTTCCCCGCCATGTCCCGCCACTCAAACCTTGGTGGCACTTGGACCAACAACCCGGACAGTCGCCGCGGGATCTGGATACTGGCCGCCCGGCGATGGTGTTGAGCGCCGACGTGGCCGATCCAGAGAATGGCGTGGTGACAGCCATTGGCAAATGGTTTGCCGGTGATGCCGTGGCCGGTCATTGCACTTTTCAATTCACGAAAAACGGCGGCATTTGGAGCATAAATTCAATGCAGTGACGCCGGCGAAATGGACGCGAGCGTGAACATACGCAAAATCAGGTTTTACTTCGATGGCTTTAATGTAATCGGTCAGCGCATCGTCAAGATTGTGTCTGGCACGTCTCAAATGACCGCGTTAACCGAACGACAAGCTCATTAGTGAGTCACGGCCAGAACACGAACGATGCGCGGTGTTCAGGCATCTCGCCAAAAAAGTATCTCCCAACGTCTCTGAAATGGATGGACTCGTTAGCGGTTAGTGTTAGCAGGAAGTCTTAATGGGAGCGATAAAATGGCAAAAGCACCGCTTTAGTTGAATTTATGAGAATGGAGCGGGTGAAGGGAATCGAACCCTAGTCTCGTTCCCGCAGGCCAAATATGCTGTTTTATTGGCATATTATGGGTGTCTAAACGTAGTGGACAAGGCTGGACGTTAGCAGTAAGATTAGCAGTCTTATGGCAAGCGTTCATCGTCGACCGAAGTCTAAGTTTTGGCACGCGGCTTATTTCGGGCCTGACGGCTGTCGGATGCTGCGCAGCACCAAGCTGGCAAACCGCCAAGCCGCATTGGCCGTGGCGATGGAATATGAGCGCGCCGCAAAACTCGCCCGGCGTGGTGAACTGGTGGAAGCCCAAGCTCGCGAAGTATTGAAGGACATCATGAAGCGGGCGGAAATGGGCGAAACCTTGCAAAGCGTTTCGATCAAATCGCATTTCAATACTTGGCTCGCCAGCAAACGCGATCGCAGGTCGGCGGGCACCGGGGAACGTTACGGAGCTGCCGTGGCAGGATTTCTGGAGACCTTGGGCAATCGCGCCGGCAAAAACCTGGCCAGTCTGACCCTGACGGATGTGCAGCGATTTTTAGATTCTCGATTGGACAAGGGGCTTGCGCCCAAGACCGTCAACGTCGATGTGAAGATCATTCGCGGGGCTTTGAACGCCGCCCGTCGCCAGGGGCTGATCCCCACCAATCCCGCCGAGGCTGTAGAATTACCCGAGGGCAAAGGGATGGAACGCGGCACATTCACCCCGGCGGAAGTGAAACTGCTGGTGGACACCGCCGAAGGGGAATGGAAACTATTGATCATGTTTGCCTATTTCACCGGCGCGCGGCTATCGGATTGTTGCCGCATGCAATGGGACGGCGTTGACTTGGCGGCGGGAACGTTGAGCTACACGCAGATCAAGACGGGTGCCAAAGTCACGGCGCCACTTCATCCGGATCTGCTGGCACGCTTGAATAAGTTGGCCGGGACAGACAAAGCGGAAGTCTTTGTTCTGCCCAAACTCGCGTTGCAACGCACGAGCGGACGACGTGGGCTTTCGGAAACTTTCAAGAAAATCATGCGGCAGGCCGGTGTGGATTCACAGACGGTCAAGGGCGCGGGCAACCAGATGTTCTCCCGCCGGTCCTTCCATGCGTTGCGTCACAGCTTCACCTCCGCACTGGCCAATGAAAATGTCTCGCAAGAACTGCGGATGAAACTGACGGGGCATACGACGGAGGGCGAGCATAAGAAATACACCCATCACGAGATGGACAATCTCCGCGCGGCCATTAAAAAGATTCCGTCGCTTGGGGCAAAATGAATTGGCCGAATAAACGAATTTGTTCGAGTCAGTCATTTGGTAATATAGTCAGGCGACCGGTCGCGTTTGGTTGGCTATTTGCGCCTTGGCTCGGGCTGGAACTGACCCACAGTAATCACGCGGCAGCAACGGCATTTGTAAAATTTGTGCAGAACGGCGTCCTGGTATGGTTCACACCCTACGTCGGCTGAACGGATTGAATTTTGCAATCAATATCGCCCTTGGGAAACCGGGCAGCCGTCAAAATATCAGGACTACTTCCAGCCGTGAGCTTGCGGAAAACTGACCCAGCTGGACCGGAACATCCGGCCAGCGATTACCACACAAACGGGATGAGTCGGTAGGGGGTGCGTCCGCAGTATTCGCAGTAGCCGGGCAAATCGCGGTGTAGAACCTTTTCCTCGTTGAGCAGCCGCCAGACAATCAACGGCACCATGAGCGCGGCCACGGGCAGCGCGACGAATGATCCCAGCGCCAGCGGCCCCCAAAACCATTGGATGAGCGAGACGGCATACATGGGATGCCGCACCCATCGGTTGGGGCCGCGGTCGGCAACCGTCTGGCCGGCTTCGGTTTGGATTACGCTGGCGGCAAAACGGTTGGACTTGAAAACGGGGATGAACAGCAAATAACCGCCGGCGTAGCCAAACAGCGCCAGCACCGTCAGCCACCACGGCACCGGCGTTAGATATTCTTGAGACCAGCCCAGACGATGATCCAGGCCGCACAGCACATAAAAAACGACGGTCACCAGTTTCATTAGGAAGATGATGAATCGCTGGGCGACGACCTTTTCCTGGCGCAACAGCCGGCGTGCGAGCAGTTCGCGGTCGTATTTGTAGAAGTAGGTGCAGAAAACCAAAATGAACACGAGGTTCAAGCCCAGAAACGTCCAGCCCTGCCAGTAATGCCAGGTGCCGGGAACAAACAGCAGAATGAACAACACTGTTTGCTGGAACAGCGTCCAGCCAGCCAGTCGCGCCAGTAGATTTTTGGCCAGTTGAGTTTCCAATCGCTAGACATTGCCACGTTTGAAGTCGCGTTGCCAGCCGCTTCAGATGCCGGTGCAGAGTGAGCGGGCGGCCCCAGACAAGCGCATCACCTGCTGGACCGCTCCGGCGATCAGCACACGGAATGGTTCCCAGACGCGTGGTCCGCCAAGCCTTGATGATTTAGGTGCGTTCGTGTCGGAGCGTCACTCCCGGATTCTTTTCGTAGGCCGAACCCATGCGGCAGAGTTCATCCAGCGTTTCAGCAAACAGGTTGAACTGAAAACCGTCCGGATTGACATAGGGCGGGCGCATCCGGGTGTAGGTGACGGTGGATTTGCCGGTGGAAACGACATAAGTGTCCAGCGTGACCATCCACTGGTGCGGCGTTCACCTTCCTGCCAATGCTGCCACAAAAGCTTCCTTCAGTCATGGTGCCGCCCACGGCAGCGGCCACCTGCTGCCAGATTACATCGCGGCTGGGTCCAAATAGATTGCGGAGAATGCTCATAATCTTGGTGGCGACTTTAGCCACTGCGCCGGTTGGTCGTCCATGATAATTAATTGAAAACATTGGAACCGTGCAATTCCATTGACATGCGTGGTTGGCGACATGACTCTGCGCAGTCAGCTAGTCAAAAAATCAAAACAAAACAATGAGCTTACCGACTACCTTCGAACTCTCCATAATTGCAGCTACGCTGGCAAGAAATTCAAATGTCGCACCGGAAGATCTGTCTGAAAATGCACTCAAACTATGGTATTCAGCAGAAAAAACAATTCACCTAAACCATATCGGTGAAATTCTCTTTGAAGAACAAGAGCTGCCCCCGATTCCCAATGATGATAACTGTCCATTTGCTCCAAGTGAACCACTTTTTTTCCCGCCGATCCAAGGCGAATCAACTATTCCAGTGATTACTCGTGATAAGTTCTTGGAAACAGTGCTGCCACAATGGGCGGACCGGCCAGATGAGCTCAAGCGCTTTGCACTAATATTTATTGGAGATTATCTACGAGCCAAAAATAGGAAGGATGTAACTCAAGACAAAGTCGAAGCAGCCTATACCAAATGGAAAACGTTTGAAAAGATTGAGAACGCTGAAGCATTTGCAAGAGAATTTACGTCATGGTTTAAACAATACAAAATTAACAACAAACGTTTCGCGGGAAAACTTTCTGCAGCAGCCAGAGCTGAGAAAAAATCTAAGAATGCGAATGGTGCAACAACTTCTCCCAAACCTAAAAAAACTCGCAAGGCCCGCCCGCCATTCGACCAATTTAAAAATGTCCTCTTGACTTTAGATTAACGAAATTAAAACTTGCCCACCGTTCACGCCGCCTTGCTTTTCGTTTGGCGGCCTTTGTTTTTTGTTCAAATTGTGCTCTTTTATCGCGGCTTTTTGTTCGTGGTGCAAATCACGAAAGGGGAATAAAGAAAAACGTTCGTGGTAAATCTTGTGGGCCGAGGTCAGCAGCCTCCGCTCACATGATTAACATAAAACAAAAAGGCAGCGATGCCCCGGTTTCCAACCCGGCCAAGTTGGCTCACAACGCAATGCAGCCCGTGTCCAATCGGACCCGCGCAATCTTTGAGATTCCTAAATCTCACCAAACTACGAGGCCCGTGCAAGCCAGGGCGCGCGAACTTCTGCAAGATCAATCCAACGGTCTTCCAGTATGGATTCGACCACCCAAGTCGGGTGTAGAGTTCTACTGCGGCTTCAGCCGGGCCAAACTATACGAAGGCGCGGGCAAAGGGCATTTCAGGAGCGTTTCCATCCGTCAGCCTGGTCAGATCAAGGGGACAAGGTTGTTCCATCTTCAGTCAATCTTGGATTTCATCGCCAAATGTGAGCAGGAAGCCATCCAATGAGCACCTTAACCGACCTCGAAAAGGTCATCAGACGCGGGGAGCCAAGTCGGCCTGAAGCTCGCGACGCGCTTGACCAAGTCATGAAGCGACAGCTATACCGTGAACGCGGATTTGGGAGTTGCGCGGAGTATTGTGAGACTATTTGGGGATTTAATCCCAATCGTGATTACCAGCCGGCTCGACCCAATGAAGTGGCAATCGAAGTGCCAGCTCAAGTCCCAGTGCTCGCCGCTGTGGTTTTGGCACCCGTCACAACCTCAAACTCACGGCCCGTGCCGACAAAGCAGTCGGCGGTCAAAATAAAATCCAACCTTGGCGCGAAACTTAAGCCGGCGGCGGTCATCAAGAGGACCAAACAGAAAATTGAAAGTATTCAGTTCGACTTTCCATTCGTTTCTGCGCCCACCTTAAACCAAAAACTTGGAGGGGTTTCTCCATGAATAATCACACCTTAAACCGCGCCCGCGCCTACATGGCCAAGTGTCCGCCGGCGATCAGTGGGCAGGGTGGTCATAATGCGACGATTTATGTCGCGTCGTCGCTGGTTCATGGTTTCGCGCTTGGTGATGCCGACGCGCTACCTCTGCTGCGTGAGTTCAATCAGCGATGTGAGCCGCCGTGGAAGGATGGTGAACTGGTTCACAAAATCATATCGGCATCCCACTCCGTGCCGCTGAAGCCATACGGCCACTTGTTGGGTGCCAAGGCGAACAGTAACAATCTGACGCCGACAAAATGGCTTGCCCCGCCACCACCGAAACCAAAGTTTCAGAAGGATGTTCTGAAGCGCGTTGCGAAGGTAGGCTCGGCCATCACGGACGCGGTGAGTTTCCTTGCCCAAGTTTCACCGATAAGCGTGGCCAGCTTGGATTCGGCGGATGTGTTGCGGCATCTCTACCCACACGGCACTGGTGAAAAAGTTTTGGTGTTTAACGACATGAAATCGCAAGGTCAATTGCTTTGGGAGGCCGATAGCAACCCGATGCAGGAACACTTGCCAACCGGCGCGGACGGCGTGTGGTTTTTGCCGCAACCGGTCTGCGGAGAATATTATCCAAACCCACGTTTGGGCGGCAAAATGTCCCGCCGTTCAGAAGAAGCGGTGACGGCGTGGCGCTATGCGGTGCTGGAAAGTGACGAGGCGGACGCCGATGACTGGCTGCGGTGTCTGGTGCAGATGCCGCTGCCCATCGCATCGATCTGTGAGTCTGGTGGCCGTTCCGTCCATGCGCTGGTGCGGGTGGATGCGGCGAGTAAGGCAGATTGGGACTATCTCATGGGCAAAATCAAGCCGGTGCTCATCACGCTGGGAGCTGACCCGGGGACTTTGACGGCCATCCGGTTGTCACGACTACCACAAGCCATGCGCGGTGAACGCCGGCAAGGGCTGCTGTATTTAAATCCGCAACCAAGTGCAAAGCCGATTTATCAGCCGCCGGTGCAACCAGTGGACCTGAAGGGATCAACGATATGAGTGAAACAGAAATTGGCATTATGAAAGCATGGTCGCAAACCAACGGTGTTGTTATCGCACCAGCGACTGCGCTGGTCACGCCCACACCAGATACGCCAGTTGCTTGGTTTGATGCAAGGTTTCCAGGCTTGAAAGAGAGGCACGGCGACCCGGTGCAGGAAGTGTCGGCGGGGAATAAGAAGGAAGATCGTCCTTTTGTCAAAGACCTGTCCGAAGATTTTCTGGCGGCAACGCTTGGAGAGGCCGGCTCGCCGGAAGCTCCAACGGTGTTTGTGACCGAGGAGAATCGCTTTTACACATATTCACAAGAGAATGGGATATTCAGCGAAAGGCGGGAAGCGACATTGGCCACAATGTTGAGCGAATTACTTCTGAAGTGTGCGCGTGCCTGCGAGGTGAAATTTGACACTCGCAGTCTGGAGTTTCAGTTCCGGGATTCTTCCAGTCTCAAAGGCGTTCTTTCGCGCGCACGCGGTCTGTTGGAAGTCCCGCCTGGTTATTTTGAGACAGATCTGATGAAGTTTGTGCCGTGTAATAATGGTATGTTACGGCTAGCGGACAAGGTTCTGCTACCATTCAGCCCCATTCATCGGCGGCGAAACAAGCTGGCGGTGGCTTATGATCCAACCGCTACGTCTCCAATGTTTCTTGATGGGTTGCTCCGCCCTGCCTTGGACCCCGATGACGTTGAATTATTACAACGGTGGTGCGGGTTGGCCTTGATCGGCACTAATCTGGCGCAACGGCTGATCATCCTCACCGGCACGGCCGGCGGCGGAAAGGGGACTTTCGTGCGGGTGTTGAATGGTATCATTGGAGCGGCAAACGTCGGCACAATACGACCGGATTATTTGGGAGAGCGCTTTGAGCTAGGGCGGCTGCTCGGCAAGTCTCTGCTGTATGGCGCAGATGTGCCAGAAAACTTTCTGAATGGCAAAGGCGCGTCGGTGCTCAAAGCGCTGACAGGCGGTGATCCAGTGACGCTGGAGTTCAAGGGCAGTAATGAACGACCGGAGATAATTTGCCGGTTTAATGCGATCGTGACATGCAATTCGCGGCTGACCGTTCACTTGGAGGGAGACACGGATGCGTGGAATCGTCGTTTGATAATTTTTAAATATCAAAAGGCAAAACCTGCGCAAGTAATTCCTGATCTAAGCGAGCGAATCCTATCCGATGAAGGTGCTGGTGTGCTGAACTGGATGCTGGAAGGACTGGAAAAAATCCGTGCAGACGACTGGCAACTCCGTTTGACAGCAGCGCAACAAAAGCTAGTGGACGATCTGTTGCAGGAATCCGACGCGGTGGCCGTCTTTGCAAAAGAGCACCTGCGTAAGGATGAAGCCGCATCGCTTTCTGCTGCGCAATGCCATCAGGGCTATGTAAATTTCTGTGACTCACGGAACTGGACGGTGTTGCCGAAGAAGATATTTGCGACCAGCATCACAGAAATGATCACACGGCAATTTGGGCTGGCACAGCGCAACGATATTGCTGATGAACATGGCAAAGCGCAGCGCGGCTGGAAGGGAATTAGATGCCTATGAAACGGGTAGCAATTGGAAAAAGCAATCAGTGCAAAGCTGCACCCAAGTTCTGTTTCATCATCCCGACTCCGGTTTCGTCCTTAAGATCGCTCCAAGTGTTGTCAGGGGGAACGGACGCGGTAGAAGCGGTTGGCGATGTTGGTGGCCAGATCGGAGAACGGGAACCGGCCAGACCCCGAGGGAAATTCGGTGATGCGACCAAGATTAGACCATAAATCGGGTGGCAACGCCACGTTGGTGCTCGTCAGCACCGAGAAGCTGGCACCCGTAAGGTTGGTGAAATTAAATCCAAACACGTGGTTGGTTTTCTGGGTCAGCGCGGCCAACACGGGCGGATGGTTGGTAATAATGAAAAGGTTCGTTGTGATCGTGAACGCATCCACCAGCACCGTGCTGTCCTGACCGGGAGTTAGGTTAGCCAAGACCAAGGCGGCGGTGGTCCCGCTGGCTGTGAAGATGCCGGAGTTGGGATAATACGAGTTCGAACCACCCACGCCTGGGCTGGCAGTGAAGGGAATGAACGGACCTCCATTGAGCGACCACGAGGCATTTGGATAACTCCCATAGTTTTTTCGGCAGTTAGCGTAGAAACTCACCTCATAGGCCACGCCCGGGGTCAAGCCCGAGATGGTAGTGGCAAGGGTGTTGGACTGGCCCGGACTCTGAATGAACGCCACGTTGGCACCTTGCGGAATCGCGCCATTATCTGCAAACGGGTTGGAGCCGGCGGCGGGATTCAAGCCGATGTAATTGGAGGGCGATACCGTCCAGCCGGTGATGCCACCGCCATTCTGGCTGGCATAGCCTACCCCGTTGGTATAAGTGTCCACCTCAAAGCTGGCATTGGGAATGGAAGGCACTAAAGCTTCGACCGCGCCGAGGTCCGCATAAAAATTCATTACACGCGGGAAACCAGACCCACGCTGGTCGGTGGTGAGGGAGGTTAAACCGCCGGCATCAATGGCGGGCGAACCGGGCATCGGTGGCATGGTCTCAGTTGGACCGCCGTAATTGCCAAACGGAGCCAGCAGTGGATTGGCGGAAAGCACGGTAGCTGAACCGTTATTGGTGCCGCCGCCATTCACCAACGACTCCACTATGTTCGATCTGCCGGCGTTGATAGTGCTGCTGCCCCAATTGTAAATATCCTGGTAGGCGTTCACGGCAATGATGCTGTTGGTGAGGTTCAACGTGCTTAAGTAATTGTCAATTCCGCCGCCCAAGCCACCGGCACTGTTGCCGGAAAAAGTGCAATAAAGCAGGTTCAATGTGGCACCGAAGACATTATCAACAGCCCCGCCGTTGTCCGGCGCGGTGTTGCCGTAAAGGGTGCAGTTCTGTAGCGTGCAGATGGAATCGTTGCGAATGGCACCCGCAAACCCGGCGGAATTGCCGGACAGCGTGCAGCCCGTCAGGGTCAAAGTTCCCTCATTCTCAATAGCTCCGCCGGCCCCGCTGCCGTCCACCACATTGCCCACCAGCGTGCAATTGGTCAGCGCGAGCGTGCCGCTGTTAATGATGGCACCACCCCAGTCATTGGCATCGCTGTGCGCGTTCGTCAGTGTGAGCGAATTCAACACCACATTCGCACCACCTGCGATGGTGAATATTCGCGAGGCAAAACTGCCGTTCAAGACCACTGAACCAGTCCCGGGGCTGATGACCGTGGTGGTGCCGGCAACGGAGAGCGAACCGTTGGTAATAATAAATGTCGCCGGACCGCCGCTCGAAAGTGCGGATGCAAAACTGATGGTGTGCGCACCGGGATGCGTTGCGGCGTAATTCACCGCTTCCCGTAAACTCAAACCCGCGCCGACGGTGGGATCAATGGTGCCGTTGTCTTCGTCCACCGTGGTGCTGACGGCGAGTAGCGCCACATTAACCAGCGAAATGGTATCGGTCACGACCGGGGCTATGGACGCCGTGACTGAATAAGCGCCGGCAGTGCCATTGGCCGTCAACACGGCGCTTGCCGTGCCGGTGCCATCCGAGTTCACATTCGTGCTGGACAAGCCGCCAAAGCTGCCGCCGCCGGAAGACGCATTAACTTTTAGCGCCACCGGGTAATTAGTGACGGGCACGCCGGCGGAATCCAACACGGTGAAAGCCGGGGCTGGCAGGAAGGCTTCGTTCACCAGCACCGCCAGCGGCCCGTTGCCGGTGAGACTGGTGACGACGCGAATGGTTGCCGTGGCAGAATTTTGATTGTAGGTCGCCGGAAGTCCGTTATAAACGAGGACCCAGTAGCTCGTGTTCGCGCTCAAAACGGGGGTGGTGAAGCTGGAAGAATCACTGCCCACTGGCGTGCTTGTGTCGCCGGCAACACCTTGATACCACTGGAAGTTTGGCGATGTGCCCGACACGCTGACGGTGAGCAATTTGGTTTGGCCTGAGGCAATCACGCTGCTGGTTGGACTGGTCAGGATTGCAACGGGTGTGAATGCGCTGACCGTCGCGGTCGTGGAATCGGTCGTGTAGGACGTGTTGGTCGAGCTGATGGCCCGGCAAAAATACTGGTGCGTTGAGCCGGCTGCCAGACCGCTGACGGTGTAGGACGCGGAGGTTGCACCGGAAATCGCGGTGGCCGCGCCCGGATTCACACTCGTTCCGGCATACCATTGATAGTTCACCCCGCCGCCGCCGCGAATCGTGGCCGCGATGGACATCGTATAACTGCTGCCGGCAACAATGTTGCTACTGGCCGGTTCGACTGTAATGAGCGGATACGTGCTGAAGGTATATTGCTGTCCCGTAAACGAAGCTGGCACGGCAGGCGATTCGCTCACATGGCCGACATAGCTGCAACCCAACAAACCTGTGCCGGTGCCGGTGCTGGCGGCCACTACCCAGTTGGAACCGGAACCAGTCACGCTGGTGATGGTGGCCCCCGACAGACCATCGGGATTGGTCAATATAAAGTTAGCCGCCGTGACGCCAGAGATGGCCGCGCTGAATGTTACTGACCAATGCACTGTGGCCGCTACCGTTGGCGAAGGGTCGGTGATGTTGAGGGCGGTCACGTAAGGCGCGTTAGCCACGGTGATATAAAAGTAGTAGGGGCCATTCCCGGGCAGACCGACGGCATATTGGACCGTGATCAAAGTGTTGACGGGCAGGGAGCCGGCAAAGACACGGAGGTATTCATCCGGATAAATCCGATCAATGCTGTAATTCGGATCCGCAGTGAAATTTGCCGCGTCGGGCCAGGTATAAACGCTGACCAAGTCGGAGGACACGCGCGCCATCGATGAGCCGGCTGGCGTCGGGGCACTGAAAAAATACCAATCGCTGCCACTGTTGTTCTGGATGTCCACCGAGCCGCCAGGCGCGACGACGTTGGTGATGTTTTGGGCTATGCTGTAGCTACTACACAGCAGTTGAATCAACAGCGCTGCGAGCAAAGGCACAGCAACTCTACCGCCACCGGCGAAGCGGCGTGCACGGGGAATTTTTTTTCTATGCATAATGGTTTTTGGCAGGCTATGGATCGGACGAGGAAGTCAATTTTTAATCTTGGATTCAATCCGCCTGTTCGATTCTAAAAATCGTAGCAGCAGGTAATTTTAATGGCAATTAAATTCGTTATTAAACGGGCTCAATATTGTAAAATATGGTTGGCTGAAAACTGTAATATCTGCTTGCCAGAATTCCCACTCTGAGATTGATCTTGCCAAGGACCATAAAATGGTTTCTCGGACAATACGGACACATCTTTTCTATACCTTGGAGATTATATTATTTTTTAAATTTATGTTAAGAAGTGTGATAGATGCGTCCGTTTTGTCCGAGAGTTAATTTTGAACTGTGCCCCACTGGCCCGTTCACCGCTCCAGCGGTCAAACCTCTACGAAGGCACCTCGATGGGACGACTGGTTGCCACAGCCAACCCGGGCCACGAACTGAGGTCGAGCCTCACCGGAAACAAGTCGCAAAAACGTAGTCTTCGTTCCACCACACTGCTCAAGTCCGATACAATCAATATGTTTGTTGCAGGCTGTATCTCCTTCACAAGAGAGTGACAGCGCACAATAGCATGTGGCGTGATCAAAGCGATGGTGACGCGGCCTAGTGTTGCCGTTCGAGCCTAGCGGCAGTTGGTCGCACCGTTTGCCAAAAACATATCGTCAGCTTTTAGAGCCTTCGTCGAATGGTCGGTCCCCTGTCTTGACGTTGGCGGCATGCTCCTTGGCTCAGCAGGATAGATCACCATTCCAACGGTCACACTCACCAAATTGGCGTCTGATTTGACAACTTGGTGCCGCAACCAAACCAGCCCAGGTAATGCAAGGCCAGCCTCACCGGAAATGACCGGAAAAACCGCAGTTTCCACACTATCAATTTACTCGGGTCCAATAGAATCAATATGTCTGTCGCTGTCTGTCACCCTTTCGCAGAAAAGTGACGGCCACCGATAGCAATTGGCGCGGATCAGCATGGTGGGATGGTGGCCTGAGGATTCATTTCAAAATGACACACCGTGGGTCACGCATTTTTGGTAAAAGATTTCGTGCTGGAGGGCTACCTTGACCAGCCTCCATCCGGTTGAACTTTCTGTTTCAGACGATCTACCTGTCACACTTGAGCGCCAATGCTCAAAAGGTTACACCGTGGTGACACCCTTATTAGGGAGTGTTACGGGCATACTTAAGTCGTTATCATTCACGCCACGAGCTTGGACCATATGGTGAAAACCACTGCTTTTAGCGCGATGCTTGTTGCTTTATTGATTATCAACGATTTACACGAAAAAAAGTCTGCAAGTGTTACGCGACCGACCCATCCACCCTGCGCCAGTCCCTGACCAACCGCTTCACGCCGGAAGTCTGGAACTGGTTCATGAAGTCCCTGGCGTTCAATGACCGGTCCCACTTCTACGCACCGGCCCAGGGCGACATCAAGCCGCTGGCGAGCCGTGGGAACGTCATCAAAGCGTTTCAGGCATCCAATGACCCGGTGACATTCGCGGAGACACTGGCCCACCTCGAAGGCGGCAAGGCCGATGGCGCGTTCGTGGGTGACACGCTGGACACCATCCAGAACTTCCATAACCTGCTGCGGACGATGGTGGGGGATGAAGCCGAAGCCATCCGTGGCGGTTCACCGGCTCCCAAGCGGTTCATCGTGGATGCGCGTCACATCGAAGCGGCGCCCAAGGAATGGCTGGAATATCTCCAGAACGATCAATACACGATGGAGAAGATCATCCATGGGCAGGCGTTTGAGGCCGGGTTCGGTCGGAACGGAGCCACGATGGATAAGAATCTGGCCACGGCCATCAACGAACAGCAACGGGCGGCGGACACGATGGCCGGCTGGCGGGCGGAAATTTTAAAAGAGAATCCCGGCATCAAGGAGAAGTTGATGCAACAGCAGATCAAGGAGCGGGCTGACCGTGAAGGTGTGAGCTACACCGGGTTGAAAGAGGCGCGCGGTCATCTGATGAACTTGAACAGCGTGGCGCAAAGTTTCTCGGCCATCAAATCCATGAATAATTCGGGGAAGATTCCGGAACTGTTGCCCTGGGCCCGGTTATTGCGGTCCATTGGCGGCTGGACGGTGTCGGGGGCGGGAACCGCGCTCACGGCGCATTCCGTGTTCCTGGAACAGCCTGTGCGGTTGCTGGGGCTAAATTCACGGTCGCTGGCGATGACGGGACGGTCGGTGGTGGACTTGGGCAAGGTCATGGCCAACTCGATGCTTCAGGCGTTCGGGCGGGAGGTGGCTTTTGAGTCTGACCGCATGTTGGCCGCGAACAATGCCGGGCTGTTTGACGCCATCAACACCAACCGGCAGCGGTGGACGTCGGCGTGGAGCCATGCGAACGTCGCGTATCAGAGTTCCAACCGTGTGGGGCGGGCGGTAGGTCGCACGGCGGATGTCGCGGGGGCGGCGTTGCAGACGGATGTGTTCGCGCCGGGGGCGCGGGACAAGGCGCTGGCGAACCAAGCCGCCGGCAAACCCATTGCGCCGACACTCAAGGTGCTCTCCCCCTTCCATTTTGTGGCGGAGTGCCTGCAAATCTCGAACTTCATCACCTGGCAACGACACATCGAAGGCATGGTGACGGGCGGGGCGCAACATCTGGAGCTGCATCCCGATCTGGTGGACGACAAGAATTTTAAAGTGACACGGGAAATGTTGGGCGGCTTCGGCGCGGGTGAACGTGAGTTCAACTTCCTGTCGCAGCGCATGAATGATTTTGGGTTCAGCCTCGAACAACTGGTGAGGGAGGCCCACGCCAACAAGGGGACGGACAAGCCCATCCTGCGGCCGGAAGTGGACAAGGCCATCCAACAGCTCACGCTGAACGAAATCACGCTGGAGAGCAGCCTGACGAGTCGTATGCCGGCGTTGCAGACGAGCGGGCTAGGTGTGGCCATGAATCCCTTCCTCGGCTGGCCGCTGCAAAAGACCTATCAGGTGTTGCGCCAGTTGCGGGAGCCGAACGGGGAAGCCACCAGCAAGGCGATGCGGAACGGACTGGCGGCGTATCTAGCCATCCTGCCGGTGGGCATGGCGGTCGCGTGGCTCCGTAATAAGTTTGATGAGGATGTCCTTGGCCGGAAACAGAACATCTCCGACCTGAGCAACATCCATGACGTGAAGTCCGGGCTGCTGACCGCGCTGGACAATGCGAGTCGCGTCGGGACGTTCGGGCTGATTGGTGAAGGTGCGAACACGTTCTTGAACGATGACAATGTGCGGCCGATGTCGCTGGACTCCCGAGTATTCTTCCTGAACACCCTGGAGAATACTTACAAGGCGGTGGACTCCCTCTATCACCAGACCGGGCCGCAGTTGTTGCGCGGGGACTTCGATGGGGCGGCGCAGACGGCGGCGGATTATCAGACGGTGGTGCGGCCATTGTTCCAGACCCTCGGCGGGAATTACTGGAAGATTCAACAAGGCTCAAGTTTAGGGAAACAAAGGTCGCACCGCTTCCACGCGGTAGAAACGGATCGGCGCATTCGTATCGATGAAACTGCCGCTGGTCGCGCTGCCCGCCGGCGGGATCAATCCGAGTCCGCTGTCGGTCCAGACGTTGGTGTTCAACCTAAGAGTTTTTTGAAGATAATAATAGCGGGTATTCACACTGCTCCATGTCACTGAAACATTCGTGCCACCGCGCGCAAAGTTGTAGGCGGTGATTTTCAGATTGCTGCTCGCGTTGGTCGGATTAGTCCCCGCTTCGTATTCCGCCCAGTTGGGATAACCGTCGCCGTCCGCATCGGCATAGGCACTCACGTTGGTGGTGCCGAAGTAAGTCAGCAGCCAGGCGATGGGCAGGCCGTCGGGCGCAAGCGCGCCGGGCTGGATGGTGTCCGTCTGCACCGAAGCCATGGAGTTGCTCAAGGAAATCCAGCCGCAGTTGGCGCTCCACACGTAACCGCTGAGCTGGCCGGTGAGCAGATTGACCGCCGGTGCGCCGGTGTTCTCAAAATTGATCCAGCCTACATTCGCGGAGTAGGCATAGCCGCGTAGATTGCCCAAGCCATCCTGGTTCACGCCATAGTCGGTGGCCGAATTATTCTGATACTGGATCTGGTTGGCGGGTGCGCCGCTGCCGAGATTGATCCAGCCGACGTTCGCGGAATAGATGTAGCCGGAGCAGACATATTCGCCGATTACCGCGCCGCTGGCGCTCTGGCCGGTCCCGCCGGACCAATCCATCCAGCCGAGGTTCGCGCCATAAGCATATTTGTTCACCGCGTCAATGGTCGTGCCAGCGTGGGCGGGCGAAAAGACCAAACTAGACGATGCAATAACCGCCAAGATGATGATTTTCATTTGGATGCCTATTGGAAATTCTGCCAAGGATTGGTGGATGTATTGGGTGAGCCCAAGGGCGCATAGTCGTTGTTGCCAGTAAAGTTGTAGTAACCGCCGAGAATATTGCCGGGGGCAAAATTACGGGTGATGTTATTATCAACATTGTTCGTGGCCACACCGATGCCGTATGAGTTATTATTGGCGGCATTGTTGCCATCAACGCGATTCTGGTTTCCTAAAAGATAGATACCATAAGCGCTGTTGCCGCTGCAGGTGTTGCCAAGCAACTGACAGTCATATCCCGGGACGTAAATACCATCGTTCAAGTTGGCATTGGCGGTGCAATCTTTTACCAGGTTATAGTTTCCCAAAATATAAATGCCGTGACTATTGTTGCCGCTGCAATCATCCCCAATGATCTGGCAGTTATAATTTGGCACATAAATGCCATAGGTGCCGTTACCACTCGCGATGCAATCCCTCACGGCGCAGTTATTCCCGGGATAAATGCCAATGGTGCTATTGCCGCTGGCATTGCAATCCTGAAGGGTGCAATTGTTCCCGGTGGAAAAGCCGCCATTGTTGCCGCCGGCATTGCAATCCTTGAGGGTGCAATTGTTCCCCGCTGCAAAGCCGCTAGCATTGCCGCTCGCGGTGCAACTGATAACCGTGCTATTGTTTCCAACTCCGATGCCACCACTACTGTTGGCACTGGCAAGACTGTCTTTAATGATATTGTTGATGCCGCCACTAATGCCAATAAATCGATTCTGGCAGGCCGTGCAGCTTAATACAACACAATTAGAACCAACATAAAGGCCATCCAGATTTGCAGAGGAACAAAGGTGTTCAAACTGGCTGTTGTAAGCATTCACCGCGACAACTCCGACTCCCGCCCAGGAATCCAATGTCCCGTTGCGAATGGCCAAATTTTTTGCCGGATTCACAACATTAATCCCTGCCCCGGGCCCAGCTGCTCCATGGAGCGTGAATCCGTTCAAGTCCAGAATGACGTCATTGGTCGTGATGTCAATGCCGTCGGAACCGGCGATCCCGGTCAAGCTTGCCGTGAGATAATAAGAACCGGGATTGGTGATGCTATAGGGCAGGCTGCTAATGGGCGTGCGCGGTTCAATTTGATCGAGCGTCTTCATCGTCGGTGCCGGTGCGCCCGGCGGTGTCAGGGCACCTTGGGCGAAGATGATCGAAAGATGCTGGCTGAATGTTGCAAGCGCCAGCAAAGTCAGGGCGATTAGTTTGCGATTGTGTCTGGTTTTCATTTGTATGCCTATTGGAAATTAGCCCAGGGACTGGCGACCGTGTTGGTGGGAGACTGGATGGGGGCGTAGTCTTTATTGCCGGGAAAACCGCCGTAACCGGGGCCGGCTGAGAAATTGCGGGTGATACAGTTGGTGACGTTCAAATTATCCGCATTGATGCCATAGGAAGCATTATCGCTGACGACGTTGTCATCAACGCGATCGGGGTAGCCAAAAATTTCGATCCCATACTTGCCATTCCCGCTGGCGGTATTGCCAACGACCTGGCAATCCTGACCAAGCATAATAATGCCATCATTAGTATTGCCACAAGTGTTGCAGTTCTTGATGGTGCAGGCGGTAAGCACAGAGATGCCATTCGTGTTACCTGTTGCCACACAATCTTCGATTATGGAGTAGCTTGCGAGACTGAAACCACCGAGGCTGCCACTGGCGACGCAACCGCTGATGACGCAATTGAGTCCACCAGCAACTATTCCGGCGTTCCCATTGTTTTTGGCGTTGCAATCCTTGATGGTGCAATTATTTCCAACATAGATGCCTTGGTATGTGTTGCCGCTGGCGGAACAGCCAAGCACGGTCCAATTATCACCGACGACTAAACCCAATGATGAGCAGTTAGAGGCGCGGAGGCGTTCCAATTCGCCACTGTTGCCATTGACGGCATTCACGCCGTATGCGCCCCAAGTTTCCACGACACCGTTGCGGATCGCCAAATTCCTCACGGGATTCAATACATTGATTCCGTTGTCCGAGCCGGCCACTCCACGCAGGGTGAACCCCTTCAAGTCCAAGGTCACGTCATTGGTCTTTATAACAATGCCGTCAGAACCGGCGATCCCGGTCAGGTTCCCCGCGAGATAGTAAGAACCGGGATTGGTGATGGTGTAGGGCAGGCTGCTGATGGGCGTGCGCGGCTCGATTTGATTGAGCGTCAGCATCGTCGGCGCGGGCGCGGCCGGCGGTGTCAGGGCACCTTGGCCAAAGACGGAGGATTGGGGTGCGGCCAGCAATAAAAGCAATCCCAGCCGTAAAAACATTTTGCGATAGAATTTTTTCATGGTGGATTCCTTGGCTGCTAAGTGACTCTACTTTGAATTAAGCACGATTGCCTTAGAAATACAACAAATTATATAATTAGGTGATTTCCCGATTTAAATTTTTAATTTTGGAAAACCTTATTTAAGCACTGAGGCCAATCCCTATTTGTCGCGAAATCCCGCCTTCAGCAACGACTCGTGAGTGCCGCTCGCGGTTTCCCCGCGCGCAACACGCGCAACGAAAACCCTCGTCCATTCTCAAACGGCTCCACCGTCGCCATCACCTCAAGCACGGGATAACGCACCGTCGCCAGCCCATAGTTCTTGTAGGTCTGCGCAAACAACTCAGTCTCCACGATGCCCGTCCAGTCGGCCAGCGTGAGGAACTTCATCGGTTCGCCGGTGATCTGATGATGCGTGCGCTGCTCCACGACCAACCCGCAGGCCATCACCGTTTCGCCGACGTGTTCGGCGAGGCGTGCGACGGGGCAATAGGTGTCCCACGCGATGTCGTCGAACAATTCCAACGGATGCCCGCTGACGGCGTAGCCGAACAATTCGGTTTCGGCTTCGAGCCGTTCCCGGCGCGTCGGCTCGCGCATCGGCACGCCGGGAAAACGATCCAGCGACGGCGGTGCCAGCAGCCAGCCCTGATTTGAATCCTGCCCGCTGCCAAAGGCGCGGTGCAGATATTGTGCTTCCCAAAATTGGCGCGTGCGAGTCTCGCCAAATTCATCGAAGCCGCCTGCACGAATCATTGTTTCCAATTCCTCCGGTGACGGCTGCACCCGCCGGTGAAAGTCCGCCAGCGAAACAAACGGCCCGCGCTCGCGCTCGGCCAGCAGTCGTTTAACGGTGCGTTCCGCCAGCCCTTTGGCACGCGTCAGCGGAACGCGAATGGCATTGCCATGCACGGTGAACGCTGGGCCGGGTTCGTTGACCGTCGGCGGCAAAAATTTCAAACCCAGCCGGTAACTTTCCAGCACATACACGAGCGGATCATAAAAACCTTTGCCGTTGGTCAGCACGGCGGCCATGAACTCCGCCGGGTAGTTTCGCTTGAGCCACGCCGATTGATACGCTTCCACCCCATACGCGGTTGAGTGCGCCTTGCAGAACGCGTAGCCCGCGAAGCCCGTGACCAAGCCCCATACTTCTTCAATCTTTTCTGGCGTGTGGCCGCGCGCCGTGGCCGAGGCGACAAACTCCTTTTGAATTTCCGCAATGACGCCGCGCTTCTGTTTGTTCAACGCCCGGCGCAACACGTCCGCGCGACCCGGAGGCAGTCCGGCAAAGGCCTCGCAGATTTGCAAAATATGTTCCTCATACACCACCAGCCCGAACGTGTCGTTCAACACGGGTTCCAGCGACGGATGCGGATAAGTGATCGGCTCCAGCCCTTGATAGCGGCGCGTGAACGCCAGTTTCTTGCCCTCGTTGGCCGCACCGGGCCGGATGACGCTCACGATGGCGATGAGCGTGTCAATGTCCCGCACGTTGCATTGGCGGCACAGGCCGGTCATGGCCGGGCTTTCGATGTGATGCACCGCCCGCGCGCCGCCGGAGATCAATTCCCACACGTCCGGGTCTTGCCACGGTTCGAGCGCATTCAAGTCCACCGTGACGCCGCGCTTGGCCAACATCTCTTTCACGTCGCGCATCGCGGCCAGCCCGCCTTGCGCCAGAATATCCATCTTGACCAGGCCGATGACTTCGACGGCGTCCATGTCAAAGTGCGTCGTCGGATAACCTTTGTTGGAAATAAACGTCGGGGTTAGTTCGTGCATCGGCTGGCGCGACACCACCACGCCGCACGGGTGCATCTTTGGATAACGCGGGAAACCGTCCAGAAACTCCGCCATGTCCAGCGCCGTCTTGAACGGCTCTTCGTTCAACGGCAGGTCACGGTTTTCCGGGCTGGCCGCAAGCAGGTCGCGCAACTTGGCCCCGCCGCTCGGCGTGGGTTCATCCGGCACCCAGCCGCCGCCAAAACTCCACGGAAAGTGATCCGTAAACCGTCTGACTTCACGTTCGCCGACGCCCAGCACCTTGGCCACGTCCGCAAAGGCGCTGCGTGCTTGAAACGTCGAGAAGCCGCCGACCACAGCGCAATGCTCGCGGCCATACTTGGCGAAGATGATATTCACCACGTCATCTTTGCGGTCGTGCGGAAAATCAATGTCAATGTCCGGCAGTTTGTTCAGCGCCATGCGTTCCTCATTCAGAAACCGCCGGAAGTAGAGGCCGAAGCGGATCGGACAGACATCACTAATGCCCAAGCAATAACACACCAACGAATCCGCCGCACTGCCGCGCGTGATCCATTCAATGCCGTTCGCGCGGCAGTCTTGCAGAATGTTCCACACGACGAGAAAGTATTCTTCGTAGCCGACCGCCGTGATGATTTTTAATTCCTGTTCGATCTGCGGACGCATGGCCTTGGCCCGTTCGCCGTAACGACGTTGCAATCCATCCGCGACCAGCCGGTGCAAATACTCGTGTGGCGTCGAGCCGTCCGGCGGCACGAACGCCGGAAACTGCGGTTTGCCAAACGGCAACTCGAAGTTGCAGCGGTCGGCAATTTCCAGCGAGTGCGCCAGCCATTCGGGATGGCCTTTGCAGGCGGCAATCATCTCGGCAGGCGTGCGAAAGTGCAGCCGTCCGTCCAATCGTTTCTCCGGGTGTTCCTGACGCAGCAGCGTCAACGTGCGGATGGATTGCACGATGTCATATTTCAGCCGATCGCCGGGCAGCCCGTAATGAATCGCCGGGCACGCCACGACCGGCGAGTGGCCAGTGTCGATTTGCTTCGTCGCCATCTGATAAAAGCGACCGGGAAACAATTCAGCAATGCTCACGTCGGGACTGACCGCGATCAAGCCGTCCGTAAAGCCATCCAGTTTTTCCAGTGCAATGGGCCGGCGTTCTTGATCCGCCACCGCGCCGTCGTCGTCGCTGGCGGCTTGTGCTTTGGCCGACAGCACGCGGTTCAAATTGTGATAACCGCGCGCTGACTCCACGAACAACAGCAGCGGATGCTCGCCCGTGTTTAGTTCAGTGCCGAAGATGGGTTTGATGCCCGCGCGCTTCGCCGCCTGCACGAACTCCACCGCGCCGTGCAGATTGCCGAGGTCGGTCAACGCCACCGCGCTCATGCCGTTCTGCTTCGCCAGATGCACCAGCGCCGTCGGCGAGAGCGTCGAATCCAGAAACGTGAAATAGCTCCGGCACCGCAGCGGAACGTAAGTGGTGATTTTGTTCGGCCGGCTCAACGACGGCAGTGCTTTCACTACGATCTTGATCTGCGGTTTTGCGCGTTCCTTCACGATGTCTCTTGGCGCATCCCGCAATCGCAAGTCGTGCCCGCGCATGACCGTTGACCAGCCTTTCGTCCGGCGCAAATCATCCAACACCACGGCCAGCCGTTCGCGGGCTTCATGGTTCCGGGCGTTGCTTTCCAGCGCCAGTTCGCTGCGAAACACCCCGGCATAGACGTTGGATAATTTTAGCGACACCATCCGCAGGCTCACGCGCCGCTGCCACGCTTCGCGCAGCAATCCGCGCAGGCGTCCGTAAACGTCCGTTTCCAAATCGGTCGGCTCCCGCAAACTTTCCGCCCGCTGGTTTTCATCGCGGTCATTGTAGCGCACTTTCACGGTCAACGTCCGCACGCTGCGGCCTTCGGCGCGCACGTCGGCAAACAGATGATCGGCCATCCGGCGCATGACCGCTTCGACATATTCCTCGTCGGTCACATCCTCGTTGAACGTCTCCTGCTGGCTGAATGACTTCTGCGGCTCGCTGGCCGGCAGCAGCGGCCGTTCGTCAATCCCGTTGGCGAACTGCCGCACGAGCGGTGCCTGACCGCCCAGCAGCAGCGCCAGCAGGTCGGTCGGCGTCGCGGCGATCTGCCCGATGTCGGCCAGTCCCGCCGCGTTCAAACGCAGGGCCGTTTTCGGACCGACGCCCGGCAGCCATTTGTTCGGCAGCGGATGCAGGAACAGTTTTTCGTCACCGGCGGCGACGGATTGAAACGCGGCGGGTTTGTTGAGCTTCGACGCGATCTGGCTGATGAGTTTGTTGGACGCGATGCCTTCGCTGACGTTGATCTTCAACGATTGCCGGATGGCGTGGCTGATCGTCCGCGCAATTTCAACGGATGGTTGGCTGCGGTTGGCCGTGATGTCAAAATAACCTTCATCAATCGAAGTCCGCTCCACGTCCGGCGTGAAGTCGTAGGCATAGCCAAACATCCAGTTGGAAAACTGTTCGTAACGGTCGTAATCGCCCGGCAGCACGATGAGCTTCGGACACAACTTGCGGGCCCGCGCCGTGGGCATCGGCGTGTAGATGCCAAATTTCCGCGCCTCGTAGGAGGCCGACGCGATGATGCCCCGGCTCTCGCCACCGACAGCGATGGGTTTGCCGCGCAGCCGTGTGTCCGCCGATTGTTCAACGGACGCGAAGAACGCATCGGCGTCCAGATGAATGATGGTCCGCATGACATGACTTCTATCAAACCGGCTGGGACAATCGCTGTCCGAGCCAGCTAGTCTTTGGCCCGGCGGATGAGCGCCTTGAACACGCCTTGGATCATCAATTCCTGCGCCGGGATCAGGTCGGGATATTTCGGATTCTCGGCGCGCAGAAACGGCTTGCCGTTTTTAAGAACGAAAGTTTTAAGCGTGCTGGCTCCATCAATGAGCGCCGCGACGATCTGGCCGTTGCGTGGCTCCGGCCCGTGTTCCAGCACGACAAAGTCACCGTTGAGAATATGTTTTCCAATCATTGAATCACCCGTCACGCGCAAGGCGAAGGCATTGCGGGTGGGTTTGTAACCGATGCTGGCCACGTCCACCGTGACACAGCCCTCGGCGTCCTGCTCGCGCGGTTCGGCGAAACCGGCGGGAATCGAGCCGTAGAGGGGGATGTCCACGATGCGGCTCCGCAGCTTGGCCAATGGTGACGTGATTCGCAGTGAACGAGCCTTGCCCGGTTCGCTCGTGATGACGCCTTTTTTGCGCATCAGCCGGAGATGGCCGGTGACGGCATTGGGGCTGCGGAAACCGAAGCGCGCGGCAATTTCCTGGCGCGTGGGCATGGCTCCATTGGCCTGCTGGAACTTTTGCAAAAAATCCAAAATCTGCTGCTGCGGTCTGGTCAACGTTTTCATAGTGACTCTTTAGACACTATATCCGAAAACCTGGGTGTCAAACCGGAATTGTTCACAAAAAATCCGGTTGGGCTGGCAATTCGGAACCGGCTGGATTAAACATGCAACCCGCATGGCGCAACTGCTTCTCCTGCCCGATCCCCGACCGCTTGTCCGGCGGCTGGGCGGAAAGTTTTTCCGCAATGCTCCCCGTCGTCCCGGCGTTTATTTGATGAAGGACGCGCAGGACCAGATTCTTTATGTCGGCAAGGCCAAGGATTTGAAACAACGGCTAGGCAATTACCGGGTGGCCAATCCCGACCGGATGCCGCGCCGTCATCTGAAAATGGTGAACGCGGTCGCCCGCATTGATTTTCAGTTTTGTCCCACCGAAGCGGCGGCGCTGCGGCACGAAAAGAAATTGATCCGTTCGCTCAAGCCGAAGTTCAACCGGGCCGGGGTGTGGCCGGCCAAGCCGAGATTCATCGTGTGGCGGGTCGAAAGCGATCACCTAAAAATCAGCGTCATGGAGACACCGGCGGCGGGCTGGCAACGCTTCGGGCCGTTGGGCGGAGAGGCGGCCCATTTGCAGCGCATCCTTGCGCGGCTGCTCTGGCTGGCTCTGAATCCCGCACGCCCGGTGACGGAATTGCCGGCCGGCTGGCTGCGCGGGGACTTCATGGAGACCGTCTCGCTCAAATGCGGCGGCGCGGCCGGGGAGGCCGGCGGTGCCTTGGAAAATTTCTTCTGGCAAAGTGCGCATGAATTTATTTTGTGGCTCGGGGCGCGGTTTACACATCGCATTGTTCCCTTCGAGCGCCGCATCATTGAAACGGAACTGGAAAGCCTCAAGGAATTTGGGCTGAAGCCGAAGCCGGATGCAAAATGCCGACGGCAAATGGCGTTGCTCTGAAGCTGTTTTATTCAGCGCCTTCAATCATCGCCTCAATCGTTTCCAGTGCATTGCCTTCGAGCCGATTGTTGACGTAAACGTAAGTCTTGCGCGTTGGTCCGGCGGCTTTGCCCTCGGCGATCAACGCCATGCCTGCCGCTCGCGCATCCGGGTTCGGCTCCTGCACCTTGGCGTAAGGTTGAAAAGTTTTCACCGCTTCTTCATATTTTCGGCCCGGCTTCAGCAGGAAGCGCGCGGCGGTGAGTGCCGGGTTGGTCCGGCTGCCAGCCAGCGCCATCTGTTCACTGACCGGCGGCATCGCCTCCCACGAATTAAAAACGTGCGTGACGCCGTGCCGGGCCAGGCAATCGAAATAATCCGGCCGGAGCCAATTTTTATTTCGCATCTCCACGCCGTATGGCCAGCCTTTTGGAAGTGCGCCGAAAAACTTGTCAAGTTCAGCAACGAAGTCGCGGCCATGTTCATAGTCGCTCGGATAAAACCGCGAGAATTCAAACATGAGTAGCCCGATGTTTTTGCGGAACGGCCCGCAGGGGTTGAGAAATCCGTTGGCGAAGGTTTCGGCGTTCAGAAAATGTTCGTTGGCCTGCCCGGCGCGGTGGCCGTGACGTGGGAGATTGTGAAATCTTTTGATCGTGATTTCATCCGTCACCTTAAAAGCAAATTGAAAATCCGCTGGCACCTGCGACACCAAGCCGGTCAGATATTTTTCATCCGGGAATTTATAAAACGCAGCGTCCACGCACACGGTCTTGAACACCTCGCTGTATTCGCTGAGGCAATTCTTCTCAAACCGGGACTCGGCGAATTTGCCGCGATAAACGTAACGCGCTTCGTCGTAGAGCATCCCGCGCCAGCCGGGATATTTCCACGATGAAGTGCCGATGAACACACCTTGGGCGGCCAAGTCGGCCAGCTTTTCCGTCATTTGAACTCGATCAAACATCGGCGTCAAACCTGGGTGGAATCGCGGCCAGTGTCAACGGTCATTGCCTTTCAATCTTGGTCAGATGCCATCATTTTCCATCCAGGACCTTACACTGCCCCGAGTTTTCCAAGATGATCTTTGGTTTGTTGCGATACTCGGTGATGTTGCCGCTGATCTCCACGTTCTGATCCTTGAATTTTTGCAAATCCCCGAACGGCGCAGCGTTGTCGGAAAATACCATCGCAGTGAAAGGCGCGTTCGGTAATGTTGACGACATTGAAGAAGAACGGCGCGTCCTCTATGTCGCGTTGACCCGCGCCAAGGACGAGCTGATTATCAGCCGTCGCAGTTTTGCCACCCATGCCATCAATCCGTCCGTTAAGGCGGAATCTCAGAATGCGGCGACGGCATATTTCTACCGGCCAGCTTGGTGGATGAAGAAATCACTGCCCCGCGCGGCTGGCAGAGTAATCCCAACCCGAGCCAAATTGTAGTCGCCAGCAACCGGCCAAAAGTTGGCATCTTGTTCGACTAAGCCGTGCGAACGTGACGAAATCTGCGTTGGTAGAAAAGGCGATTGAGGATGCTTACGTTAGTCAGCATGTGGCTCTGGTTCGCTTGAAAGATGTAAGCTTTTCCAATTTTCTTTTTCATTCCGTCGTTAGCCATGCGTGCCGACAGGATTTCTGAAAAAACTCTCAAAGCCCTAGTTTTTCAAATTACACTACTAGGAGAGTCGTAATAGTATCTGTTTCATTCGCCCCGTCAAATTTGATAAAAAATCAATCGTCCGCCAAAAAAACACTAAAGCAACCATTCAGTGCCTAAATTATATGATAAAGAGTGGAAAACCACGCGTAACCGGCCAAACATTTTTTGCAAAAAAACTTCTAAAAAAGGTTGACAGGCCGCCGACATGATTTATTATACGACCAAGATAGTCGTGTTTCGTCAATATTTGATACGGTTTTGCGAGCCGCTGATTCTCAAGCTCGCAGCCTATTGGTGCCAGGTTTAAAGCCTGGCTGGCAAGAGAATCCAGCTCGACCCGTCTTCGGGAGATCTACCAGAGCTGACCAGTCCTTCTGGAGGTTCATTAACCATGAATACAGGCAATAACCAGAGTGACTTTAATCTATCAAGTCCAGTCACCCGGCGCCGGGAATAGTTTCCCGACGACAAAACCGGTGTCTTTATCCGGGCTGACCATGCTCGCGCCGATTGTATTGGCGCAGAGCAGGAAGTGCCACTTTGTGTTTGCAGGACATAATCAACCCACATTTGAACTATGAATACAGCGCAAATTATCGAAGATGCTTTTAATAGCAAAGCTTTTGGAGCCGCTCCAAAATCCGCCATTGTTGAACCTTCAGAATTTCGGCGGCACGCCTTCGCACCCGGCCGACGGAGCCGCCAAAGCGGGTTCACGCTAATTGAACTGTTGGTGGTCATCGCGATCATTGCGATACTTGCGGCGTTGTTATTGCCCGCTCTGGCCAAGGCGAAGGATAAGGCCAGAGCAATCAATTGTGTATCCAACCTGCATCAGTGGGGCATCCAATGGAATATCTATGCGGGTGACAACGCGGACTCTTTTCCCACCGGCCTGGGCACGGATGGCCAGCCGGATCCTAATGCTCGTTCGGCCTGGTTCAACTCACTTCAGTTGAACAATTCCCAACGCAGACAAATTGCCACTTGCCCGGCGGCAGTTTCGACTAATTGGGATCTGACCACGCCTGCGGGGCAGGGGCAGTTCGGTGGCCTGGCGACAGCCTTTGCCTTTCCGACGACCACCACGGGCGACGCCTATGAAAATGGGGAGCCGGGAAGTTACGGGGCCAACTTATGGATTTATCACACCTCGGTTCCCATTCAAAACCGTGATGTAGCCGACCATTGGGGCAAACTGCAATCATCGCCAGTTCCAACACAAACTCCTTTAATAGCCGACAGTATGTGGCGCGGCGGCGGCCCCTGGTATGGTGCTGACCGGACGACTTATCAAGCAGCAACAGGTCCAGGCGTCTCTTCCGGCAATGCTGGCTATGAGATGGAGCATTTCAATGTTCCACGCCACGGATCGGGCAAGCGCACCCAGATTGTCTATTTTGACGGTTCCGTGAGCCCCATTAAGATCAAAGATTTATGGGGACTTAAATGGAATCGTAGTTGGGATCAAGGTTATCAGGCTAACAACTATGTTTTGCCGGCGTGGATCCGGTCAGAATAAATCCCCAAAAAATACTAGCCTGAATAAATCGCAGAAAATCTATTTTTAATGAAAAAAAATTTATTTCGCACGCTGCTCTTGACTTTGGCACCGCTTTTAATTTCTGCGGACAAAAGCCACGCGGGTTCAGCCTATCAATATCTCTACACAGGTGATTCCATCGGTTCGCAGCCGTTGCAATTCCGCGAGAGTGTATCCACGTTGACCAACAATTCAAGCTACTATCTCTTCCCGGACAACCCGCAATTTGGCCAGCAGTTGGATGATTGGTATGTCTTTGCTGGCACCACGCCGACTTTTGGCCTGCAAGGTTCATCCCAAATCGAAGGACCGCAGAACGGCACCGATTATGGAACTTGGCTTTTTGGTTATATCGAGGCACCGCTTACCGGGCAATATACGTTTTACATCGGCAGCGCTGACAACTCGGTTCTATTATTGAGCACTAACTATAATCCTGCCAACGAAGTGGAAATTGCCTATGAACCGGGCTCCGGCGATCCACTGTTTACCGGCAACAACCTTGCCACGAGACAATCTGCACCAATCAGCCTGGTGCAGGGACAGAAATACTATTTTGACGTATTCCAGCAGGTAGGCCCTGGACCGGGATATGTCCAAGTAGGCTGGGTTCGCCCTGACGGTGTGCAAGAACTCATACCCGCATTACATCTTGCCCAGTATGAAGGCCAGAACTTTTATAACGGAGCCGCCGCAGTGACGGCACCTGTTTTCAACGTGGCGGGTAACGGTAATCACGGCGGACTGAACGGCGGCGACATCACTAATCAGGCGAATTTGACGGAAGGCCAGGAACTGTTGTTGCAGTTGGATGTTATCGCCGCCCAGCCGACGACCTTTGTTTGGAAAACTAATGGGGTAATTGTTCCCGGTCAGAATCTCTCCTATTTTGACATCTCCCGGACGCCGGCTTACTACAATAATGTTCAAGTCCAAGCTATAGTGAGCAATGCGTTTGGTAGTCTCACGAGTTCGGTGGCCAGTGTTTATGTCACACCAGATACAACCCCGCCAACTGTTGTGAGTGTGGACACAGCCGGCAGCCCTAATCTCCTAGAGGTGGTTTATAGCAAACCGGTGAATCCCGCAAGCGCCACCAATCTGGCCAATTATCAAGTGAGCATCACTGGTGGCGGCTCCTTTCCAGTAACGGTTACCAATGTCAGTCTCTCTGCTGACCAACAGACCGTTACCTTTATTGGAACGTTTAATTTTGGCGTCGGCACCAATTATACCCTGACGGTTTCAAATGTAAAAGACCAAGCTACAACGCCAAATATACTAAGTCCGAATCCGACGGCGGCACCGTTCACTTTGAGCGCGCCCCTGGGAACGACTTATAACTTTAATTCCGGACTGCCAAGCGGCGTGCGGATTTTCGGTAATGCTTCGATTGAAACTAGTCCTAATCCAAGCATTGGAGGATATGTCGCTTTGACGGACGCCGCGGTCAACGAAAATGGAGCTGTTCTTTTAACGCCGCGTAATAATATAGATGAGGCACATATCAAATTTAATACCAGCATCGGCTCATCCTATAACACGGCCACACTTGGGTCGGATGGCGGCGATGGTATTAGCGTCAATCTTTCGGCCAATCTTCCGCTCGGAACCTTTATCAATCCACAATTTGGCTATTCGCCACCGGTTGTAAATCCCCAATTCACCGTTTATTTTAACGCCCGCCCCAACGGATTGGAAAATCCGGTGGAAATTGGCGTGGCTTTGAATGGCCAGGTGTTGACCAACATCCTGGCGGGCACCAATTTCACGAGCCTGAATGGTATTCCTCCAATTACCAGTGCGGACGGACATTGGGCGCCGGTGGACATTAATTTGCAACGCGACGGCACGTTGGCGCTGTCCTTTGATGGTGTTTTATTGCTGACAAATTTTCAAACCGGCTGGCAAGGATTGAACAGCGCCCAGCTCAATTTTGGAGCCGCAACGGAAGGTTGGTATGAAACCCATTATATCTCGGGGCTGTATGTGAACTACTACGAAGGATATGTCGGCAATGTCGGGTTGGCTACCAGCAGCGTGCTTGGCGGGACCTTCCCCGAAGGTTCGACAGTGACCCTGTCGGCCGTGCCCACCGGTGCGGGTCCCGACACTTACCAATGGTATAACAATGGCATTGCTTTGAGCGGTGCCACCAACCGGGTGCTGACGTTTCCAGCCACCGTCGGATCTGGGGGCAATTTCACGCTGGCCATCAGCAATTCGTTCAGCGGCTTCGTTTCGTCACCGCACACTGTGACCATACAACCGAATCTTAATCCGCCCACGGTGGTATCGGCGCAAGCCATTGCGGGCAGTATCAACAAGATTTTCTTGGCCTTCAATCAGACCCTTGACATTGCCAGCGCAACGGCCGTTTCCACATATTCCTCGCCATATTTTGGCGTCACTTCGGTGACTTTGGGTGCCAATGGCGAGAGTGTGATTTTGAGCACCACTCAACAGCGTTATGGCACCGCTTATCCACTGACGATTACCGGTTTGAAGGACACTTACGCCTCACAAAACGCATTGAACACCAACATCACCATCGTATCAAGCTTGAGCTACGACAATGAAGTGCTTGGCGATTTGCCCGTGCGATATTACAAACTGAATGAAACTAATGGCACGGTTGCCTATACCCAGACAACCGGTGGCGATACAGTGAACACGAACGGGACTTATTCGAACCTGCCGATTCTCGGAGTTCCGTCCATTGTGCCTTCGGCCACCAATGATTTTGCCGTTACATTCGTTACCGGATTGAGCAACCAAGTTTCGATTCCGAATAACGGAGACATAAACATAACCCGTGGCCCGTGGGCAAAACGAACCATCGAACTGTGGTTTAATGCGCATAGTTTTCCCATCGGACAGCAACCTGGTGACAGCGCTACCTTGGCGCAATTTCACGCAGTCACCGGCCTCTGGGAAGAAGGCGGAAACCTGCGTGACATCGGGGTTTATTTATGGAATCCAACGGGGATCACTAATACGGTTGTGACCAATCCGCCGACGGCTTATTTGTGCTTCACTGCTTATAATTCGACTCAAGACGGCCCTGGTGCGCCATTCGGCTTGTTGTTGAACCCGCCGGTTTACACGACGTATTTAGTCACTACCGGCGTCACTTATCACGTCGTTGCCGTAATGGACGGTGATCCCAATGGCACCACCGGTGAATTGAGGCTCTATGTGAACGGACAGTTGACGGGGCGCACAACCAACGGCGTCGGCCAGATCTACAACCATAACGGCGCAGTTCATATCGGCGGCGCGAATGGACGCTCCCATTTGAATGTCAGCGGTGTCTGGGGTTACTTTGACGGCACCGAGCAGGATGTATCCATCTATAATGAAGTCTTGCCGGCCAACGACATTCTCGCTCACTATCAAGCCGGCACCGGCGCAAGTTTGGTGACCACCATTCCGCCCACATTGGTAACTGGCGTAAATCCGCAAGGAAATCCTCGTCAATTGCAAGTCGTATTCAACCAGCCAGTCTCGGCGCTTACCGCAACCAACTTGGCCAATTATGTGCTGAAAACCAGTGGCGGCAGCACGATCAGCATTAAGTCGGCCCAACTGGCGGCGGATCTGGTAACAGTAAGTCTGAATCTAACGGCAGCCAATAGTTTCATCATTGGCAACAACTACAATGTCACGGTGAGCGGGGTGGCGGATATTTTGTCTTCCGTCAACATCGTGGCGACAACCAATGTGTCCTTCACCTTTGTCTCTGCCGGCTCCGTGGGAATTGCCACCGGCAGCAGCAGTCTGGGCAATCAAACAGTAACGGAAAACCAGCCGGTGCAGTTCAGTGTGACAGCGACCGGACAGACGCCTTATGCCTATCAATGGTATTTCAACAACGTCGGACTGGCCGGTCAGACTAATGCAACACTATTGTTCAATGCGGCCTGGAATTCAGGCGGCAATTACACGGTGGTCGTAAGCAACCAGTTCAGTGCCGTCACCAGCAGTCCGCCGGCGGTCCTGACCGTGCTGCCGGATGTGACGCCACCACAATTGGTAGGATTGCACGGCTTCGCCGGAACGCTAAACGAGATTGTTTTAACGTTCAACAAGCCGGTTGACCCGGTTGGCGCGGCAAGTCTTGCGAATTATAGCATACCCACGGCTGGAACCACGGGGCTAGCAATTCTAGATGCCGTCATCTCAACTAATGGTCTGCAAGTAACCTTGGCAACCACGCCGCAGACGCACGGCCAGACAAATCAGATCACCATCAGCAATCTCAAGGACCGTTCGCATGTGCCCAACACTCTCACGGTCACGGCGCAATTTGTCTCGACGATCAGCTATCGCGATGAATTGCTGGCTACGCCCGGATTGGCCCGCTACTGGACATTTGACCAGACTACGGGAACAGCATTTCCGTCGCTCGCATCAAAATATGATACCTCGCCTTTGAACATTGTTGGAACGATCAAAGGTGATCCTGACACCGGCGGAGTTCCGGTGCTCGGCGTTCCTGGTCTGGTGCCCAATGTGCCGAATGATACCGCGATCAGTTTCAATGGATTGGGCGGAACCAACCGCATTGAACTGCCTAACGGTTCGGATATCAATTCCACTCTGGGGCCGTGGTATCAAATTACAACGGTGTTCTCGTTCAAGGCCAATGCCCTGCCGCAAATCATCAAGAACAGCAGCATCACCAACTATCAAGTGCCGACGATATTCTCGGACTATCAGTATTCGATTTATCTGTTCCCGACCCAAACGAACGTAAATAATCCTACTCAAGCGCAGCTCGTATTCGAGGCGCAGCAGACCGGCAGTTCTGGTGCCGGTTCGCCGTGGGGCGGCAACACGGCGGCCACCGCCACGCGGATCACCTATAACATTCAAACCAACACGGTGTATAATGTTGTCACCGAGTTGGACGGCAATGCGGGTTTCGTAAGCGGACAACTCCGTCTCTATGTCAATGGGGTGCGGATTGGAACCGTGACGGGTATTGGTGCCATCTATCAGGCTCCAAACACGCCTCCTGGTTTCAGCCAAGGCTACGTCACCGCCTACAACGGGTCGGCAAAGACGATTAACCCGGAGTTGGTCACGGCCACGACGCTCATAGACGAGCCTTTGAACGGGGTGATTGATGAGTTCGCCTATATCAACCAGGGCACTTTGTCGGACGCCCGAATCGCCCAGCTTTATTCTTATAGCCAGACCAATTACGCGGACGCCGGCTTTACGATTATCAGCAATGCTTCGGGTGGCTCTCGTCCTAGTGTCAGTTTCACGCCAGTTATCGGGAACTCGTTTAACTTGAGCTGGCCGGTGGCTGCCAGTGGTTATTACTTGGAATACACGACAAATCTGGCATCCGGAATTTGGATTTCCAACCCGGCAGCGCCGACCACTATCAATGGAACGAACTTTGTTACCCAGCCTGTTAGCAGCGCTGGTAATAAGTTTTTCCGCCTGCATCATCCATAACAAATTTGCCCATACTTTGATCACAGAAGCCTATGAAAATAACGTTTAAGACAAAATTGATTGGACGCCTGCTGGCGCTGACCCTCACCCCGGCATTGATGGCCAATGCGCAAGTTGTTCATAAGTCTATCACGCCGGAACAGCTTGAGTTTTTTGAGCAAAATATCCGACCGGTGCTGGTGGAGCATTGCTATGAATGCCATTCCGAAGAGAAGGGCAAGAACAAGGGCGAACTTACTTTGGATACGCGTGATGGCATTCGTGCAGGGGGTGATCGCGGACCGGCCGTGGTGCCGGGCAAACCGGAGGAGAGTATTTTAATCAACGCCATTCGGCAGGTAGGCCAGTTGCGGATGCCCCCCGATTCGCGTGGCGGAATTTTGCCGGACGAGGTTATTGCCAACTTTGAGAAGTGGGTGAAGGACGGGGCCGCTGACCCGCGCGATTCTGCCAAGATAATCAGCGCCCAGGCCGCCAAACCGGAGAAAGTTTATGACTGGGACAAGGAACGCTCCTATTGGGCATTTCAAAAGCCAAAAGCGGTGGCTCCACCTGCCGTAACTGATGCCAAATGGCCGAAGACGGAAGTGGATCATTTTGTCCTGGCCAAGCTGGAAGAAAAAGGTCTCAAGCCGGTGGAGGATGCGGATAAACGCACGCTCATTCGCCGGGTCTATTACGATCTTATCGGCTTACCGCCGACTCCGGAACAGGTTGAAGCGTTTGCGAAGGATACTTCGCCGAAGGCCCTGGAAAATGTCGTTGATCAACTGCTGGCCTCGCCGCGTTTCGGTGAACAGTGGGGTCGCTACTGGCTGGATGTGGCGCGCTATGGCGAATCCACGGGATTGGACCGCAATCTTAACTACCCCTATGCGTGGCGTTACCGCGACTATGTCATTGATGCGTTGAATAAGGACAAACCTTACAATCGTTTCGTCACGGAACAACTGGCCGGTGATCAACTGCCTTATGCTGATCAGAAGGAGCGCGATGAGAATCTTACAGCCACCGGTTTTTTGGCGATTGGGCCAAAAGGTTTGAATGAGTCACGCATCAAGTATTCGAAATGGCAGGTGGTGAATGATCAAATAGATGTCACGGCGCGTGGATTTCTGGGGCTGACGGTCGGTTGCGCGCAATGCCACGACCATAAGTTCGACCCGATTCCACAGAAAGACTATCACGCGCTGGCGGGTATTTTTTCCAGCACGGAAACTCTTTATGGCACGGTGGGTGGTCGCGGTAATCGCCGGCCGACATCGCTGCTTTCGTTGAGCGGTGCGCCGGAACTTGCCGTCTTGTCCACAGGCGAACCCACGCCAAATATGTTCGTGAATACAAATCGAAACTTTACGATCGGCACTAATAACGCGGCCCGTGGTCGGCGCGGTGGTGGCGGCTTTGCCGGTGGTGGTTTTGGCGGTGGGGGCACAAATGGTTTTGCCCGCCGTGCCGGTTTCGCGCGCAACTTTACCACGAATCAAATTGAACGCGTGCCCGCGCACAAGACTTATGCCATGGGTGTTCGCGACTATGACGAACCGCAGGACGTGCCGGTTTATTATCGCGGCGACTTGACCAAGCCGACGGATGCCGTCGTGCCGCGTGGTTTCCTGCGCATTGTCGCCCTGTCTGAAGCACCTGCTATTCCTACTAATGCCAGCGGACGCTTACAATTGGCTGAGTGGATTACCAACCCGGAGAATCCGCTCACGGCGCGCGTGGTGGTCAATCGCGCATGGCAGCATCTCTTTGGCGATGGCATCGTCGCAACCCCGGATAACTTGGGCCACCTCGGCGCGCGGCCGGTGAATCAAGAGTTGCTCGACTATCTCGCGGTGAAGTTTGTCACGGAGCAGAACTGGTCGGTCAAACAACTGGTGCGTTCGCTGGTGTTAACACACGCGTATCAGTTAAGCAGTGATACTTACGCAAAAGCCGAGGAAGTTGATCCGGCAGACACCTTGAACTGGCGGGCCGCACCGCGCCGGCTATTGGCGGAACAATTGCGCGACTCGATTCTTGCCGCAAGCGGAAGATTAGATCTGGAGCCGCCGCACTTCGGCGTGACCGGCGAGTTCGGCGATGGCTACTATGGTGTGAACATTTGGGAAACTGATTTGCCCCAGCACTATTACAAGCGAAGCGTCTATCTGCCGGTGCCACGGGACATGGTGCCGGAATCCCTGTCGCTCTTCAATTTGCCAAATCCGAACTTGGTTGGTGCTAAGCGCGAAGATACGACTTCCCCCAGCCAGGCATTGTTCATGATGAATAACGCGCTGGTTCAAGATGAAGCCTTGCACCTTGCCCGCGAACTATTGCAAAACAAAAAGCTGTCGGAGAAGGAACGCATTCGACGCGCCTATCTTGCCGTATTCCAGCGTCAACCCACACCGGCGGAAGTGAAGCGCGCCAGTAAGTTTATCAAGTCAGAGACCGGTCTATTAGCCTCACAAGCACCGGAGCAAATTGTGCCGCGCACTTCGACCCCGGAGCCGGAGCCGGGCATAAAGGCAGTAACTTCGACCGCCAAGCCAGAAGCTTCTTTAGCACCCAGCGCACAACCCCCGACTACGCCGACGGTGGTCAGTTCACCGGCTGCTGGCGAACCGGTTGCCCTGCCCATGATGGCGCCGGTCAGTGCAACAACTCCGGCTCTTACACCAGTGTCCGTAACAGCTGCCGCCACTACTCCTCCGGACAATGGGGTTAATTACGGTGGTGGTGGCGGTGGCGGCGGTGGTCGTAATGGGTTCCGTTTTCCGCGCACATTCAATGGACCCGGTTCGGCCAGTGACGTCGTGGTGGGCAAACTTGCCCCTGGGATTGCGCAACCGAAGGTGTTTCATCAGGCATTGCCGGAGAAGCCGACCTCGCCGGAGGAAGGTGCGCTGGCCTTGTTCACGCAAGCTCTGTTCGGCAGTGCAGAATTCCGTTATCTCCAATAAGTAGTCAAATAATATAATTATGAAAAACGACAATCATCATCCTCAACGTTGCGACGGGGTCATACCGGGAGTCTATACCCGGCGGCAGATGCTCAAAACATTTACGACGGGCTTTGGCTACATGGCCTTTGCCGGCATCGCCGCCCAGGCGGCATTGCTGGATCGCGGGGCCAAGGTTCTCGGCGGCTCGGACACGGCTCCGGCGGGTGGCGGGGAAATAAATCTGCTGTTGCCGAAAAAACCGCATTTTGCGCCGCGCGCCAAGCGCATCATTTTCCTGGGCATGGAAGGTGCGCCGTCGCATGTGGATACTTTTGACTACAAGGCCAAGCTTCAGGCCGACGATGGCAAGCAGTCCAAGGACAACGAAGATCGCCAGTATCTTGGCTCGCCCTTCAAATTCAAGCAGTATGGCCAGAGTGGCAAATGGATTTCGGAATTATTTCCAAATGTGGCGGGTCACGCGGACGAACTCTGCTTTCTGCATGGCATGTGGACGAACGCACCGGCATTGCATCCGCAGGCATGGCCGGCATTGCACACGGGCAGCCCGGTGTTTGTGCGGCCCTCAATGGGTTCATGGTTGCTCTATGGTTTGGGCACGGAGAATCAAAATCTACCAGGCTTTGTCACCATTAAGCCGGCGTTGTCTATCGGCGGTGGGCAATCCTATGAATCTGGATTTTTGCCCTCTGTGTTTTCCGCGACGCGTATTGGCGAGTCGAAAACAGACATTAAGAATTGCAGTGTCAACAACATCAAGAACGCCAACATCACGGCCAAAGCGCAACGTGAGGAACTGGACTTTGTGCAGGACTTGAACCACGACTTGCTCAAGAAAGGCACTTTGGATCATCAAGTCGAAGGTGTGATTCAATCGTATGAACTTGCGTTCAAGATGCAGGCGGAAGTTCCCGAGGTGACGGATATTTCCAAGGAGTCACAGGCTACACTTGACCTCTATGGCATCAACAAGGACGAGACAGATGACTTTGGCCGCCAGTGCCTGCTGGCGCGACGTTTTGCAGAGGCGGGCGTTCGCTTCATTGAAGTGTGCTACGATGATTGGGACCATCATGGCCAACTCTATACCGGACTGAAGAAGAGCACGCGCGCGGTGGATCAACCGATCTCTGCGCTCCTCACGGATTTGAAGCAACGCGGTCTGCTGGAAGACACCTTGGTGCTTTGGGGCGGTGAGTTTGGTCGCACCCCGGACAGTCCGAAACCAGATGGTCGCGATCATAGCACCAAAGGCTGGACGATGTGGATGGCGGGCGGCGGCGTGAAGCCTGGCTTCTCCTACGGTGCGACGGACGAATATGGCATCAACTCAGTGGACGGCCGCATGGACTATCATGATTTACATGCGACCATGCTGCATATCTTCGGCCTGGACCATGAAAAATTAACTTATCGCTACGGCGGCCGCGATTATCGCCTGACGGATGTCTATGGCGAAGTTCACAAAGAAATTCTTGCCTGATTTTAAACATCAAGCAACGACTTAAACAAACCTGAAACAACTGTTAGTTATCTAAAATTGTAAATATGATAAAACAAACTGTATTAAGCTTTCTGGCGGCGGCAACTTTGCTGATTGGCAGTGCGGGGCGGGCGGCGGATGCGGATGGCAACTGGGTTTGGTCCACGCCGGGACGCAATGGCGGTTCGCCGCGCGAGTCCGTTTTATCACTGAAGACGGATGGCTCAACGCTCACCGGGAAGATTTCCACGCCCGGTCGTGATGGCAAACCCGTGGACATAGACATCGCCGATGGTAAATTGGATGGCAACACGATCACCTTTGATGTGGTCCGCGTTTTCAACGGCAACACTAACAAGACCGCCTATAGCGGCACGGTCGCCAACGGCACGATCACGGGCAAGATTGAATCGGTGCGCAACGGTGAAGCGCAGTCGCGCGACTGGGTGGCCAAGAATGCCGGTGATCAGACTGAGGCCACCGCGATTGTAGTGGCTGCGCCCAAGCCGGGTTATGACGAGAATGGTCATAAGATCGTCAATGAGACGCATTACAAGGAAGTTTCGCCTCAAGATGCGCAGAAGTTTTTGGCCGACCACCCGGACGCCATCATCATTGACGCCCGTTCGCCGCGCGAGTATGCCGCCGGTCACTTGCCAAATGCCAAGAACTATAACTTGACGGACGACGACAAGTATAAGGACGTGCTCGCGACCATTACGGACAAAACCAAGTGGTATCTGGTCCACAGTGCGGTCGGTCATTATCGCACGGTCCGCGCGCTGGAGTATTTCGAGGCCAACGGCTTTGAACACGCCGTCGCGATTGATGGCGGTTATGCCGCGTGGGCCAAGGCTGGTTTGCCGACGGAGAAATAATTACATCCAACGAACATGAAGTCATTGTTAAACATCATTTCGGTGGTTTTCGCGTTGGCTGTTTCGGCGGTGGGCGCGGAAACGCCCAAGGCTGGCGACGCGGCTCCGGCGTTCGAGGCCAAGGATCAAGATGGAAATGTCTGGAAGTCGGCCGATCACATCGGCAAGGAGGCGGTCATTGTCTATTTCTATCCGCGGGATAACGGCGTGGGTTGCACGAAGGAAGCAGTAGGTTTCCGTGACCGCTTGGACGAACTGAAACAGGCGGGTGTCGCCATCGTGGGTGTGAGTCGCGATGACGCGGAAAGCCATAAAGGTTTTTGGGATAAGAACAATCTGGGCTTCCCGCTGTTGGTGGACACGGATGGAAAACTAACCGAAACCTTTGGGGCGGGTGTGCCAGACAAGCCGCGCTCGCGTCGTGTCAGTTTTCTGATCGGTCGCGATGGAAAGATTGTTCATGTAACGGACAATCGCGATGCGGCCGTGCATCTGGCGGAACTCAAGGATGCGGTCGCCAAACTAAAATCATAATAAACACGCACCACAAAATTTCGAACCATAAAAATTCGAACAACAACAAACACGTAAACTATAAATGAAAATCAAACATCACACGATAATGCTGGGCTGCGCGGCGGCCATCTTGCTGCTGACGGCGTCAGTCCAAGCAGCGGACCCCACGGGGACTTGGACTTGGAGCACGCCGGGACGCAACGGCGGTCCAGAGCGCGTGAGCACGCTCACATTGAAGGCCGACGCGACCACGCTCACGGGCAAACTTTCTGTTCCGGGCCGCGACGGTTCGCCGGTGGAAACACCGATTGCCGATGGCAAAATTGACGGCGACAACATCTCGTTCGATCTGGTGCGTTCTTACAACGGCAATTCCAGCACGAACAAATACTCTGGCGCGGTTACGGCGGATAAAATCACGGGCAAGGTGGAATCCGTGAATCGGGATGGGCAGCCGCAATCGCGCAACTGGGAGGCAAAACGGGTGACGGATGCAAAATAGTTAGTGGGGCAAATCATGCTGGCGCTGCGTCCGTGCGAACGGCCGCAGCGCTTCGCTTGATGCCGTTTAACCAAAACACACAAATGAATTTTTCCAAAACTAAAACGATGAAAACGCGAGGCAGTCTAAATTTATTGGCGGCAATGTTGCTGGCGGGTGCCATGACGGCCAGCGCACAGCCGCGCCAGGATTTTTCCAAAGTTGAAATCAAGGAAACGCCTATCGCGGGTAATGTTCATTTGCTTGAAGGCTCTGGCGGCAACATCGGCGTGTCGGCGGGGCCGGATGGAGTGTTGATTATAGATGACGAATTTTTGCCGCTGGCGGAAAAGATTGAGGCGGCACTCGGCAAGTTGAGCGACCAGCCGCTGCAATATGTAATCAACACGCACATTCATGGCGACCACATCGGCGGCAATGCTTACTTCGGTAAAAAGGCGAAGATCATTGCCTCGGCAAATTTGCGTTCGCGGCTCGCGGCGCAGACGAACGTGGCACCGTCGGCGTTGCCGGTCATCACGTTCACGCATGACACGTCGCTTTATTTCAACGGCGAAGAAATCAAAATCATCGCCTTCGGTCCGGGGCACACGGACGGCGATGCGGCGGTTTATTTCACCGGTTCAAAAGTTTTGCATCTCGGCGACCAGTTTGTGAATGGGCGATTTCCGTATGTAGATGTCGCCAACGGCGGCGATGTGAAAGGTTATCTCAAGAACTTGGACGTCGTCCTCGCGTGGGTGCCAGCGGATACGAAAATTATTCCCGGCCACGGCGCGGTTGGCTCGGTGGAGGATTTGAAAAAGTTCCGCGACTTCGTGCAGGAAAGCATTGACGCCGTGCAACAGGACATCGCGGCCGGCAAAACTTTGGATCAGGCCAAGGCAAACACGGAATTTTTGGACAAATACAAACAGTGGCGCAATGGTGGTCGCTGGTTGGAGGCTGTCTATCGAAGCCTTAACACGAACAAGGCTTAAGAGTCCAAGTCATCAAATTATTCTTCAAAGGCATAAACCTACTTTATGAAACTTACATTTCAGATTCCGGCCATGGTTGCCGTTCTAGTCTTGCTCGCGGACACGGAACTTTCGCGGGCCGATGGCACGACTCCCAAATACACCGTGCAGGAAATCATGAAGGCCGTGTTTAAAGGCGATGACGCGCTCGCAAAGAAGATCGGCAAGGGCAACGGCAGCAAGACTGATTTCGCGAAGTTGGAAGATTATGTGACTTCGCTCCCGTTGAATGATGCCCCGCAAGGCGATCCGGCGGGTTGGAAAAAGAAAACCGCGGCGGTGCTGGAGGCTGTCACCGCTCTCAAGACCGGCAAGCCCGGTGCGCTGGCCCAATACAATCTGGCAGTAGATTGCAAGTCATGCCACAGCGTCTATCGCCCGGAGTAGTGAACCCTCATTTAATCCAAAAACAATGAACACAGGAAAAATTTCCTCCCCAGAACCGGACTGGTTGAAGATCGTCCGACAGCATGTTGCGCCGCTGGACTACGGCTCAGTTGAAATTGTCATTCATGATTCGCAAATTGTCCAAATAGACAAGACTGAGCGCTGGCGGCTGCAAAAGGTCGTGAGGCAAACTCGCGACGATTGAAGGAGATCGATACTAGTTCATCGCACCTCTAATCGAAAAAAGTCGCCGCTTTCACTCCAGCATCAGCGACCACCTCAGGCACTGACCGGCCCGGATCAGATCGCGGGCCACCTTTACATTGGCGTCGGATGGGGACGGATCATGGCTGGGATGATTGTGGGCCAGGGCGATGGCGGAGGCGTTGGTCAGATGGCAGCTTTGAACACCTCACGGGCATGGACCAGCAGGGTGTCCAGCGTGCCGGTGCTGATGATCTCAAAGCCGATGGCATTGCGCCGGGTGCTGAGGTGGACGACGATGAAGTTCTCCACGTCCGGTCGGTAGATGAGGCTCTCGGCCAGCCGGGGTCGGAGGTAAGCCACGAGCCGTTTGGGGTTGTCCAACGCAGTGCCGGAGGGCAGTGTGTCGTTGAAGCGCGTCACCTTGAACTCGGAGCCGCGCAGTTTGGTTCGCCATATTTGCATTTGATGTCCTTTGCCGAACGCAGTGGTTTTGAGTTTGCGCTCGGGAAAGAAGCCGCGTGGGAAGAGGCTGAGAAGTTTCAGCCTATGGGTGGGATAAAACCGGGGTGATATACGCGGCGGATGCGCTCGAGTGGGGTGGGAAAAGCGATGTGGTATTTTCGGCTTCAAAGGCGGTCGCATCGGGAGCAAAGTCGAGTTCAAGACTCTACACGGAATGGCGACCAATGAAAATGCGAACGTAACAAACTCAGCGGTGGTTGCTGGGTGCGTTAATGCTGGTGCTGGCCGGCCGGATTCGGTGATGATGCAAAACGTTGTCTGGCTGCGGTCGTGGTAACCCGTGTTCGTCTTGGTGGTGCTGTGGCCGAGAAAAACGGTGGTCGTCAACCAGCCGACAAGGCCGTTGTGCAAGGTAAAACCTCTCAAGACCGCGCCGTTAGTGACGAAGGCGCAGCGATATTGGCCGCCGCCATCAATGCAAGCGGCCGCCGGGCCGTCAATACTTTGCACGGTGACCGGTTTGGTGATGGCAATGCGGTTGGTGTCGTAAAGAGTTGTGCCAATTCCAGTGAGCGATTGCTTGGTGGCGTGTGTGCGAGTCGAGTAGTAGCCGTCGTTGACGAGGATCAAGTCGCCGTTGTTCGCGGCGTCCACGGCAGTCTGGATGTCGTAGGCGGCGGTGGCGAGGGAGTTGTAAGGCGGCATGGGGCCAGGATAATTGACATCCACATACAACACCGATCCGCTAAGCCGACCGTTCCGCAACCACCGTGGTGCTGGCCGAAGATTGCTGACCGTCCTGTCCGGGGTGGCCTCCAGGCCCCGGACGTTTTAGACCCCTATCGTCCTAATTCATAAAATCGCAACCGCCAAGATGACCACGTCGTCAGACGTTGAGTCTAAGGGGAGGCTTCGCTGCGGGGGCTTTTTATTGCCCCGCTCCGCTCCGCCGCAATTTTTTTACTCAACGTCCGGACGCCGCGTCCGGTTTCTGTCGTCGCAAGCCGTCACCTGAACGGAGACGCCGCGACGGTTGAAGAGTCCTTGAACGGACTCTCCGCCGGAGTCTGGTCAGGCCAGACTGCCGGCATCATCGCGCTAAACCGCTTACGCGCGACAAGTGGACCGCCTGCTTCATGCAGGCTGCCCTTTTGTTCTGCCTTGGCGATTTCACACAGTTCTTGCGTCGCCGCAAGCTGATTGTCCCCTGCATACGAATCCTCACCCATTCACAACGGTCGCTTCCGGTCAACTGCATTGATTTTGTGGAAAATAAAATCACGTTCCCCTCGCCTAAAGGCGGCGAAGATCGGGCCTTCTCCGTGCCGATGCCGACGGCTTTGCGTCCGCTGTTGGAACGCATCCGCAAATCGAAACAGAAATTCACCGTCGAATTTCCGTTTCAACCGTCACGGCGGTGGCAGCAATTTTTTATCAAGATCAAGAAAACGCATCTGACATTCCATTGCCTGCGCGTCACCTATGTCAACCGGCTGCGCCGCGCTGGCGTGCCGCGTGAGGCGGTCATGCGTTTGGTCAATCACGCCTCGGAATTGATTCATCAAATTTACCAGCGCGAGAAGGTCGAGGACGTGGCGCAATGGCGGGACGCAGTTCAATTTGCAGCTTAACGCGGTTTAAACCGCGAAAATAGCAAAGTGCGCTATTATCGTTTTTTGGCTTTTGTGAAAATAGAGACCTGCCCACGGTAAAAAGATGTTGCATTCGGCCTGATTAATGCTATTTATTGTGCGCGTATAGAGTATAATAAATAGCATTATGCAATCGGTAATCACTCAAAATAACATTGATCAGGCTTTCAAGCTGTTGGCCGGACGCCTTGACTTGGCTCAAACCGAGCCAGTCCGTTTGGTGGTCTGCGGTGGCTCGGCCTTGATTGCAATGGGCTTGCGCCAACGCACCACCAGAGACGTGGATGTCGTGGCACTACTCAATGCCACGAATGAATTGGCCAGCCCAGACCCGCTGCCTGAATTTTTGCTCACGGCGGCCGCCCAGGTTGCGCGTGATTTGGGTTTGTTTGATAACTGGCTCAACAACGGGCCGAGCCGTGGTGAAGGAGGGCTTTTTCAGATGGGTTTGCCGGCGGGCTTCAGCGGCAGACTGACAGCAAAGGAATATGGATCACGATTGACTGTCCATTTCATTGGGCGTCTCGACCAAATTCATTTCAAGCTCTACGCCGCAGTCGATCAACGGGACGGCACGCATCTCAACGATCTCAAGGCGCTCCATCCGAATTCCGCCGAACTTGAAGCCGCCGCCCGCTGGGCGATGACCCACGATGTCTCGGAAGGCTTCAGGATGATCTTGCAAGAATTGCTCACGCAACTTGGCCATGAATCCATCGCTAAAAAAATTTAAGGGCGAGTATTTGACTTTGCTGCTGGATTTTCTTTGGCGGCAGTGGTCTGCCTTGGGCGTGGCCGGTCAGGTGCGCGCAAACGATGATTGGGTCGTTGACCTGGAGGCGCTTTTATTGCTGACCTGCACGGTGGGCCGTTACGATCCACGCCTCTTTGATGAAATGCTCGACTGGCTGCAAGCCAACGGCTGGCTCATCAATGTCATGCGGCTCAAGCGCATTCTGCGTGTGGAGAAATTCGCCGGCGAACAAGTTCTGGCGGCGGTAGCCGGGGTGTTGGCGAAAGGAACGGAGACGCCGAAATGGAAACAGCTTGCCGCATTGCATCCACTCCCCGCCGCCAACGAGCCGTTGTTTTTCAGTGAAGACGGCCAACCGATTCCCGTGGTCGGCGAACCTGAAGCGATCTTTGCGCGTTACGGATGGCAGCGCGGGCCGCTGCGATTGCGCGGTTATTCACAAGAATTCCGGCCGGCGGAAACGGCCAGCCTGATTCTGCAACTCCGCGCCTTGTTTGGCATCAGTGTCCGGTGTGAAATTGTGTTTTATCTGCTGACGCATGAGGCGGCTCATCCCGCGCAGATTGCGCGTGAGGGGTATTATTTTGAGCGGGCGGTGCAAGGCACGCTGGTGGACATGAGCCGGTCAGGTGTGATTCAAGTGCGCTCGGCCAACCGGGAAAAACGCTACTGGCTCAAACCAGCGGAATGGCTGCGGCTGCTCAATCGCGCCGACCAGCCCGCCCCACGATGGGTCACATGGCCGCCATTTTTCAGTGCGCTGGAGCAAATCGGGCTGCGGCTGAATGATCCGAAGTTGAACGATTTGGAACCATTGCTGCAAGCGTCTGAAGTTCGTCAGCTCATGACAAAAGTGCGACCTGCTCTCGAACGCGCCGGCTTTGACCGCACGCTTTCCGATGATCGGCAACACTTGGGCGAATCCTACTTGCCCGTGTTCATTGCCGACGTAAAAAAACTTCTGGCATAAATTTGGCATCATGCCGACGATGCCAGCACCATAAATTTTCGGCTCACGTTTCCACTTCCGCAATTGCTGGTGCAGCCTTGCGTCATTCATTTCTCAAAACCAGACATGCAGACTCCGAGCGTGATTCCTAAGTGCCATCCGATGGCGTAGCGAACGCGGTCAAGGTGGAGGCGACGGGTGCGGGGCGCACAACCTTGACGGCGGGAGCGAGCCATACAATGGAGGCACGAGGCACGCTCGGTGTGGTGGGGCAAATTATCGATTTTAAGCCCGCAGTGAGAGGCGCCCACCAGGGTTTGAGGACACTTTTTCGATTTTCAGTTGGATAGAGTCAGAAAAAGTGTCCACCACCTCACCCAATTTTCAGTTGAACCCGACACCGGTCCGAAAATCATAGGGTAATCGTGGTAACAAACATTGGCCAAATTCGGATTAACCACACAAGATTCAACGTATTTTTAGCGCCACTACCGGGCTGTACTATTGACTGTCGGTTTGATGACATGAAGTAGACGTTTCAGGCCATGTCCCGAATCAAAATGAACTCAAACCGGCTCAGTGAATACCTGACTACCGTATATCCTGAAGTGAAGGAACCGGAGAAAATGGAGTTGGTGAAGCGGGATCGGAGCTGGTCGGAATATTTCTTCGATCAGGGCAGAGGGAATCGAATGGCTGGTGTTGCTGGTTCACTCTGGGCTGCATTTAATGGCGTAACTGAACGGGTTGACCATCGTAAATCACACCAAAATGAGAATCAGCGTCTTGCAAGCTCATGGTTTGGTGGCGTGTCTCAAACCAAAGCCAGGGCATTTTCAATCGCTCAGGACAAGATGGTGATTTGGAATTAACAATTACAAGGCTCTTTTCGGAGAGCCTTTTTTTAGCCTGTAGGAGGACTAGCTTTGCTTCTACTGGTTCTTAAAGATATGCTCAAATCACAGGCGGTTCCAATCAATCGGCTGGGAAATATCCAGCAAAGGCAATTGTTCGTGGACGGCCTCCGGATATTTCTGGGCCGCTCCGGTATTAAACACCACGATTCGTTCCTGCGGGCGGATTTCGCCCCGGGCGAGCAGGATTTCGAGCGCACTGAAGCAGACGGCAGTTTCGGGGCAAATGGCGATGCCTTCTAAGGTGATGGCTTTTTTCATCCAAGGTGCCACACTGGATTCGGGCACGGCAATGGCAGTGCCGCCGCTGGCGCGTACCGCGTCCAGAATCATGAAATCTCCGACGGCCACCGGCACGCGCACGCCGCTGGCAATGGTCGCGGCGTTTTCAAATTTCGCCGCAAATCTTTCGCCTTTCGCAAACGCCGCGGCAATGGGCGCGCACCCGTCGCTTTGGCAGGAAATCATGCGTGGCAGTTGCGAATGGTTCAGCCAGCCCATTTCTTTCAATTCTGCGAAGGCTTTCCACATTCCGATCAAGCCTGTGCCGCCGCCGGTCGGATAGAGAATGACATCGGGCAGAGCCCAGTCCAACTGCTCGGCCAGTTCCAAGCCCATGGTTTTTTTCCCCTCGATGCGATACGGTTCTTTTAGCGTAGAGAGGTCAAACCATCCTTTCTTGGATTTGCCCTCGCCTACAATCCGGCCGCAATCATTGATGAGGCCATTGACATAAAAAGTTTTTGCGCCGGCGAGCCAGCACTCCTTGGCGTTGATCACCGGTGTATCCTGGGGCATGAAAACGCAGGCTTCCATGCCGGCCCGGGCTGCATACGCCGCCATGGCGCCGCCGGCATTCCCGGCGGTGGGCGCTGCCAGCCGGCGAATACCGAACTCATTGGCCTTGCTGACGGCCATGGCCATCCCGCGGGCTTTAAAGCTGCCGGTGGGCAGGCGGCTTTCGTCCTTCACCAGAAGGTTGTCCACCCCCAAGGTTGCACCGATACGCTTTGCTTCCAAGAGCGGCGTGACTGTTTCCGAAAGCGATACGATCTTGGCGGAATCTTCCATGGGCAACATTTCCAGATAGCGCCACATGGTGGCCGGACGGCGGGCCAGGTCCTGCTTGGAAAAGCTTTTAGCCACCGCCGCCAGGTCGTATTTCACCCACAATGGACGCTGGCATTGTGTGCATAAGCCGTGAACCTCCCCGGCGTTATAGGTTTTTCCGCAGTTGGCACATTCCAAATGTGTGACGTGGTTTTTCATTAAACGAAGGATTGAACTTTCAGTGAGGCGACTTGTCCGGCCATTTTATTGGTGTGCCGGTTTCGACGGATTTTTGAGCCAGCAGGCACATTTCTACCGACCATCTGCCATCCTCGCCGGTGGCGGGGAGGGCAACTCCTTGTCTCACGGAACGGGAGACGGCTTGAATCTGTTCAACGAGTTCATAAACCTCACCGGTCGGTCGGGTGATCGGGACTAATTGCAAGGTTTCACCATCAAAATATTTCAGTGAACAAGTCGGAGTGAAGGTACGGTCAAACGCGCCGCTCCAAGTGGCCCAGAGCGCACCACGAGTGCCCGTGATTTTAACGGTTTGGTGATGCTCAAAAGCACTCAAAGTCTGGGAAACAACAGCATAGGCACCATGCGAAAAATTGAGTATGGCGCTGAAGTTATCCTTTAACTCGGGATGTTCGGAGCGGCGGCTATTGGCCTGAGCAAAGACGCTCTTGGGGTTTCCAAGCCGACTAAAATACCAGCGCGCCAGGTCGAAAAAATGGATCGGTTCCTCCAGGATCCAACTGCCGACACGCAGGACATCATACCGCCAGCCATTTGCACCTTGCCGGTAGGGATTGCGCCAGAGTTCGATGAGTGCGTATTGCGGTTCACCAATGGCACCCGCATCGATCATCTCCTTGACCTTGCCCCAGAGCGCGGATAGTCGGAACTCGTGTCCGATAGCAAGGCAACAGTGATTCTCCTTCGCTAGCTGGATCAGCTCGTCACAGTGTGCGATATTTGCGGCCATCGGTTTTTCCAGTAACAAATGCTTGCCGGCGCGCAATACCGCGGAACCGGTTTCAAAATGCAAATCAGTTGGCAGCACCACGTCGATGACATCAATGTCCGCCCGGGCGAGCAATTCCCGATAGTCGGCGGTGATATATGCCGCAGGATGTCGCGAGCGTGCCTCAGTTTGATTTTCCGGCGAACGGGTGGCAATGGCGATCAATTCAGATTCGCCAGATTCAGCAATGGCCCGCGCATGATGCCGGCCCCATGCGCCGTAGCCGATCAAACCATATCGTACAGGTTTCATGATGCTCGCCCGACAAGCTTCCAGGGCGCCCGGAAATCGCGCGAAAGTAGCTTTGAAGCATCTGCGTCCCCCAATATAGTTTCGGAGGTCACGTCCCACTGTATTTTACGGCCGGTCGACATGGAGATCAGCCCAAGATGCCCGGGAATCGCCGAGTGATGTGCGATTTCCGCAGGTGTGATGGTAGGTTGGCGCGACTTCACACAGTCCAGAAAATTCCGGTAGTGATTGCGCGAGTCATAAAGTTTCACCTTGCGTAATTCGTCGGGCAGGTCTTTCCAGCGCTTCCACTCGGGATTGGAAGCTGAAAAATTTTCACGGTCCACGTGTACCCATCCATCGGTGCCAATCCATTTGATTCCCGACTGGATGTCATCGTAACCGCCGGCGATGGTCATCTCAATGCCGCGCGGATATTTGAGTTCGATGCGATAGATTTTGGCAGCGTCCCAAACACCGCCGGAAGGAGGGAATTCGCCGTGGCCTTCCACTTGGTAGGGACCGGAGTTGTCAAAGTCACACCCCCAGTGCGCGATGTCGCAATGATGCCCGATCCAATCCATCAACTGACCGCCTCCAAAATTGTAATTCCAGCGCCAGTGTCGGTGCAGGCGCGCGGGAATGTACGGAATCATTTTGCTCGGGCCGACCCACAGGTCGTAATCGAGCCAAGACGGCACCGGTTCCGGCAGCATGTGATCTTTCTGCGATACTTCGGCACCATTGTAATCTTTTGGCAGGCCAACCTCTACGCGTTTGATCGTGCCGATAAGACCGTTGCGGACGATCTCGGCAGACTTGTGAAAACTTCTAACGGAGCGTTGCCAGGAGCCGGTTTGCCAGATGCGATGGTTTTCCCTTACCGAACGGACGATGGCCTGTTGTTCGGCCACGGTGTGGGCGAGGGGTTTCTCGCCATAAATATCTTTTTTATGCCGCGCCGCTTCCGTGGCGGCGAAGCCGTGCCAATGGTCGGGCAGGGCAATCATTACTGCGTCAATGTCCGTGCGCGCCAGAATTTCGCGAAAATCGTGGTAAGTTTTGCAATCCTGGTTGCTGTAGTGCGTATTAATGGTGGAGGTGAGCGTCGTGAGCCGGTTTGCATCCACATCACTGGTGGCGACAATCCGGCAATCCGTTTCGTTCAGGAAAGCATTGGTGTTTTGTGTGCCCATATTGCCGCAGCCGATGATGCCGAGCGTGATCTGGTTGGAGGGAGCGGTAACACTGTCCAGTCCGAGGCATCTGCCGGGTATGAACATGGGGGCTGCCAAAGCTGCGCCCGCAGTGGCAATGAAGCGCCTTCTGGTTAAATTGTATGGCCGTCTCATCGTGTAGGTTTCCAGTTGTGTAAGGCCAAGGCAGCTGCACCCAGAGCACCGTTGAAATTTCCAAGTTCTGAACCGACCACCATCGGTACGGTCTGGCCGGTGGCCGAGCAAAACTCGTTGACTACGAGTTGAAGCGATTCAAGAAACGCTGGCCCTAAATCGACCAGCGGGCCCGCGAGGATGATTTTGGGCGGATTGAACATGGCATTGAACTGACAGCATACCCATCCCAGTGTCCGGGCAACATCGGCAAGCACTTCGGATACCAGTGGATCTCCTTTGCCTGCTGCATAGATAACATCGTCAAACGTCACTGAAGGGTTGTTGGGGTGTAAAATGGTCGGCCTTCCGGAGTTAACCCCTTCGCGTACCGTCTGGATTATGGCCGGGATTGCCGCAATCTCCTCTAATGCCCGCAATCCATTGCACTCCCAGGATGATGGGACGACCCCGGCTAGAACCCGGCCGCGTAACGAACCGTATGGACAAACCCACCCGCGAATTTCACCGGCCAGATTGTTTTCGCCATATAACAATTCACCGCGGGCAACGATGCCTGCGCCAATGCCTGTGCGGATACCGAGGCAGATAAAGTTCTCAAGTCCTCGTCCTTGGCCAAACCAGAGTTCCGCCAGGGCCATTGTACGAATATTGTTCTCAAGGAATACATCCACGGTAAAACGTTCGCTGATCAGCTTACGCAGGGGAATATTTTCCCAGCCACGAATGTGGGCATAACGCCCCACCTTTTGATTTTGCGGGTCAATGGTGCCGGGAACGCCGAGGCCTATCCCCAAAATGTCGTTCATACGGCCTTCGCCGAGCTCGGCGATTGTTGATGCGATCTTGGAAACCACATCTTCGGCGGAATCAGCCGGCAGAATGTTTTTCTGGATTTGACGGATCGGTTTTTGGGAAAAATCCACAATCGTCGCCATTAATTTCTGGGCGTGGAAATCGACCCCAATGAAACAGCCGCCTTCTGAATTAAGGGCCAGCAACGTGGGCGGGCGTCCTTGATCACGCTCTGGTTTTTGCCATTCGACCAGAAATCCCTCGGAAATCAGCCGATCTACATAGCTGCCTACGGTCGATGGAGCCAGCTTGAGCTGGCCTGCTAATTCGACCCGGGAAAGGTCCTGCCGGGCGCGCACGCGCAGTAGGATTTCAGCTTCCAAATTGGCGGTGGTCTGATGCTTCTGACGACCCGACCGTACCAAAACACTATCTCTATAGTTGTCTTTAGATTGTGGATTCAATTTTTAGAATTGGTTTTTTAGCCGCGCAAAAATATTTGATTAAATGTTCGCTGCTTGTAAAAAAAAGTCAATAAAATGATAAAATTAGTAGTCGGCAAATTTGGTGAAAATGTGTTAAAAAATCTAAAATTTCCTTTATTAAAAAGATTTATTGCGAAAAATTATAAGTTTATTTATTTATTTTTAATAACAAATAAAAAAATTGCAGCGAGGTCATCTTGGTATAGTATTGCCCTGCCAGCCAATTGTAGCAGGTTATATAGACGACTTTATTGGTTGTTATTAATCTAAAAATATGACTGTTTGATGCCGTGCATTGTGAACGGTAAAATATGGCTGCAAAGATTCTGATAACAGAAAAGATTGCCGGACACTGGATCGAGGAGCTTAAACGAAGCTTTTCTGTCACGGTCGAGTCAGATCTCTGGAAATTTCCTGACAAACTCGGGTCAGTGTTGCCGGGATATGAGGCGCTGATTGTCCGCAACCAGACCCAGGTGGATGCCCGACTGCTCTCCATGGCCGTCGATTTAAAAATCATTGGTCGGGCCGGAGCCGGTTTGGACAACATTGATGTGCCTGCGGCAACGGCGAAAGGTATCGTGGTGGTCAGCACACCGGATCAAAATTCTATTTCCGTTGCGGAACTTGCGGTTGGCATGATGATCGGGCTCGCCCGGAAAATTCCGGCGGCGAACCAGCATGCGCATGGCGGCGGCTGGGAACGGCAACGCTTCGTCGGTACGGAACTTTACGGAAAAAATTTCGGCGTGGTTGGTTTGGGCCGGATCGGATTCTTGACCGCCACACGGGCGCGCGCGCTGGGCATGAACATCCTTGCGCACGATAACTACATCAGCCCTGACGCCGTCGCCGTGGCGGAAACGCACGCCGAACTTCTCAGCCTCAACGAGTTGCTGGCGCAAGCTGATTTTGTTTCCTGCCACGTTCCGTTGACGCCAGAGACCAGGCACTTTTTTAATTACGAACGTTTCTGTCGGATGAAGCCATCGGCTTTTTTCCTGAACCTTGCGCGCGGCGAAGTCGTGGAAGAGGCAGGTTTAATCCGGGCGCTGCAGGAAAAGAAACTCGCCGGGGCCGGCTTGGATGTGCGTGAGCAGGAACCGGCACCGGCCGGTCCGCTGTCGGGCATGGACAATGTCATTCTGACCCCGCACATCGCCGCGTTCACACGCGAGGCGCAGGATCGCGTGCTGGCGGCGGTTTGCCAGGACCTGACCGCCGTGCTCGAAGGCCGCGCGCCGAAAAATTTTGTCAATTTCCCCAAACCAAAAATTCAATCATGAAATTGTTTATTGATACCGCCGACGTGGCGCAGATCCGAGAGGCTTATTCCTGGGGAATCGTGGATGGCGTGACTACCAACCCGACGCACGTGATGAAATCCGGACGTAGGCCGGACGAGGTTTACCGCGAAATCCTCGACATCGTGGACGGTCCGGTATCGCTGGAAACCATCGCCACCGACGAGCCAAGCATCGTGAAGGAGGGCCGCGTGCTCGCCAAGCTGCACAAGAATGTCGTCGTCAAGGTGCCGGTCATCCGCGAAGGTCTCAAGGCGGTGAAGGAACTTTCCGCCGACGGCATCAAGACCAATGTGACGCTGAACTTCTCGCCCGTCCAAGCGTTGCTCGCGGCCAAATGCGGCGCGACTTACATCAGCCCCTTCGTCGGCCGGCTCGACGCCATCGGCCACATCGGCATGGATCTCGTTCGACAGACCCGTACGATTTACGACAACTACGGTTTCAAGACCCAAATTCTCACCGCCGCCGTGCGCCATCCCGAGCACGTGCTGCAATCGGCACTCGCGGGTGCCGATTGCTGCACGATGTTTTTCGACTTCATGAAAATGCTTTACGACCACCCGCTCACGGACAGCGGACTCGATACGTTTTTGAAAGACTGGGCTAAGGTGGCCGGTAAATGAAAACCTATCCGCTTTATCTAAACGGCCAGTTCGTCCGGACGCCGAAAACGATCCGCGTCGTGAATCCTTCCACGACGGAGGTATTCGCGGAAATTTGCACCGTTGAACGCTCCGCCATCGCGCAGGCGCTGAAAGACGCACACGCTGCCTTTCAGGGTTGGCGTGCGCTTACCGGCAAGGCCCGCGGGTCGTTCTTGAACCAGATCGCGGATGAGGTGGAAAACCGGTGTGATGAAATCGCCCGCGCCATCACTATGGAAAATGGCAAGCCGCTCGCGCAAAGCGTCGGTGAAATCGCGATGACGGTGGATCACCTGCGCTGGTTTGCGGAGGAAGCGCGGCGTGCGTATGGCCGTATCGTGCCGAATCAGACTGACGGCAAACGCCACCTCGTGGTAAAGACGCCAATTGGCGTGGTTGCGGCGATAAGCCCGTGGAATTTTCCGCTGGTGCTGGCGGTGCGGAAGATTGCGCCGGCGCTCGCCGCGGGTTGCCCGGTGATCTTGAAGCCGGCGAGCGCGACACCGGTTTGCGCGGCGTTATTTGCCGAGTGCGTTGCCGGGGTAAAATTGCCCCCGGGCGTTTTTCAACTTGTCTCAGGTTCGGCGCGCGACATTGCCCAGGAATTTTTGGACAATCCGCTCTGCCGCAAGATCACCTTCACCGGCTCGACCGAGGTCGGTAAGGAACTCATCCGCGGCGCGGCGGACCAGGTCAAGCCGCTTTCCCTCGAACTTGGCGGCCACGCGCCGGTTTTAGTTTTTGAGGATGCCGATCTGGATGCCGCCGTGGAAGGCGTACTGATCACCAAATTCCGCAACACCGGCCAGTCGTGCATTGCATCAAACCGCATTTACGTCCACCGTTCCATCTACGAAAAGTTTCTGGCGAAGTTTGTCGAAAAAACTCTTGCATTGAAAACGAGCGATGGATTTGAAGTGGGTGTCGCGGTCGGGCCGTTGATCAACGAAGAAGGCTTGAACAAGGCGTTGGAACATATCCACGACGCGGTGAAACGCGGTGCGCGATTGCTGTGCGGCGGCAAACGGATTGCCCGCAGCGGATTTTTTCTTGAACCGACTGTGCTTGCCGATGTGCCTGAGGACGCCGCATGCATGAGCGAGGAAACGTTCGCGCCGGTCGCGCCAGTGGTACCGTTTGATTCTGATGACGAAGCCATTGAGCGTGCGAATCACTCGCAATTTGGCTTGAGCGCCTATGCTTTCACGCGTGACTTGAAGCGCTCGTTCCGGCTGATGGAATTGCTGGAGATCGGCACGCTCGGCATCAACGACGGTGTGCCGACTACTAGCAACTGCCCATTCGGAGGCGTTAAACAAAGCGGCTGGGGCCGCGAGCTTAGCGTCGAGGGTATGGACGCCTTTTTGGAAACCAAACACGTTTCGTTGGGACTTGGAATATGAGCAAGCCATTGAAAGTGGGCGTGATTTTTCTCGGCCGCCGCCGCCCGGGATTCGACATGGATTGGGGCAAACAGATGGAAGCACGCGTACGTGGTTGGCTGCCGCAGACCGGTTTTGAAATCTTTGAACCGGCAGAAAAGGCGATTGATGATCAATCGCTGCGCCGGGTGATGGCTGCGTGCGCCGGCGAAAAAGTGGATGCGATTGTGTTGCTGCAAACCACGATGGGCGACGCGCGGTTGTCGCAAACCATCGCGCAGCTTTGGCCTGATCCGGTCATTTTGTGGGCAACGCCGGAGAAGCCGGACGGTGACATGATCAGTTCGTGTTCGCTCGTTGGTGTACATTGCTGGGCGTCGGTGTTGCGGCAGATGGGCCACGCGTTTGAACTGGTGCAGGGCGATCCCGATGCCGCCGAAACGCAACGGCGTTTTTCCGAGGCGGTTCGTCTCGCGGTGACAGTGCGATGCTTGAAAAAAGTTCGTCTCGGTATCATCGGTGGGCAGGCACCGGGTTATTTTGCGATGGGTGCCGATCCGTTTGTGATTCATCGGGCCACAGGTGTGCAGGTGCAGTCGTTCAGCTTGATTGATTTTTCCAACGCGGTGAATGAATTAAGCGCGGACGCTGTCGCCGCAGATGTCGGCAAAGTAAAGTCGCTCGGTTTTCCGCATAAAGACACGAGCGACGAAGATTTGCCGATGTCTTCGCGGCTGTATCTCGCCATCAAATCCTTTTTTGAAAAAGAAAACCTCGACGCGATGACGATTCGTGAGTGGCCCGAAATTCCCAATGTATTTGGCCAATGGCCGTATTTGGCCGTCGCGCGGATGGCCGACGAAGGCCGCGCCATCGGCATCGAAGGGGATGCGGACGGCGCACTGGGCGCGTGGCTTGTCGAAAGTCTCGGTTTGGGCCGCAGCTATTTATCTGACTGGCTGGAGCATGATGACCAAACCATAACACTCTGGCACGGCGGCGCGGCACCGATGTCATTGTGCGAACCGGTCGGCAAGCCCGGCGGACCGCAGATTGCCAAGCATTTCAATATCAAAAAACCGGCGGTGATGGAGGCGACTTTGCGGGCGGGAATGCCCGTGACGGTTTATCGTTTCTGGCGTTGTGACGGAAAATATTTTCTCGCTGTGCGCGAAGGCGAAACACTAAAACCGAAACGTCATCTGATGGCAACAAATGGCCTGGCAAAAATGAATTGTGACCCGCGCGAGTGGTTCGAGGAACTTTGCCATGCCGGAATGCCGCATCACGTCGCTGTCGTGCAAGGCCATCACGCAGTGCTACTCAAACGATTGGCGCGGGCGCTACAAATTCAGATCCTTTGAAATGGACACGCGGCTCGCAATTTCCATCGGCCTGGTGATTTTCGTTGTTTTGACGACGGCAGTTTCGTTCTTCATGGTCGCGCGGGTGCGCAAACCGGCAGAGTATCTTGTAGCTGGCCGGGGACTTCCGTTTTGGGTGCTCGCCGGAACCATCACCGGCACCTGCATCGGCACGGGCGTGATCATTGGTGGTACAGGGCTCGCGTATCAACATGGTTGGGCAGGCTGCGCCTATCCGATCGGACTCGGCATCGGCACTTTGCTTGCCGGTTTGATTTTTGCGGGAATGCGGAAATATAAATTCATGACACTGGCTGAGGAAATGGCCTGCTACTACGACGGCAATCGGGCGGTAGTAGAATTTTCGAGCATCAGCCTATTTATTTCGCAGTTCCTATGGCTGGCAGTGCAAATCATCGGCGGGGCGGCAGTCCTTGGCGCTGTGACCGGCTTGCCGCCAAAATTGTGCGTGGTGCTGGCGGGTTTCGCCAAAGCGCTTATTACCATACCGGGCGGAATGAAAGCCGTGGTTTACACCGATGTGCTGCAAACCTCGATTTTATTTTTAGGGTTCGGTTTTTTGCTGCATGCGATATTGCACGATGCCGGCGGGCTGGCGGGATTGCAACAATCGGTGCCACCTGAATATGTTTCGTTTTTGGGAACGGCTTCTTATGGCACCTGGTCGGTTATCAGCTTGATTTTGGTGATGGCCTCCAATCCACTCGCAGATCCGGCGCGGCGCCTCACAATGTATAGCGCGTTAACGGAACGTAGCGCGAGGTTGAGCATGGTGTTTTCCGGCTTGTTGGTGATCGCATTTTCCGTGGTGATCGGCATCGCCGGCATGTATGCCTATCAAATCAATCCCCATCTGCCCAAAGCTGATCAAGCGATGCCCTGGCTGGTAATGCATTCCTTCCCGTCCTGGCTCGCGGCCATCGTCGTGGTGGCAATGGTTGCCGGTATATCTTCCGCAGCCAATGGCACGGCCGCTTCGGCGAGCACCTTTTTTATACGGCATATTTTTCCATTAGTAATGAAGCGCTATCCACGAAAACCCGTTTGTGCCGCCCGCTGGATCTTGGTTTGTATGTTTTTGTTCTCCACCACGCTGGCTTTGTTTGCCAACGACATAGTTTCGTTCGTGGTGAAATTCCTGCCGCTGACCATGAGCGGACTCGGCGTGTGCCTCATGTTTGGGCGGTTATGGCCACGTGCAACTTCGCAAGGCGCAATGGCTGCGCTTATTACCACTCCGGTCGTGGCGTTGGGCGTGATGAAATTTATGACCAACCCGACTTTGCCGGCGATGATTGCCGGGGCGTTCGCCCTGATCGTGGTCAGCCTGCTGACCCCGCCCAAAAAACTATCGGTTGAGGAAGTTGCTGAAACAATGTCGCATGAGCGTCAGGCCATTGAAGAAACTTTACCGAAAACGGGACATTGAAACTCCCGCGATCAAATGAAACTGCTTAACGCAAAACAAATCTGCGATGTTGCTGCAGCCCAAGGCTTCGGCGTGCCGGCCCTCAACAACAACGGCGGGAGCTACGATATCAGCCGCGCCATTTTGGAAGCCGCGCAGGAATTGCAGTCACCACTAATCATAGCGGAATACGAACCAAATCTTGAGTATTGTGGCTACGATTGGGCCGGGTCGGTAATCAAATTTCATGCAGTGGGAACCACCATTCCACTGGCAATGGCGCTTGATCATGGCAAGACTCCGCAGTCCATCCTGCGTGCCGTTCGCGCCGGTTTTACGCACGTGATGATTGATTACGCCGACAAACCGCTCGACGAAAACGTGCGAGGCACGCAGCAAATAATCAATCTAGTCCGGCCGCTCGGCATCAGCGTCGAGGCGGAAATCGGCCACATCATAACAAGTTCGGATGATTCCAAACAACGCGGCGGTACGGTAAGCGTGGCTGAGGTAAAAGAATTTGCTTCGAAGTTGGACGTTGATTTGCTCGCCGTGGCCAATGGGAGTACTCATGGCATTTTCAAGGAGCAGCACGGCATGGATTTTAAATTAATCGCGAAAATCCGCCAGGCAGTAAAAATGCCGCTGGTTCAGCACGGCACTTGCGGAATTTCGCTGCCTGACATTGCACGGTTGGTGAAAGCCGGCATGACCAAGATTAATTTCGGCGAAGGTATCCGTATGAACTACATCCGCTACTGGAATGAGTACAGTCTGACGCTCAAGCATGAACATCATGCCTGGCAGATTTCGCGCGCGGCCAAGGACCGGCTCAAGGAAGACATCAAAGAAATCATTCGCGCGTGTGGTTCCGAAGGAAAAGCCGGTTTGTATAAATAAAATTACTTCAATAATTTTATGAACACGAAACAAGTGATTAAAACATTTCTCCTGTCGCCGCTGCCTGACCGGGACAAACTGGAAGCGCACTGATTATTTGGCACCGGATGCAAACGCTGTTTTGAACTCATGCAGGAACCAACCCACATCCTGACTGGTGTCATCATCCAGAAAACTTTTCAAAAAATACCTTCCCGTCGGATTGCTTTGGTGACGACGGCTGTGGTTGCTTTTTTATCGCACGGTTTCTTGGATAACCTGGCGCGTATTACCTTTCATCCGGCGGATCCGGATTTTCACGGTGTTTTTTGGGTCAGTTATCACACCATGGTGCTGGTGACTACAATTGTTTTTTTGGTTTTATGGTGGCGTTATTGGTGGGGGATTTTCTTTGCCGCATTGGCTGACGTGGATTGGATTTTTATTCACAGTCAGCAAATCTTTAATTTTCAGATTTCTTTTTATCGGGAACCGCATATACATCATTTGCTCGGTTTTATCTGGTCGGAGGTGCCGCCGTTTTCGTGGGCGACGGAGCAAATAAACCGGCTGCCGAATTACCGGCATAATCCTTTGGCCTGTTTATGGGAAGTGCTGCTGGTATCTCTTATGCTGATAATGGTTCGTTGGCTTAAGCCTTTAAATACTAATCAAGCCGGGAAATCGAAGTAGCTGAAACGTGGAACTATCTGGCGCTAAAAGTCAGTGTGGCCGGTTTCAGTCCCGGCGAACTGGCGGTCAGTGTTATTTTTTCAGATTTGATTCCAGCTTGGATCACGGCAATGCAGTGGCCGTTGAAAGCGTTTCTTTGATTCGCCCGGTCGGGGTCATGATCGCCAGGATTTCCGTTTCCCACGCCAAGCAAACGCCCGCCGGTGAGTTGGAACGTAACGTGGTTGTCCGCATTGGCAACGAGCCGGCCTTTGTCATCCAGAACTGAAACCGGCACAACGATCGTATCTTCGCCATCGGCTTTTAGATTCTGGCGCACTGGAGAAATCTCCAATCGCGTCGGCGCGTCCACGGTTTCCACCACGTCGTCCGCCACCAGCATGCCGTCGGCAAACCCTTTCGCCTCCAGTACTCCGGGCGCATAAGGAATTTGCCATTCCAGATGTCCATCTTGCGGCATGCTCTGGATGCCGAAGCTTTTGCCGTTCAAAAACACTTCGACCTGTTTGGCGTTGCTGAAGGCGATCACCCGGATGTTTTGACCTTCCTTGCCCGGCCAGTTCCAGCACACGGGCAGGAGATGCACCATCGACTGTGTCGTCCACCAGGATTTTAAATAGAAGAATTTGTCTTTCGGGAAACCGCAGCTGTCCAGCAACCCGGTGTTGTTGCTCACGTCGGGCCAGCCATCGGGATTCGGTTCGCCGCGGTAATCAATACCCGTCCAAGTGTAGGAACCCGCCATAAATGAACGCGAGGCCACCGGCTGCCAGCCGGGATCGGTCAGATTGTAAGCACTCATCAAACCATTGGTCTTGTCATATTCATAATTGCTGCGGGCGGTTTTATTGTTCGCGGTTTCGCTGCCAAACATGGGTTTGTCCGGATGAGCTTTGTGGATTTCGTCATAGCGATTGTAGCTGTAATTCACTCCGATGATGTCCTCCACGTCCGCGAAACCGTGCCCGAACCAGCCGGAATCCATGGCGCTGGTGATTGGACGCGTACGGTCGTATTTGTGGACCTCTTCCATCATCGCCGAAAAAATGCGCGCGCCCTCCGATGATCCTTCCGTGTGTTTGACAAATTCCTCGTTGCACAGCGACCACATGATGACGCTCGGGTGATTGCGGTCGCGCAATATCATGTAATCCAAATCCTCCAAGTTGGTATAAGTCGTGCCGGGGTTGGCCTTCTGATCATAGCCGTCGCCCAACTGGCGGTTCTCATCCATCACCAGCATTCCCAGGCGGTCGCAAGCTTCGATGACCGATTCAGCGGGGACGTTGTGCGCGGTGCGCCAGCCGTTGGCGCCGGAGTTTTTCAACTGCTGCACACGCCATGGTTGCAGACTGTCCGGCACTGCGATGCCCACGGCGGGAAAATCCTGATGACAGGCCACACCATAGATTTCAACACGTTTGCCGTTGAGGAAAAATCCTTTGTCTGCCACAAAGCGGATCGTCCGGATGCCGAAAGTGGTCGTTTTCGAATCCATCCGCAGGTCATCCTTAAAAATGGACGTGCGCAATTCGTAAAGGTTGGGCGAATCCGGCGACCAAAGTTGCGGATGCGGGATGATGCAATGTTGGGCAACCGTCTCGCGGCCTGCCGCACTGATCGTGGCGTTGGCACTTAATTTTGCAGACAGCTTTCCGTCCGGCCCGATAATTTCAGAAACAATCGTGCAGTTGGCCGGCTCCGCCGCGCTGTTAACCACAGAAGTTTCCAGCGAAATATTCGCCAGGGCATCGGCACCTTCCTCGTCATGCGGCACCTCGCTGATGACTTGTGTGCCAAAATCGGCGACATGCAGCGGCGAGCGTATGTTGAGAAAAACGTGCCGGTAAATTCCGCCGCCTTCGTACCACCAGCCCTCGAAATGGCGGGGATCCACATGGATTGCGAGCACGTTATTCCCGCCGAAATTCACGGCCTTGGAGATGTCCACATTGAACCCAGAATACCCGCTGCGATGCCGCGCCAGAAATTCTCCGTTCAACCATATCTGGCTGTCGCGGAATATTCCGTCAAACTGCAGCTCAAGATTTTTGCCCTCATCCGATTTTGGAACAAAAAAATGTTTGCGATACCAGGCCGTAGTCAGTGGCAGATAACCGTGGCTGCGATCCTTCGCCGGATCGTAGGTACCATCCAAAACATAATCGTGCGGCACATTGACGGCTTGCCACTGGCTGTCGTCGTAATCCATCCGTACAATCTGGTTTGTTTGGCCGATTTCACCTCGATGGAACCGCCAGTTCGCGTCCAGTTTTTGCTGGCGCGGCAAATTATTCAGATCCAGCCGGCCGGTCTGCGAAGCGCACCCAATGAGAAACACAGAGACGGCGGTCGTAATCACCGGGCCGCACAGTCTGCGGAGGGGAAATATTAGAAGCCGCATATAGGATTGCTTGAAGTTCATATTTTCACAAAGAGGTCACATCGCTAAAAATCGCGGCGATTTTCACCTTGCGAGTTCCTGGGCGATGGCGTTGAAGTATTTGACGCACTGCGCAATCTCCGGCTCGGAACGATCCCAATGATATTCATATTCGACGTAGAATGCTCCGTGAAAATTTTGGCGCTTCAACTCCGTCATCATGCCTTTGACATCGCAGTCGCCGGTGCCCCACGGGACGTCGTGCATTTTGGCGGACCCATTGGTGGGCGGAGTACCGGGATTGGCTTCGTCGGGAACCACGTCTTTGAAATGGAGGCAGATGACATGGCCCTCCAGCTTTTTCAGGCATTCGACCGGATCAAGTCCGGAGCGTTTCCAATGGCCCACATCCGCGCAGGCTCCCAAGAGCGGCGTACGGCCTTTGATCGCAGCCAGTACCGTGTCCGGATTCCAATAATGTGAAGGCCGTGGATGATCATGGATGGCGACCTTGATGTTGTATTCCTTGCAAAGCTTTTCCACCGTGTCCAGCGCATCCGGCCCGGGTTCAGCGACGATGACATCCACCCCCAGCTTTTTTGCGAACTCAAAAGCCTTGCGGCTTTCCGCCTCGTTTGCTGGCAGCGGCACGATGCCCAAATTGATGATCTTGATGCCGACAGCGTCGCATTTTTTACGGATGTGTTGTAACTGGGCGTCCGTTAGATCGAGGGCTTTCACCGTTTGATTGCTCGTAATATTGATATTGCCCGAAAGCCCGATGTATTTGATGCCGACCGCCGCAGTTTTGTCGATAGCTTCGTCGATCGGGTAGAGCCGGAAGCTGTAAGGAGTGATGGCCAGTCGCCAGCCCAGTTTTTCAACGGGGTCGCTGCTGGTTTCCTCAGCTAGGGCAAGGCTGGATGCCACCAGCAAAAGGATGCAAAGGTTGCAAAAACTTTTTATTAGCTTCATTTAAACGATTAGATGAGACGTATATATATATATATTCTTATCAAAAAAAACAAATAAATCAACGCCAAAACATATAAAATACAGTTAAAATATAATTCCAAAGACAAAATTTTTACAAATAGCTATTGACTCTGTCGTCATTAAATGAGATAAAAGCGACGTCTTCAGCCGTGATAGGCTGAGGTGATGCCCGACCGGTCGACTGGAGGTGCTCTCTAAAAATATGAGAATACCTGAAAGTCATTTTGAACCGGCAAACCGAAACGCCACTCCACGTCGCGACGCTTTCACGCTGATTGAACTACTTGTGGTTATCGCCATCATCGCGATTTTGGCCGCCATGCTTCTTCCTGCATTAAGTAAGGCGAAAATTAAAGCTCAGGCCACATACTGCATGAACGACGAGCGGCAGTTAACGCTCGCGTGGTTGATGTATCCAGATGACAATAACAGCCGGCTCGTCCAAAACGTCGGGGATGCCCAACCGGCTGTGCTTTCAAACGGATCTCCTGGTTACACGACCAATGGCACCTGGGCCTATGGCAATGTGGCCACCGTGCCCGATGAGACGAATGCCCTTTTGCTGACTGCTTCTTTGCTGGGTTCTTACACAAAATCCCCTGCGATCTATAAATGTCCCGGAGATCCGGGCGCTCCGGTCGGCACCCCGCGTGTGCGAAGCATTTCAATGAATTGTTTCATGAACGGCGTCGGTGGATCGCAAAACACCGGCAGCACCGGTAATTATTATAAGACCTTTCGCAAGACCGGCGACCTGACTCAAACCTCGCAATGGTACGTTTTTTTGGATGAAAAACCCACCAGCATAAACGACGGCTATTTTGAATGCCTCATGGGCGGTGACACGCCTACAACCGTCTATGTTCAGGACGATCCATCGCAGGTTCACGGTGGATCTTGTGGGTTTGGATATTCCGACGGACATTCCGAGCTGCATAAGTGGACTTCCAGTTCATTTTTGGCCTCGGCTTATTTCAACGGCAGTTTCAGTCGCGGCACTGGCGAGTACACCGATGAAACGTGGCTTCAATCGCACACCACCTCTCAAAATTAATCGCACAATCTAATCGAATCGAAATCTTGGAATCCTCTCAAGTCTGAAAACCCAAATGAACTATCATTTTATGAAACGAATTCTCGCTCTTCTTATCTCGCTGGCAGGCCTATCTGTGCTGGCCTATCCCACCTATGAGCCTTTTAGCGAGTATGGCAGTCTGGTGGCAAACAACGGTTCCAACTTGGTTTGTACCTTCTTGAATGGAGTCGTGGTTGCGCAGGCATCCAGCGGAACCGTCGGCGTGACCAATGTCAGCACGTATGATAGTTATCTGTCTCAGGCCATTGACTTCAGTTCGGGTGGGCTGACGGCTCCCACGGGCGAGCCTTGGACCACGCTCAACTTCGCGGGCACCAATAAAAATGGACTCGCAGTAAATGGGGCGGCCAACGTTTCTTCGCAAGTATTGAAAGGGCTGGACGTGGCGGTTATTCAGGACACGAAAAGTGCCGTTTTTCCTAACTCCAGTGTGTCCGGTCTTTTGCCTTCAACGTTTCCTGGCTTTCCCCCGGCGGGCACCGCCATCACCAACATGCTTGAAAATCCTGCCCAGCCTCTGATCTTTACCGGCACCGGCAGCGCATCGGAAAGTCCTTACATTTGCGGCAATAGTGCCGTGTTGAATCTGTCGCAGGATTTCACCCGGCCGGCCAGTGGTATCAAAACACTCTATATTTCCTATCTCCTCAACGTAGCGCAACTGGGGCAGTTGGGTGCCGGCAACCAGGGGCGTTATCTCGGGTTTATCTGCCAAAGCAATCTTTCGGCCGGGGTGAATAGCACCACCAGTTACTCCGTATGGTCGCAGATGTTTAACAGTTATGGCAAAGCCAGCAGCAGCACCAATCCATACATTGCCTATCATGGATTGCTCAGCAAAGGCTCCGGCGCGTATTATATTGGAGCTTGCGATTCATCCGCCGGGAAATGTTGGGCCACAACACCGGTGTCGCCAAATTTTGGCGAGCCGGTCTTTGTGGTGGGGGCGTATGTCATGAACGCCAGCGGTTCCGACACAAATTTTTTGTGGGCCAATCCCGCCACCGGGAGTTTTGGCGGCGCAAATCCACCGGCTACTTTGGTTCATGCCTTCACGATGACCAACCCGTTGCCTGATATTGCTGGCATCCTGTTTCTTGATCGTCCCGGTAACGGCGAATCCGGCGGCGTGGGCACAAATTACATAGCTAACCTCATCGTTGGCTCGACCTGGTCGTATGTCACCGGCGGACCGGAATTCACCAACCAGCCCCTTGCCAGCACTAATGTCAACATCGGACAAAGCCTGTCACTGACCGGCAAAGCTGTGGCTGCCGCTCAAAGCGTGTCTTATCACTGGCAAAAAATTTCTGCTGGCGTTACCAACAATCTCTCTGATGGTGCCGGTGCGGCCGGAGGCGCAGGAACTGTGTCTGGTTCCGCCACCTCCACCCTCACGATTAGTGGAATTGGCGCCGGGGACACAGGAACATTTCAACTTGTGGCTACCGCAAGCGGCACCAGTTATGCCCTGACCAGCAGCCAGACCGTGGTGGGCTTGGCTGATCCGCAGATCGTTTCCAGCCCGGCAAATGCGTCGGCTTATTATAGCGGCTCGGTCACTTTTACGTCGGTGGTAAACACCGCCAGCGCCCCGCTGACTTACCAGTGGTATAAGGGTTCGACTCCCTTGGTCAACGGCACCCAGTCGGATGACAGTGTGGTGACTGGAGCCAGCGGGACTACGTCTTCAGGAACGGTATTCAGCCTGGTGTTGACCCTTAGCGGCGTTTCTTATCAAGATATCGGAAACTATCTCCTCTATGTCACGAATTCCTCCCACTTGAGCGGCGCGACCGCAGCGGGAACTCTTTCGGTGACGGATCCTTACATCACGGCCCAGCCAGTTGCCCCGTTGGTAGCGGCAGGTGGCAATGCAACTTTTACCGTGGCGGGGGTGGGGTCAGCCTCTTTGACCTATCAGTGGTATGAGAACGGAACGGCCCTTAGCGATGGCAACCCCACCGCGACTGGTTCGGCCACAGTTAGTGGTTCGCAAACCGCCACGCTGACCTTGACCGGCGTCAGTGATACGGATAATGGCAATTATTATTCCGTTGTGAGCAGTAGCGCCAGCAGCCAGAGCACCGATTCGCTGGGCGCAGTTTTGACAGTGCAGGATCCGCTGACAGTTGTGTCCACGCCTATTTCCCGCACGGAACGTTCCGGTGACCATTTGGCGTTTGTCGTGGGCGTGACCGGTGGCGGACCGCAAATCCAGTGGCTGCTCAACGGGAATCCACTCACCGGCGCCACCAACACCCTGCTGGTGCTGACCAACATCCAGCCGGCCAATGGGGGCGTCTACTCGGCGGTGGTGCAAAATCTTGCCACAACTCCACAAACAAACTCGGCTACCTTGACGGTTGTCAGTAACACCTTGCTACCGCTGTATTCCACCAATCTTATCGTCGCCCGCGTGGGTGACGGGGCACAAGCGTTGAGCGGTTCCACGGGCAATACCTTGTATTTCGACCAGTATACACGTGCTGGAACTTATGTCAGTACGGTACAGATTCCGGATGAGGCTGCCGGTGCCGCCTATGGCACTGGCAGCATTGGCAGCGCCGGCACCAGCCCGGCCTTGATTGTTCAAGGTGCGGGCACGGACGCACCGCTCGCAGCGCTGCTGTCGCTTTCCGGCGGCAACCAGGAATTTCTCAGCTTTGCAGGATATAGTTTGAGTTACCCTTTTGGCGGTTCGGATGTAACGGTGGGTGCCACTGGTGGTGCCTATTGGCGCGGCTTGGGCTTGATCAACGCCTTCGGCGTATATTCGCTCGCCTACACGAACACCGGCTTGTACAGCGGAGGCAATCATACCATCCGCGCTGCCGTCACTCTTGATGGAACCAACTTCTGGACGTCCGGCCAAGCCGGTGCGAATGGTATAAAATTTGTCAGCTCGGCGGTGAACAGCTATGCCAATGGCAACGGCATTCCGACACTCACTTCGAGTCCCAATGGACCGGGCTCCGTGCAGATTGCCGATGGCAACCTCTTGTTTGCTGACTTCTTTAATGGCGCTCCCGGGATTTATGGCGCGGCGGGCACACCCGAGCCGCTACCCGCGAATAATGCTTCCACGGCACAACTGCTTAGCACGGGCAGCGGAAGCTATCCCATCGATTTCGCCATTAGTCCTGACACCAACACCATCTATGTGGCTGACGGACTGTCGGGCATTCAACGGTGGGACTTGAGCGGTGGGAGTTACAGTCTGAGCTACACGATTCAGATTAATCCCAATTCGTTGTATGGGGCTGATAGCTTGGCTGTGGATTTTAGCGCGTCAAGCACTTGGGGACCGGGAGTGACCGGAGCTCAGATTTATGCCACGACTTATGGCAATACAACTAATAGCTTGGTCTACTTGGTTGATACTGGTTCTGGCTCCACTCCGGTTGTGCTGCAGACTGCGGCTCAAAACAATGCTTTTCGCGGAGTTCGTTTCGGCCCGGCGGCCTTGCCGCCCGTGTTCGTGCTCCAGCCGCAAAGTCTGACAAATTTCCCTGGCAACACTGTTACCTTCTCGGTTGCGGCTGGCGGTTCGGCTCCTTTCTATTATCAATGGTACGGCCCGAACGGCCTCATTACCGGTGCCACCAACGCTACGCTTACGCTCAACGGAATTTCCTACGGCAGCGCGGGGAACTATTACGCTGTGATCAGCAATCCGACCGGGACCAATGCCACGAGTGCTAACGCGGCGCTGACGGTGACCGCCGGTGCGCCCACTATCACCCCCTTAACCTTGCCTAATTATAATGAATCGGTGGGTGACCACCTGGCGTTTGTGACGGGAATCTCCGGCACGTTGCCCATCACGTATAACTGGTATCTGAATGGCAACCCGACACCTGTGGCTACCGGCACAATCACCAATGTTGCTTCCGGCGTCGGCAGCCTGGTTCTGACCAACATCCAGGCGGCCAATGCCGGCACCTACAAGCTGGTGGTAAACAATCTTTATGGCAGTGCGACCAATGTTTCCGGTGGCATTCTGACGGTGACGGCTTCACGCCAAACCTTGTATCCCACCAATCTGGTCGTAGGCCGCATCGGCGACGGAGCCCAAACTTTAAGCGGGGCAACCGGGAACACCCTTTATTTGGATCAATACACTCCAGCGGGAAATTACGTGAGCACCATCCAGATTCCTGACGAAGGTTTGGGGCAGGCTTATGGTACGGGAATTGACAACAGCGCAGATTTGCCAACTGGCAGCCAGTCGCTTCTATTTGCTGGAGCCGGTCCTGATGCGGGATATGAGGGCTTGCTCACCCGCTCTCCCAATGGCCAAAGCCTCGCCTTTGCGGGCTATGTCCTGGCTTATCCGTTCTCGGGAGCCGATGTGAGTGCCGAACCCGGTGGCAACGGCGGCAATAATTGGCGCGGAATCGCAGAGGTGGATTCTTTCGGCTACTATTCGCTGATCTGGACCAATTCCGGCCTGTATAGCGGCGGCTTTCACCAAATCCACTCCGCCGCCGATCTGGATGGCAATGGCACCAACTTCTACACTACTGGCGAGGCGGGTGGCGGCAATGCGGTCAAATACGCAAATGTAGATTTTCAACCGGCCAGCGGCCTGGGGTTGGAAAGCGTCACCGGCTCGTACTCAGGTCCAAGAGTGGTGCAGGTGGTGAACGGCAACCTGGCGTTCTCTGATGCCGCAGGCTCGCCGGTTGGGATTTATACCATCACCGGATTGCCGACAGCTAGCAGCACGGCCACATTGTTGATCGCGGAAACCAACAGTCCAGTGGACTTTGCCTTCAGCCCTGACGGGAACACGGTTTATATTGCGGACAATGGTGCCTTTGCCGGCACCAACAACCCGGCCGGCGGTATTCAACGATGGGACCAGGTGAGCCCGGGCAGTTATATCTACAGCTATACCTTGCCGACCGGTGCAACTTCATTGGCCGGAGCCCGTGCCTTAACGGCGGATTTCAGTGCCAATACATCATGGGGATCAGGTGTCACCGGGGTGAAACTTTATGCGATTACAGCCGAGACTTCCGGCAACCGTTTGATTCAACTGGTTGACAACGGGCCGCTCTCGACCGCGACAACCTTGGTCACGGCTGGTGCCGGACAATTGCTAAGCGGCATCCGGTTCGGTCCCAGTGTGATTGCCCCCAGTTTTGCCGCCCAGCCGCAATCACAATCGGTCTTGAACGGAGCGACCGCCGTTCTTTCGGCGAATGTTGACGGCAGCGGGCCATTCACTTACCAATGGTATTTTCAGGCGGGCGGTGTTGGATCCTATGTCGCTATCACGGGAGCGACCAATTCCACCTATGCCATCTATCCAGCAGGCAGTGGTAATTGGGGCAATTATTATGTGACCGCGACAAACTCCGCTGGCACCGGGGTGCAAAGCACGGCCGCCACGTTGAGTCCGGCCATTGCGCCCTATTTTACGGCCGAATCATTTTTGGCGAATGGCGCGGGATTCCAGGTGTCTTTCACCGGTGCCTCCGGCCTGCCATACTCCATCTACACGACCACCAACCTCGCGGCTGGTCGCAGCAACTGGTCACTGTTGACCTCGGGCTCTTTACCCGGAGGAACCAATAGCTATACCGACCCGAACGGTGGCGTTAACCCGCAACAGTTCTATATCATCACCTCACCCTGACAAGATCATCAGCGTTCAAACCGCCCTTATCTGACCAACAATCCGTCACAAGGCAACCGGCGATCCATCCCAACAGTCACTTTTTGTCCGGCGATACATTCGCGGGGCAATACGGTGACAGTGTTCACGGCCAATCACCCATTCTGTTAAGACCATGAAGAAGATTGAAGCCATCATCAAACCCTTCAAACTCGAAGCGGTCAAAGACGCCTTGGACAAACTTGGCTTTCACGGCATGACGGCGACTGAAGCCAAAGGTTTCGGGCGGCAAAAGGGGCACACTGAAATCTATCGCGGTAGCGAATATGCTGTGGAATTTTTGCCAAAAATGAAAATTGAAATGGTCGTATCAGATGAACAGTCAAGCCAGGCGGTGGCAGCCATCATCGTATCAGCAAGAAATGGCAAAATCGGTGACGGAAAGATTTTTGTTTCTGAGATCATTGAGGCACACCGCGTTCGTACAAGCGAACGTGACGGGCAGGCGCTTTAAGCTGGATGAACCCCTCTGATCCATAATTGCCCGGCGAATCATCGGCACGAAAATCAGAGCCGGGCAGGGGATCAGGGAACTGCGGCTGGGCCGGGACACGTCAGCAAAAGTTTTTCGCCTGCGCGGTGCAAAGTTTCTTCTTTTTTAGCGAAGTGAAACCGGATGAACCGATTTTCCGGCTCACGAAAAAAACTGGAGCCGGGAACACCGGCGACGCCAATTTCGCGCACCAGCCATTCCGCTGCTTCCGTATCACGGGCAAAACCAAGCGACGAAATATCTAGCATCACATAATACGCACCCTGGGGTTCGGTGAAGGGTAGCCCGGTTTGACGCAGGTAACCCAGGAACAAGTCGCGTTTCTTTGAATATAGTTCGCGCAGGCTGGCGTAATAGCTATCCGGCAATTCAAGGCCTGCCACCGCCGCCTCTTGCAACGGAGCCGCCGCCCCGACGGTCAAAAAATCGTGAACTTTGCGGGCTTGCGCAATGATTTCCGGCGCCGCATGAACGTAACCCAGCCGCCAGCCGGTGATGGAATAGGTTTTTGAAAGCGAGTTGCAGGTGATGGTGCGCGCCATCGCGCCGGGCAGGGCGGAAAAATAGACGTGTTCGTGCGGTGCATAAACGATGTGTTCGTAAGGTTCGTCCGTAATCACATACGCATCGTGATCTTCCGCGAGCCGGAGGATTTCCAGAAGTTCGGCGCGCGTAAAAACCTTGCCGGTCGGATTCGATGGATTGCAGACAACGATGGCTTTTGGCTTTTGCGCGAAGGCACGGGCCAGCTGGGCGGAATCGAAACGGAAAGCCGGCGCGTGCAACGGGACATAGATGGGTTCCGCACCGGAAAGGATCGCATCAGCGGCGTAGTTTTCGTAGAACGGCGAAAAGACGATGACCTTGTCGCCCGGATTACATGCGGTCATCATGGCGACCATCATGGCTTCCGTGCTGCCGCAAGTAACAACGAGGTGCTGGTCGGGATCAACCTTCAACCCGGTGAAGCGGGTAATCTTTCGTGCGAGCGCCTGGCGAAATCGTGGCGCACCCCAAGTCATGGTATATTGGTGGAACGGCCCGCGCGTGGCGCGTTCGAGCGCTGTCAACAATTCCTCCGGGGGGGCTAAAGTCCGGAAAGCCTTGCGCAAGATTGATCGCGCCATGTTGAGTGGCGAGCCGGGTCATTCCACGAATGACCGATTCAGTGAAGCCTGCAAGTCTGGTTGCGGGTTGCGGCATAATATCCGTCCCGATTGTGGCCAAATAATTTGTTCAAATCCATTCACGATTTTGATACTTTATACCGCAGGCATACCGTCTTGGACGTACCATTAAAACGACAGCGGCCATGCTGGCAATAACTGTAAAACTTCGAAGCCAACCGGACAACTGGAGGGTTCGCGTATGATTAAAACATCATGTCCACCAGCTCGCGTTATCATGGAATCGAACATCACGTCGGCAACACCCCGCTGATCCGGCTGCGCCGGTTATCGGCCTTGACGGGCTGCGAAATTCTCGGCAAGGCCGAGTTCATGAACCCCGGCGGTTCGGTAAAAGATCGCGCCGCTCTGGGCATCATCACGGATGCCGAACAAAGGGGATTACTTAAAAAGGGCGACACCATCATCGAAGGCACGGCGGGCAATACCGGCATCGGTCTCGCGGTGATCGGTCATGCAAAGGGTTATCGCACGGCCATCGTCATCAACGAAACCCAGTCGCCGGAAAAAATGACCTTGCTCCGCACGCTCGGCGCGGAAGTCATCACCGTGCCGGAAAAACCGTACCGGGATCCTGGTAATTACAACCGCGTGGCCCAGCGGCTGGCGAAAGACCGGGGCTGGTTCTGGGCAAACCAATTTGACAACACCGCCAACCGGCAGGCGCATTACCGGACAACCGGTCCGGAAATCTGGAACCAAACGAATGGCGAAGTCACCGCCTTTGTTTCCGCCGTCGGTACGGGCGGCACGCTGGCCGGTACGACCCGGTTTTTGAAAGAGCGCGATCCCAAGGTTGCCGCAGTTTGAGCCGATCCTTACGGCGCGGCCATGTGGTCATGGTTCACCCATGGCAACACCGAGACCAATGACGGTGATTCCTTTGCCGAAGGTATCGGCCAGGTGCGCGTGACAAAAAACGTCGAGGGTTCCACTGTGGATCGCGCTTATCGTATCCCGGATCAGGAGGCATTGACTATCATCTATCAACTGCTTCGTGAGGAGGGGCTCTTTCTCGGCTTATTTTCTGGAATCAATCTTGCCGGAGCGGTGCGATTCGCCCGTGAGACGGGCCCCGGACAGACGATTGTAACCTTGCTCTGCGACTCAGGTCATAAATACCAGTCCAAACTATTTAACCCTCAATGGCTGGCAGAGCACAAATTTAAAAACTAATTGCCTTTGACCACGCGGTTGGCCGATTTGTTGGAACCGCTACTATCAACGACGCGGCGCGGTGGTCAGCGGGGTTTCTGGAGTGGTTACTGGCACACGGCCTTGGGCGACGGAAAGCTTGACGGTTTTCAAATGCGGCAGGACATCGCGTGCGAAGATTTCGGCTTCGTCCTTGTGCGGATAGCCGGAAAAAACGAACGCACGTATACCCATTGCTATGTAACGCTGGAGCTTGTTTAAAACCTGTTCAGGCGTGCCCACAATGGCGCTCCCGCAGCCGGAACGCCCGCGCCCGATGCCCGACCAGATGTGCGGCTCGATGTAATCGTCTTTAGATGCCACGCGCAAGGCGTCTTGCCGCGCCACACCCGCCGACTTGTTGTCCTGCGAGCGCGCACGGATTTCCGCGCCCTTGGCTGGATCGAACCGCGACATCAAACGGGTTGCGGCATCGCGAGCCTCCTGCTCGGTCTTTCGAACTATGAGATGGATGCGCAGGCCGAAATCGATTTTTCGTCCGTACTCCGCCGCGCGCCGGCTCAAATCCTGCATGGTTGTGTAGAGGTCTTCCTCTCTTTCCGGCCACATCAAAAAAACGTCGCAATGTTTCGCGCACAAATTTCTCGCCGGCTCGGAGATGCCACCGAAATACAGCAACGGGCCACCGTTCTGTTGATAAGGTTTCACCGGGTCGCTCGGCAGATCCAAGTCGTAAAAGCGTCCTTTGAATTTGATGCGATCCTGTGTCCACGCCTGTTTGAGGATCTGCACGATCTCGTCCGAGCGGGCGTAACGATCTTCATTTCCCTCCGTGGTGCCGACCAGTTCGGAGGAGATGATGTTGATCGTAAGCCGGCCTTTCATTATGTGGTCGAGCGTGGAGATGTGCCGTGCGAGCATGGGCGGATGGATTTCGCCCATGCGGACGGCGACCAGGAAATGCATTTGTTTTGTCAGCACCGCCAAAGCGCCGGCAAAGGTGAGCGGCTCCTGTCCGCAATTGAACGACGATGGCATGAGGATATTCTGATATCCGAGCCGGTCCGCGGTTTGCACGATGTCCGAGCAATGCTCGAAACTGCTGCGCAGTTGCCCATCCGGCACACCCAGAAATTCATAGTCCTCGTTGCACAGGGCGGAGAACCAGGCGACTTCGACCGACGGGTCCGTGGTGCGAATGGAGACAGGTTGCAGGTGGTCAATCATGTATATTCAAATTTTACAGTGCACAAAACAAAAACCGTTCAGGTTTATCCACCGTAATAACAGTGAATTTCTTCACTGAAAAATAGCATGACAAGCCCGACCACGACAACCGTCAAGAGTAAGGGAAGCCAATTGGGTTGATATTGATGGCGTTGATGTTGCCAGCTGGAACCAACTGGAATTGCCAAGTCATTTGCGAACCGTCGCGCTAACCATGGTGTGGACATTAACCGGCGTTGTGTGAGGCATATCCCGCCAACTGCCCGGACACGTCTCGGACGCTGCCCGTCCATTGCCCGGACACTAGCCTGATGCTGCCCGGACGCTGCCGGGAAATTGCCCGGCTGTTGCGCGGATGCTACGCCGGATGCTGCGTAGACTGCGGCGGCAATTGCGAACTCATTTGCGAACCACCGCGCCAACTTTGGTGCGAACATTCATCGGAGCTTGGTGAGACGCTTCCCGCCAACTGCCCGGATGATTCACCGGATGTTGCGCGGACACTACGGCGGACGTTGCGCCGGATGCCACGCCGGATGTTGCGCGGACATTGCGCGGCCGTTGCTCGGCTTGCGGCATTATTTTTTAATAAGGGGATGGTGTCTAACCAAAATGACCGGCTTTCCAATTCCAGAAAGCCGCCAAAGATTCCGTTCGACTGAACACCTCAAATTGATGCGTCCATGAGCAAATTACCAAGCACTGAACGGGCGTTCTGAAACCGGCAGCGAAACGGAGCAGGTCGGGAGTGGCATGAACGGACGACGGCGGAGTTGAGCGCGGTTTTAGAACGACCGGTGAGTGCGTGACCGTCTAGGTTTCCATCACGGCGATTTGTCTGGTCGGTTGCTGAATACCTGGAAGCAAGCCGACCAGTCAAATCGCCGTCATTAAACCAAGTGGGTGACAGATTTTAATTCATGCTTGCCGCCCAACAAAAATAACGTTTAAGCTCAAACTGTGCTTGTCCGCTGCGGAAAAATGCTCGTGGTGTTTGCGCTCGTTTTGACAACGGGACTGCATTGGACTGCACTGCAAACCGTGGCGTGGGCAACCATGCTGGCTTCAAATCTTCGCACGCATTCCATGTCTGAAGCGATGTCCGACACCTTCGACGGCAGGCATCCTTGCTGCATGTGCAAAGCCATCGCTGCCGCCAAAAAGTCCGAGAAAAAATCCGAGGCGGTTTCCTCCAACCTCAAAATGGAATACCCACCCGTCGCTGATAAATTCATTTTGATTTCGCCCAAACCCGATTCGGCTTTCTCGCTGGCTGACCTTTCCGCTGCGGCATCTTTTCCCAAACCGCCAGTGCCGCCCCCTCGCAGCTTGCTCGCCTAGTTCCATCCAGCATTTCCAGCCAAGGTCTTGGGACTTTGGCAAACATTGCCTTTTAACTTGAGGACGCTGTGTGGTGTCCTCGCATTGTCCGTTGTTGAAAATTAAAATCTGAAAACCAATATGAAAAATTTGAAATACATCCTCGTTATCATTGCCGTTGTTTGTGCCTGCTCGTTTGTTTGTCGTGCCGACGATTCCACCAACGCTCCGGTAAAACCCTATCCGCTCAAGACCTGCCTCGTATGCAGCATGGAATTAGGCATGATGGACAGCAAGCCCTACGTGTTTGTCTATAAAGGCCAGGAGATCAAAGTGTGTGACGAATCCGAAAAGGCGACCTTCGAGAAAGACCCGAAAAAATATCTGAAGAAGCTCGCCGACGCCGAGGCCAAGCTGAAAAAGTAAAACGGACGAACTGTCACTTTCGTCCCAATTGACCGGACGATTCAACCTGCTGTGCTCATGGCAGGTTGGATTCGTTCGCGTTTAACTACAACCAGAGCCGCCAAGCCATTGCTAAATGCGTGGTGATGACCAATCTGGTTGCAGGGGTGAAACTGGCATTCATCATCGTATGAATCCCACCGATGTCACTTTGCCGTGGCTGCTCCGGCTGCGCTGGGCGGCCATTACCGGCCAGACCGCGACGATCATTTTCTGCGAGGACGTGATTAAAGTCCACCTGCCGCTATTGCCGCTGCTGGCGGTGCTGTCCTTCACACTGGCCAGTCAATTAGTTCTGTGTGGCATCGCCCGCCGCCTGAAACAGCCGAGCCAATGGTTTCTGGCGGGCTTGCTGATCTTGGACACGTTGCTGCTGACCGCAATGTTGTTTTTCACCGGCGGGCCGAACAATCCCTTCAGCGCCTTTTATCTCATCCACATCGCGATGGCCGCTTCGTTGCTCGGCGCGGGCTGGACGTGGGGACTGCTGGTTCTCTCGCTGGCGTGTTTCGGCGGACTGTTCTGGCGCAATGTGCCGCTGCCCTATCCCACCAATGATGCCGATCCAATTTGCGGAATCATGCCAATGCACCTGCATCTGACGGGAATGTATTTCGCACTGGCGCTCACCGGCATTTGTCTCGCTTGGTTTGTGGCACGGCTGAACGCGTTGCTTCGTGAGCAGGCGATGGCGCTTCATGCGGCGGAAATGAAAGCTGAACGTGAATCTCGGTTCGCCTCCTTGGTGACGCTGGCTGCCGGAGTGGCACATGAAATCAATTCACCGCTGGCGACCATCACCGTGGCCGCCCGCGAACTGGAACGGGAAGCGGAACTTGGCACCCCGCCGGAATGCCTGGCCGAGGATGCCCGGCTCATCCGCACGGAAGTCGAGCGTTGCCGGGAAATCTTGGGACGCCTGCACGCGCACGCCGGCGATGGGCCACACGATCCTCCGGTGGACTGTCGGGCGGATGAATTGGCGGTCGCGCTGCGGGCGTCTCTTCCGGCCAATCAAGCGAACCGTTTGGAGTTTTTGCCCAAAAATTCTGAAGTCTCATTCCGCGCACCGCGTGCGGCGCTGCTACAAGCCTTGTCAAATCTCGTCAGCAACGCGTTGGATGCGGCACCGGCGACCACACCAGTTCGTTTAGATATTACCAAAAGCCAACGCGAATTGACATTCACGGTATGCGACCAGGGACCGGGACTTTCCGCCGAGGTTGCGGCGCGATTGGGTGAACCGTTCGTGACCACGAAAGAACCCGGCAAAGGCACCGGGCTGGGTTTGTTTCTGGTGCGTAGATTCGCCGAACAGATGGGCGGCCACTTTGACATCCAATCCACGCCGGGCACCGGCACGCGGGCGCGGTTGGAAATTCCCCAAGGAGCCGTGGCATGAAGATGGAAACTGTCTTGCTGGTCGAGGATGATGTGCCGTTTCGCGCCCGGCTGGCGGGCGCACTGCTCAAGCGTGGCATGACGGTGATCGAGGCGGGAAATCCGGCCGAAGCAAAAGCATTGGCGGCTAAAAAGTCATTTGACGGGGCAGTCATTGATATGCGAATGCCCGGCGGTTCCGGTCTGGATGTGGTGCGCGAACTGCGTTCGCAACGCCCGGCGGCGCGGCTGATTGTGCTAACGGGATACGGCAGCATTGCGACGGCGCTGGAGGCGGTCCGTTTAGGCGCGGCAGATTACGTCATGAAACCAGCCGACGCGGATCAGGTGCTGGCGGCATTGCGCGGTGAGCGATTGCCCAATGAGAATCCAAAAGATTTTCCGCCCGAAACCCCCACGTTGAACCGGGTGGAATGGGAGCATATCCAGCGCGTGCTGGCCGATTGCAACGGGAACATTTCGCAGGCGGCGCGAATGCTGGGATTGGATCGTCGGTCACTGCAACGTAAGCTGGCGAAATACCCGCCGCACCGTTGA
>Ga0302194_10000025_pt1 | contig 137211 bp, 133 predicted proteins | sample II_Bog_N1_1_FD_200227 | JGI IMG/M metagenome (GOLD analysis project Ga0302194, IMG submission 200227) | Peat permafrost microbial communities from Stordalen Mire near Abisko, Sweden - II_Bog_N1_1 | ecosystem: Environmental > Terrestrial > Soil > Wetlands > Peat | place: Sweden: Abisko...
TTCATGATCTGCGGCTTGGTAACTGCAACATCAGAAAAAAGGCGGAGATTACAAACTGTAAAATCCGCCTTTGTATTTTTCTAAGACTGGTCGATTATCTTAATAACTTTAATCGTTTGTCAGTAATAAAAATCCTAGAATATATTGCAAAGAATATAGTTTCAATCAATCAAAAAATATAGTAATGATTTATTTACTGGACTCAAAAAAAAGTCAAGGAATTAATAAAAAAATTACATCTATTCTAAAAAGTATAACTCAACATAAATATAATTTTGACCATGAGCAATAAAAATATGATGGACTTATTAAATCTTCGGGATGAAGACAATAAGATTGCTTTTGCAAAAGATATGCTTCACTTAGATATTATGGGTGAAATTGAAAATTTAATGGGTGATATGAATAGGGCGGAACTAGCTCAGAAATTAAATACTTCACCTGCTTTTGTAAGTAAATTATTCAGAGGAAATAATACAATCAATCTAGAATTGATGGCTAAGATTCAACGCATTTTTAATGCTAAGTTTTCAATCAAATTAGAGCCTGTAATCCATTCAAAAACAATTTCTCTAAATGCTTTACCAATGAATAATACTATTAATGATAAGAGACAAATTCAAACTGTTTTATTACCAAGCTCTGTAAACGTTGCTGCATAATGTCAAAAGAAGCAATCCAAGAAAAAAATATATCAATTAGGTTTAAAAGCTATAACCCTAGCTTTATATCCATTAATGTATTACCACCATCCTCTGAATTTATAAATGAACTGTCTAAGCAAAATAACAATATTGCTTATATGTATAACATTGACATTAATAATGACGCAAGAATTGAAATAGATACTTTTTTTTTAATGATAAGGTTCACTCTAATTGGTACTATAGTGAGTTCTAATAAAAGCGAAACATTGGCAGAAATTGGCATTAATCACCAGTTTGAAATAGAAGATCTAAAAAGTCATGTTATTGGAACGGATGAAAAAACTCAAAGACCACTATTAAATACAGCCTTTTTGGCTAATCTGCTTGGTATAGCCATATCCACCTCACGAGGTATGATTAAGGTGAAATTAGAAGGAACCTATATTTTCAATCAGTTAATTCCAATAGTTAACCCAATGGATTTTATAAAAAGATAAAGCAAAATATTAGGGTTAACCTTTGCCAGTGCTTTAGCGGTTTTTACTTCACATACCAAACCACCTCGGCCTAAAGATCTTTAATATTTCCAGTAAATAATAAATGCCACTAATAATGGTACCAGCTGCTACAAAAGTAGTTAGAATTGCTACCGTATGCTGCAGATTAGCCTGACGCTTGGAATTTATACGGATTTCCGATTCCAGATTGTTCTGATACATATGATTTCTTTTTGTATCATAATCTTTTTGGTTATAACCACCTGTTTCATGAATAAAACGACCATCAAATGTTAATGCGAAGGCTTGCCTGGTTCCTTGGGCATAACCATCTTTGATGAGCTTTTCCACTACAACTAATACTTCCAGGTCACTCAAATATATACCTTCTTTGTTTGCAGAGATTTTCTTACCTATTTCAGTAAGGGCAATTCCTGCATAAGCTGTATCATGATTGTATAAAACTCCTAAAACGCAATCAAGTCTTTCGATTGCTTTAAAATCCTGCCAGTTTTTTCCTTTTTTAAGCATGAAAAATAGAAATTAATTGAAAAACAAATTCAAGGTATTGAAAATGTTAATATAAACAAACAGATACTATCGATTAGTGCTGTTTATTTATAGATTACTTGTTTAAGCGAAGCAAAAACGATAATATTTGCATAAACAAAAAATAGTTTGGTTGATGTTTATCTTTTACTCATCGAATTAAATTTATTTTAATGCTATACATTTGATTTTCAAATGTAATACCTTTGATGCCGAAATTATTTCAACGCTATTAATAAAATACTATGGAGCAACCGTATCAATTGCTGGAGGGGAAAATGGAATCTTTAACTTCTGTAGTGGTCGATCTGAGTAAAACACTACTGGATGCCATCAAAAAGACTGATGAAAATTTCGGGATCCTTGAAAAGAGGCTGGAAACGATTGAATGCAAAATGCAGGTTATTGAAAATAAGATCGATCATCTTGATCAATCATCTTCCAGCGAATTTAGAACAGTAGGAGGAAAAATCGATCATTTGCATGAAGAGGTTCAAAAGATTCAGAAAATATCAAATTATTCCGAACAATACGAAAACCTTCTGAAAATAAGCCGATAGCATGTAAATAAGTACATTTTAAGGATTGTATTTATGTACGATCCTTAAAATGATCTGTCGTTTTAGAAGGTTCTTCTGTATCTTTATCAAAAATGAACTGCTTCTAAAATCGGCTTATGTCTTTTCGCTTTTTATTGCCTTTATTCCTTCTGTTTTCAATTGTTTTTTCTGCTTTCAGCCAGGAAGACAAAATCCTGGCAGTTTCCAAAGACTTCTTTACGTATTATCAGCAAAAGGACTCGGTAAAACTGAATGCTCTTTTTATTCCCCAAACGGCATTCTGGGATTATCTGAATCATTCCTATATTATGGGAAATTTAAATGATTCACTGGCTGCCCGCTCTAAAAATCAACACGATCAATTGCACCAATCCTGGTGGAAAGATGTTAAACTATCCTGGCAAAAAGCTACGGAATTGTATAAGATAAAATGGGAAGCCATTCAGAATGTGGAATATGCTGTGAAATACGAAGAACGTTCCAGTTCCGGCTTTATGTTTCAGAGCTATACTGTTACGATTAGCTTTCAGTATAAAAAGAATACGTATTCTATGGTTGTTGATGGCTTTGTGCCAATCGGAGAGAAGGTTTATGTGCTGGCGAATGGGATGGAGATTAAGAAGTTATAAGTGGTGAGTTTTAAGTTCTAAGAGGGTTTACCATTGGTTCTAAAAAAATGACAGAAATGCGATTGAAATAAAAATCCCCTGAAGTTTAACTTCAGGGGATTTTTATTATTGATGAATGAATGTATTTATTTCAACTAGTCTTAAAACTTCGAACTTAAAACTTTCTCGACTCGTCCTAGAACTTAAAACTTTCCACTTAAAACTTTCTCAAGCTACCTTAAGCTTCTTGAACTTCGATTTATCCAGATGGGCTTTGGCGTATTTATACGTAATAACGAAGCTCGTCTGTTTGTCTTCGGCAGAAGGAAGATCGAACATGGCATCTGTCATAATTGCTTCACAGATAGATCGTAAACCCCTTGCACCTAATTTAAATGCCATGGCTTTATCAACAATATATAATAAAGCATCTTCTTCAAAGGTAAGGTCTATACCTTCCATTTTGAAGAGTTTTTTATATTGTTTTACGATCGCATTTTTAGGTTCTGTCAGAATTTCCAGCAGCATCTCTTTGTTCAATGGATCCAAATGAGAAACTAATGGCAAACGTCCGATTAATTCCGGAATCAAACCGAATGTTTTCAAATCCAAAGCCGTTACATATTGTAACAGATTTTCATTGTCAATATCTTCGTCGTCTTCCTTGGTTTTAAATCCGATCGGTTGTGTATTCAAACGGCTGGCAATGATTCTGGAAATACCATCAAAGGCACCGCCACAAATAAACAGAATATTCTCTGTATTGATGGAGATCATTTTCTGATCCGGGTGCTTGCGTCCGCCTTGCGGTGGAACATTCACCATACTACCTTCCAGTAATTTCAATAATGCCTGCTGCACGCCTTCACCGCTTACATCACGGGTGATGGAAGGGTTATCACTTTTGCGGGCGATTTTATCAATTTCATCAATATAAACGATGCCGCGTTCTGCTGCTTCCACATCGTAATTAGCGGCCTGTAATAAGCGTGTCAGGATCGATTCCACATCTTCACCTACATAACCCGCTTCCGTTAATACGGTAGCATCGGCTATGCAAAAGGGAACCTGTAATATTTTGGCCAAGGTGCGCGCCAGATACGTTTTACCTGTACCGGTTTCACCCACCATGATAATGTTTGATTTTTCAATCTGAACATCATCTTCTTCATTGATTTTGGACTGCATCAATCGTTTGTAGTGATTGTATACAGCTACCGACATTACTTTTTTGGCTTCATCCTGACCGATCACGTATTGATCCAGGTGCAGCTTCATGTTCGCCGGTTTTATTAAATTGAATTTCGGATGATTATCCTTTTTGTTTTTCTGTTTTAATTCTTCCTGTAGAATCTGATAGGATTGTGTGATACATTTATCACAAATAAATGCGTGTATCCCTGTAATCATCAGGGTAACATCCTTTTTGGGTCTTTCACAGAAAGAACAGGTTTGCTGGGCCACTATGCGTTGTTATGAATTCGGTTCTCAATACTAGACAAAAAATAAAGCCGTCCGCCAATTCAATTATCAGCGAACGGCTTAAAGTTAAAATTATTTCGTTAATACTTCATCAATTATACCGTATTCTTTTGCTTCGATTGCTTTTAACCAATAATCGCGATCGGAGTGTTTTTCGATGGTTTCGATGTCTTTTCCGGAATGTTTCGCAAGAATATCGTATAATTCAGCTTTCAATTTCAGGATTTCACGAGCTGTGATTTCAATATCAGAAGCCTGACCTTGAGCACCACCCAATGGTTGGTGAATCATGATACGGGAGTGAGGAAGGGCAGAACGTTTTTTGGCTGCACCACCGCATAATAATACCGCACCCATAGAAGCTGCTAAACCTACACATGTAGTAGATACATCCGGAGAGATATAGTGCATGGTATCGTAAATACCTAAACCGGCATATACAGAACCACCCGGACTATTGATATACATCATGATGTCTTTCTTGGAATCTACAGATTCAAGAAATAATAATTGCGCATTTACCACATTCGCAACATAATCATCAATACCTGTTCCGAGAAAGATGATACGGTCACCCATTAAACGGGAAAATACGTCAATTACGGTTGCTCTCATCTGGCGCTCTTCCACTACATTTGGTGTCATACCTACGATGTAGTTAGGAGCAATACTGTGTATGTGATTGATATAACTATCAACAGCAAGACCATTAATTCCCTGATCTTTAACTGCAAACTTTCTGAATTCGTTTGTATTAAACATTTCGTAATAGGTTTAAAATTTTATACTGTACAAATGTAAAAAAAAACTCCTTTTATAAAAGTCTTTTGTGTTTAACAAATTCTGGTGACTAAATAGTTCTGTTGGCAAGTTTTAAGTTGTAAGTGTTAAGTTTTAAGAGGGTGAAGATGCAAGATACAATGAACTTTTAGAATGTTCGAATACCTTTACAGTTAGGCACATCTATTTTAGACATTCTTTGGACAGATTTTCGCATCTGCGATGCGGTGTGTATGAAGTCGATGGGTATGTTATTTTTTTATAAATATGTCGCCCCTAACGGGGCTTGGAGTTGAGAAGGAAAGGAACATTATATTCAATAAAATCACATCTCAATTATCGAAAAAATATGTTTCAGATAAATCCAAAAGGTAATCAGGAAAAGGATATTTAATAGCGGTTCAGACACATATCTCTTTGAATCATATAAAACTTGATTATGTTTCATGGTAAAATATGACAGGCAATCAGGAAATGGGTATACAAAGAACTGCTCTGAAAATTTCCAACAAAAGATAGCCCCGTTAGGGGCGACATATCTATAGAAACCAAGAAAAGTAGCAAATTACACGCACAGCACCGAAGGTGCGAAGATAAGTTTTAAGTTCTAGGTGTTAAGTTTTAAGAGGGGGAAGATACAATGAACTTTTAGAATGTTCGAATACCTTTACAGTTGGGTACATCTATTTTAGAGATTCTTTGGACAGATTTTCGCATCTGCGATGCGGTGTGTATGAAGTCGATGGGTATGTTATTTTTTTATAGATATGTCGCCCCTAACGGGGCTTGAAGTTGAGAAGGAAAGAAACATTATAATCACATCTCAATTATCGAAAAGATATGTTTCAGATAAATCCAAAAGGTAATCAGGAAAAGGATATTTAAGAGCGGTTAAGACACATATCTCTTTGAATCATATAAACTTGATTATGTTTCATAGTAAAACATGACAGGCAAACAGGAAATGGGTATACAACGAACGGTCCTGGAAATTTCTAACCAAAGGTAGCCCCGTTAGGGGCTGCGGTGCATAGAAGTCGATGGGTATGTTATTTTTTTATAGATATGTCGCCCCTAACGGGGCTTGAAGTTGAGAAGGAAAGAAACATTATATTCAATGAAATCACATCTCAATTATCGAAAAGATATGTTTCAGATAAATTCAAAAGGTAATCAGGAAAAGGATATTTAAGAGCGGTTCAGACACATATCTCTTTGAATCATATAAAACTTGATTATGTTTCATGGTAAAATATGACAAGCAATCAGGAAATGGATATACAAAGAACGGTCCTGGAAATTTCTAACCAAAGATAGCCCCGTTAGAGGCGACATATCTATAGAAACCGAGAAAAGTAGCAAATTACACGCACAGCACCGAAGGTGCGAAGACAAGTTTTAAGTTCTAGGTGTTAAGTTTTAAGAGGGTGAAGATGCAAGATACAATGAACTTTTAGAATGTTCGAATACCTTTACAGTTAGGTACATCTATTTTAGCGATTCTTTGGACAGATTTTCGCATCTGCGATGCGGTGCATAGAAGTCGATGGGTATGTTATTTTTTTATAGATATGTCGCCCCTAACGGGGCTTGGAGTTGAGAAGGAAAGAAACATTATATTCAATAAAATCACATCTCAATTATCGAAAAGATATGTTTCAGATAAATCCAAAAGGTAATCAGGAAAAGGATATTTAAGAGCGGTTCAGACACATATCTCTTTGAATCATATAAAACTTGATTATGTTTCATGGTAAAATATGACAGGCGCAATCAGGAAATGGGTATACAAAGAACTGCTCTGAAAATTTCCAACAAAAGATAGCCCCGTTAGGGGCGACATATCTATAGAAACCAAGAAAAGTAGCAAATTACACGCACAGCACCGAAGGTGCGAAAAAAGTTCTAAGTTCTAAGTGTTAAGTTTTAAGAAGGTGGAAGTTTAGCATTAAATAAAAAGAAGAGTCACGATTACCGCAACTCTTCATTTTAAACAAACAAATAAACGTATGAAACTTTTATGAATGATTTTGACCTAAACAGCTCAACCTTTGAATTTATTGTGTCAGTAGAGTCAAGAGTTGCTTTTAAAACAAGAACCATCTTAAAACTTAGAACTTAACACTTAGAACCTAAGCCTGTTGTACCAGCTTTTCAAACTCATCCACCGTAATCTTCTTTGGAACGAAGGATACTTTGGATTCAATGAATTTCAATACTTTAGTATAATACACATCTTCAAACGTGCGGTTATAGTTCTTACCGTTTTCTGAAGTAAGGTAATTCTCCGCCAGTTTGTTCATGGTTTCATCCATTTCAGGTGTAAGGGAAGTCATGCCTCCGAATTGCTGCATGAACAATTCTTTCGTACGGCTTAGAACTTCTGTATGATCAACCTTGATCTCGTTATCTTCTCCGATTTTATTGCGGATCAACAACCATTTCAAGTCTCCCTGATATAATTCAAAGTCTTTATCAATCTGTTCTGCAGTCATTTTTCCTTCGTTGTTTACCAACAGGAAACGCTTTAAGAACTCGCCTGATAATTCTACTTTTGTGTTCGCTAATAAGACTTTACGTACTTCACGTGAAATCAATGCTTCAGCTTCGCGATTATAGTTATCGCGAATGGTATCGTTTAATTTCTGATTGAATTCTTCTTCGGTTGTAACGGCATCTTTACCGAAAATCTTATCGAAGAATTCCTGGTTCAATTCAGCCGGAACAGAACGACGGATACCTGTAATGGTAAAAGAGAATTTGCCTGTTTTTGTTTCAGCTTCTTCTTTTGTTAATCCGGTAACGTGTGCGATATATGATTTCTCCGGAAATGCCTTTTCAATAGCAAATTCAATAACGTCACTGATTTTCTTTCCAACAAATTTCTTAAGTTCGTCTTTGGCAACTTTATCCATCGGAATCATGGTTGCTGCTGTAAACTCACCCGCTAATTCCTTTAATTCACCATTCACATAATCTTCCGCTTCAACGCTTTCCGCATCATCCATTTTACCATGCTGACGACGGATATTGTCTAAAGTCTCAGCAACTTTAGCAGGATCTGTTTCGATTTCGTAACGAGTAATTTTTACTTTATCTGAAAGATCATACTTGAAGTCAGGAATAAGTCCTAAGTCGTATGAGAATTCAAAATCAGATTGATTGTCCCAGTCGATCTGACTTGCTTTATGCTGATCCGGCAGGGGATAACCAATAATGTTTAACTTCTCTTCCTTTATATATTTACCAACGGAGTCAGACAGCAATTGATTGATCTCTTCAATCTTGATGCTTTTGCCGTACATTTTCTCTACCACACTGGCAGGAACTTTACCAGCTCTGAATCCTTTTAACGTAACTTTTTTACCGTACTCTTTCAGCTTGTTTTTAATCTTAGGCTGATAGTCATCGGCTTTAATGTTTACTTTGAGAGTAGCATCTGTTGTGCCTTTCTTGTCGATTACGATTTCCAACGTCGTAGAGGTTTTAAGTTAAACTGTTCATTAAATACAAAACCCTCGGCCCGTTTAAAGGAGAGGGTTTGATAATCGTTTGTATTAAGTGCGGATGGAGGGACTCGAACCCCCATGCCTCGCGGCGCTAGATCCTAAGTCTAGTGCGTCTACCAATTTCGCCACATCCGCTTATTTCATTAAATACTTCTTCCAAGTATCTCCCTTTCTCTTGTGATTTGGGAATGCAAAGTTATACTTATTTTTTGAAAATACTAACATCAGAAAAAAATATTTCTGGATAAACTACACCAGAAAAGAGTATTTTTTTGTTATACTAGAAGATAAATTCCGTTTGCTAAACCTTTTTCATTTCGGACAGGTAAAAGGTGTATCGGGGAAAATGTTTCTGTTTTCATTTATAGTATTGAGGTTCATATAATTCATTCAAAAGGTCTTTATGTTGGTAGACGTAGTACAGGAAAATCAGGAGATCATAAGAAGGTACAGAATATTATTGCGTACCGCCAAACCTGTATTAAAGGAAGGCGATGCGAAAATCATTAAAAAAGCATTTTATACATCGCTGCAGGCACATAAAGATATGCGCCGCAAATCCGGTGAACCGTATATTTTTCATCCCTTAGCCGTTGCACAGATTGCTGTAGAAGAAATAGGTCTTGGAACGACATCCATTGTTGCTGCGCTTTTGCACGATGTCGTAGAAGATACACATCTTGAACTCAGAGATATAGAACGCGATTTCGGCAGCAAAGTAGCCGTTATTGTGGAAGGACTTACCAAGATTTCCGGAGTATTTGAACACGGTAGTTCGCAGCAGGCGGAAAACTTCCGTAAGATGATTCTTACTTTATCGGAAGATGTACGGGTTATCCTGGTGAAGCTGGCCGATCGCTTGCATAATATGCGCACGCTGGAAAGTATGCCGCGCGATAAGCAGCTGAAAATTGCTTCCGAGACCATGTATTTATATGCACCGCTGGCACATCGTTTAGGCTTGTATGTAATTAAATCAGAACTGGAAGATTTATATCTTAAGTATACAGATACAGAACGCTATAATTTCATTGAAGGAAAGATCAATGAATCCAAAGCCGCGCGCGAACGCTTTACCAAAGAGTTTGCGGCTCCGTTGGAACAGCCTTTGAAGCGGGCTGGAATGAAGTTCAAAATAAAGGGACGTACTAAGTCCATTTATTCCATCCATACTAAAATGCAGACACAAAATATACCCTTTGAAGAGGTATACGATTTGTTTGCCATCCGTTTAATTATAGACTCCGAATTATCGGAAGAAAAAGCAGTCTGCTGGAAAGCTTATTCCATTGTAACCGATTTCTACAAACCCAATCCCGATCGATTGAAAGACTGGGTTAGTACGCCGAAGGCAAACGGTTATGAGTCGCTGCATACGACCGTTATGAGTAAGAGCGGACAATGGGTGGAAGTACAGATACGCACCACCCGTATGGATGATATTGCTGAAAAGGGATACGCGGCTCACTGGAAATACAAGGAACACAAGCCAGGCAAAAACGACTCAGGTTTAGAAGATTGGATACGCAAGGTTCGGGAATTGATTGAAAACAATGACTTCTCGGCCCTGGAATTTGTTAATGAATTCCGTCAGAATTTATTCAGCGAAGAAGTATTTGTCTTTACACCCAAAGGCGATTTAAAGACCCTGCAATTTGGTGCTACTGCCCTGGATTTTGCTTTTGAAATTCACACCAAAATTGGTGCCCATTGTCTGGGTGCCAAAGTGAATCAAAGATTGGTACCTTTAAGCTATCAGCTGAATAACGGAGATCAGATCGAAATCCTGACTTCCAGCAAGCAAAAGCCTTCGGAAGACTGGCTGAAGTTTGTGGTAACTTCCAAAGCCAGAGCCAAAATAAAGGAATCACTTAAAGAAGAAAAGAAACTGATTGCGCAGGATGGTAAGGCCATGATTGAACGCAAACTGGGCCATCTGAAGATTCCGCTGAACAACGATACCATCAATAAGATGTTGTTGTTGTTCAATATGAAAACGCCCTTGGATCTGTATTATAATGTTGCTAAAGACCTTATTCAGCCAAGCGATCTTAAAAAACTGAAAGAGCCGGAAAAGAAACCCGAACCGATTAAAAAACCAGCCGATAAAGATAAGGATCATCACCACGATACCAAAAAGCATTCGGTTTCGGTTCAGGTTTCGGATAAAGATATGATCCTGATCGGGGATAATCTGGATAAACTGGATTATAACCTGGCCAAATGCTGTAATCCCATTCCGGGAGATGAGGTATTCGGTTTTGTAACTGTTAGTGAAGGAATTAAAATACACCGTACCAATTGCCCCAATGCCATCGAATTAATGTCGCAATACGGATACAGGATCGTAAAAGCGAAATGGACCTCCCAAACCGAACTAGCATTTTTAACCGGATTGAAAATTGTAGGGGCAGACCGGGTTGGAATTGTGAACGATGTCACCAAAGTGATCTCTACACAGCTGAAAGTCAATATCCGATCCATTACGATCGATACCGACGATGGTATTTTTGAAGGAACCATGATGGTTTTTGTGAACGATACGGAACACCTGAACACTCTCATTTCCAAGTTAAAGAGTATTTCTGACATCATCAGCGTTTCACGTATAAATAGTTGAATTGGAATAAGAAACCAAAACTTTGTATATTTGGCACGTATGTCGTCCATGGAAGAGTTATTATTGCAGGTAAAAAAAATATTTACTGCCTATCTTGAAAATAAGAGTTTGAGAAAAACGCCTGAGCGTTTTGCGATACTTGAAGAAATATATTCCAGACAAGGCCATTTTGATGTAGAGAATTTATACATCAGTATGAAGAATAAGAACTATCGGGTGAGCCGTGCCACAGTGTATAATACACTTGACATTCTGGTGGATTGTGATCTGGTAACCAAGCATCAATTCGGTAAGAACATTGCTCAGTACGAACGTTCATACGGCTATCGTCAGCACGATCACTTAATCTGTACCGACTGTCATAAAGTTGTAGAATTCTGTGATCCGAGAATACATAATATACAGACTATGGTAGGAGAGTTGCTGCATTTTAATGTCATGCACCATTCTTTAATTTTATACGGACAATGTACTAATTCCAGCTGCGAGAATAAAAAACAACCCATACAACAACATAATATAAATGGCCAGTAAATTGGAATAAATATCCATTGCTGATACATTTGAACTAAATAGAACAAGGCACAAAATCAAACAAGCATGAAATACAATACTTTTATAAAAGAGAATATTTTGTTTCTTCAGTTAGAAGGAGATTTAATCGGTGAAAGCAATGGCTTGGAACTGATGGAACTGGTGAGTGATAAACTGAACGACAACATTACGCGCTGTGCTATTGATCTTGCTCAGGTTCGTTATATGAACAGTAGCGGCATCGGTGTATTGATTACGCTGCTAACCAAGTTCAGAAACAAAGGCGGAGAGTTGATTCTGATCAACCCGTCTGAACAAATCAAAAAATTACTGATCATTACAAAATTGAACTCGATATTTGTAATCGTTGAATCAGAACAGGAAGCTTTACAGAGATTAACAAAATAAGGAAATGGCAGTTGATGTATTATTAGGTTTGCAGTGGGGGGACGAAGGTAAAGGTAAAGTAGTAGATGTTTTAGCTCCTAAATATGATTACGTAGCACGTTTTCAGGGTGGACCTAATGCCGGACATTCATTAAAGTTTGACGGTCATAGCATTGTTCTTCATCAGATACCTTCCGGTATTTTCAGAAGTAATATCACCAACCTGATCGGTAACGGTCTGGTATTGGATGTGATTGCTTTATTTGAAAAAGAAATTGATAAGCTGGCAACTTTTAAACTGGATCTGAATAAGAACTTATTCATTTCTAAAAAGGCACAGCTGATTCTACCTTCCCATGTGGAACTTGACAAAGCGTATGAATCTTCGAAAGGAGCGGGTAAAATCGGTTCTACGCTGCGTGGTATCGGACCTACCTATACAGATAAAATATCTAGACAAGGTTTGCGCGTAGGAGATATCTTGTCTCCGGACTTTTTGAAGAAATACAATAACCTTGTAGAGAAACATAAGCAGATCCTGGATTATCATAAGCACGATTACTCCGCTATGAAAGAGCGCGAGGACTTGTTCTTTAAATACATTGACCGTTTGCGTACCATGAACCTGGTAGACAGCGAATACTTTATCAACGATGCTATACAGGCAAAGAAGACCGTATTGGCCGAAGGTGCACAAGGTTCATTATTGGATATTGATTTCGGTTCATATCCATACGTTACCTCCTCCAGTACGATGGTTGCCGGTGCCTGTACCGGATTGGGTATTGCACCGAAACACATCGGTAATGTATTCGGAATCTTTAAAGCATACTGCACCCGTGTGGGCAGCGGACCTTTCCCGACAGAATTACACGATGAAGTAGGTGAGAAGATCCGTAAGATCGGTAATGAATTCGGTTCTACTACCGGCAGACCAAGAAGATGCGGCTGGCTGGATTTACCTGCTTTGAAATATGCCTGTATGATCAATGGTGTATCTCATCTGTTGATGATGAAAGCAGACGTTTTAAATTCCTTTGAGGAATTGCAGGTATGTACGCATTATCAATTAAAGAACGGTGAGAAAATAGATACCCTTCCATACGATTTATGTTCGGAAGAAGTAACACCGGTATATAAAACCATTAAAGGCTGGAACCAGGATTTATCGCATTGCGAAACCTTTGAATCCTTACCAACGGAATTATTGGTATATGCGGCGTTTATCGAAGAAGAAACCGGTTTACCGATTACCTTGATATCCATCGGCCCGGATCGTAAAGAGACGCTTATCAGAGATTTTATAGCGGTGTAGTTGGGAGTTGCTAGGTATTAGGTACTGGTTTCTAGACTGTGGCATGCCGTGATCGGTATGTAAATATATTAAACAGCCAATTATTGATCTTATGGTCGATGATTGGCTGTTTCATTTTAAAGAGAGCTGTCCGTTGGGGCGAATTGGGTGGGGGCGAATTGCATTCGCCCTGACAACGTCTGAACCATGATATAAAAAGGATTAAGGGATTACCATGATTGTTCGTTGAATGGACTTTAAGTTGTTGATGATACGAATAGGATTTATAAAGCCTTTCTTGTTCCATCGTTTGTAATTTTTCGGTCGTAATTCGGTCGTAATATTATGCGATTTTCTTTATCGAATTACAGCAAACCGTAAAATGTATAAGCAAACCCATAAAATATATAAATAGAATACGGTGCTTCAATAGATCTTTGTGTTCGAACATTTAACACAAATAATATGAAACGGACAGTATTAATCACAGGTAGTTCTTCTGGCTTTGGAAAAGAAACAGCCAAGCTATTTCAAAAGAATGGATGGAACGTAATTGCAACGATGCGTTCACCGGAAAACGAACAAGAATTAAATACATTGGAAAATGTACTGGTAACCAAACTGGATGTTCAGCATATCGATTCAATTCAAAAAGCAATAAATGCAGGTATTCATGCTTTTGGTAGGATAGATGTGCTAGTAAACAATGCTGGTTATGGTGTTATCGGAATTTTTGAATCTTCCACTGAGGAACAAGTCCGAAAACAATTTGAGATAAATGTTTTCGGATTGATGGATGTAACACGCGAAGTACTGCCGCATTTTCGAGCAAAAGGTAAAGGAGTAATCATAAATGTATCCTCGTATGGGGGAAGGGTTGCCTTGCCTACTGGAAGTTTGTACAATGCCAGTAAATTTGCCGTAGAAGGATTTTCTGAATCTTTATCGCATGAATTAGCCGGTTTACATATTTCTGTAAAACTGATTGAACCGGGAGGCGTAGCTACTAATTTCCGAAACTCCTTAGACCTGATTAACAACGAAATTGCCGATTATGAAGCACTAACTTCATCGTTTTGGCAACTGCACGCAAAACTTACGGAGCAACTGAAAAAAGCAAGCGCTGAAGATGTTGCTATGAGCATTTACGAGGCGGCAACGGATGGAAAACAAAAACTGTGGTATGTAGTAGGGGAAGATGCTCAATATTTTATTGATAGAAAGTTTAATACTCCGGAAGAAGTCTATATAAAGCAAATGAAGGATTATTTTGTAAATTAAGTTTAACCAAGAGATTCTATTCATGAAGTCCCAGCCAACATATATTGATATAACAACCATCAGCGAATTACATCACTATTATAATTATGGTAAGCCTAAGCATCCGCTTATTACAATTATTAACCTAACGGAAGCAAGACCCAATCGTCCTGCAGAGGAAGCCTTTTTTAGAGTAGGGTTTTATAGTATTTTCTGTAAACGTTTTGATGGTATTATGAAATATGGTAGATCACATTACGATTTTGAGGAAGGCTCTTTGATGTTTTCAGCTCCTGGGCAGATTATTTCAACAAGTTCCGGTACAACGTATGTGGAAGGCTGGGGCTTGTTTTTTCATCCTGATTTATTGAATAGAACAGGGTTGGGAAGAAAAATTCATGATTATTCCTTTTTTAATTATGATGCGAATGAAGCTTTACAAATTTCTGACGAAGAAAAAAATACCTTATCGGATTGCTTAAAGAAGATTGAAAATGAATACCAGCAAAACATAGACAAACATTCGCAAGGTCTCATTGTTGACAATCTGCAATTAATGCTTAATTACTGTAATAGGTTTTACGACCGGCAATTTTTTACACGGGCAAAAGTAAATAATGATATTGTCCAGCGTTTCGAAAGTGTTTTGAAAAAATACTTCTCTCAGGAAACATTAATTGATATAGGCTTACCAGATGTGAAATATTTTGCCTCAGAATTAAATCTTTCCTCAAGCTATTTGTCTGATTTATTAAATAAGTATACAGGAAAAACAACACAGGAACACATGCATTTGCATTTAATTGAAAAAGCAAAAAGCCTGCTATTGGGTACTGAAAAATCGATTAGTGAAATTGCCTATACCTTGGGCTTTGAACATCCATCACACTTTACAAAATTATTTAAAACCAAAACGGGAAAAGCACCGACAGAATACAGGCATCTTAATTGACTTTATTTGAAATAGCTAATTGTATTCGTAGTGTCTGTCTGAACCAAGATTAAAAGATTTCGCAGAAAGACGATCTGTTCGTTTTTTGTTATTTTCTTTACGTATAAGTTCTCATATGTAAAGAAAATTTGTTTTTCTTTACATAAAGACGTTCATTTGTAAAGAAAATTGAAAAATCTTTACATATAAGCAATGAAAAACGGTTGGAAGTTGGCATTTTTACCTTTATCTCTTGATTTGGAGACTAAAAAGGTTTTAAAAAGCTTGCCGTCGGCACACGCTTCCTTAGCAGAATTGAAGGGAATTGCTTCAACTATCCCGAATCAGCATATATTATTAAATACACTATGTTTACAGGAAGCAAAAGACAGTTCTGCGATCGAAAATATCATAACAACTCATGATGATTTGTATAAATCAGAATTGAATACAGATTCGGCAGGTTTAAATGCTAAAGAAGTTCAAAACCATATTTCTGCTTTGCGGAAAGGATTTGAACTGACTTCTGAAAAAGGGTTGCTGACAAATAAAATCATCTTACAGATTCAGGAAGAGCTTGAGCAAAACAACGCAGGATTTCGAAAACTACCCGGAACTACATTAAAAAATGCCGCAACGGGCGAAATTATATATACCCCGCCACAAACTTTTGATGAGATCACAGATTTAATGAGTAATCTGGAACAGTTCATTAATAACAAAGAGATGGATGATTATGATACCATTGTACGCATGGCAATTATTCATTATCAATTCGAAAGTATTCATCCTTTCTATGATGGAAACGGAAGAACAGGTAGAATTATCAATATCCTGTATCTGATACTTGAAGGCCTGCAAAATCTACCAATCTTATATCTGAGTAGTTATATAATCCGAAATAAACCTGATTATTATCGTTTGTTGCAAGAAGTGCGTGATCATAATAACTGGGAAGAATGGCTTTTATTTATAATTAAAGCTGTTGAAGAAACGTCAAAAGAAACTATTCAGATAATTATTGAGATGCGGGATTTAATGACCCAGTATAAGAAAACATTGCGCGATAATTATAAATTTTACAGCCAGGATTTATTAAATAATCTGTTTAAACATCCCTATACGAAAATTGAATTTGTGGTAAATGATTTAAAGGTTTCTAGAATAACTGCTGCAAATTATCTGAACAAGTTATCTGAAGATGGCTTATTGAAAAAAGAAAAATTTGGTACTGGAAACTACTATATTAATCAGCCTCTTTTTGATCTGCTCTCAAAACGATAAGAATAGGGCGTATGATAATTTAGTGTGAATTCGCCCCGACGTGCTTGTTAGTATAGTATCCATATACTTGCCATACATAAACCATACATTCTTCATACACTGTGCATACACTCACCATACTTAAAAAAGTATTTTTCCATACAGTATCCATATACTTTTTTTATTTCTTCATACATTCCCCATACACTCCGATAATTTTTTCCATACATAAATCCGTTCGCTGCATACATTCGGCATGCATTAGGTTTTTTGAGGTGGTTGTATCTTACTTATTTTTAATGTGTTGTGTGATCTAGTATTATTGAAAATGTTTGAGGCTTATATGTTATTTGAATGTTTGATAATATTAGATATCTTCATTTAATATTAAAGTACAGAAATCCAACATGCTCTAAACTTACAAATGCGGCAAGGCTAACTTTTTATATTTACGGTTTTTATAACAGTCCTTGATTTTTTAGGGCAATGATGGATAAAATGTAAAAACACCAACAAATTGAAATAAAAAAATGAATATATTTGTCAAAAAGTATTTTAGATGTCTCAATAGTTTAACAGGTAAAACATGGCGGTATTTAAACCAGGAGCAAAGATTTTTAACCATCATTTGTAGGTTCGAGTCCTGCTTGAGACACTAATGCTCCTTGTTATAGACTGACTCTTTATGGATCAGTCTTTTTTATTTTAAAACTATGAGTAATTTAAATAATATACAAAGAAAAATAAGCGAGGGGGTTTCTGGTTGGCTTCTATTTGAATTCAATTGCTTCAGAGGTTACTTATTTAATGAAAAATATTTGTCATACCCAGTTGGACAAATATTAAACAGTATCACAGAATACAAAACCTTAACTGAAATAAATCACCCTTGTAGTAATAATATGCAAGGACGGCCATTACAAGTTGATTTTGTATTAACTGACGACAAATCAAAATGGAAATATGCATTTGAATCCAAATGGATTGGTAATTCTATGATTTCATTAGGTGCAATTATTTGGGACTTAGTAAGACTTCAAAACCTCGATAAACATCATGCAGAAATAAAATGTTATTTTATTCTTGTTGGCTTTGATAAAAAAATTAATATTCTTCTTGAAGACTTTGATATTTGCCATGATAAAACTTCAAAAAAGAAAAATAAAATAGCTAAAACAAACTCAACATTTCTCATATTTGACTTATGTGAACTTGACAAAACAACGAAAGATTATGTAAATCAAAAAATAAAAAAATATCCCAATTTTAAATTGTATTCAAAAATACATTGCAAACCGGCACACAAGTTTCCTAAAAACGATATCATTAACATGACTTTTACAACATACATATTTGAAATTTTAAAACCAGACGGAACCCTCAAAATCAATGAACTTTGAAATAATTACGGCATTCGAAAATCTAAAAAAGTTGCTGGAAAGCCTTGATGAAATTATTAACCTTTAACTAACAACAAGAAACTAACTGTTAACAAAATAATTAGACCTTTATCGTGACTAATGAAACGAAAACAAAAGAAAATAAAATTAAAAAAGGATATTGCTATTCGGACACGATACGAATCAAAGCGACATACAAAAAATTGGAAGAGGCGAAAAAGAAATAAGAAACTTCAAAAACATAATGAAGCAGACGCAAAAAACAAACAAATTTTAAAACCTTTTACAGACCATCCAGCTCCCTCTAAATTTTCTTTCATTCACAACACAAACGCAGTTTTAAAATATTTTATTGATGCTGAAAAATTATTTAAGGAAAAGCATAAATTAAACTTAAATATTGACGAAATAGAAGTGTTAACACCTGATGCAATTTCTTTACTTGTTGCAAGTATTAATGATAATGATTTTCATCATAACTCTGGTTATAAAGGAGATGCACCCAAAAAACCTGAATTAAAAAAAATATTTAAAGAGTCAGGATTTTACAATTTTGTCCGAAGTAGAGGGTTTAATAAAGCAAGTAATGGTAATTTACTTCACAAAGAAATGCACACTAAAGTCATGCCTGTTTTGGCACAGAAAGCAGCTTTAATTGGCATTAGACATACCTTTGGAAATGAAGATCCATACGAACCACTTTACGATATTCTCATTGAATGTATGTCAAACACAAATAATCATGCGAGCCTAAAAGCGCAAAAAAAATGTAACTGGTGGTTGTATGTTTACAATGACCCTGACTCAAAAAATACTTCTTATTCATTTTTAGATTTGGGTGTTGGAATTTTTGACAGCGTTGTTGTTCAAGGTTATTTCAGGAAAATTTTAAAAGGAACAGTTGCATATAAAAACATAAAAATTGTAGATGATTTATTATCAGGACAAATTCAATCTAGAGTTGATGAAGACAATGAGATTAGAGGAAAAGGAATTCCACAAATTGTCGAATATTCAAAATTGAGAACGTTTAAGGAGTTTTACATAATAACAAACGATGTGAAAATTAATTTAAAAACTGCAGAAAGGGAGCAGCTTGATTATAACTTTAGTGGTACATTACTTTATTGGGAAATTCAAAAAACTAAAAACATAACATAATGGAAATAGGGGATAGAATTATTATCGCAACAGATTTTGCTACCACACCAGGAGCAAGGTATCGTAGAGATGGTGATTTCTCAGGCGAACAATTTCTAGAGGAATTACTTCTTGTAAAGTTTGAAAAGGCGGTAACAGGAAATTATATCTTGTTAATTGATTTGGACAAAGTTTGGGGTTATCCTTCATCTTTCGTATCGGGTTCTTTTGGTAAGTTATCGCTTGCCAAAGGTGCTGACTTGGTTCTTAAACATATTTCGTTCAAGTCAGAAGAAAATCCAATTAGGTTGGAGAAAGTCATAAATGAAATTAAAAACCCTAAAAAGAAATGAGTAAAAAGACAAAAATTATTTTAGTAATAATTTTAATCCTTGTGTTTCTAGTTGGCGCGACACTTGGTTTTATATGGAAGGACCTTCCATTTGTTAAGTTCAATCCCGAGATTAAAATTTATGAAATTGCAAATCTTTTTTTAACAGTGGCAATAGGAATAACAATTCCACTTTTAGTTAAGAAGTGGATTGAGGACAATAGGTCTGTTAAAAGTGTTTTAGTTGATGAGATCAAAAATATAATTGGCACTCTTGACAAAATAAAAACAATAATCAGTAGTTGTCACTCATGTTCTACAATTACAAAAGAGCAGAAAGACGAAATAAACTATCTATTCCACAAATCTGAGTTGCAAATAAACTCGCTCAACGAGCAACTGAAAATTTCATTTGAATCTCAAGGAAAAAAAATTATTGAAAAACTTAAAGTGAACTATCATCTTTATAAGGATTACTTGACAGGTGGAGAACTAATGCTTTCTTCATTTGTAAAAGTTGATGACAGATTTTACCGAGAACATAACACAGAACAATCAAAAATTGAAACCTATTTGAAAACAATTATACATCAAATTCATAAACTCTAGAGCAGTACAATAATTTCACCTTATGAAAATTCTAAACCTAGGAAAAATTTTATACTTTTTTAGAACCTTCCTGATTAAGATCCTTCATATTTATCCATGGGCGACGGAGGAGTTCTTGTTACTAGATAAAACTTGTCAACAAAGGATTACCAATGCAGCTATTTCCATCGGACGAATCCATCCATTAAATCTTTTTTAATCTTTACCTCATACCTCAACTTAAAGCCAAAACCACTATCTTAGATATAGCAATTAACGCTTACGATTTTGATCACCAAATTAACCTACCTTCCGGAACTGAAGCGCGATGAACTTACGGAGATTACCAGATTGATTGTGGAGGAAATGCAGCCGGCCATGGTAATCCTTTTCGGTTCGTATGCCCGTAATACCTGGGCGGAGGAAGTTACGCAGGAAGATGGTATCAATCTGCTGTTTAAAAGCGATTACGACATACTGGTAGTTACAACGCGTGATCTGAACCATATTGCCAATACCAAATGGCAGAAGGTTCAGCAGAAACTGAAAAGTCGCAAATATTCCACCGCCTTATCTCTGATACAGCACTCGGCCGGATATATCAATAACGAACTGAAAGCAGGCGGTTATTTCTTCAGCGATGTAATAAAAGAAGGAAAGGTCATATATACTTCCGGCGTAGACATCCTTGGCAAGCCTGGCAATGTGGATCCGGTAGAAGTAAAGAAGCGGGCAAAGGAAGAGTTTGAACGTTGGTTTCAAGGTGCTGATGAGTTTTTAGATGTATCCAACTACAGTTTTGAAAAAGAATTATATAGCAAAGCTGCTTTTCTTTTACATCAAGCTACAGAATCATTTTATACCGCCTATCTCTTAGTGTTCACGGGCTATAAAGGCAAGGTTCATGACATAGAAGAACTGGGAACGCAGGTCGCCCGCATTCATCCGGAGTTTACATCCGTTTTCCCCATGGATTCCCAATTCCACATTGAAAGCTTTCATAAATTAAAACGTGCTTACGTAGATGCCCGCTATAAAAAGGATTATACGATCGGTAGGGAAGAGCTGACGTATCTGCGTGAACGGGTAGAAGATTTGAAGCTGCTGGTGGAGAAGATTTGTAAGGAGAGGTTGAAGGCTTAATGCTGGATCGGCCGGTTCCCTTGTCGGTGTTTTAGCCCGCCTGAAATGAATGTTATTGAATAAATATATAACGGGCGGCACCGACAAGCCTGCTGAAAGAAATAACAAATTCCAAGCAGAGGAATCTATTATGCGCTATTTATCTATTTTTACCTGAGGACAAATTGTCCCTATGTAGAAAAGTATCAATGATTATTATATGTGAAACAAGTGCTGGGCTGTTGGTCGGAAAAGACACAACAGCGGTGGAATTTGTGTGAGGCGATAGGGATGATGGATTCAAACAGAAATGAAAGATTAACCAGTAATATATAAATGGATCGATGCCCTTGTTGGTGTTTTAGCCCGCCTGAAATGTATATTATTGAATAAAGATATAACGGGCGGCACCGACAAGCCTGCTGAAAGAAATAACAAATTCCAAGCAGAGGAATCTATTATGCGCTATTTATCTATTTTTACCTGAGGACAAATTGTCCCTATGTAGAAAAGTATCAATGATTATTATATGTGAAACAAGTGCTGGGCTGTTGGTCGGAAAAGACACAACAGCGGTGGAATTTGTAAAGGGAGATAGGGATGATGGATAAAACCAGAAATGAAAGATTAACCAGTAACCTAAAATGGATCTTAAACTGATCGTCATTCGAACAGATGAAATGAAAAGACTAGCAGACTTCTATAGTTTGTTGGGTTTGACGTTTGAGTATCATAAACACAATAATTCTCCGCTTCATTATTCAGCAACTATCGGACAAACGGTTCTGGAAATCTATCCTTTAACGAAAGGTCAATCGGAAGTTGATAAAAATTTAAGACTTGGTTTTTCTATTGATAATTTTGATTCTGTAATACTGAAACTTAAAGAAATTGGAACAATCTTTTCCCTAGAACCATCTCAGACAGACTTCGGCTTTATAACAATTATTGAAGATCCCGATGGGAGAAAAATTGAATTATATAAAAAGACGAGTACATAAATTTTATACCTTCCGTGGGCTGTTGGTCGGAAAAGACACAACAGCGGTAGCATTTGTGAAGGGAGATAGGGACGATGGATTTGACAATAGCCTAAAGTTCATTCAACGAACAATCATCGTAATCCTTTAATCCTTTTCAAATCATGGTTCAGACAAAATATCAGTCAACGTGAAAAAAAAACAATATTTACGGGCACATTTTTTAATTCAGATAGTCATATATGTAGAACTCAAATTTAAAGAGTCTTTATGCTTATGAAAAAAATCAGTACAACTATAATATTTGTATTCTTTTTAAGTTTTTGGGGGTTTGCCCAAAGCTGGAACGAACTCGGAACTGGTGCGGATGCCTTACTTGGTAATTATAGTATTCAATCTATTGTAAATGATGGAAAAGGTAATATTTATGCTTCTGTAGGTAATGTAGCGTCTGGCGGAAATTCTTATTATGTGGTCAAATGGAACGGAACAAGTTGGTCTGAGGTCGCCACAGGTAGCAATGCGCTGAAAGCAACCAACAGTATTAGTACTCTTGCCTTGGATGGAGCTGGCAATTTGTATGCTGCCGGAGCATTCCTGGATCAAAATAATTACCCCTATGTTGCCAAATGGAATGGCACAAGCTGGACCGAATTAGGCACAGGAACCAATGCGCTAAATCCTAATGGAAACATCAATTATATTACAACCGATAAATCAGGTAATGTCTATGCCGGTGGACAATTTACAGATGCGGGTGGCAAATATTATGTTGCGAAATGGGACGGAACTTCGTGGACTGAATTGGGTACGGCCGCAAATGCCTTGAATGCAAATAGCGTAATAGTACGCATTGTTACTGATGCATCCGGAAATGTGTATGCCGGAGGTGATTTTACAAATGTATCCAATTATAATTATGTTGCAAAATGGAACGGCACAAGCTGGACTGAATTAGGCTCAGGTTCAAATGCATTAAATGCCAATGGAATCATATTAAGCATGCTGATTGATAGCAAAAATAATATATATGCCGGCGGCTATTTTTCTGATGCCAATAATGCACAATATGTAGCCAAATGGAACGGAAGCAGTTGGGCGGAATTGGGTACAGGTGCCAATGCACTAAATGCGAATGGCGGTATTAATGCATTGGCATTGGATAGTTTAGGAAATATTTATGCGGCTGGTGCTTTTTATCAAAACGGTAATCAGAATATTTATTATGTTTCACAATGGAACGGAACTATTTGGTCGGAACTAGGAGGAAGTGGCAAAAATGCACTAAATGCAAACAATGAAATTTTTACTCTTGCAACAGATAAATCAGGTAATATATATGCCGGTGGACTTTTTACAAATACAGATCAACTGAATTATGTAGCTGAATGGGGGACAGGAACGGCTGCCACCTCAACCAAGCAGCCTATTAACGAAACGTTAGTATCTATCTATCCTAACCCCGGACCGGGTCTTGTCAATCTTACAAATATCACAGAGGATGTACAACTGACAGTTTTTAATATTCTTGGTGAAACAGTTTCGAATCAACAAATAAGTTATGGTAATACTTTAATTGATTTAAGCCAACTTCACTCAGGGGTTTATACCTTAACGTTTAATGGAAGACAATATTTGTATTCGTCTGTTAAATGGGTGAAGGAATAATGTTTTAGGAGTGTTCCATACTTTGAATACTTCTTATGGCTGTTGGTCGGAAAAGACACAACAGCGGTGACATTTGTTAGGGAAGATAGGGATGATGGATAAAACCAGAAATGAAAGATTAACCAGTAACCTAAAATGGATCTTAAACTGATCGTCATCCGAACAGCTGAAATGAAAAGACTAGCAGATTTCTATAGTTTGTTGGGTTTAACATTTGAGTATCATAAACACAATAATTCTCCGCTTCATTATTCAGCAGCTATCGGACAAACGGTTCTGGAAATCTATCCTTTAACGAAAAGTCAATCGGAAGCCGATAAAAATTTAAGACTAGTTTTTTCCATCGATAATTTTGACTCTGTAATACTGAAACTTAAAGATATTGAATCAATCTTTTCCCTAGAACCATCTCAGACAGACTTCGGCTTTATAACAATTATTGAAGATCCAGATGGAAGAAAAATTGAATTATATAAAAGGACAACAATATAAAATATTTTTATGCTCAAATTCGATGGTTCATATGGCGAAAATAATTAAGTATTTATTCCTTATAGCAGTGGCCTTTCTAACAAGTAATGTATTTGCTGAAAAATCAAATTGTAATTCAGCGGATAATCTTCATTCAAAGAAAAATACATTACTTTTCGAATGCGAACATCTGGATACTTTGACTGAAGCACAAAGGCTTGCTTATTTTAAACGTGATAATAGGGTAGTTATATATTTTGATAAAGAAGAGAATATCACAAATCAGGATAATGCATACTGCATAACGACCATTAAGAAAATAAGTAAAGGGTTATATTTAATGAGGGATTATTATAAGTCCGGTGAAAATAGAGTGACTGGATTTTATAAGGCAAGAATTCAATATCAAACCCGTGAAATTGATTGGGAGAAAATGTATAAGTGGCATAAGAATGAGTCACAAGCCAGAGAAATAGGAAAATTTATTTGTAGGTATAGAATTGGATTAATCAGTTATATCCAATTTTATACCTATTCAAATTTCGAAAAAGGATATGGTTCATCCTGTACTATACCAGTTGATAAATATCAAAATAAACTCTCGACGGATTTCGAAATTAAAAATAATAGCTCATTAAAGGCTTCTGTTATTTTTGAACAAAAAAACAGAGAATTTCAGTTACCGAATTATTATGGAGGAATAAGAGCATCATTAAATGGTAAACAATTACTATTTTGTTTCAATGGGAATAAAGTTATGTTCATTCGAAATGATTCAATTGTCGTTTCTAGAATAGTATCCTTAACAAGTTTCCCCTCTCAGTTTAATAGTAAGATGAATAGAACTAATTTTCATAGACAAGTGTCTATAGGTGAACTTGAAATTAAATTCTCAGAAATGGCCTGTGATGATACCAATTATAATCAACTTTTACTTGTGACAAATAGTGGGGAGATTCAGATTACCGGACTTTTGAATACAGAGTTATTTATTATTGATTCGGACGGTGATGGGGAAGATGAACTGTATATTTTCTCATTCAGAAGCTGTTCAGAAGAATTTAAACTTATAAAAATTGGATAAATGTCGATGCCGTTGGTGTTTTAGCCCGCCTGAAATGAATATTATTGAATAAAGATATAACGGGCGGCACAGACAAGTATGTAACATTTGAATAATTAAAACTAAGTTGGCGATAAATCAAGGTAAAAGCAACAACACTCATAAAATGAAACTGCTAACGAAACTTTATTACTCAGGCATTTTAATGGTAACAGTGACTGCTCGCAGTCAGGCACAGAATGATCGCTTTGCTCTGGGTAAAAAAAATGCTGAAAAGGAGTTGCACTATGTCCTTAGTGTAATAATATATGAGACAAATTTAATCATAGATAATTTGATTTAGTAAACAAAGATTTTTGCTTAATATTCTATTGTATCACGCTCTCCATCACGTTTCTGACTATCACGGGTGTTTTTCTGAACAGCAATGGCCGCAAAAATACTTAGTACAAAAGACATGCTGTAAAATCCTTTTTCGCTTAAGGCCAAGCTTGCATTCCACAAACCCACTGTTAATAATACTATCGCCAATATGGTAGAGAACCAACTTAATCCATAGTAAATCGCTGTAACGGGAACGCCTTCCAATTGATCACGCACACTCTTCTGTAGCGATATAGCGGAAAAAAGTCCGTACATAAGTACCGTGAAATAATATCCCTTTTCATTAAGCTGCATATTGGCATTCCAAAGACCAATGATAAAGGCGGAAATCCCCACCAGTAAAGTTCCCCATGAGGCGGCAATAAATGCATTAGACGGTTTCTGAGTCATTGTTGTATGTGTTTGATTTGATACATCAAACCTACTACAAACAAAAAAGTATTCTTTTGATATATGTCAAAAAGTAAAATCAGGATACCTTAGCGCGTATTCTGCTTAACGTTTCTTGTGAAATACCCAGATACGATGCTATATGTCCCAAAGAAATTCGTTGGAGCATATGCGGACTGACTTCCAGTAATTGTTCATAACGTTCGCTAGCCGTTTTAAACTGAGAAGCAATCAAACGTTCTTCCAGCAATATATAATATCGTTCATAAACAATGCGAACCATACGCTCAATATCAGGATGTTGATCATATAATTCTTGCAATGCCTCATAACGGATAGACCAGAGTATGCTATCTTCTAATAGTTCAATATTTTCAATACCCGCTTTTCTAGAAATAAAACTATAAAAAGATGTCAGAAAAGAATTTTCAAAACTAAACCAATAGGAAACTTCTTTACCATCAAGGTTATAATAGCCCCTTACACATCCCTTTTCAAGAAAAAATAATTGATTACAAATTGTACCTTCCGTTACAAGAATTGTATTTTTTACAAGCTCTTCTTTTATCAGTGCTTTATTTAAAGCGGTTTTAGAAGTATCGCTGATTTTATAATATTGATCTATACAGTTAAATAAAGCATTCATTGCTACTTATAATTCAAATAAAAGATGATACTTAAAACACATTATTTTTCTTTTTTCTTAAAGATACCCAACAACGGTTTCTTTTTCTCATCTTCCCCAAACGAAACAGTATTGTCAAATTTCTTTTCAATTGCTTTTATAAATGCGTTTGAAAATACTTTTACAATAGCAGTGCCAATATCTGGTTTTATATTTTCAATGTTTCCTTTAATTGGAACATCTGTTGCAAATTGATTTTGTTTTTGATTTTTCAAAACATCAAAACCTGCGCCAATCAATACAACCCAGATCTTATGCAAGTAATTTCCCTGATCTTTTTCCCAATCAACAACATGCATATCCGACAAAATTGGTTTGATATATCCAAACATATTTGAATTGTCTAAAGACATCTCACTGAATAATGAAAATTTCCCTTCTTCAAATTCAAATCCACCATACGCCTTAAACATCGTATTTAAGGCAGGAAGATTGATATCAGTAATTTTCAGTTTGACAAGAGCATCCGGAATCTTTTTTAGAACATTCATTTTGCCTGTAATGGATAGTTTTCCATTACCTACAGAAGTGCCTTCCATAGTAAGATTTGACGGTAATTTATCTCTGGCATTTTCGAGATTTGAAAGGTTTGTTGCCAGAATATGAACATCATTCAAATGAAGGTTAACCTTTGGTTTGGAATAAAAATCAAGATAGGATATTTGACTGTTTTTAATTTCCAGATGGTTTATCTGTATCGGTAATAATTTTCGTAGTTCCGCAGTCCAATCTGTTTCTATACCTGTTTGACTTGTATTGATGGTAGGGCCTTTCACGAAATTCAGATTGGCATGATTAAATACAGCTTTTCCTTTGATGGCGCCTTCCAGCAATGACCGCCACTCGATAGATAAATCAATGGTTTCAGCAGTAATAAATGGAACCGGAACATTTCCATTTACTTTATTCAGTTGCAGGTCGTTTATTATGTAAGCCCCTCTATATAGTCGTATTTGTACATCACTGATACTTCCTGTATAGCCAGGCATATCTGCAAGTACTTTATTTACATAATACTTCAGTATAAATGGAAGTGTTAGTCTGATTATGATACAAACACTTATGATACTTAGACTCGTAATCAGTACATGTTTTTTTTTAATTCGAATGCGTTTCATGCACAATTCTATTTAAAATGATAAATACTACATCAAATAATGAGGAATTACATAGTTGGATCAACGTTAAAAGCCTCAATTATTGAAAAGTTTACTGCTAGATAGTCGATTCACCCCAATAAATATCAAGTATCTGTAATAATTTCTTAACATACCTGAAAGAACCAAAAACAGATTCTTTATATGTATATTTGTAACCGAAAAAATGTATTAGGTTACTAAATTCGACTTTAGTACAATTAATGTCATGTTATGAAAAAAATTGTTGATTATAGAAAATTACTGGGAGTAGATAAATCGGTTGAATTAAAAGAATTAAAAACGATTTACCGTACGTTGATGAAAGAATGGCACCCGGATAAATTTCAGGATGATGATGAAAGAAAAGCCGAGGCTGAATTGAAAAGTAAAGAATTTATTGAAGCCTATAATTTTTTAATAAGCATCGCACCCGAGACCATTCAATTAAACTTAGCAGAGTATACCAATACAATCAGTACTGCAAGTATGATTGATTATGAATATAAAGCCAAAACACTTCAGATCAAATTCTCCGATGGTAGCAGTTATGAATATTTTGATGTGCCACATACTATTTATAATAAATTACTAAATTCAGATGTTCCTGGTCGCTTTGTCAGAAGGAATATTTGCAACGAGTTTGTCTATAGAAAAATCAGTAATCCGGTTTCTGAATAAAATATTTATAAGTAACTTAATTAGAGTGCGTTGAAACTATTTCAGCGCACTTTTTATTTTTTATTAAATTCTGAACAAATTCTGTATTCATCCGTATAAAAGGGCTGTACGTATTGCTAATTATCAATTCCAACTATTGAATTTAATCTTCTACCCAAAGAATTAAATGAAAATAAAAATTGATTAAATCTTCATTGATTATGAATCAGACAGCAACAAAAAATGAAGTGATTAAGCTATGTTTTATCGCATTTCCGACACTTTTACTGGCATTTACAGCTGAATATTTTGTAAAAGAGAGAGGTATTGCGGAAACTGTATATGCTGGTATTCTGGGTGGAGTAGGTACTTTAATGGGCTTATTGGCATTTAAAGTTGTTCATCATAAATCGCTTTACATTAAACTCATTACACTGGTGATGTTAATTTCAGGTATTATTTTTTTAATCAGAATTATAAAAGTCTGACAAATACTTTTCACCAAATGTATATACTACTTTTTTTAAAGAAATAGCGATCTATTCAATCGTCTGAACGGAAACAAGGACCTCGTTTTGATCAAATATGAATTCGTAATGATTGTTTTCATATTGAACTTTTGCTCGATAGTATTGAAACTCACCAGAAGTAACCATTTTTAGTATATAATTAACTTTCCAGCCTTCCGGTAATTCTGCTAAACGCTCTGTTATCCTTCTTGGAATATGATCTTCATTTAGTTCAACATGCGACTCAACAAACTCACCTTTGTCATTGATAAAAACATTTACTTCTTCATCATTTTCAATGAATATTGCCAGATATTGATTTTCTAAGTACTTTTTCCATAACACATCCTGAGCGTTAGGGTATTTCCGCTTGAAAGCTTTTTCAACTTTATTGGGAATATTCATTTTAGCCTCAGCAGCTAATGCCACTATTAGAAATAAACAGATAAATACTGATTTTATACTATTTTCTATTACACGTTCCATGTTGTATTCAATCTTTAATAATATAAATTTACCATGTACTTAAGTAATAAATTATTCTATTCAGAATGAATAAAAATACATATATTAAAATATAAAAAACTAGTATTCTGTTACATATAAAAATGTGTTTAAACATTATTAATGTTTTTTTAATCTCTAAAATATTATAATTAATCTATATGATGAGATTTAACATGCTTGAATCCCATTTTGGGACGATTAAAAAAAGTCAATTTAATGAATTATCCTACATAAGGTTTAAAATCGCGTTTTAGAAAAATGTATTCAAAAACATGATAATTTCATACCCTCTGAAAGCTTTGGCTATATAAGTTATAAGTGAACGGTTTTACATTCATTAAAAATATTCCTTAAATAATACAATTCATTTATCGTCTACATTGGATTATTCTTTTACTTTTGTTCGCGAATATTTCAATCATGTACATACAAATGGAAGCTCTCATCAAGCTGTGTAATTTTGAAAGACATGATTAAAATTATGGTTCATGTAAAAATAAAAAGCACTTAATAATGAATGGTACAATACGCGCTGATATTACGCCAGGGACACATGTGAAAATTGTTCTTAAAAAAGATCAAAAAATAGGTACCTTAACAGAAGGGATAGTTAAAGATCTCCTGACAAGTGCTCCCAAACATCATAGAGGTATTAAAGTTCGTTTGGAAGATGGTCAGATAGGACGCGTTCAGGAAATAATCAAATGAATCTTAATATGATACTGAGCTGCTCACTGTACCATTGGTATTGTAGTACGTCCATTGCCCTTGTTTAACACCATTTGAATAATTGCCTTCAGAAGATATAATACCACTTGGATAATAATAGATCCAGTTACCGCTCTTTATATTATTCTGGTAATTACCTTCTTCTTCTTCAACACCTGTGGAATAATAAAATTTCCAATACCCGGATAATTGCCCATTGGAATAATTTCCTTCCCGCATTAAATTCCCATTGGAATAATATAACTTCCAGTAACCACTTGGATTACCGTTCTGATAATTTCCCTGGCTGCTGATAATAGTTGAATTAGGATAATAAAAAGTTGTATAGCCATTCACAAAAGAGTATGTAGTCGGAATATTGAATCTATTTGTATCGGGCAAAAAACCAGGTTGCGGTTCATTCATCTGATTCTTTTTTGCGCAGGAAGAAATCAATATGATAACTGTGATGCAAAAAAATACTGCCAACTGTTTCATAATGGATCGTTCTTTATTTTGAAATAAATATACAAAAATATGAATTAATAGAGAAAAATTTAATTTATTCCAGTTTTCTGATCATACTTAACATAGCAGTGATATAAAATGTAAAAATCCTCAGTAGGAGAGGATTTTTACAAAATTTCGGTTTGTAAACAGACTAATTAATTGACAATAACTCTACATCAAAAATCAAGGTAGTGTTCGGTCCAATAAGTTCAGATGCACCACGTGTGCCATACGCCAAATCAGAAGGAACGTATAATTGCCATTTGGAACCAACAGGCATTAGCTGTAATGCCTCTACCCATCCTGCAATAACACCATTCACTGGAAATGTAGCTGGCTGACCTCTTTCTACAGAACTATCAAAAACGGTTCCGTTGATTAAGGTACCATGATAATGTGTTGTTACTTTATCGGTAGCTTTAGGCTTAGCGCCAGTACCTTCAACTAAAATCTTATATTGTAAGCCACTTGGCAAGGTAATAACATCCGGTTTTGAAGCATTTTCCTTCAGGAAGTTTTTACCTTCTTCGATATTTTCAGATTGCTTACGTTGCTGTAATTTCTGAAAATAATCGTTCAGAATCTGTCCGCCTTGAGCTGGGTCAATTTGCGGTTTCTGACCAGTAAAGACATCAGCAATTGCCTGCTGCAATGCTTCAATACTTATATCATCAAAACCTTGATGTTTAAGGTTTGTGGCAATGTTTAATCCCAGACTATAGCCTACGATCTCTTTTTCAGAAGTAAATGTTTTTGTTTCCATGATTTCATTTTAATTCCTTAATACCAACCTGCCCTCAGGCTGTATTACAGGTTATATATCCAAAATTATACATTTAAATTCAATTGATTCCCATAAACATGAACAATCAAAAGTATATCTACACAATTATTTTTGATGATTCGATACTCATACAATTGAAGGCAATGTTGATTTATTCACTATAACAAATCAAAACTTTATTGAGGAGATCATTTTGTAAATGCAGCAAATTTCATCCTGATTTACATTGGATATTAATTCCTATCAAGTATTATAAATCCTAACCTTATAATTTACCCAAATGTTATTTGTCTTTAAAAAAGGTTTATTATTCGATGAATTTCCATTTATATCCCCCTAATTTTTTTTGTGTTTTTTACTTATAAAATTCATAACCGTTTCATTATTAATCCCGTAAAGAACATTTGTTTATGTTTTATTCAGTATTCAGAATTTACTTCAGGTTTTTATAAATAGTTTTATTGATTTAAAAGAAGGTTCGCATGAAAAAGAAGATCACTGCTATTTTTTTACTATGCATGGCTTGTAATCTAATTACCCTTACTCAAGCACAAGCTCAGGTAAAGCCACATGATAAAAAAAGTATTCACCTGGCACGAGAATATTTCAGGGTCGAAGAATATAGTTCTGCCATACCATATTACGAACAATTAATCAAGTATTATCCTGAAAATCAGAATTATAAGTATTATTTAGGGGTATGTTATTACAAAACGTTCCAGCCCGAAAAAGCTATTGCACTTTTCAAATCTGCTTCCAATAACAAAAACCTAACCGCAGCAACGATTGAATTTAATTATTATGTAGCCAAATCCATGCATTTGGCGCATCACTTCCAGGAAGCCATTCCATATTATAAGTTGTATCTCGATACGATTAATGCAGCAAAAGACAAGACTGTTTTCGAACATACAGCGAAAGAAGTTCAGATGGAAATCGATCGTTGTAACCATGCATTAGAATTACAGAAAAAACCTTCGTCAATTAAAATTACGAACATTGGCAATGCTATAAATACAGAATATCCGGATTACATGCCGGTTATTTCATTGGATGAACGTGAAATGATGTTTACATCCAGAAGAAATACCACAACAGGCGGAAAAATAGATCCGGAAGACATGCAGTATTATGAAGATGTATATTTATCTGTGCGGAATGATAGCGGAAGCTGGCAGAGTGCTAAAAATATGGGAACGGAAATTAATACACCCAACCACGATGCAACGGTATGTTTATCGGGCGATGGTAAAAAGTTATACATTTATCGATCAGATGTAAATCATTTGGGAAATGTTTTAAAGGGGCACATATATGAATCGGATGAAACCGACACGAGCTGGACATTAGCAACAAAATTAGCTCCTCCGATTAATTCGGATTTCTGGGAGCCAAGTGCATCTATATCCGCACAAGGGAAATTATTCTTTTTTACTTCTGATCGTCCGAAAGGCACCGCTACACAACCTAAGGATCGGGACATATACATGGTTAAGCTGAATCCTGATAGTACCTGGAGCACACCTGTTAATCTTCCTTTCAATACAGAATATGAAGAAGATGGACCGTTTTTTCATCCGGATGGTAAAACATTATATTTTGCTTCAAATGGCCCTAATTCCATAGGTGGTTTTGATCTTTTTAAAACAACGTTTGATGAGGCTGCCAATACCTGGTCGGAACCTGAAAATATTGGTTTTCCATACAATACGGCTAGTGATGATATCTATATTGTTTGGTCACCGGATGGAAAGCGTGCGTATTTTTCATCGGTTCGAGATGATAGTTATGGTGGAAAAGACATTTATGTTGCAACCAACAATAATGTATCCTCTGTAGCACTTATGATTGGTAACGTATACGATAAAGTTACTAAGAAACCAATTGAAGCAGAGATTATTGTAACCGATGTACAAACAGGTGAAGTTGCGGGGATTTATCTTTCAGACAAACGCACGGGAAAGTTTTCATTGGCGATTCCATCCGGTAAAAATTACTCTGTCGTGATAGATGAAAAAGGATATTTGTTCCATTCTGAAAACATTTCAATCCCGCATCTGGCCGATTTTCAGGAATATCGAACGGATGTTTATTTAACGCCATTCAACACCGGTTCACGCGAAATTCTGAAAAATATATTCTTTGATACAGATAAGGCAACATTAAAACCTGAATCGAAAGTGGAACTTGATCGCTTGTATGATTTGATACAAAGCAAAAAGAACGTACATATTCAGATTGCGGGACATACAGACGATCGCGCGCCACATGATTATAACCTGGTGCTATCGCAAGCACGTGCTTGTGCCGTTATTGATTACCTGATTAAAAAAGGAATGGATAGTACTGAATTGATTGCTAAAGGCTATGGAGAGGTAGAACCTATTGCGGATAATACCACGCAGGAAGGTCGTTTATTAAACCGTAGAGTTGAATATACCATTCTGGATATGGAAGATAACGCGCACAGTACTTATGCCCATTCATCAGACTCAACGATGCTGCATCCTGGTGATAAACGGTATAATGCACTTTTAAAGGATTTCAAAGATGTGTATTCCAAAGATCTTGATGCAAAAAAGCCTGAATTAAATATGATTCTGAATTATGAAGCAAACTTTGTAGCGGCTGCAGGAAAATCATTGACAGAATATTCTTCCAAAAGATTGAATGAACTGGTAGATTATATGAATCAGTATAAGGGAATGAAACTGAAATTAATGCCGCATGGTGATATCAATCTTTCTGCTGATAAAAATATTATTTTATCGAATGACAGAGCAAAAACGGTGTATAATTACCTGATTAAAAAGGGAATTAAATCAACACGATTGGTTTTGCCAACTACAGCGGAAATACAGACAATCATTGATGAAGATGCTAAATCAGAATTTACACGAGCAAAAAGCGTTGAATTTATGGTAATGGAATTATAAATCAATTCATCGAATAAATAAATTAAAAAGTATCTCAAAATAAAACAGCTCACTATTAATTAGTGAGCTGTTTTATTTTATAACAATCAAGTATGATTATACCCAGTAAGACAAAATTGTTGCAACTACCAATAAAGACACTAGGTTATAACCTCCGTCTATGGCAACCAAGGTCCAGGATTTGCGTTGCCAAACAGTTGAGCCTAGTAATCCAGGAAAATAAAACCCAAGAAAGGTAAAGACAGAAGAACTGATAATATTGGATATTGTTCCCATTCCTTTTACTTCAGGCACAAATCCCCAGGCAGCAATATTGTGTGCAAAAACCCAGGCAAAAAGAAAATTACCGATAACCATAAATAACATTCCTTTGATCATTTCTTTATTGTCCGGTTTCACATTAGGGTAATGTCCCATTTCTTTACCCCATATTTTTCCAAAAAGAGGTGTGTACCAGATGAAGCCTAGTACAAAATTTACTACAACTGCCACTAGTATTGCGGCAATATTGATTTTCAATTCCATAATATATTTTATTAAAAATTTTCTACTCTTATGGATTTTCGATCACTCCCGTTTTATGGTTACTGCTCCCAATACTAAATGTAAGGCTAATTCTATGTTTAATACTTTCAATTACAATCGAATAAAATAAGTAAATAGTGAAATCTTATGCAAACGGAAAGTAATCTTTTTACGATTTAATATTCTCCTGTTTACATAGTCGATTGGGTATTTAAGAATATCAACTACGAATATTCATTTTATGGATTTATTTAAACTTGAAGTCCAACTATATATTCATTATATTTATTCTGATTAAAAAATTATGCAATGAAAATTCTACTGGTAGAAGATGAACCTAAATTGGCATCTTTTATAAAAAAAGGATTTGAGGAAGAAGGATATGAATTGACCATAGCCTATGATGGTCATATTGGAAAAACGTTGATTTTTGAAAATTACTATGATGTTGTTATACTGGATGTAAATATTCCAATACTGAATGGTTTTGAACTTTGCAGGATCATTCGGGATGAAAACATGAAGATTCCTGTAATTTTTTTGACTGCATTTGATTCTCTTGATAATAAGGTTGAGGGATTTGATGCAGGTGCCGATGATTATCTGGTAAAGCCATTTGAATTTAAAGAATTATTGATTCGCACACGTGCCTTGGTGAAACGATATAGCGAAATACGTAAAACACATAAAATTCTGAGAGTTGCGGATCTGGAACTTAATCTGGAGTCGAAATTGGTCAGTAGAAATGGTAAACGGATTGACTTATCCAGTAAAGAGTACTCCTTATTGGAATATATGATTATCAATAAGGAAAAAATTATTTCACGGGTGGATATTTCCGAAAAAGTATGGGATTTGAATTTTGACACCAATACAAATGTTATCGATGTTTATATAAATTACCTTAGAAAAAAAATTGACAAAGATTACCCTGTTAAATTAATTCATACGGTTGTGGGCATGGGATATATACTACGTGATAACTGATGCTGATTCGTCATAAATTAATAGTCTATTTTTGTATTCTTGTTGCGGCAATTTTATTGTTATTTTCATTTGCCATTTATTCGTTCAACAGCTATGGAAAAGAAAAACTATTTAGGAGCCGATTAAAAAGCAAAGCGATTTCAACAGCTTTACTTTTTGATGATATTAATAGTTTAAATGAAATTGCCTTACAATCCTTAGACAATCAATACGAAATAATTTATAATGAACAGAACCAAAAGATACATTCCATTGGTAAGGATAATGGTTTTACTCCTACAACAGAACTATTGAAATCCATAAAAGAAAATAAAGAAGTTTATTTTTCATCTAAAGACAATATAGAAGGAACAGGCATTTATTATACCTCACAAACAAAAAAAATAATTGTTATTGTTACCGCAGTTAACACGTTTGGTAACCAAAGAATACAAAGTTTAAAAAATGTATTATTCATTGCTAACTTTATAGGACTTTTACTGACATTTATTGCAGCCGTGATTTTTTCGAATCAAGCACTAATGCCAATTAATAAGTTCATAAATCAGATAAGACATTTAACAGGAAATGAATTAAATGATAGACTTCCGGAAGGAGACATAAAGGATGAAATGACAAATCTTGCCATTGAATTTAATAAACTTATCAATCGTCTCCGAATCACAGTTGATTCACATAAGAATTTTGTAAGCAACGCTTCGCATGAACTTCGAACCCCGTTAGCAACAATTTTAGGGACACTTGAAACATCATATGCCTATGATAAAGATATTGAATCGGCTAAAATAAGTATTCAATCATCTATTGAAGAATTAAAAAGAATTATTGAACTAACGAATGGGTTGCTGAATCTGGTAAAAATTGAAAATAAGGAAATTCAATTGATACAAGAACATACGGATCTTCTTGAAATAATATTGGAATCTATTAATTCAAACAGGAAAAAATATCCCAACCAGAAAATTGAACTTGATGTGCATAAAATAGATGATGAATTTTCCAGCTATTTCATAAAGGGCAAAAAAGATTTATTGATCATTGCTATATCCAATATTATTGATAATGCCTGCAAATACTCAGATAATAAAACAGTACATATTTCCTTGAAAATTGAGGGTGGTAAAATTCAACTAAGCATTATAGATGAAGGATGTGGGATAAGCTATTTTGATCATAAAAAGATATTTGAGCCACTATACAGAGGTGAAAACAGTAAAAATATTCCAGGCTTTGGCATAGGCCTGGCATTGGTACAAAGAATCATATATTTACATGAAGCCCATTTTGAATTGCAATCTGATTTAAACAAAGGTACGACTATTCATTTGCTTTTTAATCCATCTTAAAGATCATGTCTGTAAAATGAAGCTGTGATTATTTTTCTAATATCATTTTAATTCGTTTTTAATTTGATTCTAATATCAGTAAACTACCTTACGATAGTTTGCGCACATTGATAATTTATTCAAAAGCGATATTTCAATATGTTTAAAATTAAAATAGCAGTATGAATAAATTTCCTATCTCAGCAGTCACAATAGATTTCTGTGAATGTCAATAAATGATTTTTATCACTCCCTACATTAAGTAACAATCCCTGTTTAAAATCTTAATAGAATATATTTTTATCGCTTTAAACTTTGCTGAATTATAAAAATTAAAATATAAATGAATGCCCCTGGAGAATTGAATAGTAGGGAAAGTGAGAATATAACGCAGAAGCAGGAATGAAATTTATGAGAGTACGATTGATTTTCAATTTGATAAATAGAGGAGCTGAAATGCCTTTTCATCATCAATATATTATTTCTGAATTATTTACTACATATGTAGCAGACTATATCAAAACTAATGCAGTTTCGAATAAAGTATTCTATAATTTTTCATCACTAAAGGGACAAACTAAGATCTCCAAGGAAGGATTACAGTATCATTCAAAAAAAGTATCCCTCATATTTTCTTCCAATGATCCCGATTTAGTAAAGTTTCTGATTCAGAATATATATAAGGAACCTAAAATCGTTCTCGGGAAATTAATATTACAACCTTTAAGTGTTGATCTCGAGAATACTGTTGAATTTAAAAATGAAACAAAATATATTTGTTTATCACCACTATCCATTTTTAACCCAATAGAAAATCATCATGATGCACAACGGTATATAAGTCCGTCATTTGATTTATTCTCTGATGCTCTTTACGAAAATACGATGGATCGAATGGAACAGGCTGGATCGAGTGCTGCGGAAATTTCCAGGTACTTCGAATTTCAGCTAGTACCGGATAAGGATTACATTGATAAAATGAAATCAGAACAAAAAAAAATTGCCCGTATATACCCGGTTTATCCAGAGGAAAGTGGGAAATTTGAAATACGGGGCTATACATTTCCATTTACCTTATATGCAGCACCCCAAGTACATGAGTTTATTTTTAATTGTGGATTTGGAACATTAACGAATAATGGATTTGGTATGCTTGATATTGCAAATGAAGATCCAGCGTTAAGGATTGTAGAATATCCATTGATATTGGACTAAAATATTTATTTGGGAAATAATTGAGCAAAGCCACAGTATTAAGGTATAAAAGCTTTAGGTTTAAGGACCCTTTTAACTAATATATAGTTAAAAGATTAAATCATGTATAATATTTATTAATACATGAATTTTTAAATTAATTGTATGAATTAATATTTCCTAACTTATATGTCTACTCAATCAAGCCCATTCGAATTTAAAAATATATCAGACCTTTTTTCTGAATTTAAGGTTGACCCTAAAAAGGGATTAACAAAAGAAGAGGTAGTAAAGCGTCAGCATAAAGATGGCTTAAATGAGATTAAGGAAAAACAACCTTCCGCTATTCTTTTATTTTTGAAACATTTTTGGGGACTAACAGCAATTATGCTGGAAATCACAATTATACTTTCCTTCATATTACATAAATATATTGATGCCTACTTAATAAGTACATTAATGTTATTTAATGCATGTATTGGTTTTTGGCAGGAACACAAAGCAGCTAAAGCTGTAGACGCATTGAAAAAAAGCCTTCAGGTATTTTGTAGAGTGCTTAGAGATAGTGCATGGCAACAGATCCCATCCAGCGAATTAGTAAAAGGAGATATCATTAGGGTTCGAAGCGGAGATTTTATGGCAGCAGATGCAAAAATAATTGATGGATTTGTTGATGCCGATGAATCCGCATTGACCGGAGAGTCCATTTTAAAAAATAAGGTTTCCGAAGGAATATTATATTCAGGATCTATTGTGAAAAACGGTGAATGCAATGCATTAATTACAGCAATAGGGGTAAATACATTTTATGGCAAAACCGCACAGCTTATTCAAACTGCTAAACCGCATTTACATATGGATGAGGTTGTAACAAAAGTTGTTAAAATACTTTCTTCCATTGTTATTTTCTTCGTTGGCAGTACAATCACCATTGCACTGTTTCATCACGAATCATTTATTTCAATGCTACCTTTAATACTTATATTATTGGTTTCTGCAATTCCTGTTGCTTTACCTGCCATGATTACAATAAGCATGGCAGAAGGTTCAAAAGAACTTAGTTCAAAAGGTGTATTGGTAAGCCGTTTAAGTGCTACGGAGGATGCCGCCACATTAACGACACTTTGTATTGATAAAACAGGTACCATTACTCAGAATAAACTATCCATTCAGGAGATTGTTGCTACCAATAATTATACGAATGATGATGTATTGCAGTATGCAGTATTAGCATCTGTGGCCGCAAATAACGATCCTATTGATATGTCATTTATCAGTAAAGCCAAAGATGCGAAAATCAGTATCTCCGATTTTGAACAAATTGCATTTATACCATTCTCTGCTGCAACAAAACGAACTGAAGCAACGATACGGAAAGATGGTGTTGAAAGTAAAATTATCAAAGGTGCTTATTTCACAATAAGAGGATTAACTACACTACCTGATCTATCCTTGGATAATAAAGTAAATGAATGGGCTTCCAGAGGGTTTCGCACAATTGCTGTAGCAAAAGAACAGGACGGTAAAACTGTATTAATTGGCATTGCAGCTTTAATCGATCTACCAATTGCTGATTCTGAACAAATGATGGCCAATATTCGCAAATTGGGTATATCTATTAAAATGCTTACAGGAGATGCCTTACCCATAGCGAAGGAAATTGCATCCAAAGTAGGGATAGGCAATGATATTTCATCTTCAGAAGTATTCCATACGAAAGATAAAAACTTGAGCATGTATTCTGTTATTCAAGCCCATAATGGTTTTGCCGAGGTACTTCCGGAGGATAAATTTTTAATCGTAAAAACTTTACAGGATAATAAAGAAATTACAGGCATGACAGGTGATGGTGTAAACGATGCACCTGCCTTAAAACAAGCTGAAGTTGGAATAGCAGTTATGACGGCTACAGATGTGGCCAAACAAGCTGCCAGTGTCATCTTATTAAAGGAAGGACTAGGGAGTATAATAAACCTAATAACTGTCGGTAGAACCATTCATCATCGAATATCAAATTGGATTGTCAGTAAAATTTCAAAAACACTATTTACAGTTGTATTTGTATGTGTTTCCTATTTACTAAGTGGCCAGTTTATTGTTAGTGCTTTCAGCATGGTTCTGCTTTTATTTATCATTGATTTTGTTACACTATCTCTTTCAACAGATTCTGTGAGCTCTTCGGAGAAACCCGAGACATGGAATATTAAACCATTAATTAAAGTAGGATTTTCATTAGGCGGTTTAATTGCTATAGAATCCATGCTATGGTTATTTGTCGGGAAAAAATACATGGGCATTACCACAGCAAATGACTTAAATTCATTTGGATTTATTATCCTTGCTTTTGCAAGCCTGTTCAACATATTGATCATTCGAGAATCAACTAGATTTTACAAACGAAAAATTGGCAAAATCGTATTGTATGCCATTTCAGCTGATATTATGTTAGTATGTATTGCTATTTTTATTGGAATACCTGGATTGAATAAATTGTCTTTAGGCATTATTCTTGGAACATTATTTTATTCCGGTATGTGCAGTTTTATTATTAATGATTCTGTTAAAATTCTATTAAAAAGGAAATAGCATATGGATGGAAATTAAATCAATACTTTATAATTAATTATTGTAAGAAGCAATGATTTTCATCTGTCTGAAAATTTGTAAAAATACTACTACCTTGCAATATGGATTTACTGGATACTATAACTGAATTTAAAACGTCTCCTGAAATCAGGGAAAAACTTAGAACCTTTTGTATCACAAAACATTTTCAGGAAGGTGCTATCATACAGAATGAGAATACATATATCAAGGTTATTCCAATTGTAATAAAAGGTAGTATCAAAGTAATGCGAACAGAGGAGGATGGGCGCGAATTACTGCTGTATTATATTAAAGCTGGGGAAAGCTGTATTATGTCTTTCCTTGGTGGGATGCATCATGAAACCAGTAAAGTTAAAGCGATAGCCGAGGAAGAAACAGAGGTTCTTTTTTTGCCGATAGATAAAGTCAGTGAATTGATTAAAGAATATCCGGAATGGCTCGATTATATTTTTCGTCTCTATCATAAACGTTTTGAAGAATTATTGGAAGTTGTAAATGCTGTTGCTTTTCAGAAAGTGGATGAGCGATTATTCAATTTTATTCATAAAAAAGCTGAATTGAATCATTCCCAAACAATTACTATTACGCACGAACAGCTTGCCAATGAATTAGGAACGGCTAGAGTTGTTGTTTCCCGTTTATTAAAACAACTGGAAGAAAATGGAAAATTAAAACTCGGCAGAAATAAAATTACTCTTGTGTAACTAAAGTAACTGACTGTACTTTTTTCATACTGCATCTTTGTAGTATCAATTTAATAAAACAGTCTTTACTATGAATCGAATCAAAAACATGGGAACCGCTGATAGAATTATCAGGGAGCTCATTGCGATAATACTTACATTTCTTTACTTCACAAACGTTCTAACAGGTACTTGGGGTATAGTACTCGTTATTATATCCGTGATTTTTGTATTAACAAGTATCATTGGATTCTGTCCACTTTACTTTCCCTTTGGCATACGTACGAAAACTAAAAAACAAGTAGTATGAAACACTTAGTCGAAACACAATGGATGGGAGAGATGCAGTTCAATGCACTAATAAATGGACATACTATAATAATGGATGCTCCGGAGAAATCCGGAGGACACGATATTGGCCCGATTCCCAAACCTTTTGTCTTAACAGCTTTATCGGGTTGCACCGGAATGGATGTAGCAGCAATTCTCCGGAAATCAAGGAAGGACGTTTCTTCATTCGAAATTAATGTTGCCGGTGAATTAAGCAAAGAAGTACCAATTCAATATATAGCCATACATTTGGAATACTGCTTTAAAGGCGATGAAGCGAATAAAGAAGCCGCATTGAATGCGGTGTCTCTTTCACAATCAACTTATTGTGGTGTTAGTAGTATGCTGAAAAAAGTTGTACCTGTGACGTGGGATGTTATCTATAACGGCGAATTAATTTTCAGCAATAAAGAAGTAAAACAGGATATCTCATGATACAAAAATATGGTTTAATTGCATTGGGAATAATAGCTGGTGCACTCGCTGGATATCTTTATTATTATTTCATTGGTTGTTCCAGCGGTCAATGCGCAATTACATCCAGTCCTATAAATAGTACTTTATATGGTGCATTGATGGGAGGATTATTATTTGCTCAATTTAAAACAGTAGCTTAAACGACTAAATACTATGACTATCATTGATGTAAGAAGTCCACAAGAATATAAATCCGGGCATGCACCAAATTCTTTGAACATTCCACTACAGGAAATACCCGATCGATTGACGGAATTAAAATCATTACCAACACCATTAGTACTCTGTTGTGCAAGTGGATATAGAAGTGAACAGGCAACCAATTATCTGAAGAAGCAGGGAATTGATTGTGAGAATGGCGGTACCTGGGGAAATGTAAAACAACACAACAAACAAGTCTAAAAGATATGATATCATTTATAAAACAACTATTCGGTTCAGGTACAACGGTAAACTTAGCTGAACTGATTAAAAACGGAGCAACCATTATAGACGTTCGAAGCAAAAGCGAATTTGATAGCGGACACATTGAAGGATCCCTGAATATTCCTTTAGATATCCTAAAAAATAATTTATCCCGTTTCAAAAAAGATAAAGTTATTATTACCTGCTGTGCATCAGGTATGCGTAGTGCCTCAGCAAAAAACATTTTAACTTCAAATGGTTTTCAGGAAGTATATAATGGGGGAGGATGGAGAGGACTTCAGAATAAGATAAAATGATTGAAGTACAGAGTACTAAGTACTCTGTACTTCTGTAAATATAGTATATACTTAGAAACAATTATTCGTAAGAACTTTTATGAAGCAATTCTTCTCATACCTATTAACGCTATTCACAATTATTTTAATCTGCGCCTGTTCAAATGGACAAGTCAAAAACAATGATCATTCACTTCTTTCCGCAGATGATTTCAATAAACAGATTAAACGGATGCCTGCTGCAATAATTATAGACGTACGAACACCCGAAGAATATGAAAGAGGACATATCGATCACGCAGTAAATATTAATTGGAACAGCCCTGATTTTGGTAAACAAATATCCAGCATCGATACATCTGCGACTATATTTGTTTATTGTCTAAGTGGAGGCAGGAGTGCAGATGCATCTTTTTTCATGCATAGTAAAGGTTTTAAAAATATATATGAATTAGACGGTGGTATTAGCGCATGGAGAAAATCAGAACTCCCGGTAACTTCTGAATCCGCAACAAAAGATCCAGGAATGACACAATCGCAATTTGAATCCTTGCTTTTAACAGATACATTAGTCTTGGTTGATTTTTATACAAGATGGTGTGCACCATGAAGGAAAATGGAAACATATCTTAATGAATTGAAAACATCACTTAACCATTCATTTAAAATTATTCGTATTGATGCAGATGAAAACAATTATTTATTTCAAAAATTTGCTTTGGAAGCAATCCCAACTTTATTACTATATAAAAATAAAAAAGTAGTTTGGTCACATACAGGTTATATCCGTAAAGATGAATTGATAACAAAATTAAATACGTTTTAACTATTTTTCTATTTCAAACGTAACTTTAGACATTTTTCAGCTTCGCCTTACTCTTAGCTTTTAATTTATTTTCTATATGAGTAATCATTTTAGTAAGTCCTGTATCCAATGGAGTAAGATCCCTGTTCAGAATTTCCTTCATCCTGGCAATATGTGGCTTACGGCGTGTCATATCACCTTCCTTCAAGGGTGGCAAATGAATAATTTCGGAAGAGGAATCAGTCATCTGAATGATTTTATGCGCTAGATCCAGAATACTCATTTCATTGTCGTTACCAACATTTATAGTTTCATTAATACCAAGATCATCATAAATAGTAGCGGCGGTTGTTTCTGTATTATCATCAATATAACAGAACGTTCGTGTCTGACTACCATCACCATATATATGAATGGGCTTATTTGTCAATGCACTATGTATAAAACTGGGTATTACAAAATCTTTACTCTGATTGGGTCCATACGTATTAAAGAAACGAAAAATCGTATAATTCAACCCAAATTCCTGATGGTATGACCGTACAAAGGATTCACCAACATTCTTCACAACAGCATAGGGTAATTTAGAATTTAACGGAGTTGTGTGTTCATTCTGTGGAAACTCAACCGGTTCGCCATATACTTCAGATGAAGAGGAAAAATAAACTCTTTTTACAAAAGAATTTTTACATAATGTGAGCACATTACGAATTCCTTCAATATCATTTAATACCGAAACCGGATTGGCCAGTGTACGCTGAACCCCCACAACAGCTGCATAGTGAAATACATAATCAAATTGTTGAGAAAGCATTATCCCGAAAATATCAATATAATTATTGACATCACATTTGATAAACTTCCAATTTGGATATTCCTTTGATGGTAATTTGGAAAGAGATCCTGTTGATAAATTATCAACGATATAAACAAGATTTTCAGGATCCGTTACAAGCTTTTGAGCCAATGAACCACCTACATTACCAGCACCACCGGTAATCAAAATTTTTCGTTTGATCATATCAGTTTGTAATTTTTAAATTCTCCAATATGTGTACCCGTTGCCTTATAAATATAATTCAGAATGCGGACACGAAGTGATAGTCGGGGACGTAGGGAAGTCGGGTCGAATGAAAATTTCCAGTCAGACCGTTTCAACCGCTCAGTCATTACTGCAGGGTGGGTACCTTTAAAATAATCCACTGAGTCAACAACAGAATAATCAAAGATACTTTCATCATTGAATTTTTCTTCAATCCACTTATCATCGTGCCACAATTTTTCAAAAGACTTTCGTTTTTCCATCTGAACCCGTGGATCCTTTACCCAGCCGTAATGATAAATTGTTGCGTTAATAAATTTACATCTTAATTTTTCTCCATTTTTTCGGAAGCTCATAGCGTCTTTGTATGAGCGAATTGCCGGATCAAGGCGAACAACACGTACTTCTTTTTTCTGCCAGTGACGTGCATCTGCAACATAATCATACGAACCATAAAAATTAATATGATTAAATACAAGTCCTTCAATACGTTTATCATCTTTCCATTGAAGCATTCCTTGTTTTATTATTTCAAGGTCCTTTTCATGAAAAACTTCATCCCCCTGAATATAAAAACACCAGTCTGTATCTTTGGCAATAGCATCCATTGCCTTATTTGTCTCATCAGCAAGCACTGCACCTCCTTCACGCAAGGCTTCGTTCCAAACTGTTTCTATGATTCGAATCTTGGGAGAGTTAATACTACGGATTAATCCTAATGTATCGTCTTCTGATTTACCAACGGCAATAACAAACTCATCACAAATCGGTAATATCGAAGTAATGGCTTCAACAATCGGAAAGTCAAACTTCACACCATTCTTAATAAAACTAAATCCCGAAACTTTCATGTTCTGTTATTCTATTTCAAAACTTAAAACAATATATATTTTCGTGTAAGGTAATACCCGCTAACTTTTAATTTGAAAACCCAGTGAGGTGTACGTGAAGCAATCTCAATACGTCTGATCTGAAACAGATCATCGTGAAAATCAATCGGGCCCGATTTTGTAGCAATTCCGAAAGTATAACCAGCGTCTTTGGTAATTTGTTTTATCTCTTCACTAATGGCTCCGAATGGATAGGCAAAAGATATTACCGTTTTTTGTAATAAGTTTTCGATATCTAACTTTGAACCTTTTATTTCATCCATTTTCTGTTCAGTAGAAACTTTATGTAAATCAGGATGGAGCCTGGAGTGTCCGCCGAATTCAATACCATAACGATCCATTTCAATGATCTCATCTTGGTTTAACAATTTACGGTTAGGCTCACCTTCATCAACACCCCATTTATTATAATTCAACTGTGTTACCAAAAAAATTACAGCCTTGTAATTAAACTCTTTTAATAAAGGGAAAAGTAACGTGTAGTTATCCTCATATCCATCATCAAAAGTCAGGATGACTTTATTCGTAAAATCGGTAACTTTTCCATCTTTAATGTCGCGAAAAGTTATTGTTTCATAATTGTGTTTTTTGACGTATTGAAGTTGTTTTCTCAAAACATTCTGCTTGACATAAATATTGTGCTGTCCCGCTTCAGATGCATCTTTAATAATGCTGTGGTAGGTGAGAATGGGTAATTTATATGGATTGTTCATTCGAAAGAATTGATCAAAATACGATAAAACTTCAAAGAGTACTTTTATGTGTAAATATAGCTAAATATCAGAATAGGATTAAAAAGAGACATTGAACCAGCAAATGAATATGACAGCAAATTTCTAAATATTAATAAACCGGATTTGTTGCAATACGCTTAGAAACAAAAAACGGATACCGTAAGTTCCGGTATCCGTTTTTATTTACTATGAGAGCCAATGGTTCAGGCTGAATAAGGTTTTAAATGAATGATTTTGAGTGTATTTAACAAACGCATCATCTGAAAGCCTGAGTCAAATTCAAACCAACGTGTTGAATTGTTAGGCTGTAGTGGATTTTTATGATGATTATTATGATACGATTCTCCCCAGAATATAAAGTCAATCGGAAGGATATTTTTTGATGTGTTCTTCATTTTAAAATTAACGTACCCATATCTATGTGCCCACCAGTTTACTGCAGCCCCTTGAAAAGAACCCATCAGAAAATGAAATGGTAAAAATAAAAACATCCACCAGGCAGTAGCAAATTCAATATAGAATAAGGTATAGAAAATCATCCAGGCAACACGTGTAAATGGATTATGGGCAATTTTATCAAAGCTGCGCCAAGAGGGGAGGTCTTTTTTATATTTCTCATCTACAATGGTTTTTCCGGAATACACATTAAAATAATTATTACGTGTTTCCCACATCATCGTAAACATATTCGGAGTATTATGCGGGGAATGGGGATCTTTATCTGTATCGGTATGGGCATGATGTAAACGATGTAATATACCATAAGCATAAGCACTTATGTAAGATGAACCTTGAGCAATAAAACAGCCTACATAGAAAACACGTTCCCATCCTTTAGACATGGTAAAGATGCCATGTGCTGCATACCGGTGATGAAATACGGATTGAAAAAATAAAGATGTGTACCAGTGTACCAGGATAAAGATCAATATGACCATACTCAATTTAATTTGGTTAAACGAGTACAGACAATATAGCTTACCTTCTCGACTGGTAAGATAGACTTTAAATCTCTATAAAGCTATTTTCAGATCAGGGTAAATGCTAACCGTCAAATAATCAAGGCTATTATTTGTAGTAGTTTCATTGCTTCGAAAAGAAGAGTACTAAAATATGTAAACTTGAGTTCTTTTTAACATAATGTTCAGTTAGAATGGTATTCGTAATTATTGAACTCAGAATTTTTCTTTGAACTCTGCCTCTTTCAGAATATTTTTTATTTCATGAATAATCTTGTCCAGATCAACGGCCGTTTTTTCCAGCAATTCCATACACTTTAGTTTTTCTTCAATGGAAGGAGTAATTTTAATCAGATAAATCAGACCAAGCATTGTTGAAACCGGCGCACGTAGTTTATGCGAATTAATAAACGAATATTCAAGCAGTTTTTTATTTTGCCTGTTTAATTCAGCCGTTCGCTCGGCAACCTTCTGATCGAGATGTGTATTGACTTCCATCATTTCCTCATTTAATCTGCTAAGGCTTTCTGATTGCTTTTGAATTTCTTGTTTCTGAGACTGTAATAGTAGATTTTTTTCAATGATCTCATCCTGACTTTGCTTCAATGATATAACAGCCAAATTAAAAGAATCCGCAAGAGATTTAAGTTCATCACGGGTATTTACTGTTACCCGAACATCCATATTGCCATTGCCAAGTTCCCTTGCACCATGAGCTAATTCATTTATTGGCCCATAAATAGAACGAGATACAAAAGTAATCGAAATCAACAATACAAGCATGATACAAGTTGCTATAACAAATGCCCGATTTTTATAAATCGAAATATAATAAAAGGCTTCTGAAGCGTCCATCTCTGAAAGGAGAGACCAGTTAACATCCGGGATATCCAGATTTGTATAAGCACTGAGTACTTCTACGCCACGATAGTCCTTAATAATATCTAAACCTGTCTGACCAGCACTTGATTTCATTAAGACTTCGCTGCAATGAAAGGGAAACAAAATAGTAGTATTATAAAACTTCATCTGTGATAAAAGCGATGTATCATAGCCACTGCGTTCCATTGTTTCAAAAAAACGTTTAGGCGATTCAATAATAAAACGGGAATTAGTGCGGAACTTACAATCTTTGCCGATGATATAACTTTCACCCGTTTCTCCTAAACCTTCTTCACGCCATACTTTTTTATTCGTTGTAATTGCATCTATCTTATCGACCGGCAGCTGTAAAATTAGTGTTCCCTCTTTTTTACCATCCCTAAATACAGGAACAGCCATAAACGAAGCAGGGGCGAGGTAAGAAGGAAGATAGCGTTCAAAATCACATAGTATGGTTTGATTGCTAACGCCGGAATAACGGATTTGCCGAAATAGCTTCCCCAGATTTGAATTAGCGTAAGCCCCTGTCAATAGACTGGTAGCAAAATCAGTTTCCTTATTAACACTATATACGACATAACCTGTTTTATCATCAATCAGAAATAAATCATAATAACCATGCACGGCCAAAAATTCAGATAATTGGGCATGATATCGGTCATGTACAGCATGATATTCCAGCGGTTTAAAAGGAGATTTATTCCCAATCAGGTATTGTGTTTGTAATAAAATACTTGTTGGTTCGGTTGGTATTAGGGAAAGGAAATTTATAGTATCCTTATCCGGACTGTTCACATGCTGTTTAAATTCGCTGAAATAATATGTTTTTAATCTTTCCTTATATGTTGCAGGCAGATCAGAAGCTTTTATATTGTGAAAACTTCTGTTGAAGTCCTGCATAGCTTCAATGACTACTTTGCTTTGTGCGAAAAGATATAAGTCTTGTCTCATTTGCCAAAGACAATTTTCAACTTCACGTTTCTTGATACTCCGAACCGTTTTTAAATGATCAAAAGAACGAGTTTTCAGAGCCTCTGTATAATAATATGATTCAACAATCATTGCGGTTATTAAAGGAATAATAGTGAGGATAGAAAAATACAGGAGCAGATTATGTTTGATTTTTGTGAACATAATATTTTATGATATGAGGTATCGGTCTTTTTTACAGTGACCCTGTAAAAAGTAATAGTATGTATAAGAACATCCCAGGGATATCTATACATTTAATCAAATGAAGTATTTCACTTTAGTATACGGAATAAAAATTACAAATAAAAGATGACAGTAAACAGCTTATTAGCAGTTGATGATATTTATTTAAAAATATTTCACTTACATATTAAGTATAAAAATTCAACATGAAATCTCCCGGAGTAAATACATCATGAATCTGCTATTAACCCTGGGAGAAATCAATGATCTATACGAATCAAACATTCATCCTTACAAAGGTTTCCTTTAAAGCATCCGGACTTGCTTTAACCATTGCTTCACTCATGCCAAAGGTCAGTTCCGTTTTACCTTCCTTCAATTGTACGAAAATAGATTCAATAAAAGCACTAACGGGAGGTGCATGATCGTGCAATCCTTTACCACCCAAATCTGTATTCAGGGCAGGAGGGATGATTTCTATAACTTCAATATTCTTTGCGATTAATAATTGACGTAACGAAAGGGTAAAGGAATGGAAAAATGCTTTAGTAGCAGAGTAAACAGGAACTTTTGTCAAAGGGACAAAAGATAAACCTGACGTTACATTCATAATTGTTTTAAGGGAAGGCAACTGAACAAATAACGATGATAAATGCAAAGGGGCCTCAATATTAATCCGGATCTCTTGCTGTGCCTTTGAAAAGAATCCTTCATCGGTAACATTCATCCAGTTCTGAATACCCGCATTGTTTATTAATACATTCAGGTCAATGTGTTCGGCTTTTATCCATTGAAACAGTGCTAAACGATCATCTTCAATAGCCAGATCACATACTTTGGTAATTACTGCTGGGAATTTGTCTTTTATTTCCTGTAAAACAGATTCGCGTCTGCCACAGATAATAACTGTATTATGTTCCTGTAAAAAACGTTCTGTAAGTCCAAGACCTATGCCGGAAGCACCGCCCGTAATTAATATTTTATTTCCTGCTGAATTCATGGGTTATATGGATTAATTGATAATATATTATTAAAACATCAAACACTGTAATTGAATCTGAGTTTACTTTTTATTGAAAAGCAGTATTATAAGTCGCTTCGCTGCATCAGCAATTTTGAAACAACAAGTTACAAAGAACAATGTTTTGGTAGAATTATTTTTTAATCGGAATACTATTACTGCACAAAATAATGAATGTGAAATAAATCAGTAAAAGTTAATGAATATATAATTATTTTTACATTTATTGCATTATAACAATGCATACGTTTATAGTCACTTGTTGAATTATATTTTGAATATTAATTATATGAATACCAAATATCTGTCTGTAAAGCCAATACTCTCTATTTTTATTCCTTTATTGATCCTGATCCAAGCCTGTGTATCCAATGTACAGATTAATGTTATTCAACCGGGTTTAATTACCCTGCCTAAAAACATTGATACCATGGCCATTATAAACCGTTTCATTCCCAGCAGTAATTATTCCGGAACACCGCATAGTACAGATGGATTTAATAATAATTATGCTAATTCCGTCTTTGGAGATCCGTATAGTTTTAACCTGGCAGCATCAGACTCCTGTTTGGGTTCACTTTTTTACATAATGGGCTATAGTCCTCGTTTTAAAGAAGTACTTACCCGCCAGGAAATGCAGCACGATGGCAATGATTTTTTTCCTCCCGTACTTGATCCACCGGTAGTACAAAAAGTCTGTGCTGATTTTCATTCACAAGCCCTGATTGTTTTAGAAGGTTTCTATAGTAATTCAACCATAAATACACAAATGCATAGTCAACAAGTACCTTACCAGGTTCCGAATTATGTAAATGGAATGACCTATTATCGTACCTATTACCGCACAGTATATTATTATACAGCTACCTTATCAGTGTTTTATTCTGCAGGTTTTCGTTTATATCAGAAAAGCGATGGTGCTATGATTGATGAAGTTCGGTACGATAAAAATATGACCTACTCACAAAATGGTCAAAGTCCGGCAGCTGCTATCAGCAGTTTACCTACAGCAGCTGCTATAATCGGTCAAATAGCTTCCAGTATTTCGGTTACCTATGCGCAACGTATTGCTCCCTTATGGAAAAGTGTTAACAGAAATTATTTCACAACCTCTGACAAAAATATGGAACAAGGGACACAGTATGCGGAACAGCAGAACTGGATAGAGGCACGGAAATGCTGGGAATTGGTTTATGTGAATGGAAAACCTGCACAGCGAGGTTTGGCTGCCATGAACATCGCATTGACTTATGAGATTGTGGAAGATGATTTATTTAAAGCCAGAGATCTGGCTAGCGAAAGTTATCAATTGCTGAGTTCAACCAATCGTACGCACGATGCCTTTACGGCAAGTTCTTATCTGGATTCCCTGAATGTACGTATCAACCAGATTCCCAAACTGAACGATCAGTTGGATAAGTAAAATGAAAAAATGAGCAAAAACAAAAACAAAGACAAGCATAGCTTCTTGAAAATGGATTAAAAGAACAATTACAATTCCATTTAAAGAATGAAGGTAAATAGTAGTGAATTGAGTTTAATCAGAGGTAAGTGAGTTTAGAAAGATATAAACTTCTTTATAAAGTCCCTAATTGTGTCGACGTTTATATCAGCAAGTTGTGTAAGTTGGCGAACAAACCATTGTTGAGTAATTGGCTTTAGTATTTTTTTAAGACGTTTAATTGTTTTCTTTTTCATAGTACTATTTTTCTGTTTTTCATTATTTATAAATAATGGAGGTCTAAAATCCCCGTGATTTCATTGTAATATTAATCAGTTTATTTGTTATATAATTTACATTATGTTAAATAGTATTTTAATATATTATACACTTAATGCAATGTATATCAATGTATAGTTGATATACATTGCTGAATTTATCGCTTAATGATCCTTCCATTCAGAATTTCATGCAATACTTTTTCCCGCAAATTCTGGCTAATAGTAATTTTTGCATCGCCAACATCCAATACATTTCCTTCTATCCGACTCACTTTTGTACGATTTACAATAAATGATTTGTGAACCTTAATGAATAGATTTGAAGGTAATTGTTCTTCTAAACTTTTAATCGTTAAATACACCATCATTTTTTTTGTTGCCGTATGAAACATAACATAATTCAGCATTGCCTCCGCATATAGTAAGTCATCGTAATAAATCCTTTCAATCTGATTATCACATTTAACAAAAAAATGATTATTATTAGTTGTACTAGTCAATGCCGGTTGCATTTTTTTAAATCCGGAATATTCTTTAGCCTTATTGCAAGCCTTCAGAAAGCGTTCAAACGAAACAGGTTTTAACAGGTAATCCAACACATTGAGCCCATAAGCCTCCAAAGCATAATCCGGATATGCTGTTGTCATGATGACGGCAGATTGAACGGAAGTACTTTTTAGAAAATCAATGCCATTGATTTTAGGCATTTGAATATCAAGAAAAATGATATCAATCGAATGTGCTTCGATTAACGCTATAGCCTTTAAAGGATGGTCAGCCTCACCCACCAGTTCAAGAAAATCAATATCCTGGATAAACTCCTCTAAAACCTTTCGGGCAATAGGTTCATCATCTATAATAATACAGTTCAGCTTCATGCAAGATATAAGGTTAACGCTGTTATATACAGATCAGGTTCTTCAGTGACACTCAATACGTATTTATTTGGATAAAGTAATTCCAACCTTCGTTTCAAATTTGCAAGACCTATACCCGCTAAATGAGATGGATCGGAGGTCAATTCCGGTTCAATTGAATTCGAAATAATACAATTCAACGCTGCTTTATCTGTTATTGAAATTCGTATTGAAATTACATTCTCGCGGTCAGCATAATTACTTACAAATTTAAAGGCATTTTCAATTAATACCACAAACATAAGCGGAGCGATCGTAAACCCATTTTGAACTGGACTTATCACAAGGTCCACAACAAGATTTTTTTCTTTACGTAATTGTTGAAAGGCTACATAATTCCGAATATAATCCATCTCTTTTTCAAGATCTACTTTTTCCTGCGAGCAATCATATAGCTGATACCGCAGTAGTTCCGAGAATTGTAATAGTATATTTCTAGCTACCTGATTATTCTTATCGATATACCCGTAGATAGTATTTAGCGAATTAAAAAGTGCATGTGGATTAATTTGTGCTTTAAGAAAATCAAGTTCCGTTTTAATTTTTTCCCGTTCAGAAAGCTCTAGCTGATTTTGGTAATATATACTATCCAAAATGATTTTACCCGAAAGTATAACAAGTACCCAAAATGTTATGGCAATGGCAGAATTAATATACAGTTCCAGAAAATCTATATTGGCACTCGATTGAAAATATCTACTGTTCATGTAAAGAGCTACTAATGCCCGTAAATAGGAAGATAGAGCTATTATGGCAATACAGGAAAATACAAAAAACAGATACTTTTTTTTATGAAAAAAATGAGGTATAATAAAATAGCGTATTGAATAATAGTTAGCCGTAATGAAAATTAAGTAGCAAAATTCAATAGTCATTGTCCGTGTCAGCGGATACGAGTAAGTTCGAAATACAAGTACCCAAAACAGATAGATACCTGCCCAGAACACGAGATGATATATGACTTTTTTGTTTTTCAAAATCAGATTTTAAGCAAGTTAAGGAAGCGCTGATATTTTAAAAACATTTTACATGAAAGAGAGGTATTTCAGGATTATTAAAGTGTTTAATCAAGAAAATCCCCTCCTTCATGTAACTGTTTTTTTACTGTGCTTGACCTTGATGAATTTTATAGCATCATCAAACAATAAAAAAATGAAAAAAATAATTCAGTGGTTCATGAACCCTCCGGTTACCGGACAATCCACAATTTTAATTATCCGATTATTAGCCGGGAGTATCTTCTTCTGGGAAGGGATACTCAAATTTGTATATGTAAATCAGGGTGTAGGCCGATTTACAAAACTTGGTTTTATGTTTCCTGAAGCAACGGCGCATTTCATTGCTATTGCTGAAATCATCGGTGGTTTACTCTTGATTTTCGGTTTATTGACACGCATAACGGCTGGCTTTTTCATTATACAAATGATTGCTGCTGTTATCTTTACAAAGATCGATTTATACTATGGAACAAGTCCTTTGCCACTCCCGGCTTCACCGCCAAAAGTCGGTATATGGGCAGTATTGCATGAAATACGTTCTGATTATTCACAAATACTAACGTGTTTGTTCCTTTTGTTAGAAGGACCCGGAAGAAAATCAATCGACTTTGTAATTTCAACTTCTGAGAAAGTATATAAACTGAATAAGTTATAATACATTTCCTATAATGAGTATGGAAACAACAGATGCAACAAATATGCCTATAACGGATATTAATCTGAAGAACTTAGATTTAACTTTAGTATTGGTAATATTGTTTGTCAGTATCCTGTTTCCATACTCATTTATAAAATCAATCTCATTAAAATAATAATCAAATTCTTCATGCACTCCGTACGCACCTTGTGTGTAAAGAATTTTATCGATTGAAGTATTATAGGTCGGGTTCATAGCTATATTCAGTTAATTAATTATCGGATAATCGAGTAAACTCAAAGTGTTTATTTACTACTTCGGTAAAATCAGGAAGCATTTTAGTTGTATTTTCCTTCTTGTAAAATTGTTTCATCTTCCGAAGAAAATCCCATAAGGGTTCATAATACTTGTGACAGGTTTTCTGTTGAAATTCTTCAATGGTTAATCTGTCACCGTTTTTAATAATCAGATGAATGGCAATAAAGAAGTACGATATTGGTAATTTACTTCCTTCCAGAACGGTTCCACTGCGCAAGGTAGTTCTGAACCGACATGCACTGCATTGAAACTGATGCTTACTGTTTAACCAATAATGTCTTGTTTCACCGCATTTTTTACAAACAACACCTGTTTTTAATCTGTATTGCTTGAAAGCTTCCGTTGCCACGTTTTCATTTCTAAAAGCTTCTGTTATGTCTTCATTTTGTATCATAGCCCCTCCTCTTTTATAATACAAATGTAAATACAAAACCAATACAATACAATCTCTATAAGTTTAGTATAGTATATTTTTAGTGGTATGATATCCAATGAATTGAACTGAAATTATGATATTAAAAAATACCTGTTTTTTATGTTGAGAAAGGAATGAAACAAAGAATTATCTACTGTGTGTTTGCTAAAACATGAAATATATAATTTAATAACAGTAAGAAAGAAAACATCAAGCCTTCAGCTCTTGTAATTAAAAAGCTGAAGATGAAACCTTAAAAGAAGAGAGATGTAAAGTTATTTTCGATAAAAGAAGTTTCTAGCTGTTGAAATTATAATGATTTTAAAGAGAATGTGAAGGGGCGCTGAATTTTCCTCCGGATATGTTACGTTTGGCTTTATAAAAAAACAAGCCAAGTGAACATAAGCGGTGTTGTTTAATCAGTTGTTCATCCATAGTTTTTGATGACCTGAGCATTCTATGTACTATGTGTTCATACAAATCAAGATTATTCATATTCGATTAGTTTAAATTAAGTATAGACAAATATACGTTTAGTAAAGACAAATAGATATGGCAAAATGAGAGTAAACTTACAGAAACAACGTATTGAATACATTCAATATTATCAGAAAAAAAATAGAATTATTTGAGGAATTTAATTGGAATACGAAAAGTTGTAATGACTATTATTGCATTTATAATTGATAATTATCAGAAAAAATAAAAGAAACCCAATTGTTGTTTAAACAAATAACTTCAGCTATGTATCAACTGATGTAAATTTGCAAGTAAGATATTACATCTATGGTCCAGAATGTGTAAAAATTTAACAATCATTCAGAAATGGTGATTAACATTATTAATGAATGATTGTTAAATGCATTTTTATATTTTCAAATGTATTTCAAATCATCGTTCCATCCCAACGTACAAATGCCTCAATTGCCTCGTATTCAGCCATTCCCAAATTATTGTACCGTTGTGCAGTTGTGTGATTTCTATCTTCTGAACGCTGCCAGAATTCTCTTGGATCTGATCCCGGAAACATTGGCGCATCTTTTTGAGATTGATGTTTGAAAATGCCTTTACGCTTACGCATTAATTCCTCCGGACTGATTGGTACAGCCATTTCAATCTGATCGATATCCCATTCTTGCCAGGCACCACGATAAAGCCATACATGGCAATCTTTCATCCAAGTCTCATCCTCAAGTTCATTTAAAGCTATAAAAATGGCTTTAAGACATACACGGTGGGTTCCATGGGGATCGGATAAGTCGCCTGCTGCAAAGATCTGATTTGGACGTAATTCTTGAAGCAAATTCTTCACTATATCAATATCGGCCCTGCCTATCGGATTTTTCTTCACTAAACCTGTTTCATAAAAGGGCATATCCAGAAAATGTGCATGAGAATCAGGAATACCAACATAGCGACAAGTAGCCCTAGCCTCTCCTTTTCGAATCAAACCCTTGACATTTAATATATTACTGGAATCAATATCTCCTGGCTTTTTATTCTTTATGGTAGTAAGAATATTCTGATATGCACGCAACAAAGTACCATCCTGTGTAGGGTTAACAATATGATTGAAACCCGTTGCAAAATCCACGAAACGAACAACATCATCATCGTAAACGGCAATATTACCGGAAGTCTGGTAAGCAACATGTACCTCATGTCCTTGATCCACTAAACGAATGAATGTGCCTCCCATAGAGATGATATCATCATCCGGATGCGGACTGAAAATGACAACCTTCTTTGGATACGGTAATGCTCGTTCGGGCCGGTTTGAATCATCGGCATTTGGCTTTCCTCCCGGCCATCCAGTAATGGTTTTCTGTAATAGATTAAATATCTCAATATTAATAGTATATGCTGGTCCATGTAAAGCGACCAGTTCAGATAAACCATGTTCGTTGTAATCCCGATCGGTGAGTTTAAGAATAGGTTTACTTACTAACTCACTCAACCATAAAACTGCTTTTTTGCGTGCCCTTTCATTCCAATGAACAGACCCGGATAACCACGGTGTTTTTACTTTGCTGAGTTCAGCGGATGAAGCTGTATCAAGAACGACTGAAACATTTGGATGTTTTTGAAGGAATGTAGCAGGTATTACATCCGTGACTGGACCTTCAACGGTCTTACGAATAATATGCGCCTTCCCTTCTCCCCAAGCCATTAATATAATCTGACGGGCTTTGAAAATGGTACCGATCCCCATTGTAATAGCTGTACGCGGTACAAACTCTTCACCAAAGAAATCACTGGCTGCATCGGTTCGGGTAACATGATCCAATGTAATGAGTCTTGTAGTAGAGTCTATTCGGGAACCTGGCTCATTAAATCCAATATGGCCAGTTCTGCCAATACCCAAAATCTGAACATCTAATCCCCCAAGATCATCTATTTGTTTTTCATAATTCATACAGAAAGATGGAATGGCATCTTTTGCAATGGTCCCGTCTGGAATATGAATATTTTCTCTCCGTATATCGATATGGTCAAACAAATGTTCTTTCATAAAACGAACATAACTTTGAAGTGCATCCGGACGGATAGGAAAGTATTCATCCAGGTTAAATGTAATTACATTCCGAAAACTAAGTCCTTCTTCCTTGTGCATTCGAACAAGTTCACTATACACGTTAATCGGTGTAGAACCGGTTGCTAAGCCTAACACACAGTGCTTGCCTTCGGATAATCGTTGTTTTATAATATCCGCAAGTTGCTGAGCAACACCAATGGAAGCTTGTTCCGATGAAGAATAAATAGAAGTATTTAAGTATTCCGAAGAAGACATAGTATCTGTTTTTGTTAGAATGTAAATCTATGCAGAAGCAACAATATTACATATCAATTTTGAAGACTCCCTGAACAAAATATGACGAAATAAAATGTCATGTAAATATTCGTGAGATCAGAAAAATACCGAATTTCTATTCCGCTGGCTCAATATAATCGGATTTATAAAAAACTGCTTGAAACAACCTGTTTTCAATTAAATCGACAAAATTTGTCTGTTTACCTTGATAAACTATTATAGCCCGAGGGTCATTCAGTAATATCTTTTTCAAATCTTCCCAACACACATAAGCAACAGGATATTCAATGCCACGCGCATCTATATCGGCGGGCACCTTAATGCCGATTCCTTGCAAATGGTATTGTTTGTTTTTACCCTCCACGTTGAAAGTAATTCGTTGTATCAGTTCTATAACGTCAAGCTGAGCTGCTTTATAAATAGGCGTTTCATAAAGTACTATTTTTGCCGTAAACTTTTTTGCTGGCAAATCCAGTTTGGATTTGAATTGTTTCTTTACCTGGTAATATTGAATTTCGTAATTATGCGTTATACTATCCTGATAATTCAAACTGAAAACTGCCCCTTTCCTATATTTTCGATCGAACTCATACTCCGGTATATCAATGATTTTATTTGCATTTAAACGTACTTGCCTGGGACCTAATTCGGTTACTAAAGAATCATTATTGAAAGCTTTGAGTTTTCCATTCAAAACATTCTCATAAATAATTTCAACCAAATCATGTTCGGGCTTATGAAGAATCGCATTATGCGGATCACTCAAATAGACCCCTTCAAGCATTTTTACTTGCAAGAAATCAAATGCTGTGGGTGTGATTGGAATATAAAATGAATTTATAAGTTCTTTATTGTACAAGCTATCTATAGTACCATTTACAAACAAACCATTTGTACTGATTATTTTGTATGGTATGCTTATCGAATAATGAAATTTCTGCAAAAGAATTGCATCAGACATTCTGTATATACTTGAATTTGCATACCAATTTTTTTCTGAAGAAACTTTAAGAAATGAATTCCATGCGAAAGCAATCTGATCAGAACTTTTATAAGGATCATTATCAGATATCGTTTGAACAAGTATCGTATCAATGGCAAAAACACCATTATCTTGTTGATGTTCAATAAACCGCAAATCTAATGGATAACCTTTATAGGACACTTCCTTAAAAGCTGATAAATCATAAGTCATTGCTGGATTTTTGTAGTCATATGCTTTAAACGTTGAATCGGACTGCGCAAGCTGAATAAATTCTCCGCAGGTACCTTTGTCGACAGCATAATATTGTTGGGTTACAAAAACATCACCTCTCCACCAGGACCCGTATGAATTCGTTGAATACAAATAATTTTTCTTCTCAATAAAGAGCTTGATGAAATCACTCCAGCGAACAGAAAAACAATAGCGACCATCTTTTGAATTAGTAAGAATATCATCATTAGTGTAAAAATTTACATAATGTACTTGGGAAAATTCTTTCTCATTAAATATACCTGCTGTCTGGTCGAAACCGACAATACTCAATTGCGACGGAAATATAAGCTGAGCAGGAAATTCTGAATCGGATTTAATCCTGAGTCGTTCCAAAAAAGCTGCTTTATCTAATGATTGTTGTTTACTGCCATTGGAATAATCAATATACAAAGGCTGAATATTTCCATTTCTTATTTCATTCAGAACAATTGTAGAAAGACCACGATTTACAGAATGAAAGGGTTCATTGCTTATTTCATTCAGATCGATAAACCGGATTTCTCGTCTGGATTGCTCGCACTGAATAACAGGCTGACAAACTCCTTTCATGCAAATTACATAAACACATAAAAAAAGAATCAATCTATACTTTTGCTTCATAAAAGGGCCATTGGTTTATTTCCTTGAACGTACTTGCTCTACTTCTTCTGCTTTAATTGCAGAAGCTTTATTACCAAAATTTGAACGGATATAACTTAATACATCTGCAATTTGCTGATTGGTTAAAAATGCATGTGCGGGCATGGGGTTATGATATTCCTCTCCATTAATTGTAAGCGGAGTTTTCAATCCCTTTAACAATACCTGAATCAAACGGTCTTTATCACCAGTTACCCAATCGGTTTTACTAATTGGCGGATTCATTCCCGGTACCCCTCTCCCATCTGCCTGATGGCAAGTAAGGCAATATTCATCATATACCGCTTTACCTGGATGAACACCATAATTTTTATTTGACTTTGATAAAGAAGCCTCCGAGGAATAACTCGTATAGAGAATCAAACCTGCAAAGCCAATTATCAAATACATCGCTACTCTATAGTTCATAAATAATCTTAAAACTTAACACTTAGAACTTCAAACGTATTACTTAGAACTTATAATTCTCCATACTGTTCCCTGAACCGAATCGGAAATATATAAAGAACCATCCGGCCCTTCTGCAAGCCCCATAGGTCGATGCTTGGCATCAGACGGACTTTTAACTTCTTTTCCTCCGGCAAAGCCTTCTGCAAATACCTCCCAGCTACCTGATGGCTTTCCATCCTTGAATGGAACAAACGCTACAAAGTATCCTCCCTGTAAGAGTGGTGCACGATTCCAGGAGCCATGAAAGGCAATGAATGCGCCGTTTTTATAACGTTCCGGAAACATATTGCCATGATAGAAAAGTAAATCATTGGGTGCCCAGTGTCCTGGAAATGCCATAATCGGTTTTTGCATACTGTCGCAGCGGGATGACGTTTGTTTGCCATCTCCACCATATTCCGGAGCCATAATCTTTTTGGATTGCAAATGATCGTAATAGCAATACGGCCAACCATAATTACCTCCTTCTTTCAGAATAAAAAACTCTTCAGATGGTAATTCAGCATTTTGCTGATCCGTAAAATATTGAGGATATAATGTATTCAGCTGATCTCTGCCATGAGGAACAGCGTACAGCTGTTTGCTGGTGGAATCCCAATCCAATGCAACGGTATTGCGTAAGCCGGTAGAAAAACGGATTCCATCAGAAGGATATTGTTTTAATTTATTTGCATTGAATCTCCATACCCCTCCATAATGTTCTAACAGTGGACATGGATCCATACCCGGAGATCCTTTTGTTCTGTCTGTTTCCTGGCAGGCATTGGAAGGTGCACCAACATTCACATATAGAAAACCGTTTGCATCTATTGCAATACTTTTGGCTTCATGCTGACGATTATATGGAAGTCCGATAACGATAGTATCTATTTTAGATTCATCAATTCCATTCAGAGTAAGTGGATATCTATATACCGATGAATCAGAACTGGCATACAGAAAGTTATTGTATATGGCCATCCCTGTTCCTGCATAACTTCCATATTGCTTGATGATATCTGCCTTCCCATCACCGCTTGTATCTTTCAGAAAAACAATACCTTTACCATTTTCCAAGGTTCGAAGTTTTACATACACATTTCCATATTTGTCAACCGCAATGTGCCTGGCCCGGCCAGATTTCGGTATTACGGTAACGCTGGTAAAACCTTTCTGAAGAATGATTTCCTGTTTTGAATCCGGTTTTAATTTTTGTTTGGTTTGGGCAATCGCAATATTACTTATTAATAAAAACAGAATAATACTTCTGAATGAAATAAATATATGAGTAGACATAATTCAGCTGGACTTATTAAGGTATCTAAAGATACAGGTTAAAATAAACGGTGCAAAATATTTTCTTTCAAAATACCTCTGTAATAATAACAGAAAAGCCCGTTGAAATAACGGGCCTTTCTGTTAAATGAGAAAAAGGAATTTGTACTAATCCATTTTTACCAGTTTCAATACACCTGATTCGGATCCATTTTGAATATGAACGATGTATAAACCTGAACTAAGGTTTTCACCTACAACAATTTCTGTATTGACAGTTTTATTGAAATACGTTGACACAACAACACCTTTTAGATCGGTGATAACAATATTTACAGGTTCGTTTGAATGTGAACTTACCTGAATGTTAGAAGACGTCTGATACGGATTCGGATATACAGAATAACTGCTTCCTGATACAGGTATCGAAATCGGCGTTGTAATACTTGTTGTTTGTGTAGTACTTCCATAAATATTGGTTTCTGTAACAGAGATATTTCCACTGGAAGTTCCAAAATTAACAGTAATCTGTGTACTGTCTGAACTTGCACTTACAATAGTTGCACCTGCAGGAACTGTCCAGTATTTATGATCATTAACATTCGATGGCGTAAATGAATATACAACGTTCGTTTGACCTGCATTCACAAGTGTAACACCTGTAATAACAGATGGTGTAGGTGCAGCACCGACATTTATCGTAACAGTACTGAACGATGATCCGCAGGAATCACTGGTAATGGTCCAGGTTAAAACATTTGCACCCTGACTTAACCCTGAAACGGCTGTATTATACTGATTTGCGTTTGTAAATGTAGCCGTACCACTTGTAACGGTCCATGTACCAAGATTGTTGGTAAACGGAACATTGGCAGCTAAGGTAGTACTAGTTGTAGCAATGTATTGATTCGGACCGGCATTACTAACAGTAGAATCAACCGATACAGTAATGCTGGATGAACTGGAAACACAATTGTTTTCTGTAATAGCAACCGAATAATTTCCCCCAAGCGATCCATAATAATATGGATTTGTTGCTCCACTGATTGCAACATTATTATTATACCACTGATAATTGCTCATATTTGAATTGGCATCCATTCGTACACTACTTCCTTTGCAGAATATAGTTGAACCATCTGCTGTAATTGTTGCAGATGTTGGTGTACATGGAAGTGTTTCCATGATAATAGTACCCATTAACGCTGGTTCCTGCCAGGCATTATCGGTCGTTGCTGTCCATGCTATTTTGGCATTACGTGTTCCGGTATCGTCATCATTAACCATAACTTCAAATCCTTCAAATGCTCCTACAGCTGGCATCGTTGCACCCAATGTACTCCATGGAATCATAACTTCCATGGTATATCCAATTGCCGCGCAATTATTCGTACAGCCAGGAGTTATGCCTTGATTTGTTTGGGCCAAAACAACTCCTGCAACTGAATGAGTGCCATTAACATACACTTTTGGATCATTCCATCTAAAGGTAAATTGAAATTGGTTCGAACCGTACGATAATGTCTTTGTATTACCCATATCAACATATATCTCAATACCATCATCATTATATACTGCTTGATTATCATTCACAAGTTTATCATCTGTCACCGTAACCAAGACATATAAATTATTATTATCATAGGTAGCTTTCCAGTTGGCTGATAAATACGATGGACTGCTTACCGTACCTATAATAACTTTAGTTAGGCTGGATGCGGTATAATTGCTCCATAGTGGATCTGCAATACCGTCGATAACAGGTGTTGCCGTGGCTGAATAAACAGGCTCAGCAACATAAAGAGAAATGCCAAGTGAGGAAGACATTTGTGTGGTACTTGCAGTTGCAGTAGCTTTTAAGGTATACGTACCTGCTGCAACATTATTCCAGGTAAATGAATATGGACTTGTTGTGGATGTTCCAAGCAGTGAATCGTTGGCATAAAAATTTACTTGTGTTATTGTTGCACCTCCGATAACAGAAGCTGTGGCGTTTATTATTACTGAACTGCCAGCAGAAATAGAGCTTTTAGTTGTCGGACTTGTAATAGCAACACTCATATTGCTTGAACTTAATGAACAACCGGAAGGTAAAGTTGTATAATTGCTCATAACAGCCATTTGCGGAGAATCTCCGGAACTGGTAGGTTCAATACTGGTAACATAATTTCCCCAGGCAGGACCGCCTGCCCAATATGTTCCACCAATACAATTACTTTGTATATAATTCAAGAAATTAGTGAGCATTGTATTCCAATTTGTCAGATCATTATTATTCGGAACCCCGAATTCTCCAACAATTCCTTTTAAATTATTGCCTGTGATCCAGTCAACGAAAGGTGTAATATAGGCAACGCCAGTATTTGAATTTGCACCGTTTCCAGCTACGGTTGTATTTGTATATACACCGGATTGATTGCTGTCAAAATACTGATGCGCTTCAAAAACAATATTATTAGCCGGATCCGTTAAAGAAGTCAGGTTATTATTATACGTAGTCCAGGTATTTCCTTTTGACCAATTATCCCCTTCAACCAGAATCACATGCGTATTATCAACTGTTCTAACGGCTGTAATACCAGCTTGTGCAATTGTTAACCAACTAACACTTCCAAGATCATGTGGCTCGTTCATCAAATCAAAACCCCATACAGCACTTTGACTGGCATAGTGAGTGGCAATTTTTGTCCAGACATCCTGAAAATTTGCGACTGTCGGTCCGCCTGTTGCACCTATAAGAACATTAGCACTCCCGTTTGAATATCTGCAATAATTATGCATGTCGAGAATAACGGACATTCCTCTCGAAGATGCATTATTTACAACGGCATCTATATTAGAAAGATATGTTGGATCAAGCGTACCTCCCAATGTAGGTTGAATTCTTTCCCACAAAAAAGGAAGTCTGATCAACATCAAGCCTTTACCTTTATAATAATCTAATTCTGCAGCTGTTGGAACAAAATAATCCTTACCGGCAACGCCTGGCAAAGTTGGTAGCCCGTTAGTCTGTCCAAAATCAAGACCGGCTAAATTTACTCCGAAATTTGAAGCCTGTGAATACCCTTTATATAACGAAAGGACAAAAACACAAAGCAATAGAAAGTGTTTGGGTATAGTTTTCATAGTAGAGATTTGCTATAAAGATAATTCTTAATTATGTTAAAAAAAATACTTGCTTAATTATATTATAAAGTTTTTCGGTATTGCAAAAGAAATGTGGTATTTAAATATGAATAAAAAACATAATTAATTGAATTAAAATAAATTACAAATATATTCGAATAGGAATATTTCTGAATATAAAACGGATAATCATTATATTATTCAAAGGTGTAAAAAATATAAATCGGATTAATCATTAAACTGTTATTTATAAAAATGTCATATAAATAATCAAAAACTATACTATTGATGCGCACGTATCAAAGTGAATGCGTAATTTGAGTTTTTATAAATGAAAAAAACAATACGGGTTCTTCTTGTAATAGGGGGCTGCATAATTATTTGCATCATGTCATTATTTTCAACGTTATTTTTGAAAAATTATGCAAGCAGACAGTTTTCGCTGGCTGAGATTAAAAAACCATATGATGTAATTATTGTTCCAGGTTTTCCATTTGATTCCATTCGCGGGAAATGGGATACATTAATGAAAAGTAGAGTATACTGGTCATATTACTTGTATAAAAAAGGAATTGCTTCCAATATTATCTACTCAGGAAGTTCTGTATATACGCCATATGTTGAATCAAAAATAATGGCCATGTATGGAAAGGCTATCGGCATTCCGGATAAACACATTTTTACTGAAGAACAGGCGGAACATAGTACTGAAAATATTTATTATTCGTACCAAATGGCACAAAAAATGGGTTTTAACAAAATTGCCATTGCAACAGACCCTCTTCAATCCTTATTATTAATTAGTTTCTGTAAGAAAAAAAGCCTGCCGATTGATTTCATACCTATTGTGCAGGATTCTCTTTTAACAATAAGCATGAAAGATGTTTGTATTAATCAGGAAGAAGCAAAAGTTAATAACTTTGTATCAATCCTTGAGAGGGAAAGTAAAATAAAACGATTAAAAGGAACCCTGGGTCTGAATATTTCAAAAAAGGATTCGCTGAAAAAATAAAAGAGCCGCTACTAATAAGATAGAGCGGCTCTTTAAATGTTATAATTATGAAAACCTTTTATTTCAATAATTCTACATTAACGGCATTCATACCTTTTTTACCTCTTTCAACATCGTATGTAACCTCATCGTTTTCACGAATCTGATCGATAAGACCTGAAGTATGGACAAAGACATCTTCGCCTGAGTCTGATGGTTTAATAAACCCAAATCCTTTTGAGTCATTAAAAAATTTTACTGTTCCTTGCATTGTTTTATTATTAATTATTAGAAATACATTGTATTCAGAGAAAACCGATTCTCTATTCGTTTGCAATAATATTCATATCAAAATAGATTAACGATCAATCAGAAATGAATGAATTTGAATTATTAAATTAAGGAAGGTGGAGACAACAGAAAATCGAAATGAGGAAATGTTGAAGGCACTGATACTTAAATGCTATGTAATATACTACTATTAATCGGCTTTGACAATTTATTTATAAAATAATCAGTCATTTCCGTTCATTAAGCATTGAATATATTGTCTTTCAAATCTAAAGAAGCTACATTGATGCGTTAATACCTGATAAAATGAATGATTTAAGCCTGACAACCCCTGCCATCCTTTTCCCTACCATTTCTTTATTATTATTGGCTTATACAAATCGTTATATTGCTATCAGCAATCGGATACGGGCATTACATAGTTTATATAAAACAGACAAAACGAGTATCATACTTGAACAGATCTTCATATTAAAAAAACGGATTCTATTGATAAGGAATATGCAATTACTGGGTATCGGAAGTATGTTTGTTGCCGCTTTTACCATGTTCCTGATTTATTATGGATTTGACAAATGGATAAAAGAAGTCTTTGGAATAAGTCTGATCCTTATGCTTATATCCCTGTCTTTATGCGCCGTGGAAGTCTATCTTTCGAACAAGGCCTTATTAATTCAGATCAGAGATATTGAAGGAGATATTTATTAAGGTAAAAAAACGGATAAATTCATCTGATTAGAAAATAGAAGCGATCACATATACGGATTACTGCACATAATCACTATATTTTTAAGCTTGTTCAAGCTAACCGTATCTGTTACATCAATGGAAAAGCCCAAAATATTCGGTTTTCCTGAAATTGGATTCACAAAAGGTATTTTATGCGTTTTAAATACAAAAGCGTTTCCATTAGGTAATGTAAAATTCTGCTCAGGAAGCTCCACCCCTTTTTTACCAAATAAAACCTCTTCGTCGGATTTACGGATCAATATCATCTCCTTTTCATCTTTAACAAAATGACTGTCATCTTTCCCTATGATTTCAGCCTCTGGCAATCCAAACAATGTTGATTCAAGAGTATTTATGATAATATACCTTCCCAATTCATCTTTAATAAAAACAGGAAATGGCATACTTTCAATAATGATTTTCAGGAAAAGATATGTCTTTTCATGACTATCTTCCGGAAGCTGCTGATAATGCTCTTCTGGTTGCGATAAAATAGTACTTTCTTTATAATCTTTAAGAATATCTTTTGCTTTTGTAATATCTCCAGATATTACACTTTCAATAATATAGGTTAAATAATTAAGCTTATTTTCAAGAAATGATACTTTATTTTTATAATCCTCTATTATTTTTGAATCACTTTCACTCATATTTTATATTATTTTAGATTTTTAGGTAGTAAATAATTTATATATAACGCTGAAATTTCAGAATAAATAATTGTATTATAAGTATGAATGTAAGAAAATAATTGAATACGAATTATTCATCGTATATAAATAGCTATTCAATAGAAAAAAACTAAATCACATAGATATAAATGAAAAAATATATTTTTCCATTTACTTAGTAATTAACAGATTATAAAAGTATACATATAAGCAATACGATTCTCCATTTTATTATTTTAAGGAAAAATGACTAGCCGAAATATTTCAAAAAGTTGAGTAATACTATAAAAGAATCGCTTTGATTGAAATTTCTGTATCTAAATACAAAAAGCAAAATGATGTAAATCATATAAATAATTATACAAGCGTTTTCTATTTATAACCTTTAGATTTGATGTAATTAAAAAATGAAATCTGATTCGGCGCAAACATACCTGGCAAATTAAATGAGTGATCCTAAAGTATAATCATTTCTTAACCTAGGTTAATGGTAGGCATATTATAAACAAATAGCTTTGTACTATACATTTTAAACAACAATAAAAATGGCAACAACAATATGGAATCTTGATCCAACACACAGTGAAATTGGATTCAAAGTGAAACACATGATGATCACGAACGTTTCTGGATCTTTTACATCTTTTCAGGTAACGGCTACAACCGAAGGCATTGATTTTACTACTGCCAAAATTGATTTCTCTGCTGATATTGCATCCATAAATACAGCGAATGAACAACGCGATGGTCACCTTAAATCGGCCGACTTTTTTGATGCGGAAAAATTTCCAAAACTAACATTCACCTCAACTTCTTTTGATAAGAAAAGCGATGAAGATTATGTGTTAAAAGGAAATTTAACCATCAAGGGTATCACAAAGGCCGTTGAGCTTGATGTTGAATTTGGTGGACTTGCTAAAGATCCTTGGGGTAATGAAAAAGCTGGATTCAGCTTAAGCGGTAAAATTAATCGTGCTGAATTTGGACTTACCTGGAATGCTGCATTGGAAACAGGCGGAGTAATGGTAAGTGAAGATATTAAGCTACACGCTGAAATTCAATTAGTAAAACAAGCATAAGCATCATTTAACAGTATAGTATTCAAAAAGCGGAAGAGTTAAAATCTTCCGCTTTTTGTTTAGTACTGTATTACGTAAGTCTACATAAGATACTGCCTTAAGTAAAATCTTTTTAATATCTTTATTTTAATAAATAGCTATGATTCAAATAATCATTTTTGCAACCCTACTCTTCGGTATATTATTATTGTATAATCTTCGCAAATACAGTAAACAAAAACATACATTAGAAGAGCCTTTTCCCGACAAATGGAAAAAAATACTAATTGAAAAAGTAGCATTTTACAACCATCTGGATGAACAAACGAAAGAAAAATTCAGAAAGCGCATACAACAATTTTTAGCAGATACCTCTATTAGAGGCGTTAAAGATGTAACGGTAGATGACACAATAAAGCTTTTAGTAGCTTCAAGTGCTATTATACCCGTATTTTTATTTGATGGTTGGGAATATCCTAATCTGACTCAGGTATTAATCTATGAAGGTGCTGTGGAAACACATCAGGAAAGTGATCCGGAAATTAACGGAACGCTGCTGGGACAGGTAAGACCTTTTCAAAGCAAACATTTACTGCTATTATCAAAACAATCATTGATTTCCGGTTTTGAATCCATGAATGGAAAATCTAATGTTGGCTTTCATGAATTTGCGCATTTGATTGATCAACTGGATGGAAATATTGATGGTATCCCCAAAGTACTTATGCCGGAATCACTTTTGAAACCGTGGACAGAACTCATGTATGCTGAAATTGAGAAAATACAATCCGATCAATCCGATATAAATACCTATGCACTTACCAATCATGCAGAATTTTTTGCTGTTGTCTGTGAATATTTTTTCAATAACCCGGTCGTATTCAAAGAGAAGCATCCTCAACTTTATTCGATAATGGAAGCTATTTTTTTAAAAAAGGCTAATTCCTAATATTCTTTGATGGATAGAAATTCAACTCATTAAAAACACATAACAAAGCATACTAGACCGATAGAGTAAATTTTACATTGCGATAATATTAAGTAAGTTAACTTGGAACCTGAAATTTTAATTAATTTACAAATGAGATTATTTGCGCTATTTTCAGTATTAATTCTTTCCGGTTTTCAAGGATTTTCCCAAGTACAGATTAAAGATTACCAAAATAACAATGCTCCCATCATTGGAACAATAAACTCTACAAATATTAATGCGTCGGGTTCAATGACAATCAGGGAAGGAGGCTTCTCCGGCTTGGTTTATATTCCGGGAACATATCCATATGAATTTTATGTAATAACAGACCGTGGACCTAATATCGATGGAAAAGGTGCTCCATACATTACCAATGGAATGGACTCTAAAGTATTCCCGTTCCCGGATTACACCCCCAAGATTTTCAGAATAAAATTATATCCGGTTGGAAATGTAGACATCGTACAAACAATACCTATAAAACGTCCGGATAAGTCCAATGTAAGCGGAATTCCTAATCCAAATGGATTCGGAGGTTCCGGAGAATTGGCATATTCAGATAATACGGGATCTGCGGCAATTACGAAGAGAGACACTTTTGGCATCGATTCGGAAGGTATCACATTAGGCACCAATAACGATTTCTGGATTTCGGATGAATACGGTGTTGCATTATTACGTGTTGACCGAACAAGTGGTGTTATTCTTCAGCGCTTCGTTCCCTATGCATACCCTACTCCTTTAAAAACGGATGTATCCTTACCATCTGTATATAATAAACGAGTGCCTAACAGAGGTCTGGAAGGAACAACTGTGGCGCCGAACGGCAAGATCTATACAATGGTTCAAAGTCCTATTGCAAACCCTAATGCTGCTACAGGTGATAAATCAAGAGTTCACCGATTGATTGAAATTGATCCGAAAACCAATACGGTTAAAACCTATGTATATGTAAACCAGGGTGCAACCGGAACATCAACCGATATTCGTTCCAAAGACTGGAAGATCGGAGATCTGACTGCCATCAATAATACCCAGTTCCTTGCGATTGAACAAGCAGCACGTGGTGTGTGCAACCGCCGAAGAATTATGCTTATTGATCTGAAAGATGCAACGCCAATTACAACTGAAAAAACATATGGTGCATCAGGGAAAACCCTTGAACAGCTCGCAGAAAGTAAGTCGGGAATCACCTTTGATTCACTTGAATACTATGGAATAAAAGCTGCAAGAACAAATACATTTCTGGATTTAAATAACGAAACAAAAGCCGCTTATTCTCTAAAAAATACAGACCCTGAAACGCAAAACATGTGGGATCCGGCTTTTGAAAAATGCGAAGGTATAACCATTATTAATGATAGCACTATTGCTCTTGTAAATGATAACGATTACGGACTTGCTGCTGACGAAGATGAAAAAGGAACAGCAACATTGACCAATGTAAAAAGTCATGTAATCTTGTATTACTTTAGGAAAAAAGTATTAAGTACTAAGTTTTAAGTACTAAGTATTAAAACATTTATATAGCTGTTTTAGTAAAAAGGAACATCATCATATAGAGGATGTTCCTTTTTTATTGGGGAATTTAGACATTAGTCATTATGTACGAAATGCAAGTCAAAACTATTAACTAGATGCACATTCTTAAAACTTATAACTTAGTACTTATAACTTACTACTTAAAACTCACTCGACCCTTATATCATAGCCCCGCAGCAGTCTTTCCAGATCCTGTCGCAAAAAGATAGCTTTTTTAATCTGGTTAAGTTCCGGGTGTATAATAAAATTACGACAGGTGGTAAAATCTACTCCACTGAGATTGGTATTGGAAAAGACGGCATCCAACATATCACAATTACTAAATGTACTTTTAGACAAATCTGATTGTGTAAAATTGACACCTTCCAGTTTACAGTTCTGAAAGATGCTTTTGTTCAGCTTTGTATTATCAAAAGATGCATAACTTAGATTGCAGCCTTCCATAATAAGTGCAAACGCAAATGTTTTTGTCCGGGAAAAATTAATACCCAGAAGTTTACATTCTCTGAATGTAATGGATTTCAAGGCTGTTCCCTCTAACCTTGCGTTACTCATATCACAATTGATAAAGGTACAATCAGAAAATTCAATTCCGGATAAAACGCTATTTGAGAAAGAACAATTCATAAAGCAGCAGGAATCAAATTCATCGCGATCAAGTGCTTGGTTAGAAAAATCCTGGCTCGTAAATGTTTCGGAAAATGTTTTCGGTTTCATAATTAGAAATATACGGATAGAATTTATTCAAATAAATAATATGAAAGCATTAAGAGGCATTCGTACTATTACTAAAAATTAGTCCATTTTATTCAATAAGAAGTTTAGTTACCCGAACAGACTGATCCTGATCGATAACTACCAATTCATATAATCCTTTTGTCAATGAGGGTAAATCAATAGAAGATCCTATCATGCCGTATGCTACCTCAGTTCCTGTTACGGAATAGACTCTATAAGTAGCAAATGGTGAACAGTTCTTTACATCAAATATACCAGAACTAGGATTGGGATACACCACAAGTTCCTTTGAAACGGTGAGTGTTGGTTTTGTATTCAAGGGTAAATAATACACAGGTTGCCCTCTCTGAAATATAATTGTATCAGGTAACACACAATTATATATGGCAACCTCATCAATAATGCCATCAAAATGGTACGTTTCAGGAGCTAAAGGCGATGGCTCAAAACCAACATAAGTGCTGGTTGCTAAAGGATCAAGAACATCACCAACCACACCTTTATTATCCAGTATTCCATTCACAAATATATGAACACTATCCATGTTATTCCCATAATATTTAAACGTAGCTGCGATATAGTACCAGGTATTAAGGGATAAAATGGTATTTGAAACCACATCACTTGCTGTTGCCCCACCACCAACGGTGAGACAAACTCTACCCTGTCCAGCCAAAGCAGAAGGGCCGCTAATAATAAGACCTGAACCAATGCTATTTTCACCTCTATTGGATACGACCCCAGACCCATATGTTGTACTATAATTATGCAAATATACCCAGGCCGATATGGTAAAGTCCGTTGCATATCTTTTTAGTATTGGATTATCACCCAAGCTGATATATGAATTTGTACCATTAAAGCTATATGCAAGATTTGGTTCACCAAAGCGATCTGCTATAAGTGTTGCATTATGCACTGTATCAATTAAACCATTGCCGGAAGAATCCGCAGCATTATGCGTAAAATGATACAATGCTGCTGGAGGGCAATTCTGAGCAGTCAACTTAACTACTGTAAGAATAAAAAAGAGAAAACTATAAAAAAGGACTAATGAAAATTTATACATTTCATTTTGAATATTTGTAAAAATACAAATATTGTTAAGAAAATTCAACTAAAGCTTGTTTAGTTAATTTACACATATTGGGAATGGGAGAAAATCCCACGCCTTTAGGCGGGAACTTTAATATATTAGAGTAATGGAATATAGAAGTGGCTCGCATAGCAAATACGATCTTAAAATTCATTTGGTATGGATTACAAAGTATCGCAAACCGATATTGAAGGGAGAAATCGCCGATCGTATTCGTCATTTAGTACGGGAGATTTGTAATGCAAATGAAGTAATCATAATAAAAGGTCACGTATCAAGCGATCATATACATTTGCTATTGAATTATCCACCTCGACTTAGTATAAGTAAATTAGTACAATATCTGAAAGAAAAAACCTCCCGAAAATTATTGCAGGAATATGGCTTACTTCGAAAACAATTCTGGGGTCAGCATATATGGGCTCGGGGTTATTTTGTAGTAAGCGTAGGAACAATGACAGATGAAATAGTAAAAGACTATATAGAGAATCAGGGGAAGTTGGATAATGATGGTGAGGAGGATTTTAGAATAGAAGATAAATGACTTCATGCGGCTTGCAGCCGCAAAACAAATCTACCGGCTTCTAGCCGGTAGTAGTTTAATTAATTAAGTATATTATATCGTCCTGAGAATTTGTATCCAGTGGATTGAAATGTATATACTATCTCATCAACAAGCTACTCTATATTAAAACAGCAAGTAGATAATTTATACATACCCCCGTAAGAATTGCAAGGGCATAACTCATCATTGTTCCTACCAACACATACTCGCTTCGTAAATTGCTGTTATGATCTGCAAACCGGATAATACTTTTACCTGTTATTAAAAAACCGATGGCTTCATATTGATTCAGCAGAACAAGTGTCAGAATAATGATCCGTTCAAACTGACCGATAAGTTTTCCGCCGTGCTCTACATTAACATCTGTTTGTGTTCCAGTACTATTATTCTGTGCAATATTTTGCGTAGCGAATTTTATCAGAAAGCCCACAGGATAAATCAGCCAGATATATCCCAGCAAGATCAGACTGAATGTATAATTAAGAAATGGATACGAAACGATTTCAACTATTCGGTCCAGTGCATTGATATAATATAACCAGATAATAGCAATAACAATCAAATGAAAAAGCTGATCGGTAATAAATAACAGACTTGATTTTATGGTAGTTTTTGATTGCAGGGTCACTTTAACTGCATCTGCCAACCAATGCAGTAGTGCTATACCAATACTTACTTTCCATAAACCTGATAAGAGAAAAGTACTTGCCAATACAATCAGGATATGCAAAGCCATATAACCTGAGAACCACTTTTTATTCTGTACTATTTTGGATGTTTGCAGAACAAAATCACTGATTATATGCGCCAGAATCAATCGAATTAACAGGTTGCCCTGTTCCGCTGAAAATAAGGTCCATTCATTTTTCATAGCTGTATATTTTTTCGAATCGTTTAATCATGGCTTCAATAGCGTTCCAGTTACCGCCATTACTACGCTGGTTAACGGCTGATTGCATAATGTTTAATTTTTCTGCAATTTCAGTTTCTGTATATCCCAGCAGCTTATGATTGATCACCTCACATTGTAAAGCTGTAGTTTTAGAAAGAATAGCATTTAATAAAATAAATTCCGTCTGTAATTCATCGTTAAATGAATCGTCTGTAGCAATGGCCAGAGATTGTTTTTTGTTTTTCATTTTATCCAGCAACTGCCCCGATAATTCAAAGGCTCTCCCACCCGATGATGCCAGTTTATTCGATAATAGATCAACACCTCCAATACCAATAGCGAGACGTGCATCAATAATACCAGAAGGCAGTATAATAATGTTCTGATTCGAAGATTCTGTTTTTTTACTACCCGCAAACAGATCTTCCGGATAAAGACTTCGGATAAATGTTTTCTGAATCAGAGCAATTTTCAACGCATCAGTCGGATTTTTAATATAACACTGAAAGCTATCTCCCCGAAAGGTTTCGCTACGCATACCAAAATCCTTATTCAGCTGCTTTAATACCTGTGTAATCTGCTTGAAAAGCCAATCTCGATGATCTATACTCATTCGTGTAGAGTGTATAACATCACCTGTAATAATTGCATGAACCATATTCCGGATATTTAATAAATATCAGCCTTAAACCTTATAATTATTAAATATAAGCTTATAAGCTGATAATTACAAGTTATCAGCCCTGAGACTGATATTAACTTTTTGAGTACTTAATAAAAAATGGATTAAATGATTTCACAGAATGGGGAAATTTCAGAAATGACGTAGGGGTAAATCGCGAGTGTATTGTCTCAATTACATAAAGAATCATTTAAATACTTTTAAAAAAAATTCTTATAACATCTTTTCATATTTATTACTATAAACAAAAATCATTATGACACTTTTAATCAGAATCGCATTTTCAGTACTTTTTGTAAACATGTTGCTTTTATCTTCCTGTACAAAAAAGGATACGCCAAACCCAACATCAACAAGCAGTGGCACTTATTTCCCAACTACTGCAAACTCTACCTGGCATTATCAGGATTATGGCTATACAGATGACGTTACAATAACAGGGGTAAGCCGGATAATTAATGGAATAACATATTATCAAGTGAGTGATATTGCAGATACAGTTGGTGCCACGCCATATATAAGCTGGTTTTATAAAACCGGAAATAAATACTATGCTGTCGATAGTAATTCTAACATAACAACACTTAATCCATTAGTGTTGAAGTTTATTGATTTGGATCTTCCTATTCGGACAACATGGTCTACAACTTTTCCGACCAGTAGCATTTCCACTGGAACCACGACATCACAAGTATTATATACTGGATTAAGCAAAACAATAAATAATATAAGCTACAATAATGTTATTGCTGTACAAAATGTATCAACGGGAGCATTCACACCTGCCTATATTGCAAGCCTTTCATCCATTTATACGCCAACGCAGATACAAGCCTTGGAAAATGAATTAAGTCAGGCAAACATAGATACAATATATTTTGCTCTTGAAATAGGTGTAATTGAAGAATCTTCACCATTGCCGGAAGAACAGGAAACCTTATTGACCTATTCAATAAAATAAGTACTAAAAATATTTTGTATTTTTAACACCAGTTTTGAATAGCAAGACTGGTGCCTTTTATGTTTCAGATATTTCTATAGATCAAAAAACTTCTTTTATCTGGTTTCGCTATTACAAATCACTAACAGCAGGATTTATCAACTGTTGGGGCGAATCGAATTCGCCCTCTATCAACCATTCACCAGCTCCCGCAACTCCGCCGGTATCCTTGCAGAAATAATCTGTAGCAGATCCAGTTTTTTCAAATCATCTTTTTCTTCAATCTCTTCTGCAAATGCCGGGAGCCATTCTTCGCAAGATAATAATAAAGATTCTGTATCAACATCCGGAAACTTTGCCAGCGGATTCAATTGTTGTGCTTCCATCATTGCTGCCTGCCATTGTTCAAATTCCGGTGTAAAATTAAGTAATGTCTTGCCTTCTTTTTTTACTATATCACATAAAGCTTTAGCACGTTCCTCATCGCTCGGTTCATCCATTGGTGAAGACTTCAATACGATTTGTCCGATGCGTAATTCGGAATGCACAATCAAATCATTGGTAAGTAAGTCCCATTGAACCGATACAGTATTTTTCACCATAGACTTTAAATCTTTCGGGTTTAACGGCGAGGCCATGAATATTTTTCCTGTTCCTTCACGAGCATCAATGTGTGCTACCGATATCCACGATTCGCGAGACAAAGAATCTTTGTGACCGAACTGAGCATAGGCTCCATTTGCCAATTGAAATTGCGATTGATTCCCGGGGCGTGCAAAGGCAACTCGCTCCGGATAAGCATGTGCCAGCAACAAACCTGTCATAAAGGAATCAAAGCTTTCGTTTGAAACCTCAATTTCCATGAGGCTTCTGTATGAATGGGCAACCCGTTCGATCATTCCGAAAGCTCGACCCTTACCGGTATTTCTTCGGAAGCGTCGCAAGGCTTTGATACGTTCATTGATATCAACACCTGCTTCTTTGATGGTCAATGGATCTTTCTCTTCAATTACCGCTGCAATATCGGTTGCTAAAGCCTCCTGTTCCAACTCTTCCGCCATCAGCAGCATGTGTGCAATACGCGGATGACAAGGTAGCTGGTGAACTTTTTTACCATGAGCCGTAATTTTATTCCGATCCAAAGCATTGATATAATGCAAGGTTTCCTTGGCTTGCTTTACATTTGATTTAGGCGGAGGTGTAAGCCAAACCATATTGTAAATATTGGAAATACCCCACACAGCCATTTCTAAGACCAAAGAAGATAAATCGGTTGTTTCTATTTCCGGCTGATGATGTCTCTGTAACTTTTCATGTTGTGCCTTCGACCACATGCGGTAGCAGGTACCGGCAGATAAACGACCGGCACGACCGGCACGCTGATCGGCTGCATCAATAGAAATATTGATGGTTTCCAGTCGAGACAAACCGGAAGTCGGATCAAATTTAGAGCGTTTTCCAAAACCTGAATCTACTACCGTGGTGACTCCTTCAATGGTCAAACTGGTTTCAGCAATGGACGTGGCCAACACAACTTTACGCATGCCCGTCTGATCTGGCAAGAGCGCTGCTTGTTGCTGAGCAAAAGGAAGTTGTCCATAAAGGACATGTACAACGGTATTTGTCAGTTTATTTTCAAGCAATTCTTTACAGGCATTGATCTCAGCTTGTCCGGGCAGGAATACCAGGATATCGCCTTTATTCTCCTTGCTTGCTTTGCTTACTACACGTGCGGTAAGTTCCGGCAACAAATGCATATCCGTTTCTCCGGTATAATGAACGGTTACAGGATATTGCTTGCCTTCGCTCTCAATAATCTTGGACTTCAGCTTGGCAGAAAGTTCCGGCAGATCCATTGTTGCAGACATAATCAGCAAACGCAGATCATTACGTTTTGTCTGTTGCGCTTCTCTGCATAAAGCTAAGGCTACATCAGCATGTATGCTGCGTTCGTGAAATTCATCAAAGATCACTAAAGCCACATCTTTCAGTTCATTATCCGATTGCAGCATACGTGTGAGGATACCTTCGGTAACAACCTCAATACGTGTTTTATCACTGATGCGTGTTTCAAAGCGAATGCGATACCCAACGGTTTCACCTGCCTGTTCGCCTAAAAGCTGACTCATGCGGTTGGCAATAGTCTTGGCAGCAAGCCTACGTGGCTCCAGTACAATGATCTTTTTATCCGCCAGCCATGACTCATTTAAAAAGGTTAAAGGCAATAAGGTGCTTTTCCCTGCGCCGGGAGGTGCTTTAACGATGAGTGTAGTATTGTGTTCAAAATGAGCGGTAACCTGCGAAACGATTTCCTGTACAGGTAAAGTAGTGGTGGGAATGGTATATTTCAAGATATTGTTTTTTGCGTGTACAAAGGTACGCAAAATTTTACAGGTGTCTTATACTGAAAAAATGTTGAAGGAAAAGTCAATAAAAATTGATTGATAGAGAATAAAAATAATATGGCCTGTCTTAAATTGACAGGCCATAAATGTTAAAGATTATCCTTTAAGGATGGTGGCAAGTCTTTCTTTTTCTACTGGAGCAGCTTCTTCAGAACCTTTGACAATAATTCTTTTGGCTTCTGCGCTAGATATTGTTTGTATCAGTTTACGATATTTCGCCCGGATCTCGTAATCAAGTAATGGAGTTTTCATAGTGCAATCTACAATATTTCTGGCAAAACAGTATTATTATCAGCAATAATAGCTGTTTATTCTCCTTATAATCCTACATTCAAAACAAAAGCTGCTATTTTAAGCAAATTGTACATCATCCGCAGTAGGTCCATAACTTCCCGGAAGCGGAATATTTAATAAACGCAGATAAACACCCAGCTGAGCTCTGTGATGAATAGTTTGTGATATACTGACCCGAATAACTTCACTTTTAAGTCTGGAACTATATATTTTATCACCACTTCTCATAACCCATTTTTCAGAAAGTTTACTCTCATCAGCTGTACTCAAATACTTTTTTCCTTCCTCAAATGTTTTTTTAAAATATGTAAGTAGTTCGTTTGTGTTTGTTATGATCTCTGGTTTGTACGGGTTGTTTGCAAAATCAAGTTCATCGGTAGTCAAAGCAATCGATATCCAGCCAGGTAATTCAGCAATATGCGTGGTCAGACTTTTGATTGTCATACTCTTCGGATGTGGCTGCCAATCGTATTTGTCATTGGGTACAATTGCCAGCATTTTGCGCGTTGTCTGAGCTTCAGCTTCCAGTTCTTTTAAAAATAGGTCTATCATAATCTTTTTTTAGTTGTTTTTACAAAGAAATGATAGACTTGTGACAACTGTATGTCAGTAGTGTTTTAATAAAAGAAACTATTGTTTTATTAAAATAAAGAATGAAGCTTTGCTTTGCGATAAATTTATAGAGCAGTATAAATATAAAACGACTCTTTTCACATTGAATGTTATATGAGCAGCGACTACAATCTCTCCACGACTCTGGCCTTTCTTAAAAAAATACAGCGTAATAATAATCGAGAATGGTTTCTAAAAAACAAAGATCAATATCAGCAGGCTCATGATCAGATGATTTTTTTTGCGGATGCGGTATTAGCAGAGATGAATAAACAGGATGTGATTGAAACGCCATCCGGTAAAAAAAGTGTATTCCGGATTTATAATGATGTTCGTTTTTCAAAAGATAAATCTCCCTATAAAAATTATCTTGGCGGAGCCTTCCGCAGAGCAACCAAATTATTACGTGGAGGCTATTATTATCACATTGAACCGGGTAATACTTATGTAGCAGGAGGTTTCTTTAATCCGAATGCGGAGGATTTGCTTCATATCCGTCAGCAAATATCGGCAGACCCCTCTCCTATTATGGACATCGTAAAACAGCGGGAGTTCAAAAAAACATTTGGTACATTATCCGGTGATCAGGTTAAAACAGCACCTCGGGGCTTTTTGCTAGATGATCCGGGTATTGAATTTATCCGTTATAAGCAGTTTATTTTGAAACATACATTTTCAAATGAAGAAGTCTTACAGCCTGATTTTCATCTTCAGGTTGCTAAGACATTTCACAAAATGCGACCTTTCCTGAATTATATGAGTGAGATACTTATAACCGATACAAATGGTATATCCATTGTATAAATAGGTCTTATTAATTACAGGAACTATTTTTTGATAAAATTATAAACTACCGGTCCTTTGGTATGTTCCAAGCACATATCGTTGTTAGTCACATCAGCAGTTTTACATTTCAACGAAAATATCTGAAACGATTTGTCTGTAAACGTATAGCCGAATTGCTGTGGTAATGAATCTTTTTTGAAGGTTAGAAATACAAAATCGAAATCCATACCGGCATCGTTGTAATCCGTATTGAATGAATAACTTAATAAACTATCAATACCCTCAACTTTACCTGTTTTACTGAAGATAATTTTTTTACCATTCAGCTCGTATGTATCCGGAAGCAGAATGGAGTTAATAATTGCTTCATTAGAACTTAGTATCGTGTCAGAGGTATACCGTGTAAGGATGTATTCATTTTTATCATCCGACAGACTAATCATACTATCATTAATATTTTTTAATGTATATACGGGCTCATTGTTTTGTGGGCCGAGTACAACTATTTTTTTGTCCGATGTAAGTTGAACCGGATATGTTTCGCCTCCTTCATGAAAGTTCCAATACGTAGATAGAAATGCTTGTCCATCAATCATACTGATAACCGCATTACTAAGATTCGCAAATTTCTGTGATTTTTTGGTTGAACGGGTTTCCTTTAATGCATCCAGATAAGCCGTGCTGATATACATACCACTTAGAGATGCTGATATTCCAATGGTAGAATCAGGTTGTTGACTGGTCATAACCGTGTTCGTAGTATTGTTGTTTTGACTGCAACTAGCTGCAAGAAAAACAATAAGTAAAAACAAACAGATGCGTTTCATAGTATCAAATAATTTTAATGGTAACGGTATAATGCTATTTCTGGTATGTAATTAAATATTATACTTCGAGGCCCAATCACACATGGATTTTAATACAGGCCCCAATTCCTGTCCGGATTCTGAAAGACTGTATTCAACATGCGGTGGAACAACTGGTCTTGCTATTCGGATAATCAGTTGATCTGCTTCTAATTCTTTTAAATGCTGAATAAGCATTTTTTCTGTAATGGGTGGAATTGCCTTTTTTAATTCACCATAACGCTTTGCTCCGCTCAGGAGATTATAAATAATAAGCGGTTTCCAGCGCCCTCCGATTTTATTTAATGTAAACGTAACAGGACAACTAGTTACAATTGTCTGTTTATTCATCTGATTTGTGGATGCAACTTTTACGGCTGTCATTTATACCTACTTTAGGGTTAGTACTTGTATAAAAGTAAGTACAAATATACTTTTGTTTACCAAAAAATCAAAAAAACATTTAACCAGACCAAAATTATGAAATACATTATTACAGGATCGCTGGGACATATCAGCAAGCCGCTTGTCCAAAAATTAGTCGCTGCCGGACATGATGTTACGGTTATCAGCAGCAATGAAAGCAGAAAAGCTGACATTGAAGCGCTTGGTGCAAAAGCCGCTATCGGAACCGTGGAAGATGCCACATTTCTAAGCAAGACATTTACGGGAGCAGATGCAGTGTATACGATGGTGCCTCCTACTTTTGCAGTAACAGACTGGAAAGCTCATATCGGTCATGTTGGAAAATTATATGCAGATGCTATCAAAGCTGCCGGTGTTAAATTTGTTGTTAATTTAAGCAGCGTAGGTGCACATATGGCTGACGGATGCGGACCAGTAAGTGGTTTATATATTGAAGAAAATGCCTTAAATGCACTTGCTGATGTAAATATCAAACATCTTCGTCCGGCATACTTCTATTATAATTTACTTAACAATATTGGTTTGATTAAGGCAAATGGAATCATTGGTGCAAATTACGGTGAAGGTACTTCATTGCCAATCACACATCCGAATGATATAGCAGAAGTTGCTGCTGAAGAGTTATTAAATCATTCCTACAGTGGACATAGTATTCGATACATTGTTAGCGATGAACATACGACTACGGACATAGCGAAAATATTAGGTGCTGCTATTGGTAAACCTGAATTGCCTTGGATAAACTTCAAGGATGAAGAAAGTCTTGGTGGTATGCTGGGAGCAGGTCTTCAGGAAGATGTTGCTAAAAACTTTGTTGAAATGGGTAAGGCAATACGAGAAGGTACTATGTATGCTGATTTTTATAAACATGAAGCTGAAATCAAAGTATCTAAAACGAAATTAGAAGATTTTGTAAAAGAGTTTGTGGCAGCGTATAATGCTTGAAAGGTTTAAGTATTAAGTCATAAGTTTTAAGAAGCGGAATGCTGAAGGCTTAAGCCAGAATGCTGGGCTTTCAGCGTTGTTTCTTTTTTCTGTTTTTACTTCGATTATATTCATAATACATGCAAAATATAGAAGGTAGAAACTATGTTAATCATTGTATCTTAAGAATTGAAATTGATCGTGTAAAATGAATTGTAATAGGTATTTGAAAAAGAATCAAATATGGAAAAGAAAGTAAACGAATCAGAAAAAGCAGATCGAAAACATCCTGCTTTTAATAAAAATGCACAACCATTTTATAAAATTATTGAAGAAGGTTTAAAAGGCGAAGTTGACGGAGAACATTTTTGGGATAGTATTGCTGAACATGCAGTATTTGAGTTTCGTTATAATTTTCCAGGATTTACAACTAAAATTGAAGGTCGCAAGGCATATATGGATTGGTTTGCTGGTTATTCGAATGTTCTTCATTCTGCAGATAATTTACGAGTGTATAAATCTGCCCAACCTGAAAATACAATTATTTTGGAATATGAAGTCCACGGTACTGTTCCTTCCACTGGTAAGGCTTATGATAACCGCTTTTGCTCTATCATTACCATAGAAAATCGCAAAGTAGTTCATTGGCGCGATTATATGGATTCCCTTGCAGTGATGCTATCGGTTACTACTGATTGATTTCACAAATCAGAAACGATAAATTTAAGTATTAGGCCTTCTTAAAACTTATAACTTAACACTTAAAACTTCAACAATTTCCCCAAACGTAGGTCTGCTTAAAATCTCTTCCTGCATGCATGTATCTTTTACTCTAGTTAAATTCTCAATAAGCGCATGATTGCGATCATTCGTTTCAACACGATCTAATAAATCTTCCAGCAAACAACCCAAGGCTCTTACTTCGATACGTTCAATGAATGCTGCATGATCAGATTGTATATCATATAAGGATGCCGCACCGAAATCTCCTAACAAAGCATCGGCTTGTTCATTAATCAGAATATTGTGTGCATACAAATCTCCATGAGTAATGCCTTTACTATGGAGATGATCCATAGCAGACGCAATACCGGAACTTATTCGTATGATATCTGTAATTGAAAACGATGTATTATCCGCGAATACATCCCGTGTGCAGGTTTTAAAACTAGGCGGCCCTCCCAGGTTTCGAAAAGTTGGTGGAATTAAATCCAGTACTAATCCTTGTTTTCCATCCGGATGATCGGTTATCTGTCCGAGTATTTTAACCAGATTGGGATGCAGATCGGCTGATAAACAAACATGCATCTCATCTTCGGGTAATCCATCGCTGGTTACTTCACCTTTGAATACCTTTATCGCTACAGGTTTTTCTTCATCGGCTTGCCAATAGGCTTTGGTAATGATACCGGAAGCTCCTTCCCCTAATTGTTCTGCTGTACGAAGATTATTCCAGGAGATACCTGTAAGCGGATAGTTCTGATTTGTATACTTACTGAAAGGATTTCCATTGATGGCAAGCCAGGATAAGCGCGGAAGCTTCAGTACCCAGTCTGGAATATATGTTAAGGCATTGGCTGAAATACGCAGCAGTTCAATGTTTCTGCATAAGGCCATTTCATCTGGTAATTGGTTGAGCTGATTACCGGCCAGCATTACTTTCTGCAAATGAATACATGTTCCAATGGATGCAGGGAGCTGTGTTATTTGATTATTGGTTAATATGAGCCAGCGTAATTTTGGTGGGAATGAAAATTCTGGAATATAAGATATCTTGTTTGCTTTAAAACCGATCATCTCAAGCTCTTTGCATTGCGCTAATACCGCAGGGAATTCTGTAAAAGGGTTATCTGAAAAGAAAACGATTTTAAGTTTGTGCAATCGGGCAAAATCATCCGGTAGCTGAGAGAGCTGATTCCCGGATAAATCAAGAATTTCCAGCGTATCTGCCAATTCAAATATTTCCTGTGGGAATAGTTTCAGTCCACAGGATAATTTAAGACTGGTGCTGCCAATCAGTTCTCCGGATTGTAATTGCTCAAGCGTTTGCATCCGATGGAAAGTAAAGCGGTATCAGACCTTTTAGTTTATGCAGTGTTTCATCCATAGATAATTCACTGGCTCCGCCCGAAGCATTGGCGTGTCCGCCGCCATTGAAGTGATCGGCCGCTAACCCATTTACTGGATTTTCTTTTCCTTTTGAACGGAAAGACATTTTAATCAAACCATCTTTTTCAGATAAAAAGATAGCTGCTTTCAAGCCTTTAATCGATAATGCAAGGTTTACAATACCGTCTGTATCCCCTTTCTGATAATCAAATTTATTGAGTTCTTTTTCATTGAGTGAAACAATGGCCACATGATTGGCTTCCAGTACATCCAGTTTCTCACACATGGCATATCCCTGCAAGCGCAAGCGCCCGACGGTATTATTATCATTCAGGTGTTCGTGTATCAGATAATGCTTGACACCTGCTGCCAATAATTTCGCTAAAATTTCATGTGTGCGGGGCTGTACAGATGGAAAGCGAAAAGAACCTGTATCTGTTAATATCCCTAAATATAATGGTGTACCGATTTGGCTATCTAATAAATTACCGTTACCAGATTGTTCGATCAATTCACAAATCAATTGAGAGGTTGAACAAACTTCTGTTTCTGAAACGGTGATAAAGGCAAAGTCCTGCGGATTCAGATGGTGATCGATCATAATCTTTTTGCAGGAAGCTTCCTCCAGAAGTTTCTGCATGTCTTCTCCTACCCGATCTGTTGCATTATAATCCAGACAAAAGATCAGATCCGCTTTTTGAAAGGCAGCCTGTACTTTTTCAGGATCTGTTTTAATAGTAAGAATGGAATGAAAATCTTCGATCCAGGATAAAAACTCCGGCGCGGGATCCGGATGACAAATTAAAGACTCTTTGCCCAGTTTATGTATGAAATGATATAAGCCTAAAGAACTTCCGATAGAATCCCCATCTGGTGATTTATGAGCGGTAATAACAATATTGGATGCGTTGAGAATTTCGTTGACAATTTGCGGATATGGATTCATGAATGAGTTAAGAATAATCTGGTGATTACGGTTAGTATGTACGAATCTACGGAGAAAAAAGTAGAAAGTACTACGTACTATGAACAGAGTATAGAGTACGTAGTATTAAACCATGTGATTATAATTTAGTAGTATAGAATGTTTTTTTGAAGCTTTCAATATACTTTCCATTGTTAAGATCACCGCTGACAAAAAGCAGTGCTGTATTATCTTTAATATAGAAAGCATCAAAAACCATATTTTTATAATCTGTCCCTATTAATATTTCAGTAAATGATATATAATATGCTTTATAGCCATTGATTGTTGTATCTTTCTTTACAATATTGGTTTGTATATATCCATCTTGTTTAGACATATTCACCAATAGATCAATCTGTTCAAGAGCATGCGCAAATGTTGCATTGGGCATTATTGTAAATGAAAATGCTGATGGATTTGTAGTTTTCAAATCAGATTTCCCATTTGGAGTATAGATAAATGTTCCGCTATAATTCGCAGCAAAATGAAAACCGGTTATGGTTGTATCAATATTTAATTTTTGACTTGGTATTTGTCCAAATGAAAATTGCGTTACAAGTAAGGAAATCAAAAGAATTATCCATTTGTTTTTCATGAGATTTATTTTTTTAATTATTATTCAATTTCCTTCAAAGCTGTTCCTGTCCATTCGGCCATTGTAACATCGCAATAGGCGCAAGTTCTAATCAAACTTGTTGTTGAATCAATAGCGTTGAAATTTCTTATAATTAATCTACTATCGACCCGGAAAGCAATACCTGTTGAGCTTCCAAAACCATCAAAGATTTTACCATTTTTTCTATCTACAGCAACACCAATTTCACATGGCGAACCACAACCCCATGTTATTAAAGTATAATGTCCGGCAAAATTTACGCCTTTATTACATCCTAGTTGTATCCTGCTTTTAAACTTTTGATAAGTGGGGTTTGATGAAAAGTCTGGTTTCGCTAAATTACCTGAATAGATTTCTACTTTAAAGTCTTCGAATGTTTTTACTGGATGAAATTTTCTGTAAATTTTAATATCATCAAATTGAACTCTTTTTCCAAGTACAACGTCACCATCGTGATAACCTGTTATTACATCAAACGTTGTGAACTTTTCAACTTCTCTTTCTTTTACAATTTTAATTTCAGCAGCCTTCGTGCTTAAAATCAAGTACTTTGAGTTATTTAAAATAGTATCGAATTTAGTCTTTGATGCTTCTATTTTATTGTTCGTCGTATCAGCTATGTCTGGTATTTTCTGGTCATTATCGATATTTCTTTGCTTGCAGGATATCAGTATTAAAAATATAAAAGACTGTATTATTAAAATTTTCATTTACAATTTCAGAAAGGTCTAACATTCAATAATGTTTAATAACATAAGTGTTATATATTAGACTATTAAAATCAAATAGCATACTAAGTACTTTATACTCCCTACTCCTTCACCCATTTCACCGGCGCATACGAAACATTTTGACCATTGAATACCAGTGTATACATACCTGCTGTAAGTCCATTCAAATCAATGGATGAGGTTCCGGAGGATAATTGTTTTGTGGCGATTTGTTGACCTACAGTGTTATATACATTTACCTGAACATCTTCTGAAAGATTCTGTATATATATCAAACCTGTCCCTGGATTCGGATAAACATTTACCGTTTGCTTGTTTATAGAATTGGTGATAGCAGTGATGATTTTAGTAGGATTCCATTCAGCAACGTAAAAATTATTACCAGCATCTGTAAATTCACCACCTGCAAAAAGATCTCCTGAGTTATCAAAGGCAATAGCTTCAATAGTATTATTAGCATTCAGGGCTACATTACCTGTTCCCAATTCCGACCAGCTGGTACCGTTCCATTTAGCCACATAGGGATATCCATTACCATCTGTAAAGGAACCGGCAGCATAAATGTTTCCGGAATGATCCATGGTCATGGTAATAATCTCCAGATTAGCATTTAATGTATTACCTATTGTTCCTAGTTCCGACCAGTTTGTGCCGTTCCATTTTGCCACATAATAATAGCCTGCTGCATTGGTAAAGCTTCCCGCTGCATATACATTGCCCAAGGAATCTGTTAAAATGGTTTTGATGTATCCATTTGGACTGAGTGCATTGACACCCGTACCCAATTCACTCCATTTAGAACCATTCCATTGGGCTACATAGGGATGACCAGTATAATTGATGACACTATCCGAGAATCTCCCAGCTGCATAAATATTGCCTGATTTGTCGGTTGCCAATGAATAGATGATGCCATTAGCATTCAAAGCATGTGATCCAGTTCCCAACTGTGACCAGGTTTTTCCATTCCATTTAGCCACATAATAGGTATTGGTGGAGGTATCTGTAAAACCACCAGCCGCATATATATTACCAGCTTTATCCAGAATTACAGACTCTATAAATTCATTTGCATTAAGAGAGTTTGTATCGGTTCCTACTTCCGTCCAACTTGTGCCGTTCCATTTGGCAACATATTTTGTCGTATCTGAATTATAGATAATGGTGAATGCACCTGCGGCATAAACATTTCCGGTATCATCCAGTGCCAAGGTATAAATCCAGTTATTGGCATTTAATCCATTACTCCCTGTACCTATTTCGTTCCAGTTGGTTCCGTTCCATTGAGCGACATAGAAATAACCATCGTTGTAGCCTGCTCCATCGGTAAAACCACCAGCGGCATACACATTTCCAGCCTTGTCAGTAAGAATGGATCGTATCGAATTATCGGCTTTTAAGGCATTTGTATTGGCCCCCACCTCACTCCAACTTTGAGCATGAAGGATCCGGGAAGACATAACAAGGCAAAGGAATAAAAAATATAGTTTTTTCATCGGTTAGTAGTAATATATACTTTATACAAAGTACTAAAGAGCTTTGTTATTTGCAAGAAGGAAAGTACTAAGTACAGAGTATTTAGTACTAAGTAATCTGTAGTTTTCAACCGTTTATTCGAAAACAACCAGGCATATTTATTAAGAAGATAATTCTTTCTCATGAATAGACAAAATAGCGAACATACTAAGTACTTTGTACTCTGTACTTAGTACTTTCTTAGTATATTTACCAACGCATGAAAACATCCATCGGCATAATCTTAATCATGACCGCGCTTTTTTCCTCCTGTGTCATTTATACAGGTCCGCCGGAAAAGTACCTGGCCCGTGCCATGCATAAAAAGCCTTATGAACTGATTATTGTTCCCGGTTTTCCCTATGATTCTGCCCAGGGTAACTGGCACGATATTGTTAAGCGAAGGGTTTACTGGTCACATTATTTATACAAAAATGGTTATGCCCTGAATGTGATGTATTCCGGAGGAGCTGTATATACGCCTTATGTTGAAGGTGAATTTATGGCCTTATATGGCAGAGCCATTGGGATTGATAGCGCACATATTTATTCGGAATGCAGAGCGGAGCACAGTACTGAAAACGTTTACTATTCGTATTACCTTGCAAAGCAATATGGATTCAAACACATTGCATTGGCAACAGATCACGGACAATCCAAACTACTAAGAGCTTATTGCAGCATTAAAAATATCAAGATTGATTTTATCCCGATTATCTACGATACACTTTTTATAATGCCCATGCCGGATGTATGTATTGATGCAGAGAAGACTAAAATAACACCTTTTGTATCAATCATGGAACGGGACAGCAAATGGAAACGCATGATGGGAACGCTGGGCTTTAATGTAAAGAAGGTGAAGGGGTAGAAAGCGGATAAATCACTTATAATAGCCCTCACAACCCAACCTAATGGGTTCTGAGGCTTCTTTAATACCTAATTCATAAGCCTTTCTTAGATCTGAACAACCATTGTTTTTTTGACCAATTAACATTTCAACAAGTCCTCTTCGATAATAATTATCTGGTACATATGCATTTAAATCGATAGATTTTGTAAAATCTAATATAGCTCCTTTATAGTCTTGAATTTCGTACTTTGAAATTCCTCTATAATGATAATTAATGCCATCGTCAGATTTTAAGTCAATTGCCTTTGAAAAATCCGAAATAGATCCTTCATAATCCTTTAGCATTACTTTAGCACATCCTCTACCATTATAAGCTTCCATTAGATCTGGATTATAATATATAGCAGCTGTATAGTCAATAATAGCTCCTTTATAATCTTTAAGTATAGTTTTTAACTTACCTCTATTATAATAAACCCCCCCTTCATTAGGTTTTAGATCTATAGCCTTTGAATAATCCATCAATGATCCGAAATGATCTTCAAGTTCTTTTTTCGCATTAGCCCTGTTATTATAGGCATCTGCGTACTTAGGATTAATTTCTATAGCCTTTGAGTATGCTGAAATTGCACCCTCATAGTCTTTGAGTTCAAATTTAGCAATTCCAGATCCATTATGTGCCTCATCCCATTCAGGTTTTAATTCAATGCCTTTTGAAAAATCTAAAATTGCTCCTGAATAATCATTAATATGAATTTTATTCATTGCTCTTAATACATAGGAATCAGCATGATTATTTTCGATTTCAATTGCCTTTGAACAATCTAAAATTGCTCCTGAATAATCCTTTAATATTTCTTTAATTTTGGCTCTTGAAAAATAACTAGCTTCATCATTGGGATTTAATTCAATAGCTCTTGTAAAATCATTAATTGCCAATTTATAATTATATAACTCTTCTTCAGCATAAGCTCTATAACGATATGTTTCCCCATCATTTGGTTCTAATTCAATACTTTTTGAAAAATCTAAAATGGAACCTTGAAATTCTTTTAATTCCATTTTACAGACTCCTCTATTTTTATATGCTTTAGAATATTGAGGATTCAATTCAATAGCTTTTGTAAAATCTGAAGTTGCCTCTTTATAATCCTTATCTAAAATCTGCATTCTCTCAAATCCTCTTTGGTGGTAGGCTAATGCATTGTTTGGATTTATTTCAATAACTCTTGTATAATCCATTATCGCTCCATGGTGATTATCATTTAGCGATTTGAGATTAGCTCTATATAAGTATGCATCTTGATTACTATGATTATTTTCAATGGCGGCTGTATAGCTTGATAGAGCATCATCATATTTGCCTAATGCATCATAGCATCTGCCCAGCTTATAATAGCATAATGATAATTTATCATCATATAATGATTTACTGTCTTTTTTTTTAGTTAATAAAATACTAAATGCATCTCTATAATCCACTAAAGCACTTTCGTATTCATGAAGTACAAAATAGCAATTACCTCTATTTAAAAGAATATTCTCATCAATAGCTTTGTTTTTAAGAATCTCCGTAAAATATTTAATGGAATCTTTATAAACTTTTAGTGCAATGTTATCAGGGTAGTTTTTATCATTTGTTTGACAATAACATCGAATAATCAAAAACAAAAAGGCAAATACAAAAAATATTTTTTTCATATTTAAATCAATTCTTTGAAAATGAATAAATGTTAACTTAGATCAAAAATATTGTTTTTATATCAAAGAATTCAATAGGAAGCTAAACTACTATTCTAACACTCATTATCTGCAATAAAAAAACGTTCTATTTGATCCAAACATTCCTGTAACTTGCATTTCAGCTCATATTCTTCCCGCTTAATTTCTTCCAGAATAAAAACATCTTTACTGTTTTTATTTGCTTCTATTTTCGCGCATAAATCCTTTTCCTGCATTTTTAATTGATTCGTCAGAAGGATTGCTTTTTCTAACAACTCAGCTGAATTGTTCATAGCCCTGTCTTGTTTTCTGCTTGTTGCATTCATAAGCATTGGCATTGTCGGTTGCATTGCAAAGTCCATATTCAATACTGTTTAACAATTATGTTACATTATAAATACATTAATACAACATCATAAGATCTTTGTAGATTATGTTGCAAGTACTGTTGTGGTAAATTGTTGCTTGGGTAGTGAAGAAGGTGAACTGTTTGTTTTTGCGGGAATATATAAATGAACAATGTATACCGATTGATAAAGGAAACTATCTTCTGAAATACTTGATTCATATACATCGATTCATTTGACATCTCTCAAAATAAAACATTCCGATTGACTTTTGTTTTGTACGGTTCGTCTTTGTATTATGTTATTCTATCGATTGAACATTATTCAGTCAATTGTATTGAATATAAGTAAACATCAATAATACAGGCTGTTATATTATATAAAAAATATTTTTTCTGGAAGTAGTGATGGATATTGACTTTGGAGTATGATCGAATCAAATAATCTCAAATTAGTTTATAAATTACAACTAATAGTTTGGTGCGCATTTGTTATAGTTAAAGCTAAAGTTAAGTTGAATATTATCTCAAAAATATAAATTTTGGATCAACGGCTGTCTGATTCATAGAAGCAAGCAAGCAAAGGTATAGCAAAGGCATATATATTCCGTATTTAGTGTCGGTTAATAGGTTCTAGTTAGAAGTTTCTGGACAAGAGAATTAATCTGATAACGATACCTTGTACCTAGAAACTAAATCCCCCTACAAACAATATTTTTCCCATCTATCCGACTACCTTAGTATCTTTAATAGGTTTATGAAACGATTCAGGAAAATCATGGTAATACTATTTATTGTCATCGCCGTATTGGCATCAATTGTTTATTTGTTTATGCATCAGGCATCTTTCGGCAAACCACCATCCGGGGCCAGATTGGAAAGAATTAAAAATTCCCCAAACTATAAAGACGGTGTTTTTCAGAATCTATCTCCTACACCAGTTATGGCAAAGGATGCATCGTATTGGGATATATTCAAAAAACAGTTTGAATCCGATACAAACAGAGCTCCATTAAAACCGCTGCCATCCGTTAAAAACAATCTAAAGGAAACTCCTTCCGATAAACCAACCATAACCTGGTTCGGGCATTCTACCTATCTTGTTCAGATTGATGGTAAGAATATTTTGATTGATCCGGTATTCAGTGAGCGTACCTCTCCTGTTCAATATATCGGCTCTAAAAATTATTTAGGTACATCTATATATTCTGCCGCGGATTTCCCGAATATTGATTATCTCTTGCTATCGCACGATCATTATGATCACCTGGATTATGGTACTACCCTTGCCATGAAAGATAAAGTTGGCCATTACTATATGCCGCTTGGTGTTGGCTCACATTTGGAATATTGGGGTTTGGACACTACTAAGATAACGGAGATGGACTGGTGGCAGGAAATCAATATTACACCGGACATAAAACTGGTATGTACTCCCGGCCGACATTTCTCCGGTCGTGGTATTGCAGATAGAGGTAAAACCCTTTGGGGATCTTTTGTATTGATTACACCTACCCACAGAATCTTCCTTGGTGGTGATTCCGGTTATGATACACACTTCAAACAAATAGGAGATAAATATGGGCCTTTTGATATTGCATTCCTGGAGTCGGGACAATACAATGCATATTGGCCAAACATTCACATGATGCCGGAACAAACGGTTCAAGCTAATATTGATTTGAAGTCTAAAGTCTTGATGCCGGTGCATTGGGGTAAATTTACGTTGGCTTTGCATCCCTGGAATGAGCCTATTAATAGGGTAATTAAAAAGGCAGAAGAATTGAATGTTGCGATTACAACACCCATGCTTGGTGAACGTGTTATATTAGACAGCATACTCCCGAACAGCAAATGGTGGAACCTGAAGTAGAAAATTCCAAATTCCAAAAACAAATTACAAAGGCTCTTGTGTTGCAGAGCACATTATATAAATTACTAATATACAAAACGTTAATTATGTTATCATGAATTTTAACAGATCGTATTTTACGGAATAGTATTTTTGTTATATTTGTTGTGATAAACGATTAAAAAGACACCTTTTATGAAAAAAATACTGTTTATAATTCTGACGGCTCAGGTAATGATTTTGTCTTCTTGCGGAGACCATAGCGGAAATTCCAATGATAATGATGAAAGCAGTATTGTAAGAAGTCCAAACGGTACCGTTATCAACAATACAGATTCTACAGGAACTAAAACGTTGATTCGTTAATCTTTCATAGTATATAATATAAAAGGCCAAAGATATCAATGATGTCTTTGGCCTTTTTGTTTGTTGCTAAATCTTATCGCTTTTTATGAAATCCTTGTTTTGATTTAGGCTTAAACCCTGGTCTGAACTTCGGCTTTTTATCCGGTGTATAAGCAGGACCTTCACCAATCTCAGCAGGCAAAGGCAATTTTTCAATTTCCCTTCCGATCAGATTCTCGATCTGATGAAATTTATACTGATCTTTATCACTTATGAATGTAATAGCAGTACCGGTTGTAGCTGCACGTGCCGTACGTCCAATGCGGTGTATATAATTCTCCGGATCACCCGGCACTTCTGCATTAATAACCAAATCAATACCATCAATATCAATACCTCTTGAAAGTATATCGGTACCGATTAGCAATTGTAACTGACGACTCTTAAAGGCACGCATGATGTCTTCTCTCTCCTCCTGCTCCAGATCCGAATGAAATGCTTTTAACGATAAGCCTGAACTGGCAAGATCTTTTTCAAGTTTTTTAACGTGTTCTTTGGTAGAAGAAAAGATAATGATGCTATTATAATTTCCGGAGGAAAGAATATACTTAATGAGTTTATTCTTTTGTTCTTCATAAACCAGAAATGCCTGTTGAAGAATACCTTCAGCCGGCTTGGATATCGCAACATTCACCTGCACGGGATTACGCATGAGCTTATTGGCTAAAGCGCGCATCTTTGTAGGCATTGTCGCAGAGAACATAATCGTCTGGCGTTCTACGGGCAGATAATTAATGATCCGTATCAAATCATCGTAGAAACCCATATCCAGCATACGATCTGCTTCATCCAGTACCAAATGCTTTATATTTTTCATATTAGCAGTGCCTGACTGAAGTTGTGCCAGTAAGCGTCCGGGCGTCGCAATTACAATATTGGCACCTTCTGCAAGTGCTTTCTTTTGTTGATCCCAGGTAACACCGTCTCCACCGCCGTATACCGCAATAGAGCTGACGTTAATGAAATACGAGAAACCTTCAATCTGCTGATCAATCTGTATGGCCAATTCTCGAGTCGGAACCAAAACTAGTGTGTCCAACGATTCCGATTGAGATTCAATGATCTTATGAAGTATAGGCAACATATAAGCTGCTGTCTTTCCAGTTCCGGTTTGCGCACAGGCAACCAGGTCATTATTGCCTAAAATAACAGGAATTGATTCTTCCTGTATCGGAGTTGGTTTGTTAAAGCCCATAGAACTGAGGCTTTCAAGCAAACCACTATTGAAATTAAAATCGTTAAACGTCAATGATGTAAAATTATATTTTCGTATTACTGCTAAATTGAATTAAAGATACACAATTAATAGGAGTTTGTATGCAATTAATTACATTCATATTCAGTAATTTAAACTGGGTTTGATCACAAAATGCCCGGTTTTAATTATTTACTGAAGCGTGTTGCAAAGAGATATTTTTGTGCCCAGTAGGTATCTGTTGTTTTGGTAATAATAACACCGCTTTTGTTTGATGCATGAATGAAGGTATGATTGCCAAGATAGATACCAACATGCGTTATGAAATTGGAGCTTGTGTAGGAGTTATAATAAAATAATAAATCACCACGCTGCAAAGAATCTTTGGGGGGAATGATTGTTCCATAACGACCTTGTTCATGAGAAGAATGAGGGAGTGTAATGCCAAATTTCTTATAAACAACCATCACTAAACCGGAACAATCTATTCCTTTTTTCGTCGTACCACTCATTTTATGTCGAGTACCGATAAATGTTTTCGCATATTCTGCTGCTTTATCTGGATCGTAATCAGTAAGATTTACCTCCCGCTCTATCCCACCCTTTTCATACCGCTTAAGTTGCTTACGGATTGAATCGTTCGATGCCTGTTTAATAACCTGCTTAAAACGCTCATTATGTTCAATCAGACTAAAGCCAGTCATGCTTAAAAGTAGAATAAAGATTGCGGAGCGTCTATATGTTACTAAAAGTGTTTTGATCATATGAAAAGAATCCTTCAAGAAGAAATCATTTTGATTTTGTAGCAGGCAGACTTCAAAGATAATTTATTTATTGAAATTTAACACGGAAATGCAATGGGCATTGACTATCTTTAATACATAAGCCTTTGAGAATGTATCGCTATACTATTCAGTACCATACCTATACATTTAAAGATCTGAAAGATCTTATGGCGAAAGCCTCGCCTTTACGATCCGGCGATCAACTGGCTGGTATTGCTGCAAACTCTGCTGAAGAGCGCATTGCAGCGCAGATTGTATTAGCAGATATCCCCTTAAAAACTTTTTTATCTGACCTGCTTATCCCTTATGAAGCGGATGAAGTTAGTCGGCTAATCATTGATTCCCACGATCTGATGGCGTTCAAGCCGATTTCTCATTTTACTGTTGGTGATCTCAGGAATTGGCTCCTGTCAGAACAAGCGGATACAGATCAATTAAGACACGTTGCCAAAGGTATTACACCGGAGATGGCCGCTGCTGTTTCCAAAATCATGCGAAACCAGGATCTTATTTTGGTTGCATCGAAATGTAATGTCGTTACTCAATTCCGTAATACCATTGGTTTAAAAGGACGCTTCTCTACCAGGCTACAGCCCAATCATCCAACGGATGATATGCAAGGCATTGCGGCGAGTATGATTGACGGATTGTTTTATGGAAGCGGTGATGCTGTTATCGGAATAAATCCAGCAACAGACGAACCACACACCGTAAAGAAATTATTAAAACTGATTGATGAAATTCGTCAGCGGTTTGAGATACCTATGCAAAGCTGCGTGCTATCTCATATCACGACTACGCTTCAATTAATAAATCAGCAGGCCCCTGTAGATATTGTTTTTCAATCCATAGCCGGAACCGAAATGGCTAATAGTAGTTTTGGAATTAATCTGTCGCTGTTAAAAGAAGCGCATCAAGCCGCACTGGAATTGAAAAGAGGTACTGTCGGTAAGAATGTAATGTATTTTGAAACAGGCCAGGGTTCTGCTTTCTCTGCCAATGCACATCATAATATCGATCAACAAACCTGCGAAGTCCGTGCCTATGCAGTTGCCAGAGCATTTGATCCGTTTCTGGTAAATTCAGTCGTTGGCTTTATTGGCCCTGAATATTTATACGATAGCAAACAAATCATACGCGCTGGACTGGAAGATCATTTTTGTGGTAAATTATTAGGTTTACCTATGGGCTGTGATGTGTGCTATACCAATCATGCCGAAGCGGATCAGGATGATATGGACAATCTGCTTACACTCCTAGCGGTAAGTGGTTGTACATTTATTATGGGTGTTCCTGGTGCGGATGATATTATGCTGAATTATCAAAGCACTTCTTTTCATGATGCGTTGTATGTCCGTCAGGTATTAGGATTGAGACCTGCACCGGAATTTGAAGAATGGCTATTCAAAATGAATATAATGAATAAGGATTTGACACTGAATAGTTCGGTGAAGAACCATTTGCTGATGGAAGCCAATAAATTTGCGATATGAAATTTCCTTTTCTTCCGGACTTCTGGGATCACCTGAAACAATATACGTCTGCCCGAATAGCCTTGGGCCGTGCCGGAGGAAGCATACCTACCAAAAGTCTGCTGGAATTTCGTTTGGCACATGCTAAAGCTCGAGACGCTGTTAGCAAAGAATTGAATATAGCAGGTCTTCAGTCAGAGCTGGCTAGTTTATCTATACCTGTTTTGAGTTTACAAAGTCATGTTGCAAATAAACAAGTTTATCTTTTAAGTCCGCATCTGGGCCGGCGATTAAACGACTCATCCAAAGAATTTTTAAATAGCCAATCGACTCATTACGATATTTGTTTGGTGGCTGCCGATGGTTTATCTGCAGCTGCGATTGAATTACATCTAAAACCATTATTGAAAAAATTACTACCTCAACTTAAAGATACATCGTATTCAATCAGTCCGATATGTCTTGTAAAATATGGACGTGTTGCTGTAGGAGATGATGTGGCGGATAGTTTTACTAGTACGATGGTTATTGTATTTGTAGGCGAAAGACCCGGATTAACAACACCGAATAGTTTAGGTATCTATCTTACCTATTTGCCGAGACTGGGCATTACAGATGAAAGGCGTAATTGCATATCAAATGTACACGACGGAGGGCTGGACTATGAGATAGCTGCGGACAAGCTTATGTATCTGATTAAAGAAGCTTTCCGAAGAAAAATATCCGGAGTTGAATTAAAGGATGAACGTCTGATGCTATAAATAAAAAGAGCTTACTGGAAACAGTAAGCTCTTTTCATTTATAGCTTTTTGTGCTGTTAAGCTTTTCTTATTTTATCCTGATCATTATCTGCAACCAATAATGGTTTGTACCCTTTTAATGCGAAGAATAAGATATACGCATAACAGATCAGGCAAAGAGCAAAACTGTATCTATAACCGTAATGATCCGCTAAAACTCCTTGTAACAAGGACACTAATGCGCCACCAGCAACCATTGTAACCATCAATCCGGATGCACGACTAGTATATTTACCAAGACGTGCTATACCTAGAGGAAATATGCTTGGCCACATGATAGAGTTAAATAATCCAATCAATAATAAACAAACTGCTGCCAAAGGAATTGTCAAAGATTTAAAGCCAAAGTAAAAAGCTCCGGTTTCGCAATGTTCACCCATATTTATAACAGGAACCGTAATATGATTACCGATCATAAAATCCGTCATGCTGAGGAAGATCAATACAAATGCCACGGCAGCTACAAATGCAAGAGCCTTATTAGGTGCAATGTGTTTCGTAACATTACTTCCAAGAAAACGTCCTAACATGGCACCTCCCCAGTAATATGCCACCAATGTTGCGGCATATTTTTCAGGTATATTTCCCATCGTATCTGATTTTAGATAAACAACCAGAAGACTACCGATTACAACCTCGGCCCCTACATAAAAGAAAATAGCACCGGAACCGAATAGTAAATGGTTGAATTGAAAGATGCTGCCTTCTAATTTTTCATCTTTATCATTTTCAATAGATAATTTAGGCAATTTCATAAACAACATGGAAGCTGCCAATGAAACCGTAAGTGCTGCAATAATAACATATAAGGTACGAATGGTATCCAGTTTGTCGGCGTGATTCGTGATACATTCGTTTAATAGCATATATGAACCGAAAATCGGACCGATGGCTGTAGCTGTTGAATTAAGAGCACCACCAAGATTAAGACGTGAAGCACCGGTTTCAGGTGTTCCCAAAGCAATCAGATATGGGTTAATTGCTACTTGAAGAATAGCAAATCCACTTCCGACAATGAAGAGTGCGAGCAGAAATAAACCATATGACGCATATTCCGATGCAGGATAAAATAATACCAGCCCTAAAGCAACAATAAACAACGAATAAATTGTTCCTTTTTTATAGCCTATAGCTTTCACAAGTAAACCTCCTGGAATCGATAGCAATCCGTACGCCATAAAAAAGCTGAACTGAATTAATAAAAGCTTCCAGTTTTCCTTTTCAGAGAAATGAAATACTTCTTTCATAATCGGAATAAGTACATCATTCAGTACCGTGATAAATCCAATCAGAAAGAAAAGCGTTGCCATTAAGGCAATCGGTGCCGCATAATTTGCATTAGGATCAGATGAAGTTGATCGGTTAGTCGAAAAATCAATAGGAGCTCCTCCCGCCATAATTAGTAGTATTATAATTTAAAACGAATCATCTAATATATAGCACAAGCCATTAAGTACAAAATGAAAAAAGAAAAAAGTATGAATTTGGGGCGTTTTAGTCCATAAAGATGTTTGTTTGTTCGTAATTCACAATAAAAAATCCCGGTACCTTACGTATCGGGATTTTCAATAAACTACAAACAACAACATTATGAATATTTCATCTCATAATTGTGAATTTCTGAACAGCAAAGCCAGCATCACCTTGAAGAGTGATTAGATACATTCCAGGGGCCAATTCTCCTGTGTTTATATAAATTTGATCTGTGCTCCAATCTCCAGTTACATTATATTGTGTGCCATTCAAATCACAGATAACTGGATTGGAATTTAATTGAAATGGCTTTACAACATATAATTTTGAATTTGCAGGATTAGGAAAAACAGTAATATCTATTTTATTTACTACTTTATTTAAAACACCCGTTGTGGTATTTATTACTGGCTGATATTGATTAGCAGAAGACGTTATACCGGAGTAAATACTTTGTATAGCCCCTAGTGAATAAACCAAAGGAGCGTTCCAGTTAATTGCAATCTCATTCGTAGAATAACTGCATGTATTGTCAAAATATGAAAATCCGGGTATAGAAGATGGATATGGGTATGGCAAAGCACAATTTTCAGCTGGATCCGGATTTGCATTCGCACCTGCCGCTAACAAACCAGGTACAGGGGCTACAATACCATCTGCAATAGATACTCTATGGCTGATATTCATTGGCGAATTAGATCCTAGATCTGTCACCCAGCAATAACCAGGGCCATTTCGGCCCAGCATATAATCAACATTTGATAAAGCACTATATAAATATGTACTATCATTTGCATAATTAAATGCCTCCAGCAAAACAAATGCTTCATTTCCAGCTTGACCATTACTTCCCCAAATAAAATCTGAAGTTGCACCCATTGCCATTGCATAAGCAGAGGTTGCTGTATTTGTTGCATACGTTTTATATGGAAGTGCCATATTTGTTATTACATTCTTAATATTGACCGTATCAGAAGATATAGCAGGTAATAATTTGCGATAATGGCTTAATGTGAGCAATCCTAAGGTAGATACATTTGGCCAAGATGGAATTCCAGGATTAATGGATGACAAAGTAGAAAATGCTGGATAGTAAGAATAGTTCTGTGTTGTTGTAAATAATTCTGCTGATGCCCAATATTGCTCATCTTTACTATAACTGTCACTATAAGTGCCGGTATTTACTTGAAGAGTTGGATAATCATTATTTAAAGTTGTTTGGTTATAAAAAACGTTTTGATTTGCTTGAGCCCAATTATATGCAAATACAGCAGCATTAATGCAGGAATCAGCTAAGCCTGGTAATTGTGTCGGAAAACTCGAAAATATCCTGGCCGATTGTGCCATGATTGCGGCAAAATCATACGTTGCTTGTGTACTTTTTGAAACTACATATCTCGTGGTGGTTGCATCCGCAGGCATTGTGGTTAATGGATCAAAATTAAGATTTGTTAATTTATGATATACTCCTCCATCGTTAGGATCTTGCATCGTTAGTAGCCAACGAATTTCCCACAAAGCCTCATCCAGAATATCAGGAACGCCATTCCCACTTTCAGGAATATTTAAAAATAATGTATCATAATACGAGGAATAATGCTCATATGCTGAAAGTAATGTATAAGTGGATATTCCTGCATTAACTACATATTTATTATAATCACCGGCATCATACCAACCTCTTGGACTGCTAATTGAAGTTCCAGCAGGTCTTAACGATGTTGCAGCAGATGGATGTATTAGCACATTATTATCAGGATGTCCTTCTGCTCTTGACCACGTGCCAGCATATTTACTTATTAATGGTATAGATGCTCTTTGATAATAATATCCCCTGATTGTACTTACCTCAGCACCATTTAAGGCAACATCCGAAATACTAAAAACATATGAATCAGGTACACCTGGAACTTGTATAATATAAGTACCTGGTAATGTAAATTTAGTAAAATCTGCTATTTGAACTAATTCACCTGAATATGTCCATTTATTAACACTACCTAATATACCTTTAAATACGGTATCTGTTTGGGCTGAACTTTTCACAATATAAAACCCAGTTTCTGTAGCTCCATTTACTACAGCTTTTTTATAGCCATTTGTATAAAAACCAACCTGATTTAGTTTAATTGCTCTAGGGAAATTAGCCGCTATTGTCTTCGCTTTTGAACCCACCAGAACACTATCTATTAAATAGTTACTTGAATATCCCGATCCAGGATTTGTAATAAACATCGCACTTCTAATTTTTGAAGCATTTAACGGACCCACCGGCCCACCGTATTGCTGATTAAGTTTACCAGTAAAATCAAAATAATATGTATGATATGCACCATCTCCCGGTATACTAGCAGTAATTGGATTTTGATTCGAATCCATATTTAAGGAATCCAATAAATCAATACGCAGGGTAAATGCAGTACCAGATTTAATATTAACTGACAAATATGGATACTCAGATAAATTTAAGCACGGACTGAAATTAAATTTAAGTCCCAAATAATTAGCACCATCATTAGTACAATTAACTATCAACTGACTTTTATACATAGTTAATGACTCTTGCGAAGTTGGAACCCATGCCGGAGGAATTTTTGGACCTGTATAACTAGTTCCATACTCCGTAAAATATTCTACAGCACTTGTACTGGTCTGTTGTGCTTTTGATGTGAATGAAATAACTATAATAGCGAGTAGTAGAAAGGGAAACTGTTTCATTGTTTTTCTATATTTAAGCAATTATACTACTTTGTTTCAAAAGGTGTTTCCATTTATGTACATTTACGAAGATTTTTTATATAATTTCAAGGTTTAATAAATATTAATTACTACCTTGGTACCACAATATTAATCTGTATATCAACCAATTTGAAATTTGCGTGAATTTGATTTTAAGGTTCATTACCACAATTCATTTTATAGGGTTTATAAGTGTTTTTTTAGTAATAAATCCAGAATCCAAGGGACAAAATCCGTTAATTTTTGGGAAAAAAGATAAAACTTTTTTATCTCCTGAAAACGTCTATTATTTTGCTGATTCAAGTAATTCAATCAACCCACTTGAGATCTTTTCTGGAAATTTTGATAGACAATTCAAACAATCAACAATAAATGATTTTTATGCTAAACATAGAAATACAAATTATTGGTTGCGCTTCCAGCTTAAGAATACTTCTTCCTCAACCGATTGGCTTGTTGAAGTTCCCGATCCACACATTTCTAAAATTGTATTTTTTAAGCCCGACAATAAACATTCATTTTATGAAAGCCCAATAGAAGGGTTCGATTATCCTTTCTCGCATAAAGAATATGACCATAAAAACTATGTTTATCATGTCAATTTACCAAAAGACTCGATCGAAACATTTTATTTCTTAATATCATCGGAGTTTAATTCCAGTTTTAAAATTGTTGTCAGCAGTCCTGTTTCATTTAATAGCTATGCACAGCAAGAATATATATTATTAGGAATATTCTACGGGATATTATTAATAATGGCCATATATAATCTCTTTTTATATTTCAATATTCGTGATAAAGTATATCTTTTTTATGTTTTATATGCCTTAGGTTGTGCATTGAATTCATTTTCGGAAGATGGTTTGGGATTCCAGTATTTATGGCCCAATTATCCGGTTATGAATATTTTCGTAATGAAATATACCCCTTTGTTATTATTAAGTGCATTTCTTACGTATTCCTTTTCGTTTCTTAATATTAAGCAACATGATTATATCTTGCGTAATGCAATTATTGTGGCATACGTTGCATATGTACTCATATTCCTTTTTGAAAATTTTGTTACAGACGCCTATACATTAAAAAATATATTTTATTTGCTCCCTTTTATTCTAATTTACATTTCATCGTGTCGTATTTATTTTGCAGGATATAAACCAGCTCGATTTTTCATTCTGGCGTATACAATGATACTGATTAGCTTTATTATTTTTGTTTTCAGGGTTTATGGATTAGTAACAGATACTTTGTTTACCATTTATAGTTTTAACATAGGTTTCTTGACTGAAGTAGTTATTCTTTCTATTGCATTAGGCGATCGAATTCGTATTGAAAGAAAAGAAAAAGAGATATATCAACAGGAAGTAATTGTTCGCTTAAAGGAGAATGAGTCTTTAAAAAACGAACTCATAACTGAATTAAAAGAAAAAGAAGTAATTCAGAATCACGTCAATAAAGAACTTGAAACAAAGGTTGCTCTGCGAACCAAAGATCTCCAGGTTAAAACAGATGAATTAAGTGAATTTAATTCCAAACTATCAAAATTGGTAGAGGATTTAAATCAAATGAATATCAAACTGGATGTAGATAACTGGCAATTGAAGCAACAGGTTCAGGAAGAAGTTAAAGCACGGTTATCTGATGAAGAATTAAGTACCGACAAATTTAAAAATTTATTCCCGGATGAATCTGCCTGTCTACGTTATCTCGAGAATCTAAAATGGTCTGGAGGTTTTGTTTGTAAACGATGCGGACATGACCGCTACATGATGCACAATTCCCCCTTTACCCGCAAGTGTACTTCCTGCAAGCATGTTGAAAGCGTTACGGCAGATACCTTGTTTCATGGGATTCGCATACCGATGGATAAAGCATTTTATATTGTGTATGATACGATTCGATCCGGAAAATCTAAAACCCTTGAAGAATTATCGGAGATACTGGAATTGAATAAAAATACGATATGGGCCTTTCGGAAGAAGGTTCAGGCTTCCTATGATGCTTTAAAACCGAAGTCTAAAGGTGCAGTTAAATGGGATGATCTATTAATTAAATAATCGTATTAGTTGTTCAATGAAATGAAGGAGGCCATTCTACCTGTTTTAAAACCGTCTCTTCGTGCTGAATAAAATAAATCCGGATTACTGAAGGTACACATACCTGCTACACTAATGTTTTCTTTCTTTATTCCACTTTCCAGTAATTGAATTTCGTTTTCAATCCAAAGATTAAGACATGATTTGCCGTTCGGTTTTTTTACTTGAGATTCAACTCTGAAATAATTTGCTACCTCCTCACCTACTTCATATTGGTCACATGAAATAGATGGACCTATTCCAGCAATAATATCAATTGGATCAGAGCCAAATAAGTCCTGCATTTTTTCAATTGTTTTCGGCACAATTGATTTAGCCGTTCCTTTCCAACCTGCATGGATAGAAGCAATGACTCCCTTCCTTGGATCCGCCAATAATACAGGGACACAATCTGCCGATAAAACACCTATGATTACGTTTGGTAATTGTGTAATCAACGCATCCGTATCAGACCAGTTATATTCAAGTGTTTCAGTTGTGATCACTCCGATATTGTCGCTGTGAGTTTGCTGTGGTATAATAACCTTTGCTGAAGGCAGATTTAAAATTTCAGAAATCAAAGTTCTATTTTCAGCAACTACCGAATCATCATCTTCAACCGAATAACTGAAATTTAAGCCAGAAATACGACCTTTGTTTATATGTATATTTTTACCTGTAACTAAATGTTTAATGGATTTTATTCCATTAAAAGATTCAAATTGCCAGTTGGTTAATGTTTTACAATGATGCTCCTGCATGAATAGTATTTAAATGATTTCGATCAAGAACATCAATAATTATTTATTGTCCAAAAGGCACTTCCTTATAATCTGCCGGAAGTATAAAATCTGTAGCTGGAAGCGATTGTTTTGTAATTTCGGTCACTTCCATCACAAATTTATGACCTCTCTGTTCGGTTTCAATTCGTAGTGGAATGCCATCTATGCTGCTTAACGCATTCGCAGTATTCGAGTTTCCGCTGCTCATACTTAAGGCATGAAATGATTGAGAATCAAAGCCAGTAATATCTTTGGTAACCCACATATACATGGTTCTTACAGCTGTATCACGTGTTACCGTTACAATGTATTTTTTACAGGTATAGTTTAAAACTTGCATTGTCTCTGATGTAGGAGTAACCTTTGTTACACCTTGATTTGCTGTATTGTTTGAAGGAGGTTTTACAGAATATGTTTTTGTTGCATTCTTTATAAAATAGGTTTTACCAGTAGACTTTATGTGTAAAATATCACCAACACCTGCGCCCATTGCGCCATCAACTTTTGTAAGCGAATTCCCATCTTTCATTTCAATTGTATAACCATTAAGTAAAGCATTTGAGGGACTTCCACCACCCTGCATCGATTTCATCATTTGAAGACGTTGTTCAAGGGATATTTTTATAGAAGGGTTTGCTTTATAGGTATCCTGCATTTTAGGATCATTTAACTGATTTTCAAGTTGAGTAATGGCAGCATTTAACTGTGCCTGATCTTTCGGAGCAAGCTGTTGACCACTGCCCGGAGTACTTGCTGTACCGCCATCAAAACTGGTTTTCCATTTAACAATCCCTTCAAAATTACTTTGAGAAAAAGCGACAATTGAAAATAGTACTGAAAATAATATGCTGAAAATATGTTTCATAAATAACGGTGTTTTTATTTGATACCAAAATACAATCATTTTAGTTTAGTGGCAAAAGCTTTTTTAAACTTTTCCAGTTTGGGCCTTACGATGTACATACAATAAGGCTGACTGCTGTTCTCATTATAATAGTTCTGATGATAATCTTCGGCCGGATAAAAATTGATCAGCGGACTTATTTCGGTTACAATAGGGCTATTAAATACTTTTTGCTCCTCCAGTTTTTTCTTATAAAATTCCGCTTCTTTTTTCTGTTGTTCATTATGATAAAAAACAACCGAACGGTATTGCGTTCCTTCATCATTCCCTTGCCTGTTTAAGGTTGTTGGATCATGCGAATACCAGAACATTTCAAGAAGCTGGCTATAGGAAACAAGCGCAGGATTAAATACGATCTGTAATACTTCCGCATGCCCTGTTGTTCCGCTGCAAACCTGCTTATATGTCGGTTTAGCAACGTGTCCACCGCTATAACCAGAGATTACGGTATCAACACCTTTTACTTGCTGAAATACTGCTTCGGTACACCAGAAGCATCCACTTCCAAACGTGGCTGTATCTTTAATTTTTGCAGGTGCTGTATTTATTTCATTTGTACTCATAGGTAAATCTGTTTTTTCTGAAGTAACATTATTCTTTGAATTATTACTGCAGGCCATTATCAAAAATAACCCAAATAGCGGAGCAAATATAGATTGTCTCATATTAAATTTAGTAGAAATTGTGTAATTACATAAACCATACCTGAATTGAAATTGTTCTCATCAGGTACATTGTAAAAGTATCGAAACAAAAGAACATTGCTTGTCGGCTGGATGACATATGAATGGAAATAGTAAGTTATTGACAAAAATTGAGTCCTTGCATCAGTATAAGACATTTTTGTACCTCGCTATAACTGGTATATTCATTCTGTTTTTATCAATGCTTTTTGTATTTATACAGAAAAGTCAATTGGAGCAGCTTGACTCATTTCAGACTCCTAAAGCATTTATTTTTAGTAGTTTATTGATCATTTTGTCGAGTTATAGTATACAGCCTATACTTTTATTGGCTAAAAGCGAAAAACTAAAAGCTGTTTTAATCCGACTTTATACTTGCGGGATACTGGGTTTATTTTTTATATTATCGCAAATCATCGGATGGTATGAATTCAGACATTCAGGTATAATCATGCATAATACTCAATCCGATGTATTATTATTTCTAATCTGTCTATTACATTTAATACATTTCCTGGGTGGCTTTATATATTTATCTGTTCTGATTGTGCAGATTTCAATTGCCAACAAAAACGAGATTAAAAAAATCATATGGCTCACAGATCCGCATCAGATTTTAAAGCTGGAGCTTTTTAGGGTCTATTGGAATTTTATAGATGCATTATGGATCGGTTTATATATTGTATTTATACTTGTATTTTGATTACTGTTTTTTGATTGACAATTAAATGTTTATAAAATAGTTTTACAAATTGACCATATAGGTTGTGAATTATTCATTCTTATTTGTATTTTTGCACTCCGAAAAAGTCGCTTAATTGTTTGACTTTATCTTTTGGCGAGGTAGCTCAGCTGGTTAGAGCACAGGATTCATAACCCTGAGGTCTCGGGTTCGAGTCCCGATTTCGCTACTCTTAAAACAAAAAGCCCTTAATTTTAATAATTAAGGGCTTTTTTCGTTCGAGTCCCTTTCGTTCGTTTTTGATATTTTTAGATAATGTATTGATTGATAAATTAGTGTAAGGTTCGACTTTTACGAAACCTTATTTTTGATAAAATGATTATCCAGGGAGAATCAGATAATTAAGTAATATCTTCGAATCATGAGGGCACATTTTAAGAAAAATGTAGTCATATAAAAATAAGAATGTAAATACTATTGAATATCTGTAAAAACTATTGAAGCAATGAAAAAACACTTTTTACTTATTCTGATACTTCTCCTATGTAAGTCATTCTCTATGGCACAGAATTCAGGCTGGCAGTCACTCAGCACAGTTTCTATTGATGATAAATTTTCTTGCTTTGAGTTAGACCCGCAAGGTAATGCATACCTTTTAAAATTTAGTAACGCATTATTAAAATTAAATGAAAAAAAGGTAGAAGAGATTGCTGGAGATGATTCGCATAGATGTTACGATGGATCAGGTGGATATTATTATTATATAACTCAGGGTTTTGCTATCAATGCGTATCAAAGAGATTATCATTTCGAATATTATAGTACATTAATTTATTGGAAACCTCATTCACGACAAACTGTTATAATTCCCTATACAGATCATGCATATTTTATTTTAGGCGCCCCAGATTGGAAAGGTAATTTATATCTTTTCCATAAAGAGTTTTATAATTTTCATCAAGTATTACTCAAAAAATGGGATGGTAAGAAATGGAATGTATTGGATTATAAATCTAATGCCAATTCTATTTTACCCTATAATAGAATAAAGAAAGTTTGTACTGATAGTAGTGGAAATTTAATTGTAGCAGGAAATTTTCAGAGTTCGCATGGAGCGAAACATCATTTCGCAAAATATAATGGAAATAGCTGGATAGAATTAGGAACTAAGGCAGATAAGTATCGACCGGATGGGGAAAAGGTGTATTCTATCATGGTAGATAAAAACAATTCGATTTATGCAGCAGGAAAATTTAATGATAAAGGTCAATATTATGTTGCAAAATGGGATGGTACAAGCTGGACTAAACTCGGAACGGGAAGCTCATCATTAAATGCGAATGGTGCTATTAATTCCATTGCATTAGACAAAGATGGAAATGTATATGCTGCCGGAGAATTTACCAATAAACAACATAAATATTATGTGGCTAAATGGGATGGTAGCAGCTGGAAAGAACTTGGAAACGGAACAGATGCTTTGAATGCGAATAGGCCTATTACTAGTATTTGTGTAAATTCTAATAATACTGTATTTGCTGTTGGTCAATTTACCAATGCGAGTAATAAAAATTATATTGCTATTTATAAGCAGAATTAGGATATAAATAGCTGTGCTGAATCTTATAAGTAATTCTGTAAATTCCTCAAAAAAAGCTAGATCCTGCATCAACAGGTTCGACTTTTAAGAAATCTTATTTTTGATAAAATAATTATCCAGGGAGAATTAGATTATAAATAATATCTTTCAATCATGGCGGCACATTTTAAGAAGAATGTAGTCATATATTTAAACGTGTGAATATAATTTCAAAAACGTTAAAAAGAATGAAGTATCTTATCATTGTTATCAGTATATTATTGTGTACATCCTGTGGCCCATTTATTATTCTGCCTAATTATGTTACTCTACCTAAAGAAGGCGGAAAAAATATTGTAAAAACAATTGCAACGGTCAGTATGGATGGTTATCGCTCGGTTATGTTTACGGATCATGGCGGGCACCAATATCAAGTGAATGAAAGGGTTGTTGAATATTCTTTTAAAGCAATAAATAAAAAATCAGAAAGCCTGGATAGCCAATATATTCATATTCGATCTAACTTAGATACCTATTGGGTAACTGATGGTAGTTGGAATCCTTTTAAACTAGCAGCTCCGAAACATTATTATTTAATCTATAATAACAAGTATCGTTTAAAAAAATCTTATTATTGTAGCTATAGCCTGACTGGTTTGTTTCTTCTGCATTGTCCTCGTCTCTTGCTTGATCAACCACTTTTTTTTCCAACTGAACCTGTTCGTAAAACCGTGGGTGAAATAAAATCTTTTCATTCATCTACATATCGAAATGCAGAAGGATTTTTGTGGTCAGGATATAAAACAATATTTTTTACACAGGGAATTAATAAAAAAGCAGAAAAGGAAATATATGTAAATTATGCAACTAAGAAAACCCTGCGAAAAAATCCTCAAATAAAGATAGGAACCTATTTTGAAGTAGAATATTTACACGGGAATAAAGAACAATGTATTATTTATTGGAATCGTCCGATTCCTGCAGATAGTGTGCAGGCAAGACAGGCATATTATGATCAGTGGAACCAGCAGCAGGATTCTATAGCAAAGATTAATAGGGTAGCAATTCCTGTCAATCCGCACAATATTCCACAACATCATAAAGGTGCAAAGTAGTGTACGTACCTGATATCATAAATGTATTCTACTAAACTCCTCAAAAAGAGCCAGATCCTGCATCAAAAAGTTCGACTTTTGAAATGTTGGCTCTACTCTTAAAACAAAAAGTTCTTAATTTTAATAATTAAGGACTTTTTTCGTTCGAATCCCTTTCGTTCGTTTTTGATATTTTGAGATAATGTATTGATTGAAAAATTAGTGTAAGGTTCGACTTTTAAGAAACCTTATTTTTGATAAAATGATTGTCCAGGGAGAATCAGGTAATTAAATAATATCTTCGAATCATGTGGGCACATTTTAAGAAAAATGTAGTCAATAGATTAGTAATTTATAATAGTCAAAATGAAACACCTCGTTTTACTTATCATCGCATATTTATGCATTTCCTGCAATAATAATTTGAATAAATATTCAAAATTTAAAGGGACGAAAGATACTATAGCCACAAGAACTAAAACAGCACAAAATCTCTATACGGCAGGAGATGATGGTGATCATACAGATTATGTTTATGAATATTATTACCAGGTTAAACCATCATCAACATATTCGGATAGTTTAAAAACCTACTCAATTATTTGTATGTATAGAGACTGCTATTTTCCATTTCAATTACATTATAAAATAAGATATAGAATAAGACATCCCGCGTATTCTAGGCTACTGGTTGATAAACCCGTATTTATAGCTGGTGAACCGGTTCGGAAAACATATGGGCAGATTGTTTCTATTACAAATAGAAATTGGTGTATTTCTGATAACAACAACAGAGGTTGCAAGATTGTAAGTTTTAGCCATGGAATCAATAATCATAGTAATACAGAGATATTTAAACAATTCGTTAGCAAAAGGACACTTCGCAAACATCCGGAGATAAAACAAGGAGCATATTTTGAAGCAGAGTATTTGAATGGACATAAAAGCTTTCGTGTATATTATCTGGATCGTCCGATTCCGAAAGACAGCATACATAGTCGTGATTCATACTATCAGAAATGGAATCAGCAACAAGATTCTCTTGCCTGGGTTAATAACACTCACACTACAACACCTATCCTTGTTAACCCCCATAATGCTCCGCATCATAAAGAAATAAAGTAATCTCATAACTGTGTTCTGCCAAATTTCTCAAAAAGAGCTAAATCCTGCATCAAAAGGTTCGACTTTTGAAACGTTGGCTCTACAAACATTAAAAGCGAACCATTTTATTGGTTCACTTTTTTATTTTTATATTACTGATAATTAGGTGTTTAAAAAAATAAAATTAAGAATTCGATCTTTAGATTTTACCATCTCAATTTTTACCTCATACACAAATAACTTAAAATTAATAATTTAAGGGTTCGATTCATTTATTCTTTAAGCATTTTATTGTACCTATGAAAAAGTTAAATTTTAGAGAAGTAATAATAGCTTCTATAAAAGCAGATATACTTTCTCTCATAGCATTTGAGGCAGTTATGTTTGCGTAGATGGGACTTGTTAAATGGAAACTTCCATATTTAGATCCAAGCTACATTTTATATTATAAATTATTTATTTTCAACTCAAAATATTGCCCTGGAAGAGAATTCGAATAATAATGAATAACAAGACAAAATCTATTCCTGTAAATAGTTTTCCTGAATTTAGCTTCTACATTTCACGCTCATCTGCTGAGAGTTTTGGAAATTCTACAGAATACGAGGAATCTCACAGGGACGACCTACATTTATTTTTATTGCAGGAAAAAGGTACAACATACATGGAAATTGACTTTCAAAAATATACGATAAAACCTTTATCTATTATTTATATACATCCTTCGCAGGTACATCGTCTAATAACTTTTAAAGATTCAACTATATGCAGTTGGGCAATTAATAATGAAAATTTAAAACCTGAATATCTAAGTATATTAGAAGATATCATTCCTTTAAAGCCATTGAGTTTAAATCATAAGAAATTTGCAATCATCTCTGAGGCAGCTTCGTTGTGCATAAAACTTTTTGAAATGACACAAGAAAAATTATATCATCCTATCCTAAAAGATAGTGGCAATGCACTGATAGCCTTGGTTGTCTCACAATATTTATCTAGCTCAAAATCGACGGATAAAATTTCAAGATTTGAGATCATTACGAAATTGTTTAAAAGAGCATTGGAACAAAATTTTTTGACAATCAAAAGTCCAATGGATTATGCTAAGAAACTCAATATATCTACCCCTTATTTAAACGAATGTGTCAAAAATACAACTGGTCTTTCAGTTTCACATCATATACATGAGCGAGTTGTTTTAGAAGCAAAACGATTACTTTATCATTCTGATAAATCGGTAAAGGAAATAGCTTTTGAATTGGGATACGATGATCACTCCTATTTTATAAGAGTGTTTACTAAGGTTGCAGGTATAACGCCATTGCTTTTTAGGAATAAAAACCTCGTTTAGTCCTATCATTACTTCGTATTGACATTTTCTATCTGACTTATGCGGTGTTACTTTGTGTTAACAATAAACAGGTATAAAATGGAAACATCAAAAAATAAAAATTTACTACAAAAGAAAAAGATAGCGATAGTAGGTGGCGGACCAGGAGGTTTAACGCTTGCTAAACTTCTACAACTTAAAGGAGCAAATGTAAAGGTTTATGAACGCGATGAAAACAAAGAAACTCGTGTGCAAGGTGCCAATGTTGATTTACATTATGATTCAGGCCTAAAAGTAATTAAAGCGGCAGGTTTGTTGGATGCTTTTAAAGTTAATTATATGAAAGGAGCTGACAAGACACGAATGGTGGACAAGGACGGGAATGTTTGTTTTGAAGAATATAATGACGAAGCTGATAATTTTGATAACGAGTTTTTCAGACCAGAAATTGACAGGGGAGTTTTAAGAAATGTATTGTTAGATTCACTTTTACCTGGTACTGTTATATGGGATAGTCAGTTTTCTGACGCGAAGCAAGTAAATGGCGAATTGGAGCTGACCTTTAAAAACGGAACGAAAGTAATCGCTGATATTTTGATTGGAGCAGATGGGTACCACTCTAAAATCCGTCCGCTTGTTACCGACATTAAAGAATTGTATTCTGGTGCTACTTTCATCCAGGGAGAAATTGAATATCCTGAAAAAGATTGCCCCGAAATGTTGGAGTTAGTTAATCAAGCCAATTTGATTGCCATGGGCGTAGGCAAAACTATTGCTGTGCAACCGAGTGGCAATGGCAGCAGATTAACATTCTATACAGCAGCTATGCTTCCTGAAGCATGGGTTAAGGATAGCGGTATAGATTTTAACAATTGTGAAGAAGTGTATGATTATTTGGTTAAATTTTACGATGGGTGGAACCCACTATTCTTAAGACTCTTTAAAGCTTGCAAATCTTTTGTTCCCCGCCCGATAAATTATTTTCCTTTAGACCAAAATTGGGAGGCTCACTCAAATATCACACTTATTGGTGACGCGGCACATTTAATGCCACCCTCAGGAGAAGGCGTGAATACAGCTATGCTAGATGCTTTAGATCTAATGGAATGTCTTACCGCTGAAGAGTTTGACGATTTGCAAATCGCTATTGGAGCTTATGAAAAACGAATGTTTGAAAGAGCCGCTGCGCTTGCAAAAGAAGCAATAAATGGAATAAAAGATTTTGCCTCACCTTCTGTTGAATCAGTTGAAAAACTTATACAACAATTCAAACACTAATTTGAATAAATAGAAAAATTAAAAGATGTATCTGATTTTATAGGGTTAATCAATTAAACTCCTCAAAAGAACTAAATGCTACATCAAAAGATTCGACTTCTGAGTACTTGGCTCAACATGTGTTATCAAATAAAAAGGTCCTGTTGAAATCAACAGGACCTTTTCAAATGTATAAATAACCGTATGATTATTTCTTCACTTTCTCAACAACTGCTTTGAAAGCTTCCGGATCGTTCATCGCAAGATCTGCAAGAACTTTACGATTTAAATGGATGCTTGCTTTATCCAAGGCACCGATGAATTGAGAGTAAGAGAAACCATATTGTCTTGTAGCAGCGTTAATACGTTGTATCCAAAGACTACGGAAGTGTCTCTTCTTTTGTTTACGACCAATATAGGCGTATACTTTTCCTTTTTCAACCGCATTTTTTGCAACGGTCCAAACATTTTTTCTTCTACCAAAGTAACCTTTGGCTTGCTTCAAAATTTTCTTTCTTCTTTCTCTTGAAGCGACTGATGGTACTGATCTAGGCATTTCTTTTGTTTTTTAGTTTTTGGTGATTTGCTTTATGCAAATTCTTTGTGACCAAAACCCGGGTTGAACATTGTTAACCAATTTAAAATCTGATGAACTCAGATTTTTAGCATAGCCCTAACATTGGACTCATCTGCTGCACTAACCAGGTGTGCATGTACTAGGTTACGCTTACGTTTTGTGGATTTTTTCGTAAGAATGTGGCTATGGTAAGCACACTTTCTTTTGATTTTTCCAGTTCCTGTAAGTTTAAACCTTTTCTTTGCTCCTGATTTGGTTTTTACTTTAGGCATTTTAATTTATTGTTTAATTTATAAGAAATTACTTTTTAGGTGATGCTTTAGGCGTCAGCATCAGAAACATTCTTTTTCCTTCTAATCTTGGCATCTCTTCAACTTTTGCCAGATCTTCCAGTGCCTGTGCGAACTTCAATAATAAGATTTCGCCGCGTTCTTTGTATACAATGGTACGACCTACAAAGTGAACATATGCTTTTACTTTAAACCCATCTTTTAAGAATTCAAAAGCGTGCTTTAATTTAAACTCATAATCATGTTCATCTGTATTCGGACCGAAACGTATTTCCTTCACAACAACTTTATGTTGTTTGGCTTTCAGTTCCTTTTGTTTTTTCTTTTGTTCGTATTTGAACTTAGAATAATCCGTTATTTTACAAACAGGAGGATCTGCATTTGGGGAAATCTCAACAAGATCCAGATTTTGTGATCTGGCAATTTGCAATGCTTCACGTATGGGATATATGTTGGGTTCTATGTTTTCCCCAACCAATCGCACATTTTGTGCTTTTATAAATTCATTGATGCGGTGTTCGTCCTTGTCCTTAATTGGTGCCCGAAAAGGCCTGGGATTTCGTAATGCCATTCGTAAAGTTTAATCCTGTTGTTTGTAAACGAGTTGCGAATATCGCACATTTTTATCAGATCCTAAAATCTGAATACCATTTTTTTGTATTTTAAATAGAAAAGTGCTTCGCAACCTCCGATTCAAAGTATTGAATAAACTCTTCAACAGGCATACTTCCCAAATCTTCTCCTCCATGCTTACGAATCGCAACTTTTCCATCATTTACTTCTTTTTCACCAATAACAAGCATGAAAGGCACTTTTTTAACTTCTGTATCACGTATTTTCTTGCCAATTTTTTCATCACGGGAATCAACAAAACCTCTGATATCCTTATTTAACAGAATACTATATACGTCCTGAGCATAGTCATTGAATTTATCAGAAATTGGTAAGATCGCAATCTGATCCGGTGATAACCACAATGGGAAGTTTCCGGCAACATGTTCAATTAGTACAGCAATAAAACGCTCTAGCGAACCAAATGGCGCTCGATGAAGCATTACAGGGCGGTGTTTTTGATTATCTGCTCCTGTAAACTCCAACTCAAAACGTTCGGGTAATTGGTAATCTACCTGAATGGTTCCAAGCTGCCATTTTCTTCCTAATGCATCTTTAACCATAAAGTCCAATTTAGGCCCGTAGAAGGCAGCCTCACCCAGTTCTGTTACCGTCTTTAAACCTTTCTCAGCAGAAGCTTCTATAATCGCTTGTTCTGCCTTGTTCCACTCTTCATCACCGCCAATATATTTATCCTTATTATCAGGATCTCTCAATGAAATCTGAGCGGTATAATCATCAAATCCTAGCACACGGAAAACATACAATACCAGATCGATTACTTTCAGGAATTCTTCTTTCACCTGATCCGGTCTGCAAAAGATATGAGCATCATCCTGAGTAAATCCACGTACTCTGGTCAGACCATGCAATTCACCGCTTTGTTCGTAACGATAAACTGTTCCAAATTCAGCAAAACGTATCGGTAAGTCCTTATATGAACGTGGTTTTGTTTTGTAGATTTCGCAATGATGCGGACAATTCATTGGTTTCAAAAAGAATTCCTCGCCTTCATTTGGTGTATGAATAGGCTGAAAAGAATCCTTACCATATTTTTCGTAATGACCGGAAGTAATATAAAGCTGTTTGTTCGCAATATGTGGAGTAACGACAGGTTGATAACCGGCACGAACCTGTGCCTTCTTAAGGAAGTTCTCTAAACGTTCACGTAATAATGCGCCTTTAGGTAGCCATAGTGGCAAGCCCATTCCTACTTTTTCAGAGAATGCAAATAACTCCAGTTCTTTACCCAATTTACGGTGATCGCGTTTCTTTGCTTCTTCCAGTAAAGTCAGATAATCTTTTAACTCCTGTTGCTTCGGATAAGTAACGGCATAGATACGTGTAAGCTGTTTGCTTTTTTCATCACCGCGCCAGTATGCACCCGCTACACTCATTAGCTTTATTGCTTTGATAAAGCCTGTATCGGGTATATGTGGACCTCTGCACAAGTCGGTAAAATTACCTTGTTTATAAAAAGTAATGGAACCGTCTTCAAGCCCGTTCAGCAAATCCAATTTATATGGATCCTGCTTTTCTGTAAAGTATTTTATAGCATCAGCTTTGGAAACGTCTTCACGAATGAAAACATTTTTCTGCTTTGCTAATTCAGTCATTTTTGCTTCAATCTTCTCAAACTCATCCTGAGAAAATACTTTATCACCAAAATCAACATCGTAATAAAATCCCGTTTCAATCGGAGGTCCGATCCCGAACTTCGTTCCAGGATACAATGCTTCTAGAGCCTCAGCCATTAAATGCGCCGAAGAATGCCAGAATGTTGATTTACCTTCTTTATCGTTCCACGTTAATAATTGTACTCTTGAGCTTTTTGTAATGGGTCTGGAAGCATCCCAAACCTGATCATCCACTTTGGCAGCTAATACATTGCGCGCCAAACCTTCACTGATGCTGAGTGCTATACCCATGCCAGTAATACCGGAATTGTATTCACGGACAGATCCGTCCGGTAAAGTAATTTGTATCATAGTAATTTATTAACCTGCGAATTTAGGAAGAATTTCAAAATATTCTTAAAAGAGTTCTACAATTGAACAAATTCAATCTTAATGAATAGAATCCGTTACTGGTGGAGGCTGAGGAATAGATATTACTGGTGCCGGAGCTGGAAGACTAACGGGTTCCTCAAGTTGTTTTTGCAGCTTTTTTATTTCTTTAATAACAAAGGTATTGGTTGAATCAAGTGAAAGGTAGTTTTTATAATAGGTTATAGCTCCTTGCTTATCATCCTGACGGGCAGCTATATCCCCCATGCGTAATAATGTTTTCTTATCGGTTGGATTTTTTTCGATCCATCGACTTAGATAATTCATTGCCTCCCGATAATTACCTTGCTTTTCAAGACATGAACTGATTGGTAAGTAAAGCTCTGTTGCCTGAGGATTACATAATAATCCTTCCTTATATGCCGCATAAGCAACCGGATTTCGATTAATGGATTCGAAAAAACGACCTTCATATAAATATAATTCGGGCTGGCAAGGACGCATTCTTTTTGCTTTAATCAGCAAAGGCATAATAGAATCATACTGGTTTTTCTTAAAGAATAATGCCATCAAATCAATATAAGCATCAATATTCTGAGGGTCTTTGTGAATACATTCCCTGAATTTGTTCATTGATGCGGTAGTGTCAGCATTCACTAATAATTGTTTAGCCTGAATATAATTCACTTCAGCCATTTGAGGGGCAATCGCTATTAATCGCTGTAAATATATGTCAGCCGAAACTTTATCATTTTTATCCAGATAGCAGCTTGCCAGCAAAACATATAAAGGTGGTTCTGAATTGCCAAGTTGTAAAGCCTTCAACCCTTCTTCCAAAGCTTTGTCACTGTTATTTAATTCATTCTGAATCTGAGCACTTAATAACCAATATTCATTATGTGTATCATTAAACCGTATGGCCTTTTGAATATCATTTTCAGCTGTACTGAAATTATTTATATGAAAAAAATAATCGGCTCGTTTAAAATACAAATCCGGGTCATCGGGATTAGCTTCAATAGCAGCATTTAATACATTTAATTGTGGCTCGGAAGCGTAAATCAGCTCCTCATCAGTATGCATTTTATCGTCCGTATTACTTCCGCTTTGACAGGATATTAATTGCGCACAAATAATAAAAAGTATAAATAAGCTGCTTTTTTTCATGTTATAAATATAAAACAGAAAGAATGTTTCTATCAAATTTATAAATATAGACCTGATATAAATAGATTATTCAAAATTATTTAACTGAAAGATTAATCAATAAGATAAAAATGTAAAGGAGATTTCAAGTAATAAATGACTAAGTATTGAAATTTTGATTATTTGTCCAGTGGCCTTTTTGTTAGTAAGTCTATCAATTCTTTATACTCGGCAGCGCTGTGAGAATCACAGCCTTTTACTTTAAAATCCTTGAATTTTGAATTGGTATGTACGATGATTTCTGTAGATGGCAAAAAAGATTCTCTTACACTAATTCCCGTTATATCATTGTATTGTATGCTTTCTATGAATGGGTTTTTATATTTATCGATGCCAACATAATAGACCCTTTGATCTGTTGCAACAATAAAACCTAAGGTATTTTTAATGGAACCTTCAAGAAAATATAAGATTGTTTCTTCAGGCTTTAAACTTTTCAGAAAAATATCAAAAGCTATTGCGGCTGTTTGAGGTACGTACCCTAATTGTGATAATCTGGATGAAATTTTTTCTTCTACCTTCATACTACTCTACCTTGCTTAAATGTTTCCTAACGTGTTAAACGAAAGGAAACATTTAAAGGTTGAGTAAAGTGATGGTTAATTTTCAATTAAAGTTCAATTCTATGGTTGAGCCGGCAGTATATCCTCCATCTGTATCCTTTTTATCTTTTACAGATTTTGCCTCTAACCTTGAAATTGCGTTGATTTTATTATTTCCAAGCTTATTACCGATTGATTTCCAACCCTTTATTTCAACAAACTCATCCAATGCCACAATCATTGTCGGATTGGTAACATATTTCCCTTTGGCAAAATCAATTTTTATTTTGGGCTTATTATCGGTTGAAACGAATAATACCTGGTTATCTTTTCCCTCTGGTATATATAAGAATCGTTTTCCAATGGTTGTCGTTTCCAATTTAAAGCGTTTTATATAGTAGGTTTTTGAAGAAGCCTCCAGGTATAGAGCCGATATCGTACAATCCGGATTGAATTTTTCAATTGTAAGTAATTGTTCCGCATCGTAACGGTTAGTCATTTCAAATCCGGTTACTTCATAATTTCCATCGCGGTATAAAACCAGAATTTTGTCTTCAGAAGAGAATGAACCGATGAATAGACCTTTACGATCTGTATTTAATCGTCCTATTGTTTCATCATACCAGATATCCGTGCCAGCAAGCGTTGATTCTCCAGCAGATTTAAATGCAATTTTCTTTACAGGATATTTGGTTAAAATATTACCTTGTGTATCTCTTCCTTTAATTTCAATCGTACTGAAATCAAAATCAAAGGATTTTATTTTTGCTTTACTGGCAGGTGTTAAAGTCACCGTAACGGATTCCGCTTCACCATTGGGATTAGCCGAGAAATAAAGAATTTTAGACGATTTATTAACTTTGACTAATGGGTATTCTTTATCACGGGTTACACCTAATACATTAAAACGTTTTACCATTGAATTACCAGTGGTACCGTCTAGCGAAATAATGTTATACACCATTCGCTCATTTCCTTTGCGAAATATTCCGGCATATAAAATATCCTTTCCTGCAAAAACCTTCTCGCCTATTTTTTTAACAGTGCAAATTCCATCTCGACGTATTACAATTACATCATCAATATCCGAACAGTCGCAAATGTATTCGTCTTTTTTCAAGCCCCAGCCAATAAAGCCCTCTTCTCTGTTTACATATAGCTTTTGGTTGTTAGCGGCAACGACCGTAGCATTGATAACATCAAAGGTTTTAATCTCTGTTTTACGTTCTCTGCCTTTTCCATATTTCTTCAGCAGGTCTGCATAATACTTTATGGCAAAATCAACCAGATGTGCTAAGTTATGCTCTACTTCAGCAAGTTCGCTTTGATAGCCGCGCATCAATTCATCTGCTTTGAAGGAGTCAAATTTTGAAATACGCTTGATTCTGATTTCCGTTAAGCGAACAATATCATCCTGGGTAATCGTTCTGTAAAATTGTTTCTTAAATGGCTGCAGTCCTTTATCAATGGTAAGAAGAACATCTTCCCATGTTTCGCATTCCTCAATTTTACGATAGATCCTATTTTCGATAAATATTTTTTCAAGAGAAGAAAACAGTAATTTCTCTAATAATTCATGTTTACGAATTTCAAGCTCTCGTTTTAACAGATCGACTGTCTGGCGAGTACAAATTCGTAATATTTCATGAACACTTAAGAAGTGTGGTTTTTCATCTACAATAACGCAGGCATTTGGAGCAATAGAACTTTCACATTCCGTGAAAGCATACAAGGCATCAATAGTAATTCCTGGATCTGTTCCTGGCATTAATTGAATCTGAATTTCAATATCCTTCGCCGTATTATCGATTACTTTCTTAATTTTAATCTTTCCGGTGTCGTTTGCCTTAACAATGGATTCAATTAAAGAAGTAGTTGTAGTGCCAAATGGTATATCCCTGATTATAAGAGTCTTTTTATCGAGATCCTCAATTCTTGCTCGAACACGGATACGGCTTCCTTTTTGTCCTTCATTATAATTAGTGACATCAATGGATCCTCCAGTTGCGAAATCCGGAAAAATTTCAAATTTCTTATTTTTAAGTATGGCTATTGAGGCTTCAATCAGTTCACAAAAATTATGGGGTAACACTTTTGTAGACAAACCTACCGCGATACCTTCAACACCTTGAGCCAGAAGTAATGGAAATTTAACGGGTAAGGTAACAGGTTCCTTTTTTCGTCCATCGTAGGATGATTGCCATTCGGTTGTATCCTCATTAAATACAACATCAAGGGCAAATTTTGATAAGCGACCTTCAATATATCTGGGAGCTGCTGCGCTGTCACCAGTGCGTATATCGCCCCAGTTACCTTGGGGATCAATCAACAGATCTTTTTGCCCCATATTAACAATAGCATCCCCGATTGAAGCATCTCCATGCGGATGGTATTGCATGGTTGATCCGATTACATTCGCAATTTTATTATATCGGCCATCATCCATTACCTTCATCGCATGAAGGATACGACGCTGTACCGGTTTTAGACCATCATTGATATGCGGAACTGCTCTTTCCAGAATTACATAGGAAGCATATTCCAGAAACCAGTTTTCATAAAGCCCATTTACATGAACTACATCATGAATATGATCATTCTGAGTATTGTCTTCAGATGAATTATTATCAATATCTTTTGCCATTTGTTGGAAATACCTTAAATCGAATATTAAATTTACTTAAATATACCTATCGAATCTATCTCATGTGGAAAACTAAGAACTTTTATCTGCTGCTAATCCTTATCATATTCACTTCATTATTTTCGTGTAACAATAATGAAATCAGCTGGATAAACACAAAAGAATGGAAAAAAGATTATAATGGTTGCAGCGGATATCGAAAGTCATTAATCTCTGTCATTGAAGAACATAAAGATGAATTACTGAATAAAACAGACGTCTTTTTCTTTCATACCCTTGGGAAAGCAAACAGAGTATCGTATAGTGAGCGTGGAAAAAAAACGTTTAGTTATTTTCTGACACCCGGCGAGCAGTGTTCCGGAGGTTCTGGTAAAACAGAATCTCTTACAATTGAATTTGAAGCACTCGGTACTTCAAGAATGATTTATCTGAAAGAACTTTAAGCAGGATATTTAAAGAGAGCAGAAATGATACATCTCTGCTCTCTTTAAAAAATCATTGTTATTTTTTTAATGAAGCTATATCAATAACAAATCGATAACGAACATCTCCTTTAAGCATACGCTCATACGATTCATTTATATTTTTTATATCAATAACTTCAACTTCACTAACAATATTATGGGCAGCACAAAAATCAAGCATTTCCTGTGTTTCCTTAATACCACCTATTAAAGATCCGATGATACTTTTTCTTTTGGCAATTAAATTGAATGCCGGTACTTGCGATGGTGTCGGTGGAACTCCAACAACAATCATTGTTCCGTTGGTACGTAGAAGATTTAAATAGGTGCTGTATTCGTGGGGAGCAGAAACAGTATTCAATATAAAATCAAAACTATTAGCAGCAGCTTTCATAGCAGCTTCATCAGAAGTTAAAACAAAATGATGAGCGCCTAATTTTTCAGCATCCGCTTTTTTAGAAGGAGAAGAACTTAACATGGTTACATCTGCACCAAAAGCTGCTGCAAATTTCACAGCCATATGGCCAAGACCACCCAAACCTAAAACGGCAACTTTATCTCCTTTTTTAACACCAACATATTTTAATGGTGAATAGGTAGTAATTCCTGCACATAAAAGAGGTGCAACACCGCTCAATGGTAGTTTGTCCGAAACTTTTAATGTGTAATTTTCATTTACAACAATCTGTGTACTATATCCACCATAGGTTGGCGCACCGGATTCTCTTTCTTTACTGTTGTAGGTTCCAACCATGCCTTCCTCACAGTACTGCTGAAGACTTTCCTTGCAGTTATCACATTTACCACATGAATCAACAAAACAACCTACCCCAGCAAGATCACCTGCCTTAAATAGTTTTACATGTTCCCCGACTTTAATTACTTTACCGACAATTTCATGTCCTGGAACCATTGGGTAGATAGAACCTCCCCATTCATTGCGTACCTGATGGATATCCGAGTGGCAAACACCACAGTATAAAATTTCAATTTGAACATCATGCGGCCCAACGGCTCTTCGTTCAAAAGTAAATGGTGCAAGAGGTGTTACAGCACTTTGTGCTGCATAAGATTGAGTAGCTGACATAGAATCTGAATTTATGGTTTTCTTTTGAGAACAAATTTTTATTGGAATTGTTTGTACGTATTCCTTAAATACATATTAAATAATCATAAACATATGTGTAATACAACTTCCAGGTCTTTCCATTATCATAGGATATCTGAACACTTTCATTTGTAAGTCTATTATTTGAGTCCACTGTTGGAAATGATCGGCATTGATAGACAATAGCATTATTGACTTTATATGTAATCGTTTGAATATTATAACTATTGAAAGTAGCATTAGGTTGATATCCGTAGCCTATATTTTGCCCTGAAGGAGTGATCGGATTTTTAATGGATGAGTACGTATATAAATATTGTTCTGACCCTATTTCCCGATTAAAAACAGAATACTTTTTAGTCATAACTGAAGTGATATACCCAGCACTATCAGTATAAATGGTCTGCTGAGATGGAATTCCATTTTCAATAATATTTTCGGTTACTATTGTTTCCAAACCGGATGCGCTGCGTAAATAATTAACTCTGTAGCCAGAAGCTGCACTATTCATAACTATCAGGGAACTTATCTGCTGATTATTATTATATTGATATATTGCTTTGGGAAAGCTATCTATTGAAACAACACCAGCAGCATTGATAATGGAATAATATCCATTAATCACCCCTAAAGAATAGTTATAATACGTTTTTGTAATTGTTTGATCATTTCGGGAATATTGCCACATTGAATCAAGCATACTGCCATTGTAAAAAAAAGAAGCTTTTTCAAAAACACTGGTAGTATCAACCGCAGGATTGGGATATTCGGGATAATAAGTAATTAGGTTTGCTGTTGAATACTCCCACAATGCTGTTGTAATGTTTCCCACACTATCCACTTTTGTACGTTTGATACAGGAATAAGTCGTTGGACTAACTTCACTTTTTTTGCTGCAAGTGGTACAAAATATAATTACAGATAGAAAAACGACAATTAAAGAATATTTCATGGAATACTTAATATGTATTGTAAAGTTAAAATAAAGAGTGATGTAAAATACAAAGAGTGATAAAAAAGAAACCTACATAATCATTAATAGAGAATTGGATAAAAAAATATTTAATTGATCTTCAACAACTTGTGCACAATCAATTAATACAAAAAATAGCAAATGTGCTATTTAAAGAGTTTAACTTACTGAAATAATGTAAGGTTAGCCTTAGTGGTTAATTTTCATTCTTATCTCAAGCCACTGCATAACGTTACTTCACAAATTTAATATTTACATTTGCCTGAGATTAAGCCTTGTTTTCTTTCGTCAGTCCGTGCACTCTTTTCCCCCACTTTATATTTCCCCAAATACGTTCATGAAAAAAATATGCTAATGTTGTATATACATTACTAACCAGCATAAAACCAAATGCTACTTTTATTTATCCGGTAAAAATATAAATAGACACAAAGTCGAGAATCAAAATAATAACTCGCTAACTAATAGTTTTTACTAAAGACCTACCAACCGCCTCTTCGGTATTTCTGGAAATTGGAAATAGTTTCTCTAACATTATTTAAATTGATTTGCTGGAAGATACTACTAGTTACCAATGATTGGCTAATTATCAACAAATACAATACTTATTTTAATAGTAATGGCATCAAAGGATGGTATTAAATGACAAAATATATTTATTAAAAAATATAAGGATTGAAATATTATATAAAAACATTTAGAGGCTCAACACCAACAGCTTCATATATTTCCTGGTACATTAAAATAAAAAAGTGTAAACAAAATCTGATTAAAATACAGTTGAGTTAATGAAAAGATTAAGTAAGCAATTAAGATTATAAGTAATAATTATAAATTACTATTTATAATTTTCCTTTTTCGTAGACTGATTATCGCTATTCCAAACCCTGCCGTAATTAGTAATCCCACTTCTCTATCAAATGGAGTAGTAACCACAGGACAGCAGGTTACATAAGGATCATCAGTTTCTAATCCCTCACAAGGTGGTAATGCTCCACAGGATTGTGAATAGGAATAAAATGACGTTATATACATAAATATTGAAATGAAAGAGGCACGAAGGATTCTCATATTTTTTTCTTCAATGGGTATGTTCTAACCCATTTATGTAAATTATTTTTAGCTATATAATTAAACAGATTTAAAATCCTGTTATTTGATATTTCCGTAAATCAGTTTTTCAATTAAATATGTTCAGATTCGAAATACGCATATATAATTTACTATAATCAATTCCGAAAAGGTTTTGTCGTATGTACAATTAACATACGCTTATGATTTATATCGATATTGTTCAGGCCTTTGAATAGTTATTTGACAAGTGATATTTTCTGAACATAATTACCAGTATTATTAGTAACTCTTACCAGATATACACCTGAAGCAATATCTGCCAGTGGGAAGAAATTATTTCCTGTTTGAAGAGTGATATTGTTCATTATTTTCAGAGTTCTTCCCATTGCATCCAATATCATAATTTCGGAAGACCCTGAATTGTTAGCATTTGTATTAACAATAAATCCACTTTCGGTTGAATATATATGCAAAGCATTGCTTGTACTTACAAGCGGTTGCGTTCCGGTAATAGTAGATATAGATGCGAGCCTCAATTGAAAACGATCTGTACTGTCTGTAGAAAGAGACTGTATTGTATATTTTAATGTTGTATCTATAATTGTTTGACTCTGATTGAATTTATCAAAAAGAACCAATTGATAGCCAGGAACATTGTATTGAGAACATTGTATCGTATAAGTACCCCCTACAACAACTTTAAGGTTCAACGGGATTGCATCACCAGGAGTGATCATTGGAGAAGTATTAATCGCCAGATTTTTATTATCATCCGATACTGTATAAAGTGATGGTACTATGGATGGATTCATACATTTAACAGCATCAACCGTTGGATCATAATTTTCAGAAGCCATATCGCTAAAACGAATTAATGTCTGATCAATCTGACTGTTGGCATTTTCAACTTCAAGAGTCAACGATGGATCATTTACTGTTCTGAAAAAAGATGTATTTGATGTAACTCTGCATAATGGGCCAAAATTCACACTTGAATTTCCACCCGAACCAGTCGTAACAACCATAAATGCCTGCATCGCTGGAATAAGGTTTGATCCGCCATTAACTCCGGCACCGCTAACATAGGAAGATACTACATCGGTAGTAGGATTCCACTGGTATATGGCAGAAGAAATATTTGTATTCGTCCAGCCACTGGCACTATTCCAATCTAAGGTCGATGGATATGGGTTTCCTACTAAAAAGTATTCGGTTGCTGTTGCATTACTATATGAACTACCTGATACAGTTGCATTGTGTGTATACGTACCAGTCAAATTAACGGGTTCTGCATTAAAGAGCGTTAACGAAAAGCCTTCTCCGGATGACATGGAAGTTGAGTTTGAACTTACTGCTGTCCAGTTTTGATTCGCAAAATTCTTTGTATATAAAAGCGATGTTCCATTATGTGTTAATGGTGTTGTTGCAGCAATCTGATTGACTGTAGTCCCGATGAATGGTGAGCTTATGTAGTGTGAACCTAAAGTGAAATTTCTTGTTCCGGTAACATTTCCACTAATACTACCAGCATCTGTTGCTGAATAAGCGATATTACCTCCATTATCAAAATTGATAGTTAAGTTTCCGTTTGTGGTTAAAACACCATTTGGAATCGTAATGGTTCCGTTTGCTGTTAATGAGCTTGTAATACTCACTCCGGCTGCATTATTAATAGCCAGATTGTATATACTATACGATGAACTTCCACTTATTGTCTGACTGGATGTTCCAGCCATTGCCAAGGTAGATGTTGATGTAGCTGTAATTGTTCCGTTATTGGTGATGTTGGAATATACATTCAAATTGCTTCCTGATGCAAGTGTTAATGTAGCACCGCTATTAATGGTAAGATTTGCTACATTAAGTACTCCTGATAAAACCGGCATATTACTAACACCGGATGAAATAATTACTGTATCAGACGATGTTGGAGTATAAAATGTACTCCAGTTGGATGATGTTCCCATATCCGTATTTGTTGTTCCGGTCCAGTTGAATGGACAACGTGTTACTGAAATGGCACCGGATACAGAACTTGTCACGGAACAATTGTTGCTATTTGTCACAACGCAATAATAATAGGTACTTCCCAAGGTTGTAACCAAAGGCGTATAACTTGAAGAAGTAGCAAATGAAATGGATTGTCCCCCGCTATTTGAATTCGATGCATTACTATACCATTGATAGGTTAATCCTGTTCCGGTTGCTGTCACAGAAATTGAGGAAGCCGTTCCGTACTGACAGTAATTAGCGGCTAAAGTAGATTGACTGTTGATAACAGGGAGAGAACTTACTATGATGGCACCGGATACTGCACTAGTAACCGAACAACTGCTATTATTGGTAACAATGCAATAGTAATAAGTAGTACCAGCCGTTGTAATAAGCGGTGTATAGTCAGCAGATGTTGCGCCACTAATAATTGTACCACCAGTATTAGAAGCAGAAGTATTAGAATACCATTGATAACTTAATCCTGTTCCGGTTGCTGTAACTGAAAGTGCAGTAGCAGTTCCTGTTGTACAATATGTGGCTGTTGCCGTTGATTGGCTGCTGATTACGGGCACTGCATTTACGATAATGGCACCCGACACTGCACTGGTAACGGAACAAGTGCTACTATTAGTAACAATGCAATAGTAATAAGTAGTACCAGCTGTTGTAATAAGCGGTGTATAGTCAGCAGATGTTGCGCCACTAATAATTGTACCACCAGTATTAGAAGCAGAAGTATTAGAATACCATTGATAACTTAATCCTGTTCCGGTTGCTGTAACTGAAAGTGCAGTAGCAGTTCCTGTTGTACAATATGTGGCTGTTGCCGTTGATTGGCTGCTGATTACGGGCACTGCATTTACGATAATGGCACCCGACACTGCACTGGTAACGGAACAAGTGCTACTATTAGTAACAATGCAATAGTAATAAGTAGTACCAGCTGTTGTAATAAGCGGTGTATAGTCAGCAGATGTTGCGCCACTAATAATTGTACCACCAGTATTAGAAGCAGAAGTATTAGAATACCATTGATAACTTAATCCTGTTCCGGTTGCTGTAACTGAAAGTGCAGTAGCAGTTCCTGTTGTACAATATGTGGCTGTTGCTGTTGATTGGCTGCCGATTACGGGCACTGCATTTACGATAATGGCACCGGATACTTTTGATGAGGCAGGACATGCAGTACCTTGAACGATACAATAATAATAAGTTGTTCCTGCTGTAGTCGTTGAAGGAGTATACGTTGAATTCGTGGCTCCTGAAATTAAAGTTCCGCCGCTTATTGATGCTGTCGTATTACTATACCATTGATAAGAAACAGCTGAAGACACGTTTGATGCGACAGTGACAGATAATGGAGTTGACGTAGTGCCTTGACAATACGTTGCACCTGCAAGTGAATAACCAGTAACAAAGGGGGTAAATGCTATACCATGTATATAACTACCATTTGGAGGTGTATAAACAGTAGAAACAGTTGAGCTTGCAGCTGAGCCCATATCTATTACTTTAATTATTTTATTATTAGCTCCTCCTGTAGTTGAAATAGCATCAGATCTTGTTGCGTACATAGTATAATTAGGTCCTGTTGTCCAATCGACTACCAATCCAAAATACCCATTTAAGGCAGTACCACTAGTGGGTAGAGTATATTGATATGTCCATGTTCCGCTTATATTTTGCCATTTTTGAATACCACTAACACTAGTCTTTCCATTATAATTAATGGAAACATATGCGTATGTATTAGTTGGATCAATTGAAAAATCGACTGGTGTAGCTTTTGATTGACTAACTGGAGAAGTTGGAGAACTTACAGTAAATAAAGTTGTCACAGTTGGATTGCCGCTGGTTGGCAGCCCAGTTCCTAATTGACAAATTTGATTCGTATACGGTGATTTTTGACTTGAAAAATATAAATTCCCATTAAATATTCTCATACCGTATACTTTAGGCATGGTAGTACTAGTAGGATAAAGATTGGTTGAAGAAGTTGGACTAGTACTAGGAAAATAATCAATACCATCGTACGGGGCTACAGTTGAAGCAGCTCCTCCTGTCCAGAAATTGGTTCCATCAGAAACTGCGACTCGTATATCATTTCCTGTAAAATCAGCATTACTTGATGCAACCTGTGTAGTTATATTAAGTGCATTTACGGTATAGACTACCCGACTTGTAGATGCTGCAGTACTATTGGCTAAATTTACAGTTTGAGTAGTAGCAGATGAAGAAAACCCGGCTAAAATCAATAACTGCCCATCAGCAGATGTTGTTAATAAGCCTTCTGAACCAGTTGATCCACAAAGGATTTGAATAGGGTTATTTCCAGATGTTGATGGTAAAGCAAGTGTATTTCCTGAAGTTCCTCCTGTAGTATATTCAACAAGTGTTATCGGGGAGTTCAGATCCGAAGAATCGCCTGAGGTTTGTACTACAACCAATCTTCCTGCTGTAAACTGTGCATTAGCAAACGGAATAGAACTTACTAGCATAAAAAGTACCAATACCACCCGAGGTACCCAGATTGTTTTCTTCATAAATTTTGTATGATTGTTTGCTGTATCAACAAAAAAATTAGTTTGTATACCCATATTATCAGATATTATTGGGCAGCAATAGTTTCTCATTATATATATTCCTGATTTTATTAAGCTACAAAGCTAGTTAACCAGTATTGCTATAATAAGACTGGAATATTAATAAATGGTTACCGTCAAAGGATTCAGATAACAGTATTAACAAAAATAAAAATGAGAGGATATCTTTGAACTTATGACTAAAGTATCCCCTAGAATATATAAATATATAATATTGGGCGATGAGATCTCTAATAAAACATATTGTTACTAAAAACTTTTATCATGGTGTATATTAATAAATTAATTTGAGTTATATAATCTGATTTATTATTCTAACCTCACTAAAAATGAAAGTCATATTACTTCATCAATAAAACAAAAAAGTATCGGGAATAAATTTGGTTTAATTCCGATAAAAAATGAAAATCTTATATACTACACTTATTGTACAAAATTCACTTTTACTACCTGTGATCCTGTATTTGTTATAAAACGAATCATATATAAACCACTTTGTAAGGAATAACCTGCTGCATTTATATTAATTTGATGATCTCCGGAATTCTCTGTTTCCTGATTAACAAGAATTGCAATTTGTTTACCTGTTATATCAATAAGTTCTATGTTAACTACAGAACTATTATCCAAATAATACTTTAGAGTAAGTTGATTGCTAAAAGGATTAGGGAAAACAGTTAAGCTTCCCGGTTCAATTATACCTGAAGATATACTTGTCGTTGCAATGGTTACCGCAACTACCGGTGAGGCATTGCTGATACAATTGTTTCCATCTGTACTGATTACAGTATAATTTCCGGATAGAACAGGTGTATATTGTTGAGATGTTGCACCTGCAATTAAAGAACCGTCAAGATACCACTGATTACCGGATGTAGCACTACTTGACAATACATCTCCATTTTGAGTAATTGTTGGAGTAGCAGGGTTATTATTTACTGTAACCATTACAGGTGAAGAAGATCCGCTACAGGTACCATCCGAAACAGTAACGGAATACGATCCTCCTGTTGAAGCTGAAATACTTTCGGTAACATCTGTTGTGTTCCACAAATATGACGCATAACCGGATCCGGCATCAAGTGTTGTATTACCTCCATAGCAAAATGAAAGTACTCCTGTAATAACAGGTGTTGGAAGAGTATTAACAATCATATCTATTGTTGAAGATACTGCAGTATTTATTGTCGCACAGATTGCTGTAGAAGTCATAGTACAAAAAACTTCGTCATTATCAACTAACGAAGGGTCAGTGTAGGTTACATTATCGAGACCAACAGGTGAACCGTTTTTAGTCCATTGATAAGAAGGTTTTCCACCATTAACAGGAAGAGCCGTAAATGTTACACTTGTTCCTGCACAAATAGAGTTTCCTGGATTGCCAGTAATACTTACAGAAGGAGTAACGGAAGGTATTGCTGTAATGATTGTAGCACCAGACATCGTGGTATCGAAACAACTATTTGCTACATCTGTTGCCACAACTGAAAAAGTATCCGCATTTGCTGTAGTCTGTAATCCAAATGTAATGGCATTACCGCTATTACCTGCAACGGATGTACCTATACTACCAGACCGATTGATTAACTGATAATTAATACCCGTATCGGAGTTATCAAGACCAATAACAAGGCCCGAAGCATTGCTGCAATAATTTCCACCACCTGTCACATTATATTTTACGGGCGAAGGATTTACTGTTACACTTGTTGAAGCGGATGCATTACCACACGAATTTGAAAAAGTAACTGTATAACTTCCGGAAGCAGCAACAGTAATATTGTTGATACTGGGATTTTGCATAGCAGAAGTAAAATCATTGGGACCGCTCCATGAATAACTTACGTTTCCTGTCACGGATGATGTCAGCATTAAGTTATTTCCAGAACAAATTATGCTATTACCCGATGCTGAAGGATTTACTGGTAATGGGCATGGAGTAAAAGAAATACCATGAAACCATGTATCGGCAACGGCAGGAGCAATTAATACAGCCGCAGAAGCAGCACCATTGTCTGTTATTTGTATGATTCTGTTACCAACAGTGTTTGACTCTGACGTTGTAGCGTATAAAACAGGACTTGTTCCAGAATAATCTACTACCAATCCATATGCACCGACATTTGTAACTCCAGTGCCAAGCGTATAGGCAAGAGTCCATACACCCAGATGCTTTGTCCATTTTTGAATTCCACCCGCAGCTGTATTTAAATTAATAGCAATATAACAGAGACTATCACCGGGGCCAAAAGAAAAATCAGCAGGTGTACTTGTACCAACGTTTATAATTTGTGTTGAACTTGGGTTTCCAGTAGTTGGCAATCCAGCTCCTAAAGCAAAAATCCCTAAATTACTTGCTGTATTTGCAGGACCGGCTTTTTGTGTTGAATAATAAATCTGTCCATTAAATATTCGCAAACCATAAGCCTTAACAGGTGTTGTTCCGGTACCAAGAGCAACCTGAGTTCCAGGTCCATAATAATCTATTCCATCTACAGATGCGACAGATGCACCAGATGCCCAAAAATTCGTTCCATCGGAAACTGCCCCACGAATATCATTTGCATTATAATTTGTTGTGCTGGAAGCAACCAATGAAGGAGTCCCTGACGCATCTACCTTAAATATTGCACGGGGAACTTTACTTGAAAGTGTTGAAGTAATATCAACAGCAGAAGTATCGGATAAATATCCTCCCAAAACCAGATATTTACCATCTGTTGACGTAGTAAGAAAGCCTTCTGATCCACCTGCACCGGCAGCCATTTCCAGAGGAGTACTATTGCTTGTTGGTAAAGCAACTGAAGTTGTTGCAGGACCACCAGATGTAAGATATTCCTGAAGAACTATCGAAGAACTAACCTTAGAAGTAGACCCGGTCGTTTGTACAACTACAATTCTTCCCGGAGTGAATTGTGCATGTACTGTTTCTATTGTGCCAAATATAAAAAACAATGTAAAGATTGTTAAATACAGCTGTCCTTTAAAAAGAAAACGTATGTTATTTTTACAAAAAAATGTAATTCCTGCATTTAGGAAAGCTTGATTATGTTCGATTTTCATTTTACTAATTATATTTGATGGTAAGAACATCAAATGTACAAGTACGGTATTGTTTATATTAACTTAGGAAGATTAACAAATTGTAAAGATTTAATTTAAGCTCATTAGAATAAATATTTATTTAGTAAACAATATTATACGAATACTTGAATTCTTTTCGGTAATAGTTATATCTTTCTTAAAGAGACGTAAATCTTATCTTATGAAATTGATCAATTTAAAATATATTAGTATTGTTTTTATTTTTACATTTTTATCATTTATACATAAACCATTAACTATTCAGAAAATACAGTCATTTAAAATAGACATGCCGGATGACTGGTTTGAGGCTCGCAACGAACAAGTTAATCTGAATCATAAAATTTATAAACTCGGTTACGAGCAAATGAATGCATTAACACAGTACAACTCCAAATCAAAACAAGTGTACAGTTATTATAAAAATACTCCTGTAAATTACGAAACAATTCTTCCATCCCTACAGGTTACTGTCTGGAAAAATACTGGTGAAGATCTGCATGCCTTCTATCAGGACGTATATTTATATACAGACAATTTAAAGAGTATCTATGAGAGGTATGATTTTATTGATAAACCCCAGACAATAGTAATCGATAGTATAGAATCAATTTATTATTCCAGCAAATATGTTCTTAAAACAAAGGATGGACAATTTATATCCGGTAGGTCCAGAGTATATAGAATTCCTTTCAAGCAATTATTTTATCAGATTAGTATGAATGATACAGAAAATGATGATTGTAGTGAGCTCTTTGATTTATTATTAGCAAGTATTCAAACGGACTATTGAATTTATTTAGAATAGGACTGATTTGTGGCAGTCCTATTCTAAATAAATTTACAACTTCATAAGTCTTTTAGTCTCTACAATATTATTTTGAGAATCATAAACATTAATTATGTAAACGCCTGTTTTTAATATTGAAGCATCAATTTTTCCATTATATATTCCTGTCAATACTTTTTCTCCAGTCACTGAGTAAATATCATAGCCTGAGACTTGGTTAATATCACCCATTAATGAAAAAGTATTCGAAAAAGGATTTGGATAGAAAATAATGAATGAATTGTTGTCAGTGCCATTTACGGTACCTGTTGTTACTGGATTTGAAATTGTTTGAGAATTAAACAAATTAGAAATCTCGCAAGAAGTTAACGCTCTATTATATATTCTAACCTCATCAATAATACCTTTGTAATAGTTTGGATAATTAGACCAGGCAAGACCTATACGCAGATCGCTTCCACATTTAGTAAGAACATCAGGTGTTGTTAAGGAATAACTATTATTGAATACTCCATCGATATATAATCTAAGATTTGTTCCATCAAACGTTGAAACAATAAAGTGCCAGGATGAAAGAGATATTGATGAAGAAGAATTACAAAAATCCCAGTTTGTTCCTTCATAAGCACAACTATTACCGGTCTTTATACCTGCTTGAGGATAATTAGAGTTTGTCAGTCGTAATAAATATTGTTCATTTGAGGCATCTGCAAAAGTACTTTTACGAATAATATCAGGGGTATGCGAAGGAGCATCCTGTGCATTAACCCAAGCAGCTAAAGTAATATAGTCAGGATTTAAGGATGTATCGTTTGCAATTTCAATATAATCAGAAACTCCATCAAATGAATAAGCGCTGTTAGGTGTTCCGTCAACTCCTGTTGTTAGTGTTGGACCATATAAAGTCCCGTCGTTACTATAATAAGATGAATCATAAGCATTACCATTAAATGGTAGATAAAGAACCATTGCAGAGTTCGACGGTTCAATATCATTATACAAATTATTTACCTCACAAGCAGTTAAAGCTCTTTTATAAATCCTCACTTCGTCTATAGCTCCTTGAAAGTAATCAGGATAACCACTCCATGCGAGACCAATTCTAAGATTACTTCCGCACTTCATAATAGGTCCTGGGATTGCAACAATAGAAGTAGATACTAAAATTCCATCAACATATACATTTAGTACTTTGCCATCAAACGTTGAAACTACAAAATGCCAAGTAGAGAACGGAACGATTGTAGAAGTCGAATTACAGAAATTCCAATTTGTACCATATGTTGCACAATTTGTCCCTACTTTAACCCCAGCTTGGGGATAATTCGAGTTTGTCAGTCGTAATAAGTACTGTTCGTTTGATGCATCCGCATAAGTGCTTTTACGAATAATATCAGGTGTCTGTGATGGAGCATCTTGCGCATTAACCCATGCACATAATGTTATGTAATCAGGATTTAAAGATGGAGCATTGATTACTTCAATATAATCACTCGTTCCATTAAATGAATAAGCTGTATTGGGATCACCCGTTCGTCCTGTTGTTAATGTTGCACCATATACCGTTCCATTATTTAAAAATCCAGAAGTATCATTTGCATTTCCATTAAAAGGTAGGTATAAAACCAGATCTGGATCGATCTGCGCACTTAAATAAAAGCTATTAATGAAGTATAATAATAAAATTAAGACCTTCATGTGTATTGTTTTTTTCATATATGATTATATTTTAATTGTTGATTATTAATTATGATAATTTCTAATATTATGACAGCTTTTTTTTATTTCGTTACACCTTTTTCAGAAAAAAAAACACAAACATACAATAGTTTGTATTAGTTTAAGGAAATTAATGTATCGAAAACATCATATTCTACTTATATGAAAAAAAAAATACCACTTGTTTCATGTTTCTTCTTTTTAGCAATTTTTCTTCATGCGCAATCCTTTGAACCTGCAACAGGAAGTCTCAGCATCATAAACCAACAGTTTCATCAGGATTATAACAACCTTGTAAAATCAACATTAGCTTATTTAGGGGACAGTTCACATCCCGTCATTGTATTTACCGGAGACACATTAGTTTTTATGTATCAAGGGATAAGAAAAACATCAAGAGTTGTTCCACCGGAATATCATCAGCTAAAAGCGATTAGTCATTTACCACTAGGAATTTATACAATGGTTAGTGCATGGGATGAAGGAATGTTAACAGATAGTTGCAGAACTCTTTTAAACCGATATAATTCAGTAATTGAATCCGCCAAATCAAGCCTGATAGGTTTGTCCTACGAACCTTCTCTCCTATCCATTCAACAGGAAATTTTAAAATACTCGCAAGAATATATTCAACTTCTGTTATTAAAGGATCAATACAAACAAACTGAAAGAAATAGCTATGTTAAAAAGATCCAGCAATACATTATGGCCGATGTAGATGAATCAGCAAGAATTGAACTAACTGCAATTCACGCGCAAACTCAGATCTGGCTAAAAGAAATCAGTCCGGAAAACTTATTGAAACTATACGTAGTTATTGGAAGCTCCCACCAAGCCCGGTATCGGGAATTATCTGTACAATATTTTGACAGAGTATTACACGAACAATCAGATGGATCAGCTTTGTCCGAAAACAGACTTGTATTTGCAGAGTCTGTATTTTCGGAAAAAGGATGCTTATCCGTTCTTGCCAGACATATTATTGATCAGGAGGTCGGTTTAGTATTCTTTGGCGACAGATACAGAATGCAGCGTGATTTATTAAGTGATGCCGCCACAAAATATATTACCATCTTTTTTCCAAATACACCGAAAAAACATAGAATTAAACTACTGACAAACGATTAAAGTTATTAAGATAATTGACCAGTCTTAGAAAAATACAAAGGCGGATTTTACAGTTTGTAATCTCCGCCTTTTTTCTGATGTTGCAGTTACCAAGCCGCAGATCATGAACC
>Ga0302194_10000054_pt1 | contig 89071 bp, 75 predicted proteins | sample II_Bog_N1_1_FD_200227 | JGI IMG/M metagenome (GOLD analysis project Ga0302194, IMG submission 200227) | Peat permafrost microbial communities from Stordalen Mire near Abisko, Sweden - II_Bog_N1_1 | ecosystem: Environmental > Terrestrial > Soil > Wetlands > Peat | place: Sweden: Abisko...
CCAGGTGCCTTGGGGGGGGGGGGGGGGGGGGGGCGCCCCCCCCCCCCCCCCCGACCCCTCGGCCAAGGAATCCGTTAAATTTGACACGCGCCACAGTTGCTTTGGCGTTTTATCGGCGGTATCCGCTGGCGGATTTTCGGGAATCATTTGATCGCGCCAACATCCCTGCTTTCAGGGGCAAGCCAGCGCATGATTTCCCATGCCCGCAACCACCGAGGCTGTCTCATCGTAAAGCTTACTCGCGCGAGGAACGCCCTAGCCGTTAAACCCTCGCAATTTCGACACCAGCCCGTTTTTTCATGTGTCCCGGCCGCAGCGTCTGTCTCCACTCTCGTCGATACCCGCTATCAGGCGGATAACCGACGAAGACAGCGTCACCGTGTTCGCAAAGCTGTATTTGTTCAGCTCGTATGCGTTTGCCCCCAGGCACTTCGCAACGTAGTCCGCGCCGGCCAGTGCGCGGTTATATTGACGAACATCTACCCGTGCCCCACCGGTCTGAATCTTCCACAGATGTTCAGCCTGATGTTGCAGCGTGCGATAGTTGCGAGTAGTAGTCCCGCCTACCAGACAGTGGTAGTGGAAACGCCCATTCTTTTCGCCTTCTTCACCTCGCAGTGCTATGAGAAGACGGCTATAGGGCACGCCACAGACCTTGGCCAATTCCTGCAACCAGCGCCAAGCTAGACCATACGCAATTTGAGGTTTGGGCACATTGCCCGCGAAGGTCAGGGTTGCAAAAAAATCCCACTGGATTCGCGCCAGTGAAATACCAAAGTCCGTGGCGATCTCGGATTTGCGGATCGGATCGCGCCAGTTTCTGTCTATCCGAGGATTTTTAGCCATACGGTTTTACTTCTTGGCTTCAGTGATGATGCTGCCGAGCATCGTGGCTTTGCCACCGTTCTCACCATGCCGGATTTTCGACACTCCCACCTGGATGGTCGTGCCAACCGATTTGCCCCAGACCTTCGGCCGTTCTTCGTCCTTGGTCCGGTAATAGAGCATCTCTTCCATCCGATGCTCCGGCGGGTTACTGTTGTCCATGCAGAGCAAATCATACGATTCGCCCGCGGGTTTTCCGTTCTTGGCCGGCCACGTGTTGTGGACTTCCTTGAACACTGTTAGGGTCATTATCATGTTACTGCCTTTCGTTTCTTGTTGCCGGCGTGGTTTGGTGTTCCTGTCCGCAGCCGGGCACGGACATGGAATTGCACCGCTGGTCACGGTTTCCCGCCCTTTGTGCGTTTGCGATAGAAGTTGTTTTACCAATTTCCATGCTGCCATTTAAACACGGCGCACGGAGAAGAACTATGAAGTGGAAAAAAAACTGACTTCAACATTTCCGGGGCTTAGGAGGACGCCCCGCATTTTTGAGTTTCAACTTGATGGAACGGGCCAGGCTGACGAGTTGATCTAGGTCTTGAATTTCAATCCAATAGGGATGACTGAACGGAAGCAGCCAGTTCCACAAATCTTCCATTCGCTTTTTTGCTTTTATCATTTCCTCAATTTCAGGCCAGCAGATCAGCAAAAATTCGTATGTGTTCTTGTGTTTGATTTTCTTTTCGCCGTGCAATTCACCAGCCTGGTTGAGAAATCCAGCCGAACCCTTGGCCGCTCCCGTATGAAATTTTGTCGTTGCGCCAGGTTCCCACTCCCGCGCCTTTTGGTGCCATTCTGGAACCGCCTTTTTTGTCGTCTCTTCCAATGCGTTTATCTGCTTCTCGATGATTTCCTCGGCAGGTTTGGCTTTATCCAGCGCTTGAATTTCTGCCAACTTCGCCTTCATCCAACGATCACCAAAGAGTAAATGGTGAATTTCGTCGTCCTTTTTTGGTGGCAAATCCAAAAGTCCTTCTCGTTTCAGCCATGGTTCTGCTTCATTTAAAAAAAACATCATAGCTCGTTCACCCATAGAAAACACGGAACCCATTTTTTCCCAGTCTATTTTCATGGCCGCCCGGCCTTCTTCGACAGTCTTGGCGGTGGCGGCGAGTTTCTTGTCCGTAATCGTCAATACTTCAGATAATGGCGTAAATGTTTTGAAAATCGTTCGCGCGTATAGGTCGAATATGTTGTAACAATAATCCGGCAGAATCTTCTCGTGTTGAGCAGCGTTTGGACGTCCGCCGATGACCCATTTCAATTCCTTCGTCACCGGGTCCCACCTTTCCATGAACGACCGTTCTAGCAGAAGTTTCCGCAATTTATTCGCGGCCTTTCTCTGCAATGCCTCGTCTGGTGGAAAATTAAAACTCACGACTTTTGAACACCGCAAATTCTAATCGGTTGCCTGCCCGAAGTCGTGACCAAACTTGGCTGCCTCCATTCCGCGGCAACCCAGCCTCCGTTCCGCTTGTGTGCTCGTTCCGTCGCGCTGAAATTTGCACCCGGCCCCCACGCCAGACTTCCGGCCAACGGAAAGACCCGTAAGCCGAAAGACTGGCTTGCCCCAGGACACCCCACGCGACCAAACGGCACAAAGCTCCACTCCGCCCAGTTTGCCGCTCCATTCCGGCAGCCAAGTTTCGTCACTCCGGGGAACTGAATGGTGCGACCAGAACAGCGTTGGATTCTCCGCCAAATGCGCTGCGAACCAAACGCCGCTCCCGTCGCAATTTGGCTTGCGCATACATCGCGCACTTGCTGCCGCCACACTGCCTTTGCTATCGTTCGCACCATGCCGAAGCGGGAAGTTCAGGATTTTATTTCGCATTGGTCAGCGGCCAGTCCATCCGAACGGGCAAATTCGCAGCCGTTCCTGATTGAACTTTGCGACCTGCTGGACGTGCCGCGTCCCGACCCGCACCCGGCCAAAGGCTATTTTTTCGAGTTTCCCGTCGAGGAACATCACCCCGACGGCACCACCAGCATTGGCCGAATTGACCTTTATCGCCGTGCCTGTTTCGTCCTTGAATCCAAACAGTTTCAGGAGGCTAAGGCCAAAGCCTCACAGCTTGAACTCGCCGCCGAGGAAACCGGATTGTTTAGCCGCAAAAAATCTTCCCAGCCCGTGCGCGGCACCGAAGCCTGGGATGAAGCGATGATCAAGGCGCGTGGACAGGCCGAGCGCTACATCCGCGCCATTCCCGATGACAACCCGCCGTTCATCATCGTCGTGGATGTCGGCCACTCGTTCGAGTTGTTTGAAGATTTCTCGCAGGCGGGCAAAACCTACCGTCCGTTTCCCGACCCGCGCACGTTCCGCATCCGGCTGGCCGACCTCGCCGACGAAAAAATCCGCGAACGGCTCCGCCTCATCTGGACGAATCCCGCCGCGCTCGACCCGTCGAAACATTCCGCCGATGTCACCCGCGAAGTGTCCGGCCATCTCGCCGAACTCGCCAAGTCGTTGGAACTCGCCGGACACGAACCCGACATTGTCGCGCAATTTCTCACGCGCTGCTTGTTCTGTATGTTCGCCGAGGATGTCGAGTTATTGCCCAAAAACAGTTTTACGGAACTGCTCGAATCACTTCCGGCGACCGGCGAAGGCTTCGTTCAAAAAATCCGCACCTTGTTCGAGGAAATGCAGAAAGGCACCGATTATTCCGTTGTTCTGAATCGCAAACTGCTTCGATTCAACGGCGGTCTTTTTGAGAACTGCTCCGTGCTGCCCATTAACAGCCTGCAATTGAGCCTGCTCAAGGAAGCCGCCCGCCAGAATTGGGGCAACGTCGAACCCGCCATTTTCGGCACGCTGCTTGAACGCGCCTTGAATCCCGACGAACGCCACCAGCTTGGCGCGCACTTCACCCCGCGCGCCTATGTCGAGCGCCTCGTTTTGCCGACCATCATTGAACCGCTCCGCGCCGAATGGGAACACGTCCGCGCCGCTGTCCTCACGCAAGCCCGCGCCGGCAACCTGAAAAAAGCCCGCGCCGAGGTGAATGCGTTTCACGAAAAATTATGCCGGTTGATCGTGCTTGATCCCGCGTGCGGCGTTGGCAATTTCCTTTACGTCTCCTTGCAACATCTAAAAATTCTGGAGGGTGAAGTCCTCGATTTCGCCGCGCAGTTTGGCGACACCTTCAAACTTGAACTTGCCACCAACACCATTGACCCGCACCAATTTCTTGGCCTGGAAATCAATCCCCGCGCCGCCGCCATCGCGGAACTGGTTTTGTGGATTGGCTATTTGCAATGGCATTTCAAATTGCATGGCAAACGCACGCCGCCCGAACCGATTTTGCGGGCGTTCAAAAACATCCAGTGCCGCGACGCCGTGCTTAAATACGACGGCGAACCGCAGCCCGCGCGTGACCAGGCCGGAAAGGAAATCACCGTTTGGGATCGGCGCAGCCAGAAAACCGACATGGTGACAGGCCGCAAAGTGCCGGACGAAACCAAGCGCGTGCCGTTGCTCACCTACGCCAACCCGAAGCCCGCCGAATGGCCGCAGGCCGATTTCATCGTCGGCAATCCGCCGTTCATCGGCACGGCGCGGATGCGTGAAGATTTGGGCGACGGTTACGCCGAAACGCTCCGCGCCACTTATTCCGACGTGCCGGAATCCGCCGACTTCGTTTTGTATTGGTGGCACAAAGCCGCCGAACTCGTTCGCGCTGGACGGGCAAAACGCTTTGGCCTTATCACCACAAACAGCTTGCGCCAGACTTTTGCGCGCCGCGTGGTGCAGGCGCAATTGTCCGCCCAGCCGCCGCTGTCGCTGCTCTTTGCCATTCCCGATCATCCGTGGGTGGACACGGCGGAAGGTGCTGCCGTGCGGATTGCCATGACCGTCGGCGCGGCGGGCAAATGCCCCGGCGAACTTTTGGAGGTGACCGGCGAGGAACCGCAGCCCGACGGTTCGGAAAAAGTTTCGTTCAAGTCCCATCCCGGAATAATTTCTGCCGACCTCACCACCGGCGCAGACGTGAGCAGTGCGGTTTCGCTAAATGCAAATGACGGCTTGAGCTGTCCCGGCGTAAAACTTCACGGTTCTGGTTTCATCGTCACGCCAGAGGAAGCCAAAGCACTTGGAATCGGAAAAATCAAAGGGCTGGAAAAAATCATCCGTCCATATCGGAACGGCAAAGACCTAAACGACGCACCGCGCGGCGTCATGGTGATTGACCTTTTTGGCGTGACAGTTGCTGAAGTTCGCGAAAAATTTCCAGCCGTTTATCAGCTTGTTTTGACCCGCGTGAAGCCGGAGCGTGACACGAACAACCGAGCGACCTATCGGGACAACTGGTGGATTTTTGGCGAGCCACGCCGCGATTTCAGACCCGCGCTTGCCGGGATTAGTCGTTACATCGCCACGACAGAAACGTCCAAACATCGTTTCTTCCAGTTTCTTGATGCAGAGATTTTGCCGGATAACATGGTCATCGCCATCGCTCTTGATGATGCCTTTTATCTCGGCATTTTGAGCAGCCGGATTCACGTTGCTTTTTCACTGACGGCTGGCGGCAGGCTAGGCGTTGGTAATGATCCGCGTTACAATAAATCGCGCTGCTTCGATCCGTTTCCATTTCCACTTTGCGGCGACGTGGAAAAGGAGCGCATTCGCAAACTGGCGGAGGAATTGGACGCGCACCGTAAGCGCGTCCAAGCCCAGCACGGCCTCGCGCTCACCGGCCTTTACAACGTCCTGGAAAAAATCCGCGCCGGTGAAAAACTCACCGACAAAGAAAAAATCATCCACGACGCCGGCCTCGTCTCCGTCTTGAAACAGTTGCACGACGACCTCGACGCAGCCGTATTCGCCGCCTACGGCTGGCCGGCCACCTTGACCGACGCGGAAATTCTTGAACGGCTCGTCGCCTTGAACGCCGAGCGCGCCGCCGAGGAAAAGCGCGGCATTGTCCATTGGTTGCGCCCGGAGTATCAGGCCAAAGGCCAGGCGGAAATGATTTTGCCCGCCGGTCACGACAAGCCGGCGAAAAAGGCCAAGCCAAAAAACGCCGCACCCGCCCGCGCCGCAAAATCTGCATGGCCGAAAAAAATGGCCGAACGCGTGCAGGCGGTGGAAACCGCCTTGCATCATTTCGGCGCAGCCGCCACGACCGGCGACTTGGCAAAGTTATTCAAACGCGCCGAACCCGCCGACGTGGCAGAAATTCTCGAAACGCTGGTGACGCTTGGCCGAGCGCGCAAACAGGGCGGAAAATATTCACGATGAAAGCGCAGTTCAAAATAGTCATCGTCGCCCTGACCGTGCAGGAAATCCTCGACGAGCACATCGCGAAGAAACTGGCATAGCAAAAACCAATGAGCGTTCCGAAACTAGACAAGTTTACATATAAAATTGCTTTTTCATCGCCCGCGCATTTTAGCGGCGAGATGCAAACGGATTCTTTCTGTCTGACACACGCTTGGCCAATGCATAAGAACAATATGGAGATATTCGACCCTTCAGGCCGTTTTCATCGCTCCTTCTTTGTTTTGACCTTTCGAGAACGAGAGCTGTCTGATGAAGAAGAAAAGAAACGCCAACCACCTTGGTATGACTTTGTTGGAGATTTTTTTTGCGTTGTGCTCAGTGCATATTTCGGAAAGAGATTTGATAATTTGGGGTTTGTTCAGTCACATGGTATTCATTGCGTGCCGGACATTCAGCCGCCGAAGGTGCGGAAATTGGTTGATGCGCTGCCGACAAGCTCGAAGCCTAGAAAAGATTTGGGAATAAAGTTAGAATTGCATGAGGCGAAGTCGCTTTTACCCATACTTGATGCTGTGTTTCTGGAGATAAATGAAAATAAACCTGTAGCGAAGGAATTAGACCTCGCTTTCGCTGCTGGCCGCTTTTACCTGCAAGCATTGCAACTTTTTGAATCTGATACAGAACTTGCGTTTCTCAGCTTGGTAAGTGCGGGAGAAGTTCTTGTTAGTGGGCTCGATTTTTCCGGGGATGGCATTTATGGCAACGACACGGAGGAACTTCTAATCGAAATTAAAGAGAAGTTGGGGGATGTGAAGGCCGACAAAATTCGTCGCATCTTCCGGGTTAGTCGCAAGTTTCGTATTGGCTTGTCGAAGTTGGTGAATGAGTCCTTTTTTGAAGGGAGCGAAAGTCAGGACGAGTTTTTCAGATTCAAACCCGATGAATTTGATATGCGGATGGCAGCAGCTTATGACCTACGCAGCAATTTCCTTCACGAGGGGAAGAAATTTGGAGGTTGGGTTGAAATCATGAGCCATATAAATGCGGAGGTCAGCATTGGAACACCGGCTCATGGTGATGCCGAATGGAAGAAACTCATTTCACGCATTCCGACTTTGGTAGGAATGGAACGAGTTATTCGGTTTTGCCTCCTACGTTTTTTGCATCAAAAGGTTTGTCCGATTCATGTGAAATTGAACTAGGAATATGACCCGCATCCAGTGCCATGAATTCAGCGGACAGGTCAGCGACCATGCCCGGACGTGTCCGCATTGCTGTGCGCCGGTCATCGTCGCCCTGACCGTGCAGGAAATACTCGACGAGCACATTGCGAAATAATTGGAGTGAAGCTTTTTACCATGAAACTCGCACAAGGATCACAGGTCGGACAATGGATGCTTCAAAGAGAGATAGGCAAAGGTGGTAATGGTGTCGTATGGTTGGCGAACAATTCTGAAGGGAAAATGGCTGCAATAAAGTTTCTTCATTCGGACTACTTTGGCAAACAACGTGAAGCGAGGTTTCGAGATGAAATAAAGTTCCTAACAAACGAATCCAATCGGCTCGGCATACTGCCTCGGATTGATGCTTACGAGCCGGTTGTTTCTACCGAGGAAGACCGCCCTTGGCTTGCAACTCCATTTGCGAAGTGCTTTACGGATTTAGAATTAGCAGGCGTCGCAATGCTCCCGGAACTTGTTCGTCATATTGAAGCCATCGCTCAAACGCTCGTGAAGTTGCATGACGAAAACAAATATCACCGCGATTTAAAGCCGGAGAATATTTTCATGTTGAACGATATTCCGGTAATCGGTGATTTCGGCCTCGTTGATTTTCCAGAAAAAGAAGCAAATACGCGAGACAGCGAAGTTCTAGGTTCACGGAATTTTACTGCCCCAGAGCTGGAAGGCGATGCGGCAGACACACCGGCTGGCCCGGCGGATGTTTACTCTTTATCAAAAACTTTGTGGGTGCTTGCTTCCAGTAAGAAATTTCCGCCGCCGGGCACGCTACACATAGACATTCCGCAATTGCGATTCAGTAATTTCTGCAACCATCCACGCGCTGGAATTCTTGATTATCTTTTAGAACGCGGGACAAATCACGACCCGTTGAAACGCCCCACAATGGGAGATTTTGCCAGAGAATTATCTGAATGGTTAAACCCGCCAACTACCGAGGCACTGAAAACCGATCTAACAGCTTTGTCAAAGGAGTATGAAACTGTCTTTTTGGTTGCAGACAGGGCGAAGCGCAATCGAGATGAACTGATTGCCGCTGCTAAAGCCATCCTCGTATCCTTTGAACCAGTCTTGAAACAAATCGCCACCCGCCTCAAGGACTGCACCAAAATCGAAACTTACGTCGGAAATGCCTATGATTTGGAAATCCATCAATACATCCAAGGTTTTCGCGGTGTAGGTTTGGTATCAAGAGATACAAAGGGAGTCAGAGTAACAATTGGAAAAGATTGGGCTGTGTTTTTGCAAAGTTTTGTTCAAGTTGAGGCTTTGGAGGATGATACGATTCGGGTAGTTGCTGGACATATCGTCGAGACAACCGCTCATGGAAGTCGCTTTTGCGGCGTTCCTCCGGTTTGGATAAATAAAACAACAGCGCCACGGGGTAGTGCTCAACTCGCCAACGAGTCAAAAACTTTTCAAGCCGGACTTCTCAATAATCTTAATCCTGCAATCACTGCATTTGGGGAAAGCGTTAAAAAGCTGCCTCAGTAAATTAGTTTCACGACCTCCTTCTGCGTGAGCACAGGCTGGTGCAGCCATTTTCTGCACCAGCCTGCCCTCACGCCGCCCCGATTTTAGTCTGACCACCGGCGTTTTGTTTTCCGCTGCGCTGCACACAAACCAACGGTCGTCAGAGCCGACCGGATTTGAGCCTTTGGCGACTCTGCGAGGCTAGAGGATTTTTGTTTAGTGTTTTTGACATGGCGCGTTTTTTTTAAGGGGAGCGCCGCCGAGGTCACACCGTAGCCCGCTTGCTGCTACGCCATCTTTTTCAAACTTCTGATTCCCGCTATCGCGGGGCGTTTTATTTCCAGCGACGAAGGGCATGGGCCACGCCAGCGACACGGCTATCAGGTAACGCCGAAACTTTCGCTGTCATGCCCCATGCACGCCGGAAATAAAACTGATTCAGTTCAAAAAATGTCTCCGCGATAGGTGAAGCAAGCGGCATACGGCGAGACACGGACGGCGAACATCAAAAAAAAGCTTATGAAAAACAATTTATCTAGTGAAGCAGCGGCTCCAGCAAACGCCAGCCAGCAAATATCAAGCGGAAAGCGGATTGCATACAACCGCAACCGCGAACTAACCACGCAAACCGTTTTGGAATTATTGAAAGCCCAACTGCCTCGCCAATACGAACTGGCCGAAATTGTCGGCAAATGGGTTTGGCTCGAATTTCCCAAGGCCAGCCAGCGCGCCGCCGCGAATACGCTTTCGCAACTTGGCTTTCATTGGAATCAGCGCCGATGCATCTGGCAGCATCCGTGCGGAGCGTGTGCGCCCTTCGCTACTCATCCTGCCGACCCGCGCAGCAAATACGGCAGCTATTTTGCCGCCGACCTCAAACCCGCATGAAACCCGCCATGAATGCCACCGAATCCTTTCCGGGTTTTGAACCGCTGGTGAAACCGTTCCGTTTTGCCGCCAGCCCCTACGAATACAAAGTGACCGCCTTGCGTGAATGTCCTACGCCAGACAGCTTGCAGCAGTGTGAGACACCCGACAAAGCCGCCGATTATTGGCGGTTGCACATCGCCACGCATCCCCATTTCAACCCCGAATGCGAATGTTTGGCCGTGCTGCTGTTGAATACGCGCCGCAAGGTCAAAGGACATCAAATCGTTTCAACCGGCACGATGGACACCATTTTAGTCCATCCGCGCGAAGTGTTCCGGCTCGCAATCGTCACCGCCGCCAGCAGCTTGATTGTCATGCACAACCACCCCAGCGGGGAAAGCAGCCCGTCAGAAGCCGACATCAAAGTGACGCGTGATTTAATCCGCGCCGGTCAGCTTTTGAAATTGGAATTACTCGACCACGTCATCATTGGCCAAGGCAATTTTTCATCGTTGCGAAGTCTTGGTTATTTTTGGGCCTAGCCGTTAAACCGGTCAGAAAATGGCTAACAAAATGGCTAACAAACCAAGTGGAAACCGGCAGTTCCAATAGTGACACAATCTGCTTGAATCACCAATGAAATAAGGCAAAATACCCCTGTCGTCCGCCATCAAAGGCGCTCGATTCCGACCCTCGCCTCCAGCTTCGATGCTTGTGCATCAACGAGTTGTGAAGAACCAAGTTGCAACTGCCAGCAAAACTGCCAGCAGACGGCGGACTTGGTGAAACTCGGCAACGACTCGCCAAAACTCCGCTGAAACTCCGGCAGAACTCGCTGACAGGCAATTTGTCCGCGTCGGATTGTGTAAAGATTACACAACGCGGTGCCAGAACAGACTTACGCTGCTTCGTAAAAAATATGAAGCAACGATTCCGTCTCTACCGCCGCAATGGCGGGATTTATTACATCCATGACGATGAAACCGGCAAGCAGGAAAGCCTGCACACCCGCGAGCGCGCGGAAGCCTCCGCGCTGTTCGCCGCCAAAACCCAATCGCACCGGCAGGCGCATCTGAATCTCCGGCTGGCGCGCACCTATCTGGCCGCAACCGATCCGATGGTGTCCAAGCGGACCTGGCAGGTGCCGATGGATGAGCTGGCCAAAACCAAACGTGGAGCCACCTACGTTCGCTGGCAATGTGCCATCAAGGACAAGGCGTTTAATCTGATTCGCGACCTGCCGATTCTGGAAACCCAGGCCGAACATTTCCTGAAGGTGTTGAATGTCGGCAAGGTGTCAACGAATGTCTTCCTTCGCCGCATTCACAACTTTGCGTTGGACATGGGCTGGCTGCCGTGGCCGGTGGTGGTGAAGCGCCAATGGCCGGCTATTGAGTTCAAAGACAAGCGGGCGATCACTTTGGAAGAGCATTGCCAGATTATCGAGCGCGAGAAAAACCCGGAGCGCAAGGCGTTTTACAAAATGGCCTGGCACATGGGCGCGTCGCAATCCGATCTGGCATTTCTGGAAGCGGAGAACATTGATTGGGAACATCACGTCATCAGCTTTGAACGCAAGAAAACCGGCTCGATTGCCATCATGCGCTTCGGTGAAGACGTGGCGGAAATTCTCCGGGATTTGCCGGGCAGCGGCCCGTTGTTTCCGTATCTGCGAACCGTCCGCGCCAATGACCGGGCGACGGAGTTCAAGCAGCGGTGCAATGGACTTGGCATCAAGGGTGTCACGTTGCACAGTTACCGTTACGCTTGGGCGGAACGGGCGAAGACCGCCGGTTATCCCGAACGTTTTGCGATGGAAAACCTGGGACATAATAGCAAAGCCGTGCATCGCGCCTACGCCCGCCGGGCGCAGGTGGAATTGCCGTCGTTAAGCGAATACGAGCGGCAGCGGAAGCTCTTTGCCAACGGCGTAGGAATTGAACCAGTGGCGCAAGTCGTCACCGCATAAGGAGGACATCATGCAACCCATGCAAATTAAAGCACTCGAACTGGAGCAGTCGGTGTTCAAATTCCTCGATGGAGTCATTGCCGACTATGGCGTCTATATCTTTATGGGGTTGGTGTTTCTCCTGATTCCATTTCTGGCTTGGGTGTTGAGTGGCGGACTTCGACGAAAACAATTGAATGGCAAACCCACACCTCATGTAACGGCGGCCATTGGAGTGCAAATAAAAATTGGACGGCCAACGCCGCCGCCCGATCCGTTTGACCCGTTCCCGCCGTTGCGCGACCCGCCGGATTGTGGCCACGATGAACATTAAGACGTGCAATGACTTAACTCCGGCTGTTTTTCCTGTGGTTTGAGTGAAATATTTGCGCAGGCGTCCGCAGTGGATACAGTCCGGGGCAATAAGGTGTTCACCCCATAGACAAAGTTGCTACTGATATACGAAATTTACGTTGATTAAGCAACGATGTCTGTGATGCAACACCAATCATGAAGCGAATCACTGTCCTGCTGGCGGACGACAACAGGTTCGTGCGCAGGGAATTTAGAAAAATTCTGGAACTCGAAGACGACCTTGAAGTGGTCGGCGAAGCGAAAGACGGCCATCAGACGGTCGCCATGGTCAACAAACTTCGTCCCGCATTGGTTCTGATGGACGTTACCATGCCGCTGCTCAATGGTTTGCAAGCCACTTGCCAGATTCTCAAAGCTTTCCCCGCCACCAAAGTGCTCATGCTTTCGGCGCACAGTGATGAAGCGTATATCGCAAATGCGGTCAACTCCGGCGCGATGGGCTATCTGATCAAACAAACCTCCAGTAACAATGTGTGCCACGCGATTCGGGAAGTCCAAAAGGGGAACACGTTTTTCAGCCCGTCAATTCCAAAACGTCTTCACAAACGGAATCAAAAAAAGTGGATTGACTGAGCCGGATTGCCGAAGCCGCGCATGATTTTTCTCCAGCGCCCCTGCGATGCTCGGAAACCAGTCAGCTAAAAGCCGCATTTCAATGTGTCGTTCGTTTCACACCTGACGGGCGCGAAGACGGGCTGGTCCGGCCATTTCGACCAGCACGTTTTTGTCCATTCTTGCGCCGCCAGTAAGTGCTGATGGCATCCGTCGCCTTTTCAAGCCACTTCTGATTGTCCCGCAACTCCGCCAGCGATTCGGTCGAAAAATACTTGGGCGTGTTGGCGGGAGGATGGCCGAGCGGTTCCAGCATCCCCGCGCCGGTCAGAATGGAAATCTCATGGGGCTGGAAGCCGAGATACCACGCCGCTTCCAAGGCGTTTAGCCGGACGGGAAGCAACGGCAAAGCGAGAAACGTATATTTATCTTCCTTGTTCATGGGAAAAATCTGGCCGGTCAAAATATCCGAGGCCGTCCCCGTCCTCTGGGCGGAAACAGATCCAGAACGGAAACCCGCAGGACTGTGGCGATACCAAGCATCCGCGTGTCGGTGACTGGTGTTTCGCATAGTTCCCAGCGCGCCACGATGTCACGACTGACATCGTGGCCCGCGACGCGAAGTTTTCGGGCGAACTGTTGCTGTGTCAATCTCCGCAGCTCGCGCACGAGGCGGATACGTTTTCCAATGATGTTGCCTTGTTTCATACTTTCATTCTCCGGGCGGGTTTGTGTTTGATAGTTTCAGTATTATCGGGCTGCTCAACTTGGACGATGGCCTCGGTGTTTTCAGCGGCCTCAAGCTGGTTGGGTGCCTGATTCTTGGTGAGATCAAGTTTCTCCTCGATTTCCGATTGGCGGTTGACCAGTTTGTGATAACGCTCCTCCTTCTCGAATGGCGAGCCGACCTTGGCTTCCAGTTCGGTTGCGCGCTTTTGCGAATCCTTGATGTCGGATTCCAGCCGCGCGGCGCGTTCTTCAAATCCCTGCACCACCGATTCGAGCGAGCGAATGGTGCCCAGCGCCGTGTCCGTGATGCGGGTGCTGTAACTGTTTTTGCCGCGCAAAATGAGTTCGGCGGTGTTGTTGAAACCGGCACGGATGGACAGATCAAAACCGGCAAAGCGTCCAAGGCGGATGTCCTCACCGAAACGAGTTTTGATCTTCTCCGCCCGCCGCAACAGCAATTCCCCGGCGATGCCGCGATTGTCCAGAGTTTGCTTGTCCAACTCGACGCGAAACTTGTCGCCGGACGTGTCCTGCCGGAGAGTCAAATCCTCGCGCAAGTTTGCGAGTCGTTCCGTCCAGGTCTGCACCTCCTCGCGGGAATGGCGCAGGCTGGCGCGGATGCGATACTGCTCCTCGGCATGGGCGGAGCGCAGCCGGGTCAGACGGATCAATTCGGCATCCACCTGGGCTTTTTCAATGACGAGCGGATTGCCGGACGCTATTGCTTTGATCTCGGCATAGGTCAATGCGGCGGAGTCCATGTCTTCGAGACGGCGAATCGTCATGTCCCCGCTCATCACTTGGGAGATGAACTTCGCCTTCGTCTCCAACGTCTGCCACATATAGGCATCGAACGAGCCTTCGGTGACGTAACGGTAAATCTGCACGGTGGAGTTTTTGTTGCCCTGCCGGAGAATACGTCCCTCGCGCTGTTCCACGTCAGCCGGTCGCCACGGCGCGTCCAAATGATGCAGCGCAATCAATCGCTCTTGGACGTTCGTGCCAGAACCCATTTTCTGTGTGCTGCCGAACAGGACACGGACTTTGCCTGCGCGGACGGAACGGAACAACGCCAGCTTCGCATTGTCCGCATCGTAATCCTGAATAAAAGCGATTTCGTTTTCCGGGATGCCCAGGCGTTTCAATTTGTCGGCCATGTCGCAATAAACGGAAAAGCCACGGTCTTGCGGCGTGGACAAATCGCAAAACACAAGCTGCGCCAAACGATCATCCTTCGTCGCCTCCCAAATCTGGTGAATTTTTTCCACCGCCAGATTAACTTTGCTCTGCGGATCATCCGGCAAGCCGGGTTTCATCAGCCGCAAATCCAGCGCGGCCTTCCGGCCTTCGGTGGTGATTTTGAGCATGTTGTCTTCGCGCGGGTCAACCCGCCCGCGTTTCAGCGCCTCGGCGCGGCGCGCGAGACCTTCTACAAATTCTTTTAATTCCGCCGATGCAGGGGCGTTGCGGATCGCCGGTTTCTCCCCTTCCAGTTTCGGACGTGCGAGATTGAGCATCTGCGCGGTCTGCACGTCAGCCGACTGCCGGAAAATTTGCATCAGCTCCGGCACATTGATGAACCGCGCGAAGCGCGTGTTAAGCCGGTAGCCTGCGCCGTCCGGCGCAAGCTCCATCGCCGTCACCGGCTCGCCGAAGGTTGCGGCCCATGAATCAAAATGATTCAGGTTATGCTTTTTCAAATCCTCCGGCTGCATATAGCGTTGCATGGTGAACATCTCAGCCATGCTGTTGGCGATGGGCGTGCCGGTGGCGAAGACGACACCACCGCCGCCGTTTGCTGACTGGATGTGACGAACTTTCAAATACATATCGAAGGCACGTTCACTGGCTGTTTGTGGCAGTCCGGCGATGCGGGTCATTTTTGAAATGTAGAAAAGATTTTTGAAGTAGTGCGCCTCGTCCACAAATAATCGGTCAATGCCGAGTTCCTCAAACGTCAGCGTGTTATCTTTCTTGTGTGTCGCGGCGAGGGCTTCGAGTTTGGCTTCCAACCGTTTCTTGGCCTTTTCGAGTTCCTTCACCAGTCGCCGATTATCGTCGTTTGCATGTTCCCGTTTGATCTTTTCCAATTCCTCCAACTGCTCTTTGAAGAAACGCTCCTGGGTTTCGCGTGACAATGGGATGCGCTCGAAACCAGAATGCGTGACGATGACGGCATCCCAATTGCCGGTGGCGATGCGGCTGAATAGTTTCTTGCGGTTCTGCGACTCAAAATCTTCCTTGCCCGCCACGAGGATGTTTGCGCCCGGATACAGCATGAGCAACTCGGTCGAAAACTGGCCGAGCATGTGGTTGGGCACGGCGAACATCGGCTTGCGCGCCAGCCCCAGCCGCTTCAACTCCATCGCGGCGGCAACCATCGTGTAAGTCTTGCCCGCGCCGACGACATGGCCGAGCAGCGTGTTGGGCGTTTGCAAAATGCGCCACACGCCTGACTTCTGGTGAATGTGAAGTTGAACGGCCGCACTGGCTCCCGGCAAGGTCAGGTGTCCGCCGTTGAATGTGCGAACGCGCGAATGATTGAACGTGTCATTGTAGAGGCGGCAAAGCCGTTCCCGCCGGTCGTCATCCGACCAGATCCATTTCGCAAACCGTTCCTTGATGCGTTCCTGCTTCTCCCGCGCGGCTTCGGTGGACTGCGCGTTGACGACGGGTTTCTTGTCCACATAATCATAAACGGTGGGCGTTTTGAGATTGAGCGTTTCCTCGATGAGTTCAAGGGCGGTATAGCGGTTCGTTCCCCAATCGGTCGTGTTGGCGGTCGCCCCTTTCGCCTCCCAATTGGCGGTGACGTGCCATGAGCCGAGCGCATGGATGTGGCCGACCTCAACCCCCGACGGAACGCCGAGCAATCCGTGGACGAAATCTTGCACGTCCGAGGACGGCAACCAGGACGCGCCCAGCCGCACGTCAATTTCGGTGGCTGGCAAATCCGCTGGTTGCACCGATTTCAACGCCTCGACATTTTCACGGAAGCGCGGGTCACTGACACTGGCGGAATCGGCGGCGACAAGTTTCTCGCGGACATTGCCGGAAAGGTATTGGTCTTCGGTTTCCCACAGCTTGGTCTGCGGATGAAGAAAAATCATCCCCTTCAAATCGGGCAAGAATTCCTCTGCCGGACGGGCCAGCAATGAAGCCATGTGGTTCAAATCCACCCGGCCTTTTTCATTCAGCGAAACGAGCAGCGCTTCCTTGGGCGAACCGACCGATTGAACCGGCTGCTTATGGTGAATCGTCCGTTCGCGGAAGACGGACGCTTTGACCGCCCGGCTGGTTTCCTCGTCGTAGTTTTCCAGCGAGAGCAGCAGCGGCATATCCGGGTCGCCGTGAAATGCCCGCTGGTTGACCGTGGCATTGATGGGGCCAAAACGGGCAATGAAGCGGTCGTAGGCATGATTTAGCTTTTCGCGGGTCTCAATCACGCGCTCCTCACCACTACCATCGAGTTGCGAGCGCAGGCAATCCCGCACCGCATCCCGCACGTCAATCAGCCGTCGAATCCGCGAACGGGTCTCGACGGGCATATCATCCAGCGGACACAGGACACCATCTTCGTTCAGGCACAACCGGCCATCCTCGTGAACGCAATAGGCATTGGGTTTGATGTAATCCGGCGCGGGAATCGCCGGATCAAAAACCTTTTCGGCGGCGGATTCGGTTTGGACTTCGTAAATGTTTTGGGGCAGCCGGGCAACCGCCTGTGCCAGTGCCTCGCCCAGATCCCGGTCGTCCGGCAGCAAGACGGGTTCACCGTCCCGATACATTCCCCGTGCGAGCCGCATTTTGCCCAGCATCATTTCAGGATGGGCGGCGAAGTATTCGTTAATGGGAAACTTTTCCTGACGGTCGTTGGTAAAATCTGCCGCTGTTTTCCATGCCGGGCCGGGCGGGGATTCACCAACGCGAAGCTTGCGGAGCATCACGATGTCGGTGGTCACTTCCGTGCCGGCGTTTTTCTTGAAAGCCGTGTTGGGCAGACGAATCGCAGCAAGGAATTCAGTTTTGCTGGAGAGCGTTTCACGCAGAGTTGAATCCAGTTTATCCAGCGTGTGACGCGACGTGACAAACATCAGCAGCCCGCCCGGACGCACCTTGTCGAGCGCGGCGGCAAAGAAATAGTCGTGGATGGGAAACTTGAAATCATTCCAGCGCGGGTCATGGACGGTGTAATCGCCAAACGGCACGTTGGAGATGGCGAGGTCGAAGGCATCGTCCAACAGTTTTGATTTTTCAAACGGCTGCTCGCGGATGTCGGCATCAGGATACAAAGCCTTGGCGATGCGCGCGGTCAACGGATCAATTTCAATGCCGGTGATGGCTGAATTTTTCAGCATCGCCTCCGGCATAAGGCCGATGAAGTGGCCGATGCCGCTGGCCGGTTCCAGAATTTGTCCGCCCTTAAAACCAAACCGCTGCGCGGCCTCATACATGGAGCGGATGACAACCGGCGCGGTGTAATGGGCGTTGAGGGTGGTGGCGCGGGCGGAACGGTGTTCCTCGTCAGACAAGATTTCAGAAAGCTGGATTTGTTCCCTGTGCCAGGTCGTGCTATCCACGTCAAACACCTGGGGCATCGCACCCCAGCCAACATATTTGACCAGCAAAGCTTTTTCGTCCGGGGAAGCCGGACGATTTTCGGCATCAAGCGCCCGCAAGATTTCGATGGCCTTGAGATTTTGGGAAAATTTCTGCTTGGGTCCGCCTTCACCGAGCCGGTCATCGTCGGTGATGCGATAACTGTTAAGATTCTTTGGCGAGTCGTCGGCTTGGTGGCCGTCGGCTAGGACTCGGCTGGAAGCAGGATGTAACTTTCCCGCACCATTTCCCACGCCCGGTCGTGTGCCTGCTGCGCGGTCAGACCCTGTTTTCTGAACTGTTGCGTCAGTTCGATCATCTCGTCCTTCGTCTTCTCCTCGGCCTCCAGCAACATCGCGTGCAACTGTCCCTGCGCCTCCAGTGCGCTCACCATTTTGGGGCAATGTTCGCGCCAGTGTTTCTCGGCCTGGCGGCCGTATTGTGTCAATGCTTTCATAAGTCGGCCTTTGATTTGAAAAAAGGTCAAGCTGGTCATTTGCCGTTGTTCGTCTGACTGCCATGGAAAATTTGCCAGCGCCGGCCCGGAGGTGCAAGCCGAGTTGGTTTATGTCTAGGATTTACGTCTGGGGTGGCGTGGTTTTTTCATGGGACTGTCGTCCTTACGTTGGACAAATGTTTCGTCCAGTTCCTGAACCAACTTGGGAAAAAGCTGGACGACTGGCACTCCGAATGCCTTGTGAAGCGCCCGGATATGTTTGTCCGTCACTTGTGTCCGACCGGACTCGATGTTGGCCAGCACGTCACGCGAAATATCCGCTTGCTGGCATTGCAATCGCGCCGCCAGAACCTCCTGTGACCACCTTCGCGCTTGGCGAAGTTTAATCACCACAGGACCGATGATATTCAGGAAGGGCATGACGCAACCCATCAGACAACCCCTGGACCATGCTTTCGTCGCAAATATCAGGTGGAAATATTGAACTCACTTTCTTTCCTTTCTGATTTTTGAGGTGTGCCAATGAAATCGAGGAACAAAGGGGATAGCTCAACCCAAGCAGTGAAAGCTGAATGGCTTCCAGATCGAAATGTCCAGAAAATTGCCAGCTCGCACATAATTCTGACGGAAAGGTGAATAAAGGCGCAAAAACACCCCTCCTGGCTCTTTGAAGCAAATTTCGTGCCTGTAAATCAAGCACATAGATTCTGCGACCAAATCTGCCTGCCACAATCGGGGTGCGGTCTGACTCTGCTGCCAGAGTCAGACCGGCATGAGCGTCTTCAAACACCAACCGCCTGTCCTTTGGTTTGTTGCTGGGTTTGGGAGCGGGAAACGGCGCGTTGGGTCTGGCGCGCAATCTGGCTCATGACTTCTTCGCGTTGTTCTTCCGGCACGTTCTTTACCAGAATCTCGTAAGCCTGTTTCAGTTCGGGGTTGGCGTTGATTTTTTTCATCATGCCATCGCGCATCCGCTCCTGACGTTCGAGCTGGCGCACCTCGTTCAGGACGACGGTGCGCTCCAGACGGTCGCGGGGCATACTTTGCAGGTAAGCCCAATGTTTTGGGTTCTCTTTGATGTGGGCGTCAATCTTGGCCTCCACTTCGGGATTGATCCGGTAGTTGGATGGGTCGGGAGACGCGGTTGCGCTGGCGGCGCCATTAGGCGCGGGTTTCGTTTTTGTTATGCTCATAATGAGTTTGGTTGTTGGTTGTTAATTTTGTCAGCGTGATTGCCGACAAAGTGTTTTACGGACTCAACGAATCGGGCGCTTCATTGGTCGTGGAAATGGGTGTTGCCGGCAGTTGCCCTGGCGCGGTTTCGAGCGAATCGAGCCGCTTCTGCATGTCGTTCACCGACGCGCGCAGCCGCGCCGTTTCCTGCAAATTGGTTTTGGTCTGCTGCAACGCGGTTTGAAATTGCGCGAGTGCCGTCGAGAGGGTTCGGGCCTGCATCATGATTTCGGTGGTGGCGAGCCGCTGCGAATTGACCTCGGCCAGAATTGCATCGTTTACCGGGACCGGGGCGAACGCCGCGTCGCGCGATGGCAAAGCGGGCAGATTGCCGTCCGCCGGTCCGGGATGAAAATTCCAGCGCGTGTTTTCCTCGACGCGATAGACGACGTGCTGTTCGTGCATGAGTGAATCGTCATTTGGATCGCCGTAGCGTCCGACGTGATAGGCGTGGAGAACTTCGGGATAACGAATGCCGGCGGCGTCCGATGCTGGCGGCTGTTGTGGCCGCAACGTGAGCTTGGGCGCGGTGGAACACGCGGACAGAAACAACAAGGGAATGAGATAAAACATTTTCATGGTCGTGATTTGGTTGGGAATTGTTCGTCTTTTGTTTGGGTGCCGGGAATTGATCCGCCTGTTTCCTGGGTGAGAGGAATTGCCGTGCCGCCAAGTGAGGCATCGGCGGCGTCAATGGTTTGCAGGACGTAGAGATAGAATTGCTTTCCGCTCGGCACGCGGACGTAGAAACCGTCCTTTTGAATCGAATCTAACATTTGTTGGGCGTAGGTTTGCAGCACGGCCTGCGCGCCCGCAAAGGGCGCGTTGTTGAGCGTGGGACTGTTGATGGGGCCGAAGACGGTCTGTTGTTTTTCCGTCAGCGCGCCCGCCGCGCCGGAGAGGAACGTCGCGGCAAATAGTTTGAGGTCGGCGAAATTGTCGGACTTGATGACCTCGCCGCGCAAACCGGCGCTGCCGTCGGTGATGGCCCAGCCGGTCTGGTTGGTTTCGTTTGCAAACTCGCGGTCAAGGGCGATGGCCTTGATTTGCATTTCCATCCCGTTTTGCCAGATCAAGGTCCAGATGTTGCCGCTGGCGATGCGTTCACGTTGATGGTCGGTTTGGGCCGTTCCATGAATCTCCGTGCCCGCCGGGATAACCAGCCTGCCACCATAATAGATGTTCTCAGTGACCAAGCCGACGATGGGTGTCTGGATGGAAGCCGAGTCAACCGTAACCACGGTTTCGCAGGGAATCAGCCGTCCGAACGGGGCAAAGACCGCGCTCAACTTTTTGGCCGGCGGAATTCCCGCCGAACTGTCGCCAAACAAACTGATGGGAGAGAGCGTTGGCGACTGGTTCGCGGGCACCACTGGTAACGGAGTGGGATTCGGAAAAGCAGACTGCGACGATGACGACGACGTCGTTGTTGGTTGCGAATTGGATGGCGGCGGATAATAAACCTGCATTGGCCGCGTGACGGACTGCACAACCTGGGGCTTGTCCGTGACGTTGGTGGCCAGAACCGTGACACTGACCGGATCATCGGTGGACGGATGGTGTTTGCGCACGATACTGAAAATGATCAACGCGGCGGCGAACACTGCGCCAAAGGCAAGGAGCTTGCCGCTTCTGGTCTTGAAAAAATTGAGAAAATCGCGCGGTTTCATAGGTGGCCTCGGGGTGAACGGATGGGATTCACAATGGGAGCATTGGTGACATTGACAACGGGCGGTGGCGGCGGCGGCGAAAGGCGCGTCACCAAAACCGTGAAGGCGTTTCGCAAAGACAATTCGTTGCGCCCGCCGTCCGGCGTGCCGGTGACGGCGAAATAAACGATGCTTTGGCCTTTGGGCGGCACGGTGCCGTCGGCGTCGCTGATGGATTGCGGGTAGAGCCGGTTACCCACGCGCAATGCGAAACTATCCGGCTGATAAACCAATGGCGCGTCAATCTTGTTGGTGATGACGAGGCGAAAGACCAGCGTGTCCTCGGCGTTGAAACGGAAGGTTTCTTCGATCTGGATTTCGTAGTCGTTGAAATCAATGACGAGCGGCTTGCCGTCGTAGGTGGTGAAGTCCACGTCGGCGACACTTTCGGGCTGCTGCGCTTTGAGCAACGGAAACGCCTTGGCCTTGTCGAGCAAGGCCAGAAGTTTAATCGGGCTGACTTCGGGCGCATGGCCAACGCCTTCCTCCTCCGGCGTCGGCATGGCGGCCATGTTGAGCGACAATACCGGCTGGCCGCTTTCAGTCAGTTCAAAAACGTAGGTATGGTCGTTCCAGCGGATGTTGAGGTTTGCCGATGCTTTTGGGTAAAGGGCGCGCACGGAAAGAAACGCCGAGCCTTTGGTGTGGGCCAGTTGAAACAGTCCCGGCGTTTTTCCGTCCACCGTGACGCCCGCCCCGTCAATGGCGGTGATGGCGCTTGGAAAACTGATCGTGGTGACGCGGTTGGTGGCAACCGGCACTACTATCAATACGTTCTCATCCAGGAAATCTTTCAAAATTTCTTTGGAAGGTTGCGCCAAGGCAACATTGGCAGTGAGCACCGAGCCGGTGAGCAACACCGTGACGGTGGACAATAGGAGTTTAACGGTTGATTTCATATTTGAAGTCGCCCACGGCGGTGGGGAAGCGTCCGTTCAAGGCCATGTTGGGGTTGCGGATGAGGCGGAGCCGGAGCGTGAACGGAAACGCCTCGGTGAACGCCTTGTCTTGAAAAATGCCGCTGCGAATGATCTGGCCGGTGACAGCGGCCAGCACCTCGTTGTCGCGCGTCGCCAGAATGTCAATGCGGGCAATCTCGGCCTTTTGGTGCAACTGTTTGGCGCGAAACTCGGCCATCTCTTTGACGCGTTCATCCTGCGCCTTGCCCAGCGCAGATTTGAGGAACAACAATTTGAGCAAATCGGGATTGTCGAAATCCTTGGGATTGCGTTCGAGGAAAGCCATCGTGGCGAGTTCGGCCTGTTGGATGTGCAAATCTTTGGCCTCTGAAAACTGGAGCAACGGACTCAAGTAGTAAGTGCCGGCGGGATCAATGATGACGACGCGCTCGCGCTGTTTGAATTGGGAGACAATGTGGTAGCGGTCAATCGCCGAGAGCAACAAGACGGCGACGGTGAAGAAAAACCAGAACCACGGCAGCCGGTCGCGCTGGACCAAAAGCCGTGTCGGATCAAAGTGCTTGCGCACGGCCACTTTTGGGCCGGGTTTGGTCTCGGTAGTATTTAATGTTTCCATAGGTCAGTAATAGTTTGGTTTGGATTTGGCGATGAGGTCGCGGACGGCCTTGTTGCCGGTGATGTCGTCACCGGGCCGACCGCGTGCGGAGCGCGGCGGCAGGCCGGACCCGGCGATGATGATGGCCCCCGCACTGCCCATGTTGGCGGCGGACGACATGGTGCTTAACAATGCCGCCATGCCCGCCGCGCCAGCGGTCACGGCGGGCATGCCGATGGGCGCGGCACTGGCGGCAGCGCCCGCAGTGGTGGCGGCGGTTTGAAGTGCGCTGCTGACACCGCCCGCGAGCAACGGGCCTCCGGGCTGAATACCATGGGCGATGACGTTTTGGATGATGACGGGCGCGGCAACGGTGCTGAAAATAATCCAGAAACCGACCACGGCGACGCCGATGGTTTTTTGCAAATCGGGAAGCGTGGAAGTCGGATCAATATATTCAAAGCTGGGGTCGGTCATGAAATCGAGGATGCCTTGCGTGACGAGCGCAGCGAGCGCCCAGCCCAACGGCCAGAGCAGCACGCCGACAAGATTCAAGAGGTAGCGGTTGCCGGTGTGTTTCAACGCCGGGATCGCCATGAAACCGATGAGCAAGGGCGACAGGGCGTAGCCGAGATTCAAGATGATCGTCTGAAAGATGTAAGCCCAGAACATCATCAGCGAAGCGAACTGTCCGACGAGCCAGAGAACGGCGGAGATGATCAGGTCGGTGGTGAAATTGTGAAGCTGCGACATGACATTCCACCAGGATGAAGTCGTGGCCGGGTCGCGTTTGATGATAAGCAGATGATTGAACTGCTGATAAACGTTGGCCGGGTCAACGCCCAAGCCAGAGAGGATGGAAGTTTGCAGCAAATTCTGAAGCGTGTTGCCCCAAGCGGGCAGGAACACGAGGAGCGAGGTGAGCAACAGCAAACGCAGGAGCAAATTCAGAATGGATTTGTGCGAGGAATGGTGCATCACGGTGACGATGATGCCGACGATGAAAAGCGCGAAGGCCACGCTCAACAACAACGTGTGGAGTTCACCACATTTGGCGAGAAATGTGGGGAAGATGCTGTCGAACGTGGCCATAATGATTGAAGGGATAGAAGGTTATGGGGTGGGAAACACAGTCGGTGCGTTCAGCAACTGGAACTTCGCCGTGTAATTGCTGACGGATTCTTCAAATTCGGCGTTCTGCTGTTCGGTCAACGCCTGAACCTGTTTCTGCTGGTCGTTCCGGTTCTGGATGTCCTGCACCATTGCGGACGACGCCGCCTGATTTACTTCGTCATCGGTGCTGGCCAGATCGCCGTTCAGGCTGGTGAGAACGCCATGCAACTTCTGCACCTCGGCATCCGTGGTGGCGTTCTGGAGTTGCTGGGTGGTCTGCGCGATTTCGCCCTTGATGGTCGCGCGCCGTTGCGCCGCATTATCAGCCACCGTGACATAATTGCTGGCGGTATTGATGATTGCCGTAATCGGTTTGTATTGGTCGGCGGGTCGTTGGATGGTCTGGCCGCCCGGCGTCTGGAAGCTGGTGCCCACCGTGGCGTAGATGCCAGAATCATTGTAGGTCAGCGCCGAAGTCCCGTCGGCATTGGCGACGAGTTTTTCGAGGTTCACCCCCGGCTCCAGGCTCTGCAAATCGGCGTTCAATGGCGCAACCATTGACAGCACCACTTGAGACGGATTGCCGAACAGGGATTCATAGTTCTTAAACTCACTCAACTGGCTGGTGAGCGTGTCAATTTGCTGCACCTGGTTGTCAATCATGGTGACGTATTTGGCGATGTTCTCGGCTTGATCCAATATCTGTTCGATGCTCATCGTCGGGTCATAGACGATCCACTGTGCGCGGGCGGAGAACGCCAGCGGCAGGGCGATGAGGGCTGCTACGATTAGTTTTTTCATGTTTGTTTTCCTTTCCTTTTTTTGGTGGTTTAGCGGGCAATTATTTTCCTCCTATTCTTCAATGCGGAGGTTTTGGGTGGTGGGTTTGAAAATCACGCCATCAATGACTTGTTCGGGCAGATGCACCTGGTAGAGCCGGATACGGCCTTCATCACCGGCCTTGGCCTGCTGCATGGAAACGTAGAGCCAGTATTGTTGTTTGACGGCATCACTGCGGCCTTTGTCGTAGCCGGTCTGGTAGGACTTGTCGTTCTGTTTGCTGTTGGCGTAGTGGAGTCCCTCGCCAAGAACGACTCCGCCCACCGCGCCGCCCGCGACGGCGGCGGGATTGCCTTTGGAAAGCACACCGCCGAGAGCCGCGCCGCCCGCGCCCAAGCCGACATCAGTGGCAGTCCGGGTCACGGCGGCGCAGCCCGTGAACAGGCACACGACACAGGCAAGGGGGATGAATTGAACAAATAATTTTTTCATAAGTGTTTTGATTTTGGTTTATGCGGGGGAATTGGCGTGGGCGATGATGCCCTCGACGATGTTGGTGCTTTGGCGAAGCTCGCGGGCGCGTTTGTCGAAATGTTCGCCGCTGGACGAACTGCAATAGAGCATTTCGCGCGACGAAATGTTGTGAGCCGTGCCGCAAAGATTCCGGCCGGAGTCGGTGTGAAAATAAGTGAACGGCGAATACTTCTGCCCTGACTGATGGTCGGGCAGCGGATAATTCATGATCGCGTGCTTGGTCACTTCGGGCAGCGCGATGTCATGGGCCATGTCTTCCAAGTCGGCGCGGTCGTTCTGGCGCATAATGAAAAATTGCCGGCTGTTGCCAAACACGGCGGAGCGGATGCGCGACTGTTTGAACCGTGCGTATTGCTGGACGATGGAAATGTTCCAGCAATTGAATTTCCGCAATTGGGCGTAAGACTCTTGGACGATTTCCTGCCCGCCGGGAATGTCGAGGAAGCGGGCGACTTCCTCATAGACGTTCCGTTTCCGCACGGCACGCGGCAGCGTGATGATGTGCTTGCGCGCGTGATTGGTGATTAGAAAACCAGCGGCGGCTTTCAACTCCTTCGCCGATTCGGGAATGTAACCCAACTCGAAGTGCGCTATTTTTCCCGTAAGTGAAATGTTTGTCACGCCGTCGAAGAGGCAGCCGTAGTTGCCGTCGCGACACCACGGCAGAATGAGCGTGGCGATTTCGATGATCTGGTCGCGCTCCGAACCGACCGGGTCGAGCATCATCAGTTCCTGAAGCATCCGGTGCGTCGGAAATTCTTCCGGGGTGAAGTAGGCGAAAGCGAGGTTGCGGACTTCGCGACTGGTCCTGGGGTCTTTCAGGAATTTCAGAGCCGTGCCTTCGTCGAATTGGGCGAGATACTCCTGTCCCCATTCATTGAAGCGCCGTTCTGTGTTGGACGATATGAGTCCTGACCCCGCCTGGTCGCGGAAGTCCGCAAAAGTTTCGAGGGTGGTCGCGCCCGGCGGCATTTTTTCGGCGCGGAATTTTTGCAACGCCAGCGCGTGCCGGGCGATGTCGAGCAACTGCTCGTGCCTTTTTTTCTGCCAGTCCTGAAACGAATCCTCGTAAAGCAGGTTCAGGTATTTGGCGATTTGCGCCTGCCGGAGCATCTGCTTGTCCTCCTGCGCCGAGGTGCCAATCATGCGGGCGACAAGGGCGGTCGCCGCCGACAAATGATCGGGTGTCAGCGGCAGACCTTTCGTGTCGAGGTAATTGATGGTGAGATCGCCGTCAGGATGAATGATGATGGGCCGCGCGCCCTCCTCGACGGTCTGCGTGTAGATGCCGTAACTCAATCCCTCCTCAATGATGACGGTGTAGGCGAAGTATCCTTCCGTTTGTGAAAGCAAATCGCAAACCGTCACGGATTTGCCCGCGCCCGACATCCCCAACAACACCGCGTGTTGCGGCGATTGATTGTCCTTCGAGCCGGAGAAAGTTTCCACGCCGATCAAATTATTGTTGGGGCCGTCGAAGATGGCCTCGGCGGTTGCCAGATGGCCGGTGAACGTGCTGGTGACAGGCAGCATGTCGGCCAGATAACGATGTTCAGAATACAGTTTGCGATGTTCGTAGCGTCCCCACGTCCAGCCCGGCCACGTCTGGAAGAAAAGATTTTTGGAAGTGCTGGGCAGATTGCTCTCGAAATACTGCGCGGAATTCATCGAGTTGATGGCGTTCTTGATGGCGCTGGCTTTCGCATTCAGCCCGTCCTTCGATTTGTCCCAAATGCGGATGACAAAAAGCGCCTTGAACGGAATCGTCTGTCCCTGCATGAGCGCATGAATCTTCTTCTGCTTTTTTTCCATGACGGTAAGCAGCGAGATTTTCTTTTCGCTGGCATAGTCGCCGGCCACGCGGTCATGTTCTTTTTCCTCCTTGTTGATTTCCTGGGTGATGGGCAGCGGATCAACATTGACCGTGATGGCGTAGTCCAGCAGCCGCAGATTGGTGAGGCGTTGGATGATGCCGGGATAGGTGGTGCGCGGCCAGCGGGTGAGCGCGATGACGGAATGATAATGGCCGTCCATGTAGAATCCAAAATCGCTCTGGCCGTTGCCTTCGCTGTGCCAGCAATTTTCCTGAACGGAAAGTTCCGGCTGAAAATCCTGGGCGGCGTCAAAATCAAACCGGTCGGCCAGCGACGGATTGAGAAAAGTTTTGTAATGCTTGAAATGGTCGAGGTCGGTCATGGGCAGCACGCGCGTTCCGGCGCTGGCGAAAATTTCCTTGAGCAGATGATGAACGTGTGTGAACTCCATTTCCAACTGGTCGAGCAGGGTCAGGTAATACTCGCGCAAGGCGGCGTTGCTGGTGAGTGTTCGGGGAACATTTTCCAGCGAGCGTGAGATATAGAAAACCACGCGCTGACGGCGGAGTTTTCGCTCAACCATTGCCTGCCAGTAACGCGCGAACCGTTCGTTGCGCGACCGCTTCGTCCAGGTATTTTCAAACCGTTCGGTCTCCTGCTGATAGCGGAGCAATTCGGTTTTGTAGTCCGAGTCGGAGAAGTATTGGACTTGCAGCCGCTGATTGTCATGGAGGGATGCCAGCAGCAAACAGAGCTGCTCCTGAAATTCATTCAGGTCGGCAATGGGACTGTTGGTCAAATCAGGCGGTTCAAAGACAAAACCTTTGGCGACGTAGCCGCCGCGCCGCAGATGATTGAACAAAATCAAATCGCGGACAAAGAAACCGTTGGGTGGACGTTCAAACATAAATCAGATGCGTTGGGATTTTCGGCGCTGCACGTCGTCCATGACCTGCTGGATGCGGTTCAGGTCATCCACGAGTTGCGGGACGGTGCGGACCGCTATGTTTTCATTGATGGCGATGTAGGCTTCGTTAATGTGCGCCCGCGCCCGTTCGAGATGGGCACGAGCCGTATCGCCGAAACCATGTGCGAGCAGACCGGCGCGCACGGCGGCCTCGGCGGTGCGCAACTGGCCGAGCAGCGCCTGCCGTCTGGCCTCAATGGCTTGAATTTCTCCAGTGTTCATGCGGGTTTGGCGGATGTTGGCTGCGGGCTGGCGGACAGGCGGGATAAATCCAGCGGGACGACATGGATTTCCGAGACCCATGCTTCATCGAGGATGAGCGTGCCCAGATGTTTTTCGGCATGGACGCGGGCGATGCGCCCGGAGACGAGCGGGCCGATCATCAGCTCCAGCCGCCAGCCCCGGAGAAACACCAGCGCCTCGGGATAGACGAGCAGCAACTGATGTGGCGGCGAGGTGCGTTTGTTTTCGTGCTGCGGATTTTCCTCCAGCACGAACTGTTCAAGCAGCCGCATGGGAAAGCCCCAAAGCCGTTCGGTGTCTATGAACTCGACGAAGTGTGGCGATGGCGGAATCAATTCGACCGAGCCCGTGAACTGCTTGGGTGACAGCGGATGAAATTTCTTTTTAAGACTCATAAAAGCGGATGATTGAAGTTGTGTCCGGCCTGCGGGCTGAAGCCGCGTCCCGTCGTCAGGTATTCAAAACAGTCGCGGTCGTAACCGGGTGGTTTGCCCTGCCGCAACGCGAAGATGTAGGCGAGGCAGATCAACACCGGCACGAGGGCGGCGACAAAAGACATGGCGAGGGATACGTCAAGGACGACCAGCAGGACGAAAAAAATGATGATGCCCGCGCCGATGCCGGCGATGAGCCACCAAAAGAGACCGCCCTCCAGACCCCAGGTGCGGCCTTTGGAGTCGGACGCGGCATTGGTGTCGGTCAGGCGAAGTTCGCTTTTGGTGCTCATGGTCGGATCGGGCGGAGTTGGTTTGGCGGGTTAGAAAGTGCCGACGCCGACCGCGCTGTTGGAATCGAGTCCGAAGATTTTGTAGAAGGCATAGACCACCGCCGGGGCTGCCGCGATGATCGCGCCGCCGATGATGGACATCTTGCCCTGGTCAACATCGCCGCGCCGGATGGCGAAACCGCCGTAGATGACGGATGAGATGCCGAGGACAAACCCGAACATCATGATTACGGCGAGACTGTTGCTGATGCCCGTTCTCAGGTCGGTGGAACTGAAAGTCGTGCTTTGGGCAAAAGCGGGGACGGTGTTGAGGGCGAACAGGGCGGCCACGGTGAGGAGCGGGCGCAGCCGCGAACGGAGTTTTGTAGCGAGTATTTTTTTCATATCATTGGTTGTGCGGGCATTCATTTTTATTTTTGCTGGCGGCACACGCCGCCAATCACGCGTAAAGTTTTAGCAACTCCCCAAACCCGTTTTGTGTAATCTTTACACAAAATGAAAAAATGTTTCCGGCAGTCTGGAAGCATGAATAAGACAATTATTGAACCTGAAAAAACGGAACGCCTGCGCCAGCTTGCCGATGTGTTGCAAATGGAAATTCGCGGGCAGCATCACATTATCCCGCGCGTGGTGTCGGTGTTGCAGCGCGGTGAATTGGGCTTGAGCAAGGCGGGACGGCCACGCGGAAGTTTTTTATTTCTCGGCCCCACGGGGGTCGGCAAAACGGAACTCACGCAGGTTTTCACCGGCAAACTTTTCGGAATGGAAAAGCTCGTCCGCTACGACATGTCGGAATTCCAAACACAGGAATCGCTCGGCCTGCTGCTGGGATCGCGTCCGGGAGAAAAGGGATTTCTCGGCGCGGCCTACGAACGCACCAAAACGGGAACGCTGCTGTTTGACGAGGTGGAAAAGGCGCATCCGCGCATCATGGATGTCTTCCTGCAAATGCTGGATGCCGCGCGGGTGACGATTGCGACCGGCGAGACGCTCGACTTGAGCGGATTTTATATCGTGATGACTTCCAACATTGGCTCCGCCGAATTGATGACCCTGCAACATTCAGCGGAATCCACGCTCGAACGCCATGTCCTTTCCCGCGCCCAACAATCATTGCGCCCGGAAATCTTCGCCCGCATCACCGAGAAACTCGTGTTTCACCGTTTGAGTTACGAACACCAGCTTGAAATCGCCGCGAAGTTCTTGGAGAAGGAAATCAGTTTTTTGACCGGGCGCGGTTGCAACATTCGGGTGTCGGAGTCTGTCCTGTCGTTTGTTGTCCGCAAAGGATTCCATCCCAAGCTGGGAGCGCGCCCCATGCGGGATGCGGCAGAAAAGCTCGTGGGCGACGCGGTGGCCGTAGCGTTGCTGCTGAACGGGAGCGCGGACGGATGCCTCACGGCTGACCCGGCCAATGACCGGCTCAAGATTGAATAACTCGGTTCCCCCCCACTGGTCAGAAACCCCGGCGCGAATTCCTAATCGCCGTCCCCTTTCAGGCTCAACTGTGCTTGTCAACGGTGGAGGCCGGAGAGCATACCGACGGCACTACCTTGACAAGCGCAGTTGAGCCATACAATCGAACGGCGATTCGCGCCAGTGTCCGCTTCAACCGTGCAGCATCACCCACAGGTGGGTTTCACCCAGGTCAAATTCCGGCAGAACTGCCCCGCCGCGTTTCCGGCAAAACGACTGACAGATTTTCCGCAAGGAATTCCGTTTTGATTTTGCTGCGGGCAACTTAATGAGCAGCCAATCGGCAAAGAGTTTATTTCGCTGACCGGCAGAAATCGCGGCGATGATGACGGCAACCGCGCCCGCAGAATATAATTGGTCCACAAATTTAAGCGCGGCCTTCGTGGTGGCAAATTTGGCAAGCGACCGGGATTTCGGACGCAGTTCAGCTTTCAACCATGCCCTTGCTTCTGCGTGATGAGGTTTCTCCAAAGCGGATTGAATGAATAAATTATGTTTTTTCCGTTCCAAGGCCAAGCTGGGGCGGGCAACTCGACCGGCTGGCTCACCTTCATATTGAGGCCAGGTGGGATTTTTCCGGGCGGCTTTCAGGTAAGCGGCGCGGGCGACATCCTGGTTGCTGATTAAATAATCTTCCCGAATCAAGGTGCCATCCCGAAGCCAATCGCGGCAGCGTCCGTGAAATTTGCCGTTGAGGGAACTGATCTCCATTTTGATCTGGCCGTTGTCGTGCCAATACCGCTGGAGGCCGGAGCCGTTGACCATTGTGAATGAGCCGAGCAACCGACCGTTTGCATCCCATTCACGGCTCACTCCGTGCATCAGGCCATCCCGATAGCGCAACTCCTCGGCAAGCTGGCCGTTGCGATGCCAGACGCGGCAAGCGCCATGAAAAATGCCCGCCACTTCCCTGTTTTCCGAGTGGGTTTGACCGTTACGGTAATAAAACCGTTTTATGTGAAGCTTTGGCTTCATTCGGAGAATCACAAAATCGAGTGATCTTTTTGCACCGGCACTGGTCATTTTATTCTGCCCGCCGGCTCCAAATTTTCAATGGGTTTTCAAAACAATCCTGCCTTATTCCCTAAATTAAGGCAAATTTAACTGATTTCAAAACGATTGCAAATCACGTTTTAGGCATGTGGTTGCAATGATTATTGAGCGCTTGGTTGTTCGCATGATTGAGACCGGCCCAATTGCCGCCGTTCAGCACAACGCGGCTTGCCAAAACATCCAACGCAAGGTTCGTGGTCATAAATCATCAGGGAAAGCCGACCGTTCTGGTTGGCCAGTTTGGTTCAGGCAAATTGAGAAATGATTTAACTTCTAACCGCCACAGCTTTTCAGTCCAATCATGTCCAAATGACTAAACGCTACCGGGAACATTCCCAAAAACAGGCCGGTCACGGCAAGAAAAATGCGCAACTCAATGTGCAGTAAAGCAGACACAAACGCATTCAACCGCCTGCTACGTTGCGGGCATCGAAGATTTTTCTTCACGCTTAAATGTCATCGGCCCTCAAGTGCGCAAACTCCGCACGCACAAAGGGTGGACGCAGAATCAGCTTGCCCTGAAACTGCAACTCTTTGGCTGGGACACCAGCCGGGAATCGGTGACGCGGCTGGAAAACCAGTCCCGGCGGGTGCCGGATTTGGAACTTTTTGTCATTGCCAAGATTTTGGGCGTCAAAGCCGACGACCTGTTCCCGCGCAACCTGCGCGGCAAGGTCAGAGAGATGGCCCCGCATTACCGCGTCAAACTCTCACGCGGGCAGGTTCCGCCGACCTTGTAAAATTCAAAGAAAATCTTCAGTTAATGGCGTAAATAATTGCCATTCAAATACTGCGTATAAAAAACGATCCCCATCGGCAAAGCCGTAAGGATTATTTAATACGCGAAGAAACCTAATTCGCGAAGCGATGTATGATTGGAATTTCCAATCACCACATGGTCAACCACATCAATTTTTAACAATTGCCCACCTCGGATGAGGTCACGGGTGATCTTAATGTCCGCTTCGGACGGTTGAGATTCTCCCGAAGGGTGGTTGTGCATGATAATGATGGAGGCTGCACTGGCCATTATTGCCAATCTGAAAATTTCTCTCGGATGGCAAAGAATGGTGTCCATCGTTCCCACGGATACAAAATAGTGACCTTTAATTTTACGGCGGGTGTTCAGGATTAAAACCACCAGACATTCACATTCAGGATTGAAATACGGATGTTGGGTGATGTGCGTTCTCCAATAATCAGCGGCCTGGGTAGGCGTCTCGCAAAGTTGCATGGCTTCGGGTGTGGGACATTCCCGCAAGGAAACAATTTTCCACTCCTGCGGTTGCGGTGGGAATTTCACCGATTTGACGATGTTGTTCGGCGGTTGAGGCGTTGAGTTGATATTTTCTGTCGTGTTCATGTTTTTGCATTTCGTTTTTGAAGGAACGGGATTGCTCTCTTCGCCTCGACGTGGGAGAGCAATCCTGTTCCGAACGAAATGCACCGAGCCTGCTTTTCGCGCTGGCGGGCAGCGGAGCCAAAAGCAATGCAGTGCCACGAACCATTTCGTGGCGCGAGATTGCGGCGGAGCAACCAGAAGCGCGGAAAGCGGGCGGATGAACACGGCGGAAATCAACGCCGCATGGATGAACAACCGTTTGTTGACTTAACGAGTCGCGGGAGATTTGCGAATTGCGACAGACGGTCTGACTTGTTTTCCAATCCTACCATGGCGACGAGCCGAATGGCTCGCCAAGCGCATAGCAATCCGGTAAAAATCAGCGGAGCAGAAATGTTTTATGAGCAAACCGAGCGACAAATCGAAGACCGGCAAAACGATTCAGCACAAAGCCGCAGACTACGACAGCGTGTTTTCCGGCGTCGTTGAAATGCTGGACGCGGCACGGCGTGCGTCCGCACGCGTGGTGAACACGTTGATGACGGCAACGTATTGGGAAATTGGCCGGCGGATTGTGGAACACGAGCAGGCGGGAGAAAAGCGGGCGGAATATGGAGAAGAACTGGTGCGGCGACTCGCGGCTGACCTCACCAAACAATACGGGCGTGGATTTGGTTTCTCGCAACTCAAGATGATGCGCCAGTTTTATCAGACTTTCCCGGATGTTCACACAGCGAAGCCATTGATTCTTCAATCAGGGGTTGAAAAATCAGAGATAGGCCAGTCAGTGATTGGCCAATCTGGAAACCTGGAATCGTCTCTCGTCCCAATTGGCCAATCACTGATTGGCCAATTTAGCCAGCGTTCGTCCGTGAACCTTTCGCGTGCCATTGAACATCTTGGCAACATTGCCCGCGCTTTTCCGTTGCCTTGGACGCATTACGTCCGGCTGCTGCGCGTTCGGAGCCTGCACGCCCGCGAGTTTTACGCGCGGGAGGCGCTGGCGGGTGGCTGGTCGGTTCGGCAGCTTGACCGGCAGATCAACTCACAGTTTTATGAACGCACGGCATTGTCAAAAAATAAAGTGGCGATGCTGCTCAAGGGCGAAAAGCCAAAACCGGGGGATGCAGTTTCCGCTGACGAGGAAATCCGTAATCCGCTCGTCCTCGAATTCCTCGGCCTCAAAGACGAATACTCCGAAGGCGATTTGGAAGACGCGCTCATCCAACACCTTGAAACTTTCCTGCTGGAACTTGGCAACGAGTTTGCGTTTGTCGGCAGACAAAAACGGCTGCGGATCGGCCATGAGTGGTTTCGGGTGGACTTGGTGTTCTTCCATCGGCGGCTGCGCTGCCTCGTCATCATTGACCTGAAAATTGCCGCGCTGGTTCACACCGACATCGGACAGATGAATCTTTATTGCAATTTTGCGCGCGAACATTGGATGCAGCCCGGCGAGAATCCGCCAGTGGGCTTGATTCTTTGCGCGGGCAAAGACGATGCGCTGGCTCGCTATGCAATGGAAGGATTGCACAACAAAATGCTCGTCCGTGAATATCTCACCAGATTACCCAAGGAAGCCGCACTGGCGGCGGAAGTTCGCCGCACACGCGAATTGTTGGAGCGACAAGTCGAACAGCGCCGGATGGCGCGGGGAAGATAAGAATCAGGCTTCGGTCTGCGGTCGGCGAGCGGGGCAAGTGGAGCGGAGGCGGAGGGGAGCGCCTAGCGGAACGAAGCCGGAGCGCAACGCCGGCCGCCGGGCCACAGACGGAAGCCCGCCGCTACTGCGGTCCTGCACCATGCAAGCTCGTGACGAGCGCGCGGTTTGCGAAGCGGAACGGGCGTCGTCGAGAGGGGGACAGGGACGACGGACGGCTCGTGCAGCGAAGCAAACCGCGCGTTGGTCACGGCCTAAAACAGAGCTTCCGCCGTGATCCGTCTCTCATGAATATTCATCCAAACGGATCAAAGCATTGACACCAGCCCCACCATTCATAATCTGATTACTTCAATTACAGAAACGTCGTGGATCATAGAACAGAGACATTCAAAGCGAAATTCAGCGATGCAGGGCGACACCTCGGTGTAAACCCCAAGGAAGTGGTGTCGCTCAAACTCCGGGAGAATGTGAGTTCCTATGACGAATATCGGAACTTTTTTCGCGCGTTGGAGCATGAAGCTGGATTTCAATGCACTCCGGTTGATGGCGATTTGCAAGGCAAAGGTTATCTTTTATCTGATGGCAGCAGCCGAGTAATCGTTGTCGAGCACGAAACTGGTTTGGAGATTCTTTACATTGCTGGCTCGATTGCGTCTTTGATCGGAATTTTGCCGCTGATTGTTCAAGGTTGGCGTGCCTTTCGTGGCCATCACGCCGCGAGACGCGACTTTGACGACCGGGGTGTTGAGATTCGTCGAATAGATGAAAATGGACATCTTACTGAAGACCATGTTCACGAAAGGAACTTATTCCACAATTCCCCATCCACGGCGAACACCTTTCTTGCAACATCAGCAGCAAAGACTATTGAATCCGAATTGCGACAAATTAAGGAGCAGATAAATTCAATATCTCGCCGCGTGGACGCTCTCGAAGGCAAAAATCCGGCCAAGGCCAAGAGCGGCAAATCCCGAACGGACAAAAAAGTTTCGCAAAAAAGGATTCGCGGACCCCGATCTGAGGCCGGCTGAAATTTACGATGCTTCGGCCTGCGGTTGGCGAGCGGGAAAAGTGAAGCTTAAAGTGGAAAAGCCAGTCAGCGATTAGGTGGTTGCGGATTTCCCGGTATGGATTGGCAAAAAGTCATGGACAGTTGGTATTACTCATGATTTTCTAAATAATGGTATCTATCGGAGAAATATTGATAGAATATTCCTTGAGAAAACGCGCTCTCCATTCGCTTGAATACTTTTTATTAAATTCATCCAATTCGCTTGCAAGATATTGTTCCAGAACCATCCGATAAACACGAAAGGCAAGTGAAGCTGCCGACAACCTTACTTTGGGGACATCTTGTGGATCACGGACAGGGTTAATATAAATGTTCTCTTCAAAAGTTACATTTTTGAATATGTCACCACCATGCGTCACAGCGGAGAAAGAACTATAAATGTAATTATACTCTTTGACCTTGCCGATAGCATCAGCAATTTTGCGAATTGAAATCTTATTGGATGGAGAGCCGTAAACCTCATACCACGGCTTATCAAAGCTGCGACTCGCGTAATTCAACTGAAATTTTGCGTCAATTCCAGAAAACTCTGGCATTGCAAGAATCTCGTTGATTCGCCGAATTTCATCGTTGAGTTTTTGTAATTGTTCGGTTGTTAAAGGAATACGGCTTGCTGCATCAGCGTGCCGCATTGATTCTGGCGTGCCGCTAATTGCGACCGACTGCCAATGCCGCCGCTTACGAAGATTTGCAACATAAAGGTGATGAATTTTAGCTTCAGTATCAGCAGCCAAGAGCCATTCCATCGTGTGGGCAATTTCTAAAAGAGAACGGATTTGCAGACCGGCACTGAAACAATTTCCAGCCGAGGCTAAAATTGCAATTCCGTCCAAGTGAACCAACACCTGCCGAAGTTGCACAAGGATTATGCACATGGCCTTAATATCTCGTGGACTATTTGCATAGGCTTTTGGAAGCAGGTGCGAACCATAATCAAGAATTTCATTTAGCAATTCAATGTCGTCCTTAAAATGTCGAACCATTTCAAAGCTATATTCTCGATCAAGAATCCCTTTATGTGTGTCGTTCTTTAGCATAATCATCAACGGTATATTTCGTCCAAGCGCCAGACGAGGGTTAAAGCTTCCGGCCAGCCTACCTCGACGAAGGCGTCCAAAAGCTCTAGCAGATTTGTTATGGAAACCTCGTCTTGCACTTTGTCCCGGTAATCTGCAAGGATTGATTCGACAAGTTTCACAATCTCTCCCATCGCCATTGAATCGAGATTGTAATTAAATCGCTTACTGCAACTAACGACTTCCGCCGCCATGCGGAGAACCAATGGGGGATCATATCGAAGAACACCATTTAATAATTCCATGAAATGATGGGCTGTTGGCGCAAGGAGCATTCCGATCTCCGGCTGCTTCCCAAACTCAAGAATCTTCTCCAAAACAGGCAACGCCCGGATGAAGAATTGCTTTCTGGCTTCATCATTAAGTTGGATGTTCTTTTGTTGGCGCAGGTTTGAATCAATATCTGCTGCGAAATAGATACGCATCACTGCTTCATCAATTATCCCATATAGCTGTTTCCACTTGATTTGGAATTCCTCTTTGGGAATGTCTTTATTGTTTCGCAGTTCAGTCAGTGCTTTAGCTGCCATATCCAAGTGCATTATCAGCAATTCACGAGCGCGCTCAAATTGTATTTCAACAACATTAGGCACGATGTAAGCAATGAGGCGACGGCCCGCCACGGCGAGCGTCGCAGTTAATCCAAATGAATTGTTTCGCCAACTAGCGATAGTTTCTCTCGCCCACTCATTGTTTTCAGCGACCGCGTAGTCAACGACCATCGAAACAAGGCTGCCCCTGGCTTTGACTTCATCGTCGGATTCTTCGTCTTTCCGATTGAGCAATTTTTCTATAAGCTTTAAGCTCCGTTCTTTATCGTAACGGATGAGTTGCCACAAAGAAACTGTAACACCTTGTAATACAGTGGCGTTCGTTTCCTTTTCTCCATATTCGTCCAAAGTTGCCCACATCAAGCCAGAGTTATGTTCCACCATTCTCCAAAGTTCACACGCAAGAAGAAAGCGGACGGACGGAACTGGATCGCCCGCTAATTCTTGAATCGCAGTTAAAACTTCTTTGTCTTCACCAAAGTGTGCCATCCAAGGCAATGCTTGTGCGGCGTCGTTTCGCGGAGCGGGCGACCAACTTGCATGATTCCAGTCTGAATCGTATTTAGAATTGAATACAGGAATGGGATGCTTTGCTGCCCCCAATACGATCTTTCGCAGTTCCAAAAAAGTATTCGTGTTAGCCGACTTTGTCTTAACAATTGCATCCGATGCGAAAGCAGCTAAATGCGTCCAAGCGGTATTTATTATCGCCTCATCCGCACCGCCATCTTTGGCAAGAACATCGTTCAATGTCACCGCATTTTGTAACAGACCATCAACTTGGGATTCTTCTTTGCCCTTTTCGCTCCACTCTTTAAGCGGCTTATACAATTCTTGGATTCTTTTATTAGCTGGTAAATCAGGTTTTGCTCCTTGTTCGCGGAAAAAATCTTCCTCGGAATACGATTTGAACGATGATGTCACCTTAAAAAGCGGTTCTTTTGATGGCAGTTTTGATTCTTTTTCTAGCGTGCTCCGAATTGCAATGGCTTCTTGAGTAACTAAAAGCGCAGTCGGAATCCACCCAATCAAATAGTTTCGCCGCTTTTCCAAAACTTCCTTACTTTCTTCATTTGCATTTTTTGGAAGATCAATAATAGTCTGCTCAATTTCTTGTCGCTGTTCCTTTGAAAAGAATTCAATTCCGCGTTCTAAGAATTGGCCGACTGCACGAAGAGTGTCTTTTCCCTCAATTATGGGTTTAGCCTTTGCTAATTCCCAAAGATGCTGACCAAGCATTGCCGGATGTGTAGCGGCGACCGCCAAAAGACGCGACCACAAAAAGGCGAGATTTGAGTTCGCTTTGAACGTCTCAAGAAACCCTTCAATATCCGCAGTTCGATTGTTTTTTGCCGCATCTGAAAGCCAATTAAAAATCTCGTCTGCGATTTGGAGTTCCCTATCGGGATATGATGTCTCATCCCAGATAACAGAATTATCTTCGACATAGTTTGCAGTTCCTCCCCGAAATTGAAATTGAAGCATTAAATCTTCAAATGTTTTCCCATCGCGCAAATATCTCAATACATGATCTTGTATTACGAAGGCTTGAACGGCTTTAAGCCCGGAGCGCAAGGCTGGGAACGTCTGTTTGGTAAGAAACGTTGGAAATGTTCTGATTAAAATAAAATGACACATTCCATAATCTTGTCGCCGATTGCTAATCATCGGCAGAACATGACCGCCCATGTGTGTTTGTTCCTGGCTGGTTTCTTCATAACCAAAAACTTTTTCGTAGATGAGGCCAACCAAATTTGGATCGTGCGGAATAAGGCGTGCAACCTCATTTGTCAGCCGATAAATGCAATCAATAGGAAAATTCGGTTCACCAACGACTTGAAGAATCTTCTCAAATAACGGCCGTCCTCCCTGAATGTTTGTGGCGTAAGTTTTTGCTACCAACGGAATCGCAACCAAACCAGTTAGTCGCTCAAGCCATGGTCTTTTATCTTCATCTTTGCGGGAGTCCCAAGCCCAGCGAAGTAAAGAGCGTCCAAAATCGCCGCAGGCGGCAACGGATTTATCTGATACTCCACTTTTGGCATCAATAATCCCTGTTGCGATAATTCCCGCGTCCCATGCGAACCGATAATCAAGATGCTGGCCGATTATTTGTAGAATACTTGCCCAAAGTTCTTGTTTTGACGGTTGAAGAAATCGAACAGCCTGAAGAAGAAAAGCAACAGCTTCAAAAGCAATTGATTCTTTTTTAGCGAGTTGTTCCAGCAACGGATTCAAGTCATTTGTCGTCTGCGCCTCATTTACTATCACAGCCGGTAGAACGAGGCGAATAATTTGACGCAAATGAATTTCCCGTCGGCTGACCACACCCCAAAACATCTGCCAAAAAGCCGCACGGTTGAAATGCCAGAGCCTCGTGAAGTGATAGACCAGACTTGGACGCAAAAATAAGGGACGTGCTGGTTCTTTGGCCACAAAAGCAGCGAGTTTTACCGGGTCAGATTCCAGCAAATAGACACTTACAGAATAATCGAACAAAATATTGTGAGTGAAAGCTATGCGAACATTTTGCTCAACGATCTCTGTAAATATTTCGGCACTAAGAAGTTGTTCCCAAGCCTCTCGCGCTTCAGGACGATATACATTTTCACGGCGGATGGTTAAAGTATGGCTTTCAACCATGGTGCGGGTCGCCTTTTCTAAAAGATATTCTCTGTCTTCAGGGCGGTTGGCCTTTAGAACGCGATATTTCCAATACATTTCAAGCAACTGCACTTCAGAAGTCACTTGGGAAAATTCGTTGGATTTTGCTCCCGCTTGAAGAACGCGCTCAATCAACCATAGATTAAACGGAACTGTCAAAAGTGCGCGAAACTCTTGTGTCCCATGAGAGTAAATTTCCTTCAAATCTGGCACTTGACCAAATGCTTGTTCAAGCTCCTTTGGGCGTAAAGGCGGAATAAAAAACTGTCGGCACGATGCCGCCGGTTCGTTTTCACTTGGAAAAAGTTCAAGCAGTTGTTGGGATTTTTTTGCATCAAAAGTGCGAACACTGACTATAGTGTTCCATTGACCACGAAGTTCTGTCACGGCCCGACGTATCAGGTTGAAAATGCCAGCGCGCTCGTTTTCGCCACGTGCCGCATCAAAACCATCAAAAATTAGAATGGCTGGCGCTTTAGTATTGGCAACGGCTGCCCGAAGAAGTGTAACAAAATCTCCGTCTCGCTTCAAAACGGCCTTCAAGTCATCGTTGCTTGCTGTCCCCAGACGCTCGACGGGTAAAATCAGATGAAGGATGCCGCTTTTTTTCAAGTTCTCTCGCAACTCTGCGAGCGTGTAACTTTTGCCGATACCCGGCGCACCAATAACAACGCCATTGCCTTTGAGTGCGAAAGCTTCCAATTCTGAAATCAAATCTGGACGATTAATTTTCATTTTTCTTCAGGTCATTGGTGGTAGTCGTGTTGATTTCTTCCAACCAATCAGGATTCACAGGCTCTTGATTTATCCCGGATTGGATTGGTTTTGGAAGGATTTGCTCGCGACGAAATAATGCTGCCAGCTTTTTGAAAATAGCAGAGATTATTTCCTCAAAGAATGATCTTTGTGGCGCAATTGTTGGCTTTATTAAAGTGGTCTTATGTTCCGGCATCGAGAAATTTTTCAAGTGCGAATGACAGTGCATACAATGTTCAATCGTCTCGTCAAGAAGTTGGTCGAGCTTTGAAAAATCTCCATCCCAATTGTCAAAAAAAACTGGTTGTAATCCAAAGCGTAAAAACTGTTGAGACAAACCATCTACCGACAATGCTGTCTTTTCATCAATTGGAAGGGCTACGAAATGCGTTACTTGCCCACGCTCGCCAAGATCGCCCGCAACCATATTTAGCAATGCAATAATATAGGGGTCATCCATGCTGCATCCAAAGAATACAATTCTTCGTGTTGCGAAAAGCGACCACACAAGCAAACGATGAAGAGTCACAGGGCAGTTTTGTGGCTGTTTCCCGTCTGGCGTTATGCCATAGGATTCAAGGTAATCCGAAGTGGTTAAAACAATGTTTTCGGTATCATCATGCCGCCCATGAAGGTGGGCGATGAGCTGGTCGTCGTTTCCAGCGCTTTCGACAATTGATCTTAAAAAAAGCGATACCCTATGACGGTCATGGCTGTTTTTCTTGATGATAACACTTGAATCAGGACGCGGCGGTTTTTGTTCGTTAAACGCCTTATCGCTCAATGCCTGTTCCAAACAAAAATCATAATTTGTTGTGACGAAAGTTCTAAATGGCAATTTTACAAGGCGGCGATGAGTTGAACTGCAATTCGCGCCATTCTTTCGCAATGCAAATTCTTGCCCAAGCATATCACGGAATTCCCCCAATGCGTTATTGGTTTTGAAGTGTTTGCATATTTCCTCGGCATATTCCAGCACGTTTGCCTTTGTCATTTCGGTTGGATTAAATGCGGAAATTTGATTTGCCCGGTCGTGCAATTTCGTCAACAATTCAGACCACGAAGGATATTTTAGCGGAGCACTCAATCCTGCGCCTACAAAGGCAATTACTTCGCCAGACGCGATGGCCGCGAGCATCGCCTCACGATGACTGCGATTGTTCGCCAGCTTTTCATCAACAAGCGTCCTCAAATTTTGCATAGAATGAGTGCCAAATCATAGGCTTTCGCTCGCTAAAGCATATTGGTAAAAAAGCGGCTCTGTCGAGTTTTGTTTGTGATGGGTATGTGATCTTGTAGCGCAACGCATTGTAAAAAGGCTTCGGTCTGCGGTCGGCGAGCGGAAACAGTGGAGCGCAGACGGAGAGACGGCGGGAACGGAGTCGGAGCGCAACGCCGCCGCCGAGCCGCAGACGGAAGCCCGCCGCATCTGCGGCAAAGCAAATGCCGCTTGTGACGGGCGCACGGCTTGCGAAGTGGAGCGCAGCAAACCGCGCGCTGGTCACGGCGGACAACCACCAAAAACTACATGGCGATGGGCTGTTGATATTTCAAGGCGGCAAGCGCGAGTTGCTTCATCTGACCGCGATAATGCCGCAGCTCGTTATCGCGCTTGCGGTCGGACAGGTGAAACTTTTTCATGCGGACAAGTTCGATCTGAAGTTGTTCGACCTGCTTGAGCGTGAGAGGAGAGAATCGGGTTTTCGGTTTGCATCCGAGAACCTTGCGAACGAAGAGCGGGAAGGTTCGGCGGTGGGGAAGCATGGCCTTGTGCATGACCTCGACTGGCAAGCGGTGGCCAAGCAGACCGCCCGTAATCAAGCCATCCCGATGATGGCAGGCGCGGTAGCGCCACTTCAGGAATGCCTGGTATTGGGCTGGCGTGGGGCGATGACAACCAACATCGCCGTTGGTGGACACGCCAACGATTTCAGGGTCGGGCGGCGGGCGCTTGACCCGTCCGTGTTCGTAACAACCACAGAAAACGTATGCTTGGAGTCTCATGGGCGCGATGGTATTCGCTCTGGAATCTAGTGAAAAGCAACAAGACCGTGCGATTTCAGCATTTTGCAATTACATCTTCAAGTTTGGTGGCCTTGACGAACCGGGCTGGATTTTTGCCGATGGCCAGGGCGTCGAAATGTGCCTCACCGCATTTAATCTTGGCGCTTTCGCGGTCGCGGAGATCATCGGCAAACAGGCTGCTCTTGGTTTCGACGACGAAGTAAAGGCGTTCCGCACCATCTTTTTCCACTAGCACGGCCCAGTCCGGGTTGTAACTGCCTAGCGGTGTCGGGACTTTGAACCAAGCGGGCAGTTTGGCATAAATCTTGATGGCCTCGTTTTTTTCCAATTGTTCAGCAAATGATTTCTCGGTGTCGGATTGATAAACGACTTGCTCGTAAACGCTGCGGTTGCCAACGGCCATCATGTTTTTCAGATAACCCGTCAGTTCTTCCTGCTCGAACAATTCTTGCGCGTAGTATTCCTCCGCGCCGAGACGCTGATATTTGATGCCGTCAACAATGGCGAGACGCTTGGCCCGACTGATGGCATCTGCACTTATTTCGATAAACTCCTGCGGGTTCCGGGTGAAATCATTCAGCCGACCGCTGCCGACCAGAATACGATGGATGCTCCGGCGCGTGAGTTGGGTTTTGTCCTGCAAATCCGTGAGAACATCCGGCAACTCAACATCGCGTTCTTCTAGCACCACCGGTGCCGAGGTGGAGGTTTCGGTGGCTTCCACGCCCGCCTTGCCAATTGCGAGGTCGGCCTTGCGCCATTCCAAGCGTGTCTTTGTGATGGGCGGGCCATCCTTTATCGCCTCGGTGCATTTCTGAATGAGCAACTCGTTGTCGAACTGCACGCGGTAGGTGGTCTTGTGCCGGATGCGTTCCCACAACGCCTTGAACTCGGCGCTTTGAAGCACGGCCTGGCGGGTTTTAATTTGCTGCCGGTCATCGGCATTCTTGATTTCGAGTTTGCCCGCGAGTTTCCGCAACACTTCTTTGATCTGAGGTAGCTGGGCGGCAAAGGGTTCGGGCAACGTCAACGTGTTGTTCTTCAGCGCCGATTTCAAGGCATCTTGCACCTTGCCCTTGTGATCCACAAAACCGGCGTCGCGCAATACTTGCCACAACGCTTTGGACTGGTCAAAGCCGAGTGGCGCGGGCTTGCCATCCGCGCCGGTCACGGTGATGCCGGCGAACTGGTGATGCTCGACAATCCCGAAACGGATGCCGGTGTCTGCTTCGATTTCCTTTTGCAGATTTTCGGCGAATTGCTCGTAACTCTCGGTGGCCACGACGGTCAACGTATTGATTTCAAAACCGCGCAACCGTTCACCCTGCTGGTTCACGCACAAGCGCAGGCCGCGCCCGATGGTCTGGCGGCGCTCGCGTTCCGTGCCCATGTCACGCAAGGCGCAAATCTGAAAAACATTCGGATTGTCCCAACCTTCTTTCAGCGCGGAATGGGAGAAAATAAATTTGAGCGGCGTCTCAAAGCCCAGCAGCTTTTCCTTGTCCCGCATAATCAGGCTGTAAGTGTCGTCGTCCGCCTTGGTGTCGCCGCGCGTGTCTTTGAATACCTCGACGGTTTTGCCGCCGACTTTCTTTTTATCAATCGAGAAATAGCCGTTGTGGACCGCCTCGGCGGCGGTGCTCATGTCCACTTCCTTAAACAGACTTTGATAATCGGGATGTTTCGCCAGCCGACGATATTCCTCCTCGAAAATTTTGGCGTAGTCACCTTTGACCTGGTTGCCGTCGGCGTCGTATTGGCGATAGCGTTCCACTGAATCAATGAAGAACAGGGAAAGGACTTTGATGCCTTGCGGCGCGAGCCGCAATTCCTTGCTCAAATGCTCTTTGATGGTGCGGCTGATCATTTCGCGTTGCACCGCGAGCGCGTCCAAATCGCCAAAAGCCTGGCCGAGGGCGAGAAAATGTTCGCCGCCGGGGACGCGCAATTCCAGAAATTCTTTGCCTTTCTCCACGCGGATTTCACCGACGCGGCAATCGAGGTAAACAGCGCGGTTGGTGGTCATTTCCAAATTGTCGCCGTCCTGCACAGTGACTTCCTGGCGCTGGACGCCGCTGCGCGTCTGCATGTCCAATTCCACCTTGGCGCTGATGACGCCTTTCCTGTTGCTGACCGAAAGCAATTTCACATACGGCTTGTTATGGCCGCCGGTGATACGCGCCTCCGCCACTTCAATCTGTTTGACGAGCTTGCGTTCGTAGGCGTCCACCGCATCGAGGCGATAAACCATGTGATGTTTCTCGACGTGCGTGGCGGAGAAACGCAGGGTGCAAAGCGGATTCATCATGCCGAGCGCCTCCTTGCCGCGACCCTCCAAGCCACCATCCACGCTCTGCGGCTCGTCCACGATGATGATGGGCCGCGTGGCCTTGATTAAATCAATCGGTTTTTCGCCGCCGGTCTTCTCGCTGTCTTTGTAGAGGTTGTTGACATCTTTTTTGTTGATCGCGCCGACGGTCACGACCATAACTTGAATGTTCGCACTCGTGGCGAAATTGCGGACCTGGCCGAGTTTGCTGGAATCGTAGAGGAAATACTCAAACGGCACGTTGGCATAGAGCGAGCGGAAATGTTCCTCCATGATCTGAAGCGATTTGTAAACGCCCTCCTTGATGGCGACGGACGGCACGACGATGACGAATTTGTTGAAACCATAGCGCTTGTTCAACTCGAACACCGTGCGCAAATAAACGTAAGTCTTGCCCGTGCCAGTCTCCATCTCGACGGTGAAATCGCCGGAGGCCAGCGACGCGGACGGCGGCAGGCCGTTGCGAAGCTGGATGTCATGCAGATTTTCGAGCAACTCATCGTCGAGCAACGTCAACCGGTTGCCGATGCCGATGTCATTTTCGGCAAAACCCATGCGCTGCTGCGCGTCGGCGGCATCGCGGGTGACTGTGAACTCGGTGCGGCAGATCTCCTGACCACGGAACAGGTCACACACGGATTCAATGGCCGCGTGCTGGTAATCGAGGTTTGGTTCAAAATGCAGTTTCATATATCACGCCCTAGGAGTTTGCATGTCGCCAGTCCGATCTTCGAATGCAAGTCCGATTTGCCCATGGTTTTGAAAAAACCGAGATTGCTCGAACTCCACATGCTGACGGTGTGTCAGATGGGATCGGGTAGTTCGAACGTCCCTAGTGCCTAAAAAATGAACGAGGAGGTCTCCCGGTATAATCTCTTGCAGAAAATATGGCACGTCGTTCAAATCTGCCTGAACAGGGTCACACCAAATGTTGGGTTTCACGGCAATATTGGATTGAGGCGTATTTTTCATTTTTAGGTTAGCTTTAGTCCAAAAGATACATCAGAGATTTCGTGCTGCACATGACGGCCCATACCCGTATGGGCGACATCGAGAGCTAATGTTGCATCTTGGGTGACAGAAACCCGAACCAGCAGTCTGTCAAGGTCTCGATAGGTGGCGGGCCGTTCGGACTGCACCGGAACTTGCAAAATATTGCCAAATGGAACAATGGACGTGTCACCAGAAATAGGTTGCTTGCAAAAAATAAAACTCGCTGACCCATCCCGTGGGTCAGTGCAATAAAATACATATTGCTTGCTGCTGGACGCCACTAGCGGCTCACCACGCTGAAGAAGAGGGAAAAAAGTATCACGGGCCATGAGGCATCCCAGTGTTACTGAATTGACGGCCGTCCACTCTTCGGCAGCAACGATTGCGGCGCCGCGAGCAATGGCGGCATCGGGTTCGCCGGTTATCTGGACCTTGGCACCGAAAACATCCTCCAGCCGGCGGCGAACCATTGGTATCATCGAGGTGCCGCCGACCAGAAGGACATAATCAACACTTGCTGGGGTCAGTCTGGCTTGTTCGAGGCAATGCTTTGTGCAAGCAACTGCGGCGTTTACTTCCCTGTTAATCATTTCCTCAAACTCTTCTCGCCGGAGTGTTTCAGAAAGGTCTAGGGGAGGATTACCTTCGAGAAATGTGGGCACGCGCACTCGGACACTTTCTTCGCGACTTAACTCAATTTTGCCAAGTTCGGAATGAATCCAGAAACGGTCTTGTGCCCGGCAGCGATTGGTGATGTCGTCGCTGGTCAGCATCGGATTTTTGTTGAGGAAGCGGCCTCGTAGATCGGCCATTATGCGCCGGTCAAAATCGTCACCTGCATGATCTGCGATACCATCATGGGCCAGTTCGTAAAGTGTGGAGCCATCCTGTGCGCCCTCTGCCAAGCAGACATCCAGTGTGCCGCCACCCCAATCGAAAACAAGAACCCGCTTGCCACGCAAGGCGGAAAGTTTGTTTTCAGGATGATAGAAGTGTGACACCATCGCTGCGAAAGGTTCGTGAACAAAGGTCTGGAGGGTTAGCCCTGCCCGCTCCATTGCCCTTCGTATTTGCCGGCGTTGTTCTCCGGTGAAACCCACCGGGACCGTGACGACACACGACTGGAACGTGTGGCCGTGAAAAATGGGGTTTTCTTGACCATGCTTTTTTATGTGCTTAAAAATTTCGGCAGCGACCTCATAGGGCTGAATCTTGCGGCCACCATGAACCACCTCTGCCGCAGTCAAAGCACGCTTAACGGAGCGAACGAAGGTGTGACCCAAAGCACCGGATAGTTCCTGCATATTACTGCGGGCCTCAAACCCAACGACGACTGAATCGTCTGGTTTATACCAGACGACCGAAGGATGCGGGCGATTACCAAGTTGACGATCCTGAAGCCAGAAAGCAACAGGCCGGAGAGATTCCTGTCGCTCTTGAAGAATACGCTTCACGTCATTGCCCCAAACGGATGCAATGGAATTCGTGGTGCCAAAATCGATTCCGATTCCCAAGTTTTTCATTGCTTTAAGCGCTCCTCAACGCCTGCAAGTTGCTTTTCAACCTCACTCACTAATTCAAGAATCTCCTCACGGTTGGGTTTTTCTCGATCAGCAAATTGGCGGATGCTTTCCAACCGATGCGTAACACCTTGTCTGACGATGGCCATTACCTGATTAACGGTTTCCTGTTTCGCTACGCCACTAAACCCGCCAGTGCGAATGGTGTGTTTCTTTTCGTCCTCTAGCTCCTTGGCGGTCTTCGCGAGTTCTTGCTTGGTTTTGGCCAACTCGATTTTAAGCTGCTGCTCGCGGTTTTCGGCGTTTGTTTTTGCTTCAGTCTCGCTTTGGAGAGTTGCGGTTACTTTTTGTAACTGCGAGCGCAGGGAATTGGAATCCGTGCGCAAGGTTTCGCTGATCGTGGCAGTAGCGTTCAACGAGAATATGGTTTCAATAAATGCTTTGCTGAGACTTAGCTTTGCTGCAATGCGCGATTTTATGGTCCGGGCAATCCATTGCGGGTCGGCAGCGTTGACGGGAGTTTTTTTGGGTTTACCGTTGATGGGGCAGTTTTGCACGTGCTCCACGCACTCAACTAGGGCCAACATCGCTTCTATGAGGGCTGGCTTGTTTGCAGCGCATTGGAGGATAGCGTGCAACAACCATAGATGCCGGCCAGACGCGATATATTTTTCCCAATCAGAGGGGGTATTGATGTCCCCCAACTCATGAAAAACCCATTGACCAGCTTCCGCCGGTGCGGTCAACGATGCAAGTTTTGGGGCGGGGTCTCCATTGCCGAGTATTTGGATCGCTTCGGTTTCGAGCCATGAGAATTTGGAAGCCGCCCCGGCTTTCTGACGCCACCATAAATACTCAAAAGCGATGAACAAGCGTAAAGGTGAACTCTGGAGACGCGTAACAATTGACTGTCGGTCTGACTCGGCAGGTGGGTGCGGCAGTTTTTTGAGCGCTTTCATGCAATCCGTCCAATTCTTGAACGGTTGCTCAATGGCCGGTGATGGCGTTTGGGGTGGGAGTGATAAATTATCCATGGACGGGGGAATTTATATGTTTGGCGGCAGCTTCGGCAATGGGTGGCCACGGCGAGTGCAACAGGTTTTCAAAAATGTTTCGCGCATCGTTAGTGTCTCCATTTAATTCCTTGGCGCGTGCTTCAAGGAAAGAAAGGCGGGCGGCTCTTTCCTTCTCGAACTTTGGCAACATCTGCTTGCGAATTGCAGAACAAAGTTCCAGGGCTTCATCTGGTCTATTCCCACGGATTGCCTCGATGGCTTGAAATGTTAGGAGGTCAGGCAATGCAATGAGTAGCGACACGGCTTGACGAGCAACTGACTTGTTTGGCTTGGAAATCTTGGGCGTTATGTGTTCGTTGTTAAGAAAGAATGCGATGGACGAACGAAGCCGGCTCGTTGCGCCTTGACAGATTTTTTCGGCAGCGGCGAATTCATTCGCGCAATAAAGAAACTGTGTGCAAATGAGGCGGGCGACATCGCTGTATGGGATGAACCAGCGCAAATTACCAAAGGCTTGCTGGAAGCGCTCGCGAAAGGCAGGCCGTCGTTGCTCCTCGTGAAAAAGCCCCAGGAAATATTCGACAATCCCGTCGATGAACAATTGGGGGACTGTATGCGCAAGCAACACTTTCTCCAATTGATTGCGAAAAACGCCAAAGGATTCATCTGTCCATTTCGGCGGATAGTCCGTAAGAGAGTGGATAAGCCGCGTAAAGTCCGGTTGGTGTTCAACGCGGAAAGGTTCCACGGCATATACGGTGTAAGATTTTATGTAACCGCCAGAGGTCGCTTGCAATCTCTTGGAACCAGGCGTAACAAATTTTACCGGAAAAGAACCGTCAGTTCGTGGCCGAGATATTTGGCGTGCCGAACCTTCTTCGATGGTCACTTCAGGAGTGGCCGCGCCGGGAGTGCTGATGAGTTTGAGACTAAGCGATTGACCCACCTCGCACACTTCGATGTCTTCCATCCGACGACCGGACCGGGTAAGGTAAACATCGCCTGCCGGAGCCAAACTAGAGGCAAATTGAAGGAAAAGCTCTGCCAACCGCGATTCGTATCGGCCACGGGTGTCATCGAGCCACCGCTCTTCGATATCCTCAAGGTATTTTGCAAGTGCCATATTCCGGTGAATAGCGTTTCGTCAGAGGCTCCGCACATTTTCCAAGCCGTGTTGCTGGAGGATGGCGGTGAGGTTGGTTTTGGCCACATCATCAGCGAAGGCGCTGTCGCGGAAGACGATGGTGCTTTCGCCGGCGGGGGCTTGGGTTTTGTGCCAGGCCGCAACGCCGAGGGCGAGCGGCTCGACTTCCTTGGCGGCGATGGTTTTGGACAGGCACACGAGCAGCGTGCCCGCGCCGATGCTGTGGACTTGCTGGCCAGCGATGGTGTGCGTTTCAATGGGCACGGTGAGGTCGAGGCCGAGTTTTAGCAGCAACTCGAACAGGATGTCGGATTCCGTGCGGTCGGTTTTGAGATGATCCACCGAGGCTTCCAGCGTTTCGGCCAAGCGTTCGCGGTCTGGCTCCCATGCCTGAATGTTGCTGCTGGCGAGTTTGAATACGCGGAAGCCGAGGTCGCCCGAGAACATTGGATTTTCTTCGCGAATCTTTTGCCCGGCTCGGCGGAGGCGCTCTTTGGTAAGTTCGGCGATGTTTTGTGGCTTGCCGAGTTTTTTGCAAAAATCTGCTGATGCCTTTTGCTCGGCAACAGATGGGTCGAGCGGTTCAGGTAGCTGAGCAACGATGAAACGCCTTTGCCCTTTGTCCGCTGTATTTTGGGACATAACCGCGTGCGCTGTAGTCCCAGAACCAGCAAAGAAATCCAGAACGATGTCATCTCCTGCTGTGCCTTGCTCTACTAGCTCACGAATAAGTTCTACCGGCTTTGGAAAATCAAATGCCCGAAAGCCGAACAATTCATCAATCACTGCGGTTCCGTGTTTTGTGTAGATGTTCTCACCGACCATTGTGGAATAGCCCGTAAAATCAGATTCAAGGTCTGCCAAAAATGCCTTCCGTCGTGGACGACCTTCTAAGGAACTCGGCCAAAGAATACATTCTTCAGATATAAGCCGCGCCATTGTTGTCCGGTCATAGCGCCATCCCATTTCTGGGCAAACATATTTGATGCTAGTTTTAGGGTTTGTGAGATCATAGTGCAGATTTGGTCTGCGGTCGGCAGTAGCCAGTCCAACCATATTCGCACTCGCCCACGGCCCACGCGAATCATTGTCAGGATTTGAGTATTGCGTCTTGTCTCTCGCATCACCTCGTATGCGTTGCCCGTAACACACAACATACTCGTGGTCTTTTGAAGCTCCGTTTTTTGAGCGGTTATCTTTGTTTTGGCGACTCTTCCATACGAAGCAAGCAATGAAGTTTTCCTCGCCATAAATATCATTGAGTATAAGACGCAACGTGGCTAACTCGCCGTCATCGATAGACACAAGCAGAATGCCGTCCTTGTGCAATAGATTCCTCGCCAGCTTTAGGCGCGGATACATCATGTTGAGCCAGTCTGTATGAAATCGTCCAGAAGCTTCTGAGTTGGAACTGATTTTTTGGCCTCCTTCCACTTGACCAGTGAGTGCAAGGTAATTCTTGATACTGTCCTGAAAGTCGTCGGGGTAAACAAAGTCGCCGCCGGTGTTGTAAGGCGGATCAATGTAAATGAGCTTCACTTTTCCGGCGTAGGATTTCTGGAGCAGCTTGAGCACTTCCAGATTGTCGCCCTCAATCATCAGGTTGCGCGTGGTGTCCCAAGCCACGCTGTCTTCCGGGCAAGGCCGCAACGTGCCGGTGCTTGGCGTGAGTGCCAACTGGCGGGCGCGGCGTTTGCCGTGCCAGTTAAGTCCGTATTTTTCCTCCGGGTCCGTAACGGTTTTGCCAATTAACTCTTTCAGTGCATCCACGTTCACGCCGTCTTCGGTGACAACTTCGGGGAAAAGCGCCTTGAGCTTGGCGAGATTTTCGGCAACCAAGTCGGGCGACTTGGTTTCGGCGTCTTTGGCGGTAAGTGGTTTCATGCGCGGTATTTGATAATCAAATCATCTTCGGCGTCATAGACGCTCAAAGCGAATTTAAGCCGTTCTAGTTTCATCGGGTTAGACAAGTTGATCTCAATGAAATATGTGTCATTGAGTTTCGCTGGCTGTCGGCAAGCGGACTCATTTTTTGTCACTCGCAATTTTTCAAGCAACTCCGTGGCGAAAAATGGATCCGGGTTGGTCGCGAACAGCGCTCTCAAGACAAACAGATACATATCCAGGAATGTATGAATTTCGTGTTTTTGGTCAGCAAAGATTATGTATTCCAGTTTCTTGCCAGTTGGGTCTTCGGCGTCGAAGATGCTTATTTCGCCGGAATCCGGCGACTCATCCAAGGTAATTTCTGGAAAGCGCCAGATTGCCAAGAAACGCTCGCCTAGTTCAGTGGAGCGTTTTTGATACTGCGCAACGCCCCAGACATCAATTTCTTTCAGAAAACGGTTTAGCCAGAGCCGGCTGAAGGCGTATCCCTGCTCCTTGCCATCCGCATTCATTTTTTTCTTTTCAGGGAATGAACGGTTTCCAAGGCTGCCATTATTTCCTGAAAGGGTTAGATTCCCAATTGTATGCAGGTAACTTTCCGCAAACTTTTTGTAGTCTTCTGCCGGCGTTTCTTTTTGCCACTGCGGATCGGGGTTCTGAGGAAAGATGTGCTCAATGGTTATGCCGGAATCGGTGTCCATGAACACCGGCTCATTGTTCTGATGGTTTTCAAGACGATTCAAAAAATAAACCCGATTCTTTGGCTTGATGTGGTAAACATCTTTTTCTGCCAGCGTCTGAAGCACCTCGGCATCCTTGGGAAATCGCTGTGACCCTTTTTTTCGCAGCAATGACTTTTGAATGCTGGCTAAATAATCGGAGGGGACCACATCTTCGTAAAGACGCATGAAGATTTTGTTCAGGGCGTTGGTGGGCAAACCTAAAACAAAGCGCCGCCAAGTGAACGACTGAATCAACTCCAGAACCCCAATGAAAACAATCTTGTCGATCAATTGATTTTGATAATCCTCATAAACCTGAATGAGAAATGGGTAGCAGACATTAATTTCCAATAGATGGATATATTCCAAGTGGCGGCGAATATGAAGATCCGGCTCCCGGGTAGGATTGGTCAGTTTTTGGTAATGCCGCGCCAAATTGCGAAGGTTGGTTAGCAGAGTTTCGAGATCGTCCAGTGCCAGGCTTGGATACTTGGTCTTGAACTCCTGATAAACGAGATTCTTGTTGGGAATTTTTTTGTTCTGCAACGTCAAATAATCGCGGATAAAATCTGATACTCGGCTCGAATTGGTGAGCTCGTCTTTGGCGAGGGTTTCGATCTTTTCCCAGTATTGGCGGAAAATCTCGTCCTGTTTTTTGCGGCTCAACCCCATTAAAATGTAGTTGCGAATCAGGTCGGCCTGCGAAAGTTCAAGACCGGTGGAGTTGAGGCTTTCAAAAATCCGTTGGGCATCATCCTTGCCGCGCTCCAGTGAAATTTCCACAAACATCAATTTCGCCAAGCCTTTCAGCACACACCCATAATTCTCCTCGGTGATGCGGGACTTAAAATAATTGTAATTGGAAATTACACGCGAAAAGCCATTTGGGTAATCCTCCGGCGTATCCTCCTGAAGTATGTGTTTGAGCGCCTTGTCATTGTTTTCAGTCGGGCGCAATTTTAGTTTTTCCTCATCGGCGGCGAATTTATTGATGAGATAGGTTTCGTGAACCCGATTAACCTGCGACTGGTCACCCAGTTTCAATAAAAGGCGGTAGATGCAAATGTAAGCCAAAGTGACGGTGGTCAATCGTTGCTGGCCGTCGATGATTGCAAGCTCCCGAATACCTGATGCCAAATATTCTCCATCGTGGATATAGACGATGCTGCCGATGAAATGGGCGATGATTTTATCACTCAAACCAGCGGCAAGTATGTCATCCAAAAGCAGTTTGCATTGCGTCTCGGTCCAGTCGTAGTTTCGTTGATAGACCGGAATGATGAATTGGGTGTCCGCTTGGGAGAGGAACCGATTCAGATTAATTTGATTGGCGACCATATTTTTTTGTCGGTTTAAGGATCACGGTTTGACTGGGCGCAACAGATTAAAGATTGGCGTCGAGTTCGGCAATGCGCACATCGAGCTTTTTGATGGCGAGATTCAATTCGACGCGGTGATTTAGCTGGGTTTCGTTTTCGGCCTGGGTGCGGAGCAAGGCGAGATCGCGCAGAGCGCGAGTGCGCGAATCAAGGTTTTCGCGCAACGCCGCCGAGCGTTCAGCGGACGGCGGCGGGACAAACGCGCCGGTGATTTGCGCTGCTTCAAGTGCCAGCACGGAATCAAGCCAGCTTTGATACAGGGCGAATAAATCGCGCTGCGGCAGGCTGCCGACGGCCAGCCGGGCGAGAAATTGCGCTTCTTCCGCCGTGGGAATTTCCGGTCGAAATGGAGTCGTGGCGCGCAATTCCTCGATGACGATCTGGCCGGACTCGCCCTGCGACCAGCGTTTATGTGCAACGGAGACGGTGGCCGTCTCGCCCATCGTGGCGACCAGCAAAACCGGATATGGGATTGCGCGATGAATCAGCTCGACCAAGCGGGCGGGTTTGGCCACCGGGCGAAAAGTGACGGTGAGAATGGCAATTTCTAAATACTCGCGCACGGCATCGCGGTATGCAGGGACGCCGAGGTTGGCGGGCTTCAAAGCGGCGTGCCAAAGAACTTCTTCGATTCCCTCGTTGATCTGCCGTTTGTCGGCGGCAGTCGGTGCGCCGTTTTCAACCAGCAGTTTTTTTGGCACGCGCTGCTCGACGCGGGTTTCCGGCGGCAACGCAAGCGCATGAATGATTGAGGCGAAGCTCATGTCGTGGCGGATGGGTCGGACAATTTGCAAAACAGATTGATGAGCATCATTTCATCCAGAGAACCGGGAGCAGTAGCAGCGATGCGTGGGTCAGCAACCACCACCGCCAAGCATTGGGCGCGAGAGATGGCGACGTTGACGCGGTTGCGGTCGAGGATGAACGAAAGCCCGCGAGAACCGTATTCACCGTAACTGGAACAGAGCGAAAGGATGCAGACAGGGGCTTCCAGTCCTTGAAACTTGTCCACGCTCCCGACGCGAGCGTCGGCAGGGAGCGCGCGCTGAAGGGCGCGGACCTGGGCGTTGTAAGGGGCGATGAACAGAAAGTCCTCCAAGGTGAGCGTCCGCGTGCTGCCATCCTTGGCGGTGTAAGGACGGCCAAGCAGTTCGTGATAGATTGCTCTCACCCGTTCAACCTCCTCGTCACTCTGCTGAATGTCCCCATCATGCTCGACGCCACTGAAGACGATCCCACTCTCGCTGGTGACAAGTCCGTTTGCGTTCGGCGGAACAACGATCTTCTGTCTGGCACAATCTGGATGTGAAACGAGCCGTCCCTCATAAATGCTCTCGGAGATGAAGCGGCAGACTGACGGGTGCATCCGGCGGGACTCGCCGAGAAAAAGCCCATAGTCGGCGGGCACTACGGCGTGAAGAACTGGTGAATCAGGCCGGCTGGCGTTCGTGTCCTTGAGGGCGTATTGCAGGGCGGAAAGCCCGGCATCGCCGGGATGGGAGCCTTGCACGGGCTGTTCTAGCTGCATCTGGTCACCGAGAAGAACAAGGTTTCGCGCGCAACGAGCCATCGCCACGGCGTTGGCCAGCGAAACCTGGCCGGCCTCATCAATGAAAAGGAAATCGAGCACGCCTTCCCATTCGGGCCGGGTGAAAAGCCACGCTGTTCCACCAACAACCCCGTCAGAATAAGCCGCGCGAGCATCGCCGGTGGTTTCGACGTAGCGCAGATTTGGATTCTCGGAATAGACCGCTCCGTTTGACTCACCACCGACCTTTATTCCACGGAGACGATTCCCTTTTTCCCGTGCCGCGTCACCACAAGCGGTGAGAAGATTTACAACTGCCTTGTGGCTGTTGGAGGCGATTCCCACCTTCCTGCCTGCGGCGAGAAGCGAGGCGATGACTCGCGAGGCAGTGTAGGATTTTCCGGTGCCTGGTGGCCCTTGGACCACAAGGCATCCGCCTGACATCGGGCTGGCAACGCGGATGGCGGCATCAATTGAGGATTCACCGGCTTTTTGTAGCGGCACCGCAGGTGGCACCCGGTTCAAAAGTGAAGCGACCGGCGCGTGGAGTTGACCAGACAAATGCCTTGCGGCGACTTCGGTCAGCGCAGTCTGGATTGCCTGTGCCGGGACATATTCGTAGGGCAGCAACGAGCCTTGCTGGGGAAATGCACCGCCAAATTTCTCGTTCAAACCCTTCTTGCCAATCTTGAGTGTCAGACTGCCTACGGACGAATCCAACTCAGTCAGCCTGAGCTTGGCCTCAAGGTTGTGGCTGAACATCACCTCGGTTCTATCGCCGGCGGCCAGCTTACATTCTTGCGCAGGATCGAACTTGTATTCTTGGATGAGCGATTGTTTTTCCAGCGCGGGAGATCCAACAGCTTGAACACCCTCAATGCAACCGGGGTCGTCGCGGAGTTCTTCGGGCGTAGCCGTGGTGCGGTCAAACATTCGCCACCACATGGGCTTTTCTTCCCGGCGGTGGAAGTCAATCAAATCAGCGAGAACCACCGAGACCATGTCCCCCTTCTTGCGAAGTTTCGCCGCCGTGTCAAGTCGCGCGACGACATCGGGCGGCAATACCGGCGGCGTCAGCGGGGCAAAAGCCGAAGCCGAGCGCGCAGGGGCAATCTTGTTTTCAACGGCGACCCTCCTCATCCACTGCAACAACTCCGCCGTGGATTTGCAGTCGTCCTCGTTGTAATCGCGGATGCCCTTGAGGATGGGACTGGTCTTCCAATCACGCGGCTGCTTGCTCTCCATCCAGCGAGCGTATTGGACGATGGAATCAACGGCCGTGGCAACGTCGGTGGCGCGCTTTGGCCGGTAAAGACGCTCGACCTTCTTGATGGAGTAACTGTCCTCGCCGATGCGTAAGCCGTGGTTGACGATCTGGTAGAGGTCCACAAATACTTCATTCCGCAGAAGGTCATCCACTTCGTTTTGTCGGGTGTCGTGACGGGTGCTCAACCTACGAACTGCGCTGACTTCGTAGGCAGCATAATGGTAGATGTGCATGCCCGGATTTTTCTTCCATCGGTCAAAAACCCAGTCCACGAAGCCCTCGAACGCGAGTTTTTCCTCGTTACGGTCGTGTGCCCACCAGTCCTTGAAATCAAATAAACCCGGCTGTCCGCTCCGTGCGCAGACGCCAAACAGGTATTCCAGTCCGCCAGAAACCAACGGGTATCCCTCCATGTCGAAGAAGGCATCCGCCGGGTGATCGGGCGGCAGAGCCGAAAGGCCCAAGGGTTCGCCATTCGCGCCGGTGAAGGGGAGAATCTCAAAACGTGGCGGAGCGTCAGGCTGCGTGATTCGGTCGGCGCGTGTCAGACACTGGAGACGCGCCTGGGCGACGAGCTTTTCCAAGGAATTGCCGGCAAGTTTGTGAATGGTTTTGCCCGAAGCGCTTGCTAGTTCGGCCACGGTCTTGATGCCAGCCCCTTTCAGTTTCTTGATCTGCCCGACACTGATACTCGCAACTTGCACCAAGTGGTCTGCATTCGTGAAAAATTCCTCCGCCTGGGAAGTCCAACGACGATGTTCAGCCCGTGGCTGCGGTTCGGGACGATCCGCCAAGTTCCCGGTGAACCCAACTTGCAGGGCAAGGAAGCTGGCTTTTATTTGGCGGTAGTAGTGAAGGAAGTCCTCGACGCGGAATTCAACTCGTTCCTTATTGCCGAGAATTATCCCAAATTTTTCGGGCATCTTCCCGCCAAGTAGCGGGGCAAGCATTTCGGAATAACAGCAAAGTTGAACTGCGTAATACGGCTTGGGCGAACGCGCAAGTTTCGTATCCCAAACCTGATACTGGCCTGTTTTTTCTAGCGTTAGGAAATCAGAAAATCCGGCGAATCGGCCATATTGCAGTGCTCCTTGGTAGATGATGGGGGATTTGGCTTGAATGGCGGCGAGTGTTTTAGCCAGTGCTTCAGAAAAAATGTCCTTCGGAATCTCTACCAATTGAGGAGTGGCAAACTTAAGTTCGTCCAATATGGCACGCTCGTGTTGGTCGCCAGTTTGTGCAATGAGTATTTCATCCTCTCTTTCCTCATCCGGTTTCACCGCTCCGGGATTCTCTATGTGGTAGCGATCCATCCACGAGGCAAACGGTGATGCGAGATAGCGAATAAGATCAGTCGGGGAGAATACCAATTGGCCGGAGTGCTTTTTCATCGCGAGATAATGGGCAGTTCACTCCTCTGCCTGAATTGCCACGACGGACGAAAGGCCGCTTCATAAAAAAATTGCAGCACCTCGACGGATGTAGCGAAGGCTTTGATGATGACGGTGAAAATCATGGTGCGGGGGCCGTCTCCGGCAGAACGACGAGGAACGCGGCGACCTCGAAATCATTGATGCCTGCAAATTCACCTTTCATGGCGTGTGTGCCGCCGGGCGTGAACAGGCTGGCGACGGCGCGTTCTTCTTTTTTACCGACAATGCTGGCGACGGCTTTGGCAAGAAGCTGCTGGGTGGCGCTCATGCTTTCGCCATTGCGCGTCGCTTTGTCGAACCGGGCACACGCGCTGTCGTCCGTGAGGTCGCGACCGATGCAGAGTTTCTTAAGGCGGTCGAGAACCTGTTTGGCCTGCGTGAATGACAGCAGCACCGCGCCATCATCGCCGACGTGGACGAGGTAATGGGGCGCGAGCGGATAGCCTGGTTCGGCGGCATTCATCGCCGCTGCACCGACAGCCCGCAGGCAGAAAATGATACCGGGTGGAATGGCGGATTCGTCGTCGCCATGCGTGGCGGTGACGGCGAATGTGCCGAAAGGGAGACTTTCGAGGAGCGGCAGGTTATCTTTTAGAAATCGCGCCAGATCAATGCGGAAATCATTTAGCGTGAGGTCGGTGATAGAAACGCCGCTGGAAAGGTCTTCAAGGTCAATGACGGCGTCTTGAAGTTTTAGCAGTTGTTTGCGGCGATATTCCAGATCGTTCATCTGGTTGTTGGTCTGCTGCTCAATAATGTTCTCCTCGCCGGTGGCGGAAATATCGAGCAGCACCATGCGCCCGCTGACGCGTTGTTCAAGATTGATGTATTCTTCCAACTCCATGTTGGGCCAAAAGTTGACCAACTGGATGCGCGCATTGGGCGAGCCGATGCGGTCAATGCGCCCGAAGCGCTGAATGATGCGGACTGGATTCCAGTGGATGTCGTAATTGATCAGGAAATCGCAATCCTGAAGGTTCTGCCCCTCGCTGATGCAATCTGTTGCGATGAGCAAATCAATTTCGCCCTCGGTGGCGAACTCCTCTCCGCGTTCTTTGGAGCGCGGGGAAAACGAAGTGAGGATGCTGGCAAGGTCAGTGCGGATGGTGGTCAGCGTGGTTTTGTTGCGCCCGGCACCCGTGACGAGCGCGGATTCAATACCGTGGGTCGCCTTTAGCCAGCCGGAGAGTTCACCATATAGATATTGCGCGGTGTCGGCAAAAGCAGTGAAGACGATGATTTTGCGATTGCCGGGATTGGTCGGGTTCCGCAGTTTCGCCTCGATGACAGCACGGAGGTCTTCAAGTTTTTTATCCCGCTGGGGCAGAATCTCGGAGGCGGCGGAAAGCAACGTGTCGAGGCGGTTGCGATCCTCAATGAGGTCCTGCCGCCAGCGAACCAAATCCACATCCTGCAACAGCACCTTCACCTTGCGCCCAACGAGGAGCGATTCAAATGCCGGATCGTCCACGTCCACGTCTTCAATGGAAATTTCTTCGACCGTCGGCTCGTGAGCGTCAATCTGCGCGAGCAAACTGTCCACGTCGGCTAGCTGGCGTTTCAGCGTGAGCGCAAAGGACACCACGGAACTTTCCATCCGCTTGAGAATGTTGACCCGCAGCAAATGAACGAGACTTTCTTCGCGGTCAACCTGACGGAAGAAACTTTCACCGCCGCGAATCTTGGTGCTGTATTTTTCGTCGTAGGCGGCTTGTTTGGGCGGCAGCACATAACGCAGCGGCGCGTAGGCGCTGAGATTAAGGCGGCGAATCTCATTATTGATTTCGCGGATGGCGCGGAACGCCCCGGCGACATCCACGTCGGATTTGATATTGATGGGTTTGAGCCGCTCCGGGAACTCGCCAGTTTCCTCCGTGCCGTAGTATTTTTGGATGTGTTTCCGCGAGCGGGCGATGGTTAGGAGATCCAGCAGCTTGAAATAATCGAAGCCGAGCATGTCCATCAATTTGGCGGGCTTGCGGTCGGCTTCCTCCAGCGCGAGCCAGCGATTGAACTGGAGTTGCGCCTGCCGGACTGTGGCTTCAACGCTGGGAATGTTCTGGCCCGCGAGCGCCGCGTCGTCGCCCTCGGTGACGAAAGCGATTTGATTTTTCAGGTCGGCAAGGCGGTTGTTGACCGGCGTGGCCGAAAGCATGAGCACCTTGGTCTTCACGCCGGACTTGATGATTCGTTTCATCAAGTGGTCATAACGCGTATCGCGATCTTTGTGCGTGGCCTTGTTGCGAAAATTGTGGGATTCGTCAATGACGACCAGGTCGTAGTTGCCCCAATTGACGTAGGTGAGATCAATGTCGCCGGACATACCGCCATCGCGGGAAAGGTCGGTGTGGTTCAGGACATCGTAATGGAACCGGTCAGAGGCGAGGATATTCCGTTTATCGTTCGCCTTGTAAAGCGTCCAGTTGTCGCGTAGCCGTTTGGGAACCAGCACCAGCACGCGGTCGTTCCGCAACTCGTGGTATTTGATGACGGCGAGCGCCTCGAAAGTTTTGCCGAGGCCGACGCTGTCGGCAATGATGCAACCGCCGAGACGGGCGAGTTTGTCAATCGCGCCGACGACCCCGTCGCGTTGAAACTTGAAAAGTTTTTTCCAGACGACGGTGTTGCGGATGCCAGTGGCGGATTTGACAATCTGTTCCTCGTCCAGCGTGTCGCCGAGGTCTTTGAACAGGTGGTAAAGAATCAGGTAATAGGCGAGTGCGGGGGCTTTGTGGCCGGTGATTGTGGACAATTGCGCCAGCAAGTTTTGCTTGGCCGCTGGCGACGTGGGCAAACTTTCCCAAAGCTTCGTGAACCAAGTTTGCAACGTGGCGCATTCGTCCGGGGTTTCCGAACATTGAATCAGGCTCAACGGATTGCCCGGCGTGAGTCCAAGGCCGTCGGTGGTGAAGGGACAATGACCGATGATGGCGCGGCTCAACGCAGCATCGGTGGCAATCAGACTGGATTGCGGGAGCGCGGTTTGCGTGTTGCGGACTTCGACGCGATGGGCGAGCCAGTCGGCGCATTGGCGGGCGAGCCAGCGGGCGGTAAGCTGATTGCGAAACGCCCGGTCGGCATCCGAGCCAAGAAGCTCCAAGTCGGTCTGCGAACTGTCAGGTAAAACAAGGCGACAGGCGGACAAGCACTGTAACTGCGTCGTAAATTCGGCGAAGGCGAACACCGAAAAGGCCGGCGTGGCAATGTCGAGTTTAGATGTTGTTGAAAGCCCGCTTCGCAACGCATCCATCACCCGGTCGTTGCCCGTGTTTTTGATCAGTTTCATTTGTGGCCGCGATGCGTGCATGATGCACAGTTTGTGCGAAATCTGCACGGAGAAATTTATGCGGCAAATGCGATGCCCGGATTTCGTCGGGGCGTGCCGGAAAAAACGACCTCGTGCGCGAACAGTGAACACCATTCGCGGGCGGTGGCGTGGTCGTCCGCCGTGCCTCCGATGAGTTCGTGCCGGCCATTTTGGTTTCTGACGAGGCGGGCGGTGCCAAAGGCGGCGACGAGCTGACCGCCTGCACTTTGTAAAAGGCTGAAGCTTGAAACCTGAAACCGGCCTAATTTTTTAATTTTCATGCCGACAGCATGACAGAGCCGGTTGGACATTGGCTGTCCGAGCCAAAAAATAAATTCAGCCAATAAAATCAGCGACGAGAACGTGGAAGACGGACTGCCCCGACGGGCTTGGCGACGCTGACGCATTTGACTTTCAACATGGTTTTTGCAAGCAGCCGCATTTGGTCGTCGGCCACTTTTGGCGGGAGAATTTGCGCGAAACGTCCTTCCATTTTGTCCATTCCTGGAACAGTGGTTTCGCCAAGACCAAAGAATTTTCCATTATCGCTGCGGATGATGGGTAGGAATTTTTGTTTCTGACCGCCGTGCGACTCGCCCATGAGGACAATGACTTCCTGACGGTCTAACGCCTCGGACGGCGGTTCGGTCATGTCCATCTTCTCGCCGGGCGTGGCGGACTTCATCCAGGCTTCAAGCGCCATGACTGAAACTGTGGCGGCATGGGCGATGCACACAAGCCGGGCGGTGTTGGCGAAAGCGTCTTTCTCGTTGGCATCAACCAACGAAGCCGGGACGAACATGAGCGGCCCATCCGCGCCAATCAGAAAAAGCGTGGGCGACATCTTCCCGCTGTTGCGCATACAAAACCCGGCGTAATGCTCGGCCTGCGCGAGCAGATCGTCGAGAGTTTCAAGTTTGTTCGGTTGCACTGGCAATATGGTGATGCGAGCGGAGCGAAAGGACAAGAATCGGTTCAGGCGTTGGGCGCAACCCTAACGTAATAAATTCGCGTGTTGTTTCAACCATCGCTCGGCCTGCAAATAATCAGGAAACAGGCGCGCCACTTCCTGCCAGAATTTTTCCGAGTGATTCATCTGCCGCCGATGCGCCATCTCATGCAGGATGATGTAGTCGCGCACAAAACCGGGCGACTGAATCAATCGCCAATTGAGCGAGATCGTTCCGCGCCGTGAATACGAACCCCAGCGAGATTTTTGATTCCTTACGGTGACACGTGACACATTCATGCCATGCAATGCTGCCAATTCCATGACGCGGTGCGGCAGTTCCTGTGATGCAAGATTGCGAAGATGTTTTTGAATGGTCGGCCTCAAGTCAGTTTGGGCAGCAGAAATTTTCATCCGTTCGGTGCCGAAACGAATCGAACCGTAATCGTCAGGTTCGATGCGAACCAATTCGCCGCGAAAAAGAATCTCCGTTCCAAGATTCCAAGTGTCAGGAATTTTTGGCCGGGCTGCCAGACATTGGAATTGTTGTTCAAGCCAACCGACGTTTCGTGAGACGAAATCTCTGGCTGCTCGAATGCTTCCGTTACGTGGGATCGTCACTCGCGCTGTGCCATCGGGACGCAGACGGAGCAAATAGCGACGCGCTCGCGGATGATGCACCATTAAAAGTGACACCGTTCGCGAGCCGACCTGCATCGCATCGGTCTTCGGTTCTTCTAGCTTTTTGAATCTGAAAAGTTTTTTTAGAATCACAAAATCATCAATCTCCCCACCACGGTTTTTCAAACATATCACGGTCAATCTGCGCTGGCTCAATGCAGCGTGGATCATCCGTCTTTGGATTGTTGACCAGATTACTGACCGGATAGATTTTCAACGGTTCTTGCAGCGGGCTGTTTAGCGCCGATTGAAACAATTCACTGCCGGGTTTGTTTTCCAACCACCAACGATAATGCGCCGGTTGCACGATGACCGGCATTCGATGATGCAACGGGGACATCGTCTTGTTGGCTTGCGTCGTGATGATGGTGAATGATTCGACTGTTTGGCTGGGCGGTGCTTCCTCCAAATCGGTGTCGGGTTGGCCTGACGATGGAGGCTTAATCCACCGTTCCCACAACCCGGCAAAACAAAACGGTTCGCCACTTTTTAACATGATGCGGAAAGGCTGCCGTTTTCCCTCCCGTTCCTGCCACTCGTAAAATCCATCAGCCGGAACCAGACAACGCCGTTGCTGAAACGCCTGTCGAAATGCCTGCCGGGTATTGAGCGTTTCTGCCCGCGCGTTGACGAGCGCATTCCCCGTGGTTTCATCTTTCGCCCAAGATGGAATCAAACCCCAGCGCATCAATTTCATCGTAGGCTTTTTGTTTTCCATGACGATCACCGGAGCCATCTGCGTCGGGGCGATGTTGTAGCGCGGACCAAAAAATGCAACGCGCATGACGGAATCCACCAGCTTCATCAGCTCGGACAAATCCTTCGCATTGGAATAACGACCACACATCGTTTTGAATTTAATCGAACTAAGCGTCAAGGCAATGGCAAGTCAACTTCTGCGCAGTGCCGGTGTGCCGCGTGAAAGCGGCCAGACGCTGTTGCGCGGTGGCTTGCCACGCTGAAAGCGAGCGGTTGCTTGTGTATCTTGGATGGTTGGGGAATGGCCAGATTCTAGATGCCGGTCAATCCTCGTCCGGCATCATTGCGGTGACTGTAAAGTTGATTTCAGTTTGTTGAAACCTCTAGTGATGTTCCGAACGCTAGGCTGCGTGCAAACTCGGTGCGGTTGCGCTGGGCCTGAACGTCTTTGCGACACAAAAGCTCGTCCAACTTAAGCAGGTTCACCGGGCGCAGAATGACCTGGGCTTTCGCCGCGCCGCGAAGCGGGTCTTTGACCATGATGACCTGCTGTCGCGCCGCGTCGTCCAAAGTTGGATAAAGAATGGTTGCCCGGCGCACAATACTCTCTTGACCCATAGCGTAGAGGGCAAGCTGATATAACATTTCACGCGGCAGGTTTCTTTCCCAAAGATCGCGATATTTGGCATCTAGCACCGCGACAACCCGCTGATTTCGCAGGATCAGAAAATCCGGTCGCAGCTTCGGCGGCGAGCGATGGCGGGGATTGTTGGCCGGGTCGTAGGCGAACACCCCTCGCAAAATTCGTTCATCCTGAACCTCGTAACCGGCTAGGTTTTCACCGAGGAAACGGGAAAGCAGGGCTTGAAAAAAACGGTTCATGTCGAACAGGAACCCGGCGGCGGCGATGTCTGACGTATTATCAGTCAAGGCTGCGCCTTGGGTATTTAGCAGCAATTTGATCAAGGTCAGCGCGGGCTGATAAGCGCTGGTGCGGCGGTCCAGCGAATGCCACGCCTCGTCGAAACTGGCGGCGTCCAGTTTACGCGGCGTGATTCTGGCGGCAAAACTTTTTGCCAAGCGGCGGACACGCCCGCCTAATTCTCGATCCAGCGTCATTCCCGCAGCCAATTCCAATCCGCCATGCAACGCCCGATTTATGCTGGTATCCTCGCTGCGCGGATGGTGAACACATGGCAACGCCACGCTGGCGCGACTAGCCACTTGCACATAGCTGCCAAAATCAATCCGTCCGCGCGGACTGGTAAGCATGGACTCCGTGCGGAGATAATCACGATGCAGACCACGGGCGAGCAATTCGGAAACCTCGGCAGCCAACTGATGAATGAGCAAATCCTCAAAACTGGCCGATGACGTCGCATAGCCCACTTCGGCAAACAAATCTAAATGGCGAAGTCGGTAGGCGTAACGAAGTAAATTCATTAGCGGCAAACCAAAAATCTTCGGGCGAATGGTGACCATGAGATCACCGAGTGCAAACCGCCCGACAAAAGACGACGCCCGGAGTTCCAACCCGCGCGCAAGTTCAAGAATTTCGATGCGGCCTTGCTGGGTCAGTGTTTCAGCCAAGTGCTGGGCAGCCACATTGCCAGCCAAAACAGGTCCTTCCAGCAGGCTACCGTGCGTTGGCCCCCTCGTCTCCCACTCGGTCAAATTCACTGGGTGTGTGGTCATTTTGCAGGCTCATCCGGTTCTTCTTCCGGTTCCTGGGCGGGGATCGGTTGGTTAACCGCCTCAAGCGAAGTGGACAAATCCGGCGTGGGTGCTAATAATGCCTGAATCAAGTCCTGCCGCCTTGCCGATGCAAACAATTCCTCGCGCACGCGCTGGCGGTCCCTGTCCACCATTGCCTCACCCAAAATTTCCGAGAGTGCAGCATAATCCTCGTAACAATATTCTTCCAGCAACGGAATAACGTCCTCGGCGATAATACGCGAAAATTTTGCAAAATCCGTGACCGGCTTGCCGTTTTCATCCATCAAGTAGGCATGGCCGATTTGCAGGTTGCGAGCATCCTTACCGATGTTTTTGCGGATTCGGGAATTCAATTCGTCGAGCCAAAGCCCCAATGGGATGGTCTCACCCGCAATCGCACCGGTCAGCGTGGACGTATCTGGCATCAATTCGACGAATCCGAACCGACGGCGCAGAGCTGTGTCGAGCAAGGCGATGGAACGGTCCGCCGTGTTCATCGTGCCGATGACCAAGACGTTGGGTGGCACGGAAAAATTTTCGCCCGACATCGGCAAAATCACTTCCTGCCCGCGTTTGTTTTTTTCGAGGAGCGTCAGCAACTCACCAAAAATGCGTGGGATGTCGCCACGATTGATCTCGTCAATGAGTAGAATAAATTTCCGGTCCGAACCCGCCGCGTCACGGCAGAGTTTTTTGAAAATGCCGTCGCGCTGCGTAAAGACCAACTGTCCACCCGTGCCCTGCTGTGGCCGGTAGCCCTCAATAAAATCCTCATACCCATAAGCCGGGTGGAACGTGCAACAGCGCAACAAGCCGGAATTGTTGCCATTTCCGTTGACGGTCAATTTCTGTTCGGGCGTGAGGTTTTCAAACAGGCTGCCAAAAGCACCAATAGCCGCCAAATCCAAGGCCGTCAATTTCCCCCAATGGGTTTTGCCGGTGCCCGGTGGACCGTAGAGAATGGCCTGCCCTTTGCGTTCTAAAATCGCCTGTAATTTGCCCGGAATCAAGCCCTCCAATCGTAAGTCTTTGCGAATGACTTTCTCCGGGGATGGTGATGGGGCGACGGGTTTGGTTGCAACGGGCAGCGACGGATCCAATAAATGGCGTTCTACTTCCACTAGGTTTCTGTCCTTGCGTAATTTCCAGACGGTGGTTCTCAATCCGTCCGAATCCGGCAGCTTCCATTCAGGGGTAATGTGCCAAACGACTTGGCGACGATGGGGTGCATCTTCGGGGTTTGACGAATCGTAACGATACGGCCCTTTGACCCGACCGATACCGAGAATTTTTTCTCCGTCCGCCGCCAATATCAGGTCATTTTCATCCATGTCTTTAGCGAAATTCCGGATTTCACCGGCTTTTCGCGAAGCAACATTAGCTTCATAATCCGGGTATTCTTTCATCAGCATGGCCGCGATTGTTTCTTTCGCATCGTTGCCAGTGAGCACGCTGGATAAATCTCCCAATTCCGCCCAGCCAACGGCGGCATAGCCACCGGCTTGCATGTCTGGCCATATATTTTGAGCGTCTCCTCCTTCGCCTAATTTAGTGCCAATCCGCCAGTATTTAGTGGGCGTGCCATTCCTTTCGTTGAGCACAGCGGTCAGGTGATTCATTGGCCATCCCATCTGATTTGCAAAGCTTACGAAACGTCCGGCGGAGACATACAGGCCGGTCTGTGAGGTTGGTAGTTGAAGTAATTTAATTAGATTGTGCCGTTGGACATATTCGGCGTGATAATCGTCCAGCTTGTCCGGGAAAAGCAGGCTCACATATTTGTGTCCCCAAGCCAAGCGGCACACATCGGGTGCGACCTCGTCCAATTTGTTCTGCAAGGTTTGATATTCGTTGTCGCCAGCATCGGCGGGAAGATTTTGCACAACTGTTACGGCGGCAATTAACTGGTCGCGATGTTTGCGAGCTTGGGCTACCGCCGCGTCAACCGTCATGGTGGTTTGGTTGGTAGGATGGCCGGTCATCCATTCCCCCGAATCCTTGTTTTTGTAAAATCCGAATTTGAGGGCGCTGCCGCCAGAGATGCTGCCGAATTGGCGGGTGGGAAACTCGGGGTCGCTCTTGAATTCTAGCCAATACACGAGGCTATCCTGGCTGCCGTGGGCGTGCATGATGTTCAACAGGGCCTCGCCATCCAGACTTTGGAGGCGCTCCGGGCCGAAACGTTCGCGAAAGAGTGCGTAACATTGTGACAGGCGTTCTTTCGTCAAAAGCTGGCCGCTTTTCAGGAGCGATTCATAGCAGGTCCGCAAGGATTGTTGGACACGCGTATCCAAGGCGTTTGACGAGTTGATTTTGTTTTGGTCCATGTCAGTTGATGCAAAAAGGATTTCTTATACCCGCCGGAATTGTTGGGTTAAGCCGTTTGTGCTCACGGCAAACAGTTTTAAGCAGTCAGCCAGTGATGGGCAATGGAAAAGGAAGAAAAACGGCTGAACCTCGCAGTTCAGCCGTTCGCTCTTTGCTTGGGGGCTTCATTGTGACAATCAGATTGGCCGCATTGGTGTAGCTGGCAAAAATCACCGCGAAGACGTTCGCGTTTGTCATTTTTGGAGAATCGCATTTTTCTGTTGCGTTGAGATTCCCGTTTGAAGTCGCGTGTGCAACCGTCCAGCGTTGTGGTGGTCACCTCGCTTTTCTCTGTTAATGGCGGCGTCATAAATGTTCTGCGCTACCATAGAACGATTGATGCTCCATTCTCAAATGGAGCAAATGCGATGCGATTTAATCCACCAAAACGAGGAAGAAAACTACTTGAGCGGCCTAGAATTTGGCATTTCTGTTTTCAGAAATGGGAAAATCTCGTGGAAGTCGTCCACTGCTTTTTGTGCTTCGCGATTGCACTCGCCTTTATCATTGTATTTCCGTGGGGGCTGGCTTTGTGCGGATTGTTGCTGTGAGTAAAGTTGTTTCAGAAAAGGTTTTGCCTTATCGAATGTGTATCGGTTGCGTAATCGTAATAAGCCCAACCTTTCCAAACTTGCTCGCCAGTCCACAGGTTTGTGACCGCGCTTACTCGGTTTCGCAATGGGGCACGAATAGTTGTCCACCCACTTGCTAAAACACTTTTTTATATCTTTTTTGGAAAACTCATGCCAATTGATCTGCGCTATGCACGAATCCACGCCGCCCTGCCCCTGCACCATCGTAGGTATCGGATGCTGCTCTTGTTCAGACAACTTTTTCCGCAACTCGCCTGCTTCTTTCAGATTTGCCACGCCACTATCAATTTGCGAAAGCCGCAGATAAATTGCTTGTCGTGCTTCGTGGGCTTTCCTTGCCTCCCCATACAACGCTCCCGCAATGCAAAGATCGTTAGTGACTGCAAATGGCGGAAATTTCACTGGGGCCGGAATTTTGGGGAGGACACGCGCCCACTTTTCGCGCTTGGTTTTGTCCACTGATTGCCATGTCTCTGGAAAGGGCAGTTCCGCCCAAAACGAGCTGTCGAATCCCGTGCTATGTAACAGACCAAAAGCTTTGTCGGCAGCGGAACGGAATACTTCGCGCTCCGCAGATTCCGGTCTGGCAATCCCCTGATTGGCATACACAGTCTTTGTAATCTCCACCGCGCCACGGATGGAAGCGGACTCGCGGGCAAATTCCCAATAGCAACACGCTACAAGTTCGTCTTCGGGCACATCGCCAAAATTCCAATCGTGTTTTGTGAGTCTTTTCAGTGCTTTCATCTTTCGTCTTTTATTCTGTGTTCGAGTTTAACCGGGTCTCCGCCTATTAACCAGTATTTGCCGTAGAAACGACAATGGCGAGCGTGACGGGGAAAGAAAAAAAGGCGGGCATAGAAGCCCGCTCAAGTTGAGCATTTTTTCCCCGGTAGTGATGCGTAAAGCGACGCGTCCGTCCAGCGGGATGGTTTCAAGCTGGATGTTGAAACCGTTGCCGTCAGCGTGCGCCCATGTGCTTCCGATGCGAATCCAGTAGTTGTCGCCGCGTTGCCATAGCGGTTAGGATTCTAACCGTGCTGATGTGCAATTAATTTCATGCGCCGGAGTGTAACGGAGGAGGTTGGACATTGGCTGTCCCTGTGAATAACTATTTTTAACTTGTTTGCTTGGGATTAGCGGCTGGCAAAATAAAGTGGGCGATGCGACATGAGACCGGCCAACCGCATCCTGCACGTTGATGGCGACAGCTTTTTTGCAAGCTGCGAAATCGCCCTCAATCCGAAATTGCAGGAACGCCCGGTTTGGGTGGGTGGCGGTCGCAAAGGCGACGGCATCGTCATTGCCGCCAACCGGATCGCCAAGAAATTCGGCATCAGCACAGGCATGGCGTGTTTTGAAGCCAAGCGCCGGTGTCCAATCGGCGTCCTCTGTCCACCGCATTACGACGAATACCGGCGTTTGTCGCTGGCAATGTTCAAGATTTTGGAAGAATACGCCCCGGTCATCGTGCCGATGTCCATTGACGAGGGCTTTCTGGATTTGTCCACGATGAGCCAGCACGTCTGGCGGGACACGACCCCGCTGAATTATATGAAGGGCATCGGCGAGCGAATCCGCAAAGAAGTTGGATTGCCGGTGTCAGGCGGACTGGCGAACTCCGCCAAACTCGCCAAACTTTCCACGGACGTTGCGAAACCCGGATTCATGGAAGTGCCGCAGAGTCAGGAAAAGGAATTTCTGAAAGACCGCCCGGTGCGTGAACTTTCCGGCATTGGAAAAAACCGTCAACGGTCGCTGGCCGCCCTCGGTGCGCTCACCTTCGATCACGTTGCCAAATTACCGTCCATGCTGCTCCGCCAAAAGTTCGGCATCTGGGGTCAGGAACTTTGGCTGTTTGCCAACGGCCAATGGAACGAGCCGTTGATTCTCGAAGTCAAAGACCGCACCACCATTTCCAGCAGCACCACGTTGCCCCAAGACGAACATGATTACGAAGCCGCCTTGATGTTCACCTTGAGCGAGGCCATCCGTCTGGTCGGTCAACTGCGTCGGGAACAAATGCAAGCCAGAGAAATCAGTCTGGCGGTCCGGTTCAACGATTTTACGGAAGTCGGCACGAGTCATCGGTATCAGCATCCGCAATTTCTGAACTCGGTCATTAACACCTCGCTGGAAGCCATGTTTCGGGATTGTATGCAGAACGCTTTCCGGCCAGTGCGCCAGATTCGGATTGCGATGTTTAATCTTGAGCGCCTCGACACGCAGCCAACGCTCTGGGGCAAGACGGATGCCGAACGCTGGGGCGCGCTGGACGAAGCAGCGGCGCAATTAAATGAACAACTTGGCAAAAATGTTTTGATGACGGGATCACAACTCGCATTGCGGAAACGGGACGCATCACACATTACGCCGAAGGCAAAATGTCCCTTCACACAGCAGCGCGAGATGGTGTTGAATTTGTTTGGAGAGAATTTGCCTTAAATCAACTGCCGCCAGATCGGAAACCATTCGGTGATTTCGCCGGTCGCTTCCAAAGGCGGCAACGTCAGGCGCTGGAATCCCTTTTCACAGTGAACCAGCACGCATTCGTGGTCGCGGAGATTGCGGAGCTTGTGGGGTTTGATTTTGTGTTCCTCCATTTCGGAATAATTCACCGTGCGCTTTCCGGCACTTGAACCCCAGGAGCGCTTCACAACCTGTTTCTTGCCGAGAAAATCGGCGGCTTGAACGGCGTCTGCCTCATCGGCAGAACGGAAAATTATCCGGTTGCGCAGATTCAACGTCAGCACCTTTGATTTGTCATTGCCAAGCGGCGGGATAAGCGAGGTGGTGGATTGGGCGGCGGCAACGATGGTCGCGCCCGCTTCACGGATCACGTCCACGCAATTGTAATCGCTCATGCCGTCTTCGCTTGCGGTCATAAAACGCTGTGCTTCGTCCGCCCACAGGATAAGCAAATTGTCGTCGGCGCGTTCGGCCTTTGATTTGTCAAACCGGCGCAGCGCGTGATTGTAAAAAAGCAGTTTCAGGAACGTGTTCACATAACGCCGCTCGGTCTGGAACTTCTGCGGCATGGTCACGAGGATGATTTTGCCATCATCAATCGCCGAGAAATCGAACGTGTTTTCCTTGGTGCAAAACACCTCGGCCACTTCCGGTGTCAGGAAGTATTGCAGATAATTCCCGATGGTCTCGCGAACGCCGCCAAGTTGTTCTTCAGGCTGGTTGATAAAACGGTTAGTGAAATGGTCATGCAACTCCTTGCGCCTGGGAGCGTCAAACAGGTCGTTCAGATTTCGCAATTCTTCCATCAGCAGGATTTTATTGGACAACAGCGCGAATGCGCCGGTCAAAGTGACCGGCTGGTGCAATTCAAAAAGCAATTCCAGCGCGTGGGCAATATGCGTCTGCGCCTGGCTCTTGAAGAATCCTTTGTCACCGCCCTGTCCCAGGCTGGTGGCCGTATCCACCACAAATTTTGCATAGGTGGAAAATGGAATACTGCGGTCGCCGGTGAGATTGAAGCGATGCGGCGGTTTCCATTTAAGGTCAGAATCATCCGTTCGGATTTGCAGGTGAATTAAATTCTCCGCCCGTCCGTAATGGTGCGCCATCGCCGAAAGCGTTTCCCAATAAACGCCTTTTTCATCAACGCACAGCCCGCCCCAATTTTTTTCATTCTGGAAGACCTGATGGGCGAGTTGATTGATGCCGGAACTGGTTTTGCCGGAGCCGGTGTCGCCGGTGATGAGCCATCCCCGGCAAAATTGATTGCGTCGCCACGTCAGATTGCCAAGCTTCGCGACATATTTTTTAGGTTTATGTGAAGCAAACAAATGCCGGAAGGCCAGGAACAGCAATAAAATGCCGTAGCCTGCCATGATTGCCCACACAGGCTTGGGTAACGCAGGCAGTTTATGCCAATGGAGCGGAATAAAATTGATTTTCATAATAGGAATTTTCCAAGAATCAAACCGATGAGCAGACCGCCGAGCAACGCGGCGGCGGCGGCGTAGATCGCCTCCGACAAGGGAAGGGTTTTAATCGGCACCGCCGCCGGATGCGCCGCCAGTGCCTCAATCAATTCCTCCAACTTTTCCCGGAACGATTTGGAGGATTCTGTGACGGCTGTGATGTCACTGCGGAACTGGTCCAGCGAAGGCATCTGGCGCTGGCGCAATGCGTCCCAATGTTTTTGATGAATCCGAAACAGTTCAACGAGGAGGTAAACCGCATCATCGTCCCGGATTTTATTTTTTTCTTTCCACTGACTGAGCGTTTGCAGGAATTCCTCGTCAAAGTCCGGCTTCGTTTCTTTTGGGGTCGCACTCATGATTTTGCGGGCAGCAACAGTTCCGCCGCCGATTCAATTTCGGTGTAAATTTTTCGCTGCCAGGTTTGGAGGCGCTGGCGGTCCAGTAAATAAAAGGAGCCGTCCTTGACCGCTTCAGTGATGGGCAGGTTTTTCAGGCTCAATTCCTCGACGAGCCACGGTTGCAACCGCGTCATGGTAATTTCCTTCATGCCAAAATCCTTTCGCAAACGCTTGCGGACGACGGACTGGTCATAAACGGCAAACGTGTCGTCGTGAACCGCGTTGCGCAGCACGACGTAGGAACAGGCGTTTTCCAGTTTGCTGGCGATGCGCTGGAGTTGATCAACGCTGTCGGCCTCGTGATTGACGGGAATAATGATGGTCAACGCAACGGACAGAGTTTTCAGTGTTTCGCGCAGGTCAATGACATCGAAGTAATCGAAAAACACTTCGGTGGACGCCGCGCGGCAATCCACCACCACGAGGTCGGTTTTCTCGAACGCGCGGAACATGGCGTCCAGTGCGCGGGGCCGGGACAAATCCATGAATTCCACGGCCTCGCCGTGAAACCGTTTCAGGGTGGAGTTTTCGTTGTCGCAGTCACAGGCGGTGTGGAGGATTTTTTTGTCCTTCAGATACTGGACGAAGTTGACGGCAAAGAAACTTTTGCCGACACCGCCCTTGCCATTGAGGATGAGGTCGAGTCGTTTAATCATATTGTTCTCCGGGTGGTAGCAGTTCAACTTTGGCGATGTGCGGCCCGCGAATTTTCACCGGCGCACTTTGGTTCGGCACCGGCAACGCGCCGCCAGTTGTGGCGGGCGTGGCAGATAATGGGGCTTTAGCCGCAGCATTCGGCGCAGTCTTTCGCGCCGGATTAAGGTTGGCATCTGGCGGCGCACGCCGCGCAGCAGACGGTTGGCGTCGCCTTTCCTTCAGGATGCGGTGACAGAAGTTGATGACGCAGGTGTCGGATGCGGTAATTCCGCATTGCGTCAACAGTTCGCTTATGGCGCGGTAGGAAACACCGCGTTTGCGCAGAGCAGCAATGTCCTCCTTGAGCGCCAGCAATCGTGAAGCACGCGACTTGGTAGTCAGCGCATATTGTGACGCCGCATGACGGAACCGGTTTAGCGCATCAGGCAGGATGGCGGGTTTGTTCATATTGAACTTGGCATTGATGCCGCACAATTGTTGGCGGCAAACAGCGCGGATGGCGTGGCATTTGAGTTGGCAACAATGTGTGCATCACACGAAGCACCGATGTGCGCGCGAATGTTTGCTTCTGACGCCGGCTTGGCGTTGCAGCGCGGATTGCGCCAAATCCTTCGCGAGCGAAGGGGTAAGGCTTCTTCTCTATTAAACGGATTGAGATACATTTTGCCTCCTTTGTTGCAACAATTCGTCGCGCCAGTTTGTGAGTTGCTCGGCGACAATTTGAATACGGCTGGTTTGTTCAATGGCGTTCACTCCGATTCGTCCGGCATAATGTTCGCCCAAGCTCGATTCCGGCATCTGCATGACGGAATGGGTGGCGTCCGTGTTGATGCGCTCACCGAGTTTGTTTAGAACTTCGATGGCGTTCAGTAATTCAGCGGTGGTTGGTGTTAGCATAAGTCAGCAGGAAAGGCCGCGCGGACACCAGCCATTCACCTGGCTGCTTTCCAATGACGCGGACTGGTTCGTTATCATGCCGACCAGTGAAGCAGTTAGCTCCGGTCGTTTTGTGTAATCTTTACACAAAATGAAGGCCGGGATTTGGGAGGCTGTTTCCCATGCTGACGGCCAAGACCCAATACAATTTGACGAACGCCAGGGAATACTTTGAGGAACACCTGTGCGTTGGTGATTACTATGATGAAGGACAGCGCGTGGCCGGCCAATGGATAGGGGCGGCTGCGGAACAACTTGGCTTGTCGGGCAAAGTTCGCGCGGATGATTTTCTGCGGCTCTGTGAAAACCAGCATCCGGCCACAGGCGAGACATTGACGCAACGGCTGAACACGGTGCGGATCGGAAATGGAAAAGAGAAGGTCAACCGGCGGGTGTTTTATGATTTCACGTTCTCGCCGCCCAAATCGGTTTCAGTCGCGGCTCTGGCTGGTGCAGATGAACGGATCATTGCGGCTCACGATCACGCTGTCTGGGCGGCAATGCGGGAACTTGAAACATTTGCCACAACCCGCGTTCGGGCTGGTGGCGGGCATGGCGACCGTTCCACCGGCAATTTTGCGGCGGCGTTGTTCACCCATGACACCTCGCGCGCCCTCGACCCGCATTTGCACACGCATTGCGTCGTGTTCAACGCAACCTTTGATCCGGTGGAGCAACGCTGGAAGGCACTGCAAAATTATGAATTGTTGCGCGCCCGAAAATTTGCCGAGAACGTCTATTACCATGAACTCGCCCGCGAATTGCGGAGTTTTGGTTATCAGATTTGCAACCATGCACGCGGGGATTTCCAAATCGAGGGCGTGTCAGTAGCGATTTGCGAACGCTTTTCCAAACGGGACGCGCAGATTGACAAGGCACTGGCAAAATTGCTGGACGAAAAACCAGAATTGGCTGGCGCAAACCTCAAGGAGATACGCGCAACACTGGCCGTTAAAACCCGTGCGCGCAAACAAAAGGATTTGAGCCGGGCTGAGTTGCGGACTTTATGGGACGCGCAATTGAGCGATGCCGAGCGTGCTTCGTTGCGACAACTTCCGAGCCGTTCGGAAAAGGTCGCCATTGCGGACAGACGCGTTGACATCGGTGAGGCGGTGCAATGGGCGGAAGAACATTTGTTCGACCGCAACTCGGTCGTGCTGGAATGTCAGTTGTGGCAACAGGCATTGGAACGGTCGCGCGGTGAAAATTTCACGCTGGATGAACTCAAGGAATTTACCCGCCAGCGCAATTACATCCACAGTCCTGAACGCCCCAATGAAGTGACGTTGCGCGAAGTGTTGTTGCGCGAGTTGGAAATTGTCCAGAGCGTCAAGTATGGTGTTGGGGCTTGCCGTCCCTTCATCGAGAATCCGCAGCCGACGAATCCAAAATTGGATGACGAACAACGCAATGCTCTGGACGCATTGCTGCGTTCAACCAACGCCGTGTCGCTTTTCCGGGGCGGTGCCGGCACTGGCAAAAGTTTTGTCCTGCGCGAGCTGGTTGAACAAATCCGGCACTCAGACCGGCGCGTCATTGTCCTCGCGCCGCAGCGGCAGCAGGTCGTGGACATGGAAAGCGCGGGTTTCCCATCACCAACGACGATTGCCAATTTTCTGATCAAGGGCGAACTGGCCGCCGGTGCGGTCGTCGTGGTGGATGAGGCCGGCCAGATTGGTGGCCGCCAGATGCACCAGTTGTTGCATCTCGCACGCGAGCGGAATGCGCGGGTGATTCTTTCTGGTGATACACGCCAACATGGCGCGGTCGAAGCCTCCGATGCGCTGCTGGCCATTGAACGGTATTCCGGCGTTAAGCCGGTGGAATTGCACACCATCCGACGGCAAGACCCGGCGCTGGCCCGCAATCAAAGTGAACGGGCGCGCATCAAGCAGTATCGCAAAGCCGTCGAAGCGGCGGCAGCAGGCAAGCTGGTTGAATCATTCAAGCGGCTTGACCAGATGGGCGCGATTGTTGCCTGCGGTTTGGGTGAACAGGCCGACAAGCTGGCCGATGAATATCTCCGGCTGGCAGAGCAAAAATCGTCCGCCGTGGTCGTTTCGCAGACTTGGGCGGAAGTTCACCGCATCAACTCGCGCGTGCGCGATGCGCTAAAGTCCAAAGGATTGCTCGGCGCAAATGATGTCACCGTTCAAGTCCTGGAAAAATCTGACCTGACGACTGCCCAAAAGCGCGATCAGCGTTTTTATCCGAAAGACGGTGTGATTGTGTTCAATCAAAAGGTGCGTCAGGCCGCTCCCGGAGCAAACGGAAAATTATTGGGCATCGTAAAGATTGGCGTGCTGGTCGAGGTGGATGGCAAATGCGTCACCGTCGCCAATAAGCTGCTCGACAAAATCACCGTCTGTCTCCCGCGCGAAATCCCGATTACGGATGGCGAGCGGCTGCACCTCAAGGCCAATCGCACCCTGGCTGCCGGTGGGCGGACCTCCAACGGGGAACTGGTCACGGTCAAAACCGTCCGCGCCGATGGCGGAATTGAATTGGCCGACGGACGGATTTTGGGAAAAAGTTTCCGTGAGTTCCTTCCTGGCTACGCGGTCACGTCTTATGGTTCCCAGGGCAAGACTGTGGATCACGTTCTCTTTTCTGACTCCACCATCAAGACGGCAACGAATGCCCAGCAATGGTATGTCACCATTTCACGCGGTCGGCGTGGAATTCGCATTTTCACGCCGGATAAAATTCAACTGCGTGAGAACCTGGTTCGCTCCGGCCACAGGCCGCTGGCATTGGAACTGGCGCACGGTATTCGTCCGCGCCATGCCAACCGGCTTTGGGACCGGCTGCATGGTTATCTCCTCCGTTTCGGTCAGCGGGCTGCCGACACCTTTTGCCGCCTGAAAAAGTCACGTCACCATAAACACCAACAAAAACATGAGCACAAAATCACCCGAATGTTACACCACTGAACCCCAAGCAAGTTGCCTCCGCGTTGAAATGCCGACGGGACGCATCTATCTGCTGCCGCTGGATCAATTCGCGTTTGCCGAAATGGACAACGACGGCAAGGAGCAACTGCTCCATCTGTCGTTCGCAACGCATGAAATCATGGTTCGCGGCCACGCGCTCCGCCGGATTGAAACCGCCCTGCACCGGCTGGAATTGTCATTCATCACCACGTTGCCGGCGAAATATCACCCGCTGGTGCCCGACGGCCAGCCGAAGATTCGGGACATTGTGGTCACGGAAATCAAGCCCGGTGCTGAACCGGGTCAGCTTAATTGATCATCAATTCATCAGCTCGTGGCTTCGGCCTGCGGTTCGGTGAACGGGTAAGTGGAGCGCAGGCGCAGAGACGCAGGAACGGAGCCGGAGCGAAACGACCGTCGCCGAACCGCAGGCGGAAAGCCCGCCGATCCTTCGGCATCAGGAATGCCGCTCGTGACGAGCGCGCTTTGTTGCGGACGGAACCGGCGCGGTCGTGAGGGGCACAGGGCCGACCGGCAGCCGGGGACGAGAGCAAGAAAGCGCGTTGGTCACGGCGGGGTCAAAATTCGTTTTCCATAGTAAAAACTTTCGGGAATTTGCATAACCGGCGTTGGTCGCCGATGAAAAAGTTAAACTTTTTTATCGCTCTGAAAACATTGAATGAAAACGGTGTCGAAACTGAAAAACAGCCAAGTCGCCTCGCGTAAAATCAGGGTGCTTTTGTGTCAAGTGTCGGCGGTGAAAGTGGTTTTGTTCAATGTTTGCAAGGCTTTAGCCCCTCAATTCGCAGTTCAACAAAAGTGCGCCTGATAAAATAGTGGTGTCGTTGAATGAATCAGCGACGCAACTAGGAAAGCAAATTATGGAAACAACTGAAATGACGGACACATTCAAAAGCATCAACACAACTCCACATCTATGCCGGAGTAAGGTAAAACAAACCGCGTTGGAAATTGCCGCTGCCATCCGCCCGGCCAATAAATTCAGCCGGGTTGGCATGAGCTTCGTTGAACGCATCGAAGCGAAAGTCCGCGCTGCCATCCGTGAGGAAGTCAGAATTCATCCCAGCAAAGGCAAGACGCTTTTATGATACGTCCGCCGGGTGATGGACAGATTATCTGGACGAGATTGCCAAGAATTCCAAAAACTAGATCAATTTAGCCGGCAATCCGAAATTCGTGAGTTGTATTTTGCGGTTCTTCCAACAAAAAAACGCGGTCGAATGATGAAGCGAACTGCATCTGCGCGAGACGAGAATCCGGCGTAAATTGAGACGAGAAAAAATCCCTGCTGGCCACTATCAACAGCCAGACTTCGTCACAGGCTTTTCGGTATTCCGTTACTTTGGATTCTTTTTCATCCAAAACATTTTGAATCCTCGTTGCCTCCGGCGGAAACCCGAAACAGGCCATGCTCGACCAACAGCTATTGCCAACTCCTTCAATGGGGCAAATACTGATTTCGATCCCATACTTCGTGAATAGCGGGTCGTTAATGTCTTTCCACGACACGCGGCAAATCAGCAACTGGCTGCGGGTGTTGTCTAAAACATGCCGGGCAATTTCCTGAGCAATCTGCTGTTCTTCCCTGAGCGCTGGGCATGAAGTGAAAATGGTCCAAAGAATGTTAACTTGCAAATGCCGGGTGAGTTTTGCTTCATATATGAACTTCGCTTCTTGGGTAATTCGCTGATGCACTGTTTCCTGCTGGCGCGGCAACGAGCCTGCTTTTCCTTGGCCCAGCGAATACTCGGTTATTTCGATGCCAAGCTTTTCTGCAAAGAAAAGGGCGTCCGGTGCCGGCGGCGCTGGCTGGGTCGGTGCCGAACGCGGGCAATCCGGGCAGGCATTTTGGAACGCGATCAACCGCTCAAGCTCCTTTGCTTTCTTATTCGTTTCTGCGGGAATTAGCTTTTGGTTCATTTTCGCTGATAGTTGATTGCACTTCGCGCACAGCCCCTATCTCCCACATTTGCGAGCGGGACAAGGCATCGTTTTAGGCCGAAGCCAACTTTCGAAGCTGACTTCGAATATTTTCAGTTTTGGTTACTGACACAGCATCACCGGCTGCCAAAAGAATATTCGCTGCTAATGCGAGTCCTTTCTTGTCGGATTCACAAGCGGCCTTGATAGCGGGAACTGTCAAACGAGGAGAATTTAATTCGAAAGGAGCAGAGAGATACGCGAGCCATTTCTTGCGTGTTAATATGGCAAGAGCATCATGGCTGAACATCATGTTAGTCGCAAAACCGACGTCCGTGACAAGTGCACAAAGACCGACGTAGCACATTGCTGGCTTGGTTTCAGGATGTATCACGAGTTGGAGACCTGCAATCATTTGACTGAAACGTGGAGATGAGCTTGCGGCGTATTTGTGATAGATTTCGAGAGGTATTGCGCTACAGATTCGTTTGATCGTATCTATTGCCGTAGTAAGAATGGCTGGCTGTTTCATCCGATTAGAAACGGTGCTCCAGCGATCCAATATTGCTTCCCAAGAAATATCTTGGGCCGACAGAATCAACAAAACACAGAGAAGACTTTCTTCAACAAAGCTTGCCACGTTTGGAATCGTATTTGCCGTTGGAGAAGCAGGCTTGAATTTTTGAAGAAGCGTCCGCTCATCCACGTTCTTCATATCAATCTCGGAAAACGCCAATGCTCCAGATTCGGCAAACAGGGGAACATTTTCAAATTCACCATCAGCTAAAGCTCGGCGCGAGCGCAAGAACTCAATCATCGGGCGAAGGTTAGGATAATGGTTCAAATCTGAACGGCTTTCGAGGGCAAGTATGATGTTGCGGCCAAGCCCGGCATACAATTCTGCTTCAGCAAGACAATACCAGCTCATCAATGCAGGGGCGCGCGGAGCATTTTTAACCAAGTCGTGCTTTTCCTTTGTTTTAACTTCCGAACAAATACCAGGGCGCGGAGTTACTATTTCCATATTATGCGGCGCACCGGCATCAGACTTACACCAGATGATTATGTGTTCCATTAGTTTCCACTGCGTGTGGAATCCACTAGACTGTTCAGTCCTACTTAGATCTTCCATCTCTCGTAAGTTTTGAGCCAAGCTGGCAATTGCCTCTTTTCTAAAGTTCGCCCGCCATTGTGCATAAGCTGCATCAACTCCAAATCTTATTGCGTCGAGTTTTCGACGAACTTTAAGAGCAAGATCACGGCCCTTGTTAAAGGCCATCATTGCATCTTCCCAATGATTCATAAAACCAGCAGCCGCGCCGCAATTGGAAAAAGCATTAAATGCGTAAATCGCTGCTTCCTCGCTATCAGTCGGCCACTCACCAAAGGTTGAAAACCAGACTTTGTATGCCTCTGCGTTTTCTTCGTTTAGGTAGTGCACCATTCCCCTCTGGTAACGCAGCATCAATCCATCGCCGACTTTGATTGCGGTATCCGCGAGCGTCTTTAATGCCTCATCTCTTTTTTTAAGATATTCGTCCTGAATGGCTGCAATTCCGCGTGCCGCTATCATGCACAGTTCCGCGATGTCCCACTGCTCTCCTGCCTGACACGCTTCTTTGAGTGCAGCTATTGCATTATCCCAATCAGGTTTCTCCTTCGTAAGTTCATGTGTCCATACGTCATCAACGAATCCGTAGAGGCGGAAGCGGTTTGCCTTCATAGCTGGGATTATTTTTCCCCGTTGTTCCACTGATAGGTCATTAACCGCCACGACAAACCGCCGCAAGTAATCGCTATTTCCACGTCGGCTCAAAATGAAACTAAAAAGTATCTCGTTAAAGCTTTGGTCTGGGAACACATGTCCTGACTTTGGACGCTTCGCTTCTATCGAGCGCGCAATTTTGTCAAAACGTTTATCTTGATCTACAAGTTGAGAGGCATTTAGCCAGCATCGTAGTAATAATTCAGGTGCGACCAAAACTTGGATTGCGAGAAGGATGTCTATTGACCCACCAATGACACTATACGCATCCACATCTGGATGAATTGGTTTTATTGACTCCTCAAATAAGTGTTCAGCATATTTTGGTGCTGAATCCGAATCGGATGAAGCCGCCAAGCGGAATTGAATCAAACTAAACAACTGACTCACAAATTGGTAATCAGGGAAAATGTAACGTGGATTTTCTAACACGAGCATCCATCCGAGAACTTGAGCGCAATTCTTTCGTGATTCCGTTGGAGCTCGCGTAAGCGCAACCAAAACCGGCGCGGCGAGCCCGGAATTCTTTGTCAAAACCGCCTGAAATAGAATTTCACTCGCCTCATTGAGTGTGCGGTCTCGCGTGCGCTGAATAGCATTCCCAAACTCCACACGCATTGCTGTTACCCGTTCTGGTGTCCAATTCTCTTCCGCCGCGCGATTTAGCAAAAAGCTTAACCGATAGTATTGGTTTCCAGCAGGTTCAATCCAAGGTCCAACAAGCGAATCAAATTTATCACCCGCGCGGCTTATAGGCGGCGAAGTTTCTCCCACAGCGATCGCTTGGTCTTTTCGGAAGGGCATAGATGCAAGACTCAAGCGATAAAGCAATTCAATATCTCCATCGTCCAATTCCTGCAAGAGTTTGCGTGAAAGTTGGCGCTCATCACTTATCTCTTGGGGAATTTCAAGAATGTCAGTGACCTTAGGCATAGGCCAGCCACGGCGGCTTGCTACCTTCACGCGAGCATGAACGAGTTGCGGATGCTGCCCTGTTTGTGTCGAAATGATATTTACCCACGGTTCAAGACGACTATCCGACGGACAACCGGCCTGCAAACAGAGTTCTTTAACTTCTTCATTTCGGAAAGCTGTGACCTGTTGTAACGATTGCGGCGGCAGATTGCTCTGTCGTAAAAAAACATTCCCCAAGAGTTGTTGGGTTGTGACAATCATACGTCCCCCTCGCATCAATGTTAGTCGGCTTAAGACAGCGAGTTTCTGAATCAAAAGTGGGGAATCAGTTCCGGTCGGATTAAAATCGTCGAGCAACAAATGTGTGGCGTGTGGCAAAGCAGCCACACGCATTGCCATGTGCTGAAGTCCTTCGGATATACGACTAGCTTCCCAGTTTGAGAAGCTAATCCACAGCCAGCGTCCGCTCAATTTGCGTGCGAGAAGTTTTGCCAGGGTGCTTTTTCCCTTTCCGGTTGAACCTTGAATCGCGACGAATCCGTTTTCATTGATAGGTTCGGCTAATTTATCTACAAGCGCCGTTCTTAACGCACAAGGAACAGGAAGGTCAGGAATTGAAGTTATCTCTACTAGCGAGAAATTAACTTCCGATGGCATTGTTGATGTTTGTTGCATCCCCACTGCAATTGCTGCCTGCATCTGTGTAAATAGTGATACAGGCACACTTATCCTTGCCACCTCATCAAACTGCACACGAAAATCATCACGAGTCAAAACCCGATGCTCCTTGATTGCAACGTGCGCGATGAATTCAAAAAGTGAAGATGAAGCCCGCTCACTGTCACGCGCTAGAAGATTTTTGCTTTCACCATAAGCACGCAACTTAACGCGCACCATTTCACGAATGACATCAACGTCAGGTTGTTTTGAAAGCCATTGAATACGTTGAATGAATTCGACATGAAATAAGTCTGGAGAAAGTTGTCGAAGATGCTCAATCAATGAAGGAATGCCATCGTCGAATGGTTTTGCCAATCGCTTGGAAACGGAAACATCTGAAACGAGGAATTCTTTTAGTAGTTGACTGTGTTTCGGACTTTTAAGAGTTGTTTCATTATTCCAAATTTCTAACCCTAATTGTGAAGCCCCAAAAGGAAACCCCGCTTCAAAGCTCAAATTTGCTGTTGTGATGAGTCGAAGTCCGATCTGGCGAGATGGGTTCTTATGGCGTATTGTCCAAAAGTTTCGGAGAGCTTCACAAACGCAAACACTGCGAAGACTAATTGGCGCTGCGAGGTTTTTGACTTGATTGCCGATTGCTTTCGTTTCGCTGATAACATCAAAATCTTCCGCGCCTTCGACAACAAGCATTTCATTTTCAGCCAAATCAATCCAAGCCACCACCGTTTGCCAAATCTGGTAGTCAACACCTCTTAATAGCGGCATTGCTTGCCGCGCCGGATCGCCCTGCAACTCGACGGGTGGCTGGGTCTCACGATTTTTCATTGGGGGCCATATTTTTCAATTTACAGATGATTAAACATGAATTTCGATGAATGATTGATTTCGGACAAGATTACGCCGAACATCATGGCAAAACAACAGTTATGCAAAAGCGCAAACTTAGAAAAATCCATCTGTGAATCTCGGCCATCAGGCTGGGCTGCATTGGCATGAGTTTTTCCAACACTCCCCGGAGCTTCGGCCTGCGGTTCGGCGAACGGGAAAGTGAAGCGGAGGCGAAGAGACGGAGGGAACGGAGCCGGAGCGCAACGACCGTCGCGGAACCGCAGGCGGAAAGCCCGCCGATCATTCCGCATTTGAAATGCAGCTCGTGACGAGCGCGCTTTTTTGCGGAACGGAACCGGCGCGGTCGTGAGGGGATTTGGCCGAACAGCGGCCGGAGAAGTGGAGCAGGAAAGCGCGTTGGTCACGGCGGAAACTCGTTAATTATGACGGCATTTTGCTAGTGATGGCGGCGGCGGGAGAGTTTTGTCCGCCTTCCTCAAAAAAAGACGTGAGTTTTTTTGGCAAAAGCGCAAAACTTGTGCAAACTGTCTGACAGCATGGCAAGATGAATCTTTTAACCGAATTGCAGAACTACGGCGTGAGCAACCGTAGCGTCCGGTTGTTCGATAAAGGCGCGTCGCCGGAGTTGCTGGATTATCTTGATCTCGCCGAACCAGCAGACGATGAGATTAAGGCCGAATTGCTGCCCGACGGCGTGGCAGAAAATCAAGGACGCCCACTTTTGTTTTTTGTCAATGAGAGCCGCCTCGCTCATTCCACGGACGCACAACGCACAAAATCATTAAATTGCTTGCGCCGGAATCTCGCTTGCCGGGGTGAACGGACTTACCTCGCAGTTGTTCGTCCGGGTTCGCTTGATGTTGTGCCCGTCAGTCTCCGGGCAGATTCTCCAACCTGGAAAAAATACGAGTCGGGAACAACCAAGTCGTTGACTTTTTTTTCGCGGCTCGCGCTGGGTCACATTGACGGGGTGGAGCAGCCCGACGATGCCGAATTTGTGTTCAAGGAAATGCTCAACCTGTTGAATCAGGGAATTGATCGCATTGCACACCAAATTGGCTGGTCAGATGTCCTTTCGCTGGTTGGCCGGGCATTGTTCTTCCGTTTTCTCCGTGACCGGCACATTGTTAAAAAAATAAATCTCAGAAGCATTGCGCCTCAAGCCAAAGAGTTGAATGAATGTTTTGATAACGCGCAAAATGCGTATGATACATGCCGGTGGCTTGATGACACATTCAACGGCGACTTTCTCCCGTTGCGTGACAAGGGAAACCGAAAATTTTTCGACTACATTGCCGAACGTTCCACGATTGTTTTCAGTCATCTCAAAGGCATCATGCGCGGGGATGAACCTGTCGGCTTGGAAGAATATCAAACGCGCCTGCCCATCAAGTGGAGCGATTTCAATTTTGCGCATATTCCAATTGGCCTGTTAAGTCAGGTTTATGAAGCCTTTTGTTGGAAATGGGAGGCGCAGTCGTCAGAAGAAATGAGCGTTCACTACACGCCACGACATATCGCTGCGGCCATTGTGGATGAAGTTTTTGATTCGCTGCCCAACGCACACGAGAGTCGGGTGCTCGACGCCTCGTGCGGGGCCAGCGTATTTCTGGTTCTTGCTTTCCGCCGGCTCTACCGCGAACGATGGGCGGCAACCGGAAAACGACCGGGAACGAAGGAAATCCGCGACATCCTTTATCGGCAACTGACCGGCTTTGACATCAGCGAATCTGCTTTGAGGCTTTCCGCCTTGAGCCTTTATCTCACGGCGATTGAACTCGACCCCGAACCAATTCCGCCAAGTAAGTTGAGCTTCAGAGAATTGAGGAAGCATGTTTTATTTGATCACCGTCGTCCTGAAGACCCACAGGAAGGGCTTGTCATTGGCAGTCTCGGCGCGCATGTCAATGGTCAGTTTGCGGGGAAATACGATGTTGTAATCGGAAATCCACCCTGGACCGCGCTCAAAAAGAAGCATAAGAAATTGGCACTGGAACTGAACGCTGTCAGCCGCGCCATCGTCTCAGGCAAAGATGCAGAACTGGGCAAAGATTACGAGAATCCCGACAGCGTGCCCGATTTACCGTTTATTTGGAAAGCCACCGAGTGGTGCAAGCCGGATGGACGTATCGCCATGGCATTGCCGGCACGCACGCTGTTCAAGCAACGCAGTAAATCCGTTCATGTTCGCAAGGCTTTGTTTCGATTGCTGGAAATTACCGGCATCATCAACTGCTCAAATTTGCGAAAGACTCGCGTGTGGCCGGAAATGGATCAGCCATTCATGCTGTTCTTTGCCCGCAACCGACGGCCCAAACCCAGCCACACCATTCAGTTCATTTCTCCCCATGCCGACAATCGCCTCGGCAGTCTTGGAGAAGTGCGGATTGATTCGGAATCCGCGCAGCCTGTGCCTGTCGAAACAATAATTGCAGAACCCTGGCTGTTGAAAGCGCTCGCAGTCGGAACCACACTGGATGTGGATGTTGTTCGCAAGGTGTTGAAATCTGGCGGCGTGCCGTTGGAAAAATATTGGGAGGAGGATTTGAAGCTATCCAGCAGCAACGGATACCAAATTAAGCCAAAGCAAACTCAGCGCAACGCCAAGCCACTCAAGGTTCTGCCAAATCTCGACGCGACCGACAAGTTTCGATTCATCGTGGATACGCGGCAGTTGGAAAAATTTGACAAGGATACTGCATGTTGGCCACGGATTCACAAAAAAGATGCGGACAAGTTGCGGGTGTATCGCGGGCCGCTCGCACTCGTGAAGGAGTCACCAGGGCCATCTCGTGCGGAAGGATGGGCGCTGATTTGTTTGGAAGACTTGGCATACAACCAAAGCTTTTATGGCTATTCGGCAGCCGGACACCCGCATGGAGAACTGTTAGCGCACTACCTGCAACTATTTGTTCACAGCCAGACCTGGCTTCACTATGCACTGCTCACAAGCGCAAAGCTGGGTGCCGAACGTCCGAATCTTTACAAAGAAGATTTGGATGAGTGCCCCATCATTCCCTTTGACCTGCTCACCGATGCCCAACGCGCAGAAGTGAATCGTTTATCTAAAAGACTCATTGCGGAAGAAAAAAGTGTGTTTGATGAAATTGATGCCTTCTTTGGAAAACTATACGGCCTAGACGAACGCGACATGCAAGTCGTCCGAGATACCCTTGAAGTCCGTGATCCCAACGATGAACTTGGTCAACGTGGCAGCACACCACCGACCGCTGGCGAGATTGAAAAATTCCGCCGTCGCCTCGAATCCGGCCTCCGCCCGTTTTTCAAAGTGCTTGGCAAAGCGCCAGAAGTGGAGCTTTGGAATCCGGCAGCCGACGGGGAGTCCAAGGAAATACCCTTTGGAACTTTTCTCATTTTTGAAAAGGGTCATAAGTTATCCGGTCAGGATTCAATTTTCAGATCGAAAATTTTGCCGTTGGCAAATGAAACTGGAGCGACCCGTGTTACAGAAACACTGAGTGGCGGTTTGCTCGTTGGCATTCTGCGCCAATATCGCTATTGGACGCCCAGCCGCGCCCGCTTGTTGGGTGCGGAAATTGTTCGCGAACATTTGGGGGGATTTGAGGATTAAATATGATCCAAGGGTTTTTCCATCGGGCAGCGGACTTGCCTCATAAACCCATTCCGCTGGCGATTCACTTGATTGTTGAAGATGCCTTGCGCGCAAGCTGGAACAAATTGCGAAAAAGTCCTCCTGCGGGATTTCTTATCAGCACGGCATTGGAAGATGTCGTGACACACGAATTGCTAAAAATTCTTCACGGGGAGATTTTTGACAGCGATGACGTTCCGGGTTTCAACCGTGAGTATTTTGAATCGCCAAAGCGAGAGGCCAAGCTGGAGAATTTCGATGAGACTAAACGCGACCTGATGCCCGATTTGCTGATCGGCATGGTCGGTAGGTCAAGGGCCAGAATTCAGTGGCAGGATTACCTGTTCATTGAGTGCAAGCCGGTGGATCAAAAGCATCCCGCCGGTCAGGCTTACTGTGATGCGGGACTGATCCGGTTTGTGCGCGGCGATTACGCTTGGGCAATGACCAGCGCGTTGATGGTGGGATATGCGAACAAAGATTATTGTATTTTGCCCAAGTTGGACGAAGCGTTGAAAAATCGTGCGTCAAAAATTCCGACCGTGGCCTACCCACTACCGTGCCGGCATTCAAATGCAACCGGCTTTAGCGAAACAACTCATTCGAGCGAGCATTCCAGAACCTTCGCCTACGTCCAAACTGGCATGGCCGCACCAAAAATCGTTATTCGCCACCTCTGGTTGAAACGCGACTGATATTTCAGCTTGGCCCCAGCCTTCGATGTTGTGCCGCCCTTTTGCTTTCCTATACTGTCGGCTATGAATCGAACCTTATCTCAGGCCGCAAAAGTTATTGGCACCGATTCCACTCAGGTAAAAAAGTGGGCATATCTTTTCAAGGATTATCTTGGCAAAAAAGCCAATCCCTCGAAAGGGCAGGCGCGAGTTTTCGGAGACAACGATTTGTTGGTCCTTGCCTACGTTTGGGATAATTGGGAAGACCAACCTGATTTGGAGGCGATAAAAATTGGACTGAACCAAGAGGATCATCTTGATGAGAGATTTTACCAACATCTTTACATTCATACTCCAATACTACAAGAACCCCCTGATGATCTCGACGAAACGTGGAGCCACGGAATTCTCCTCAATGGTGGAAATATAAACGGTTACCTAGAGCTTGCGCGAAATTACAAATCAGGCGCGGAGGCCCTTCTTAATTTAGCATTGGAAAGCGGCGAAACGCGTTATTGGGCGTGGCCAGTGCTCTTCGCTTATCGGCATACGCTCGAATTATATTTGAAGATCATTGGAGGAATCCAGGAAAACACCCACTCTTTGAAGAAATGCGTGGAAGGAGTGGAGAAGCATTACGGAAAAAAGATTGGCTCGCCATTACGCGAATGGATGCTTGAACTCGACAAAATTGACCCAAGTGGTCTGGCGTTCCGCTATGCCGACGTTAAAGAAAAACCGGGAGAATGGGCCGAATATTGGGTTGATTTTGCGCAGTTCAAGTTTGCGATGGGTCGGGTCTTTAGCGACATTGATAATGCCATCGTAGGCGTAGGTGCCAAAAGCAATTGGTCAAAATGAAGTGTTTCAGACTGCCAGCAAAACTGCCAGCAGCGGAGTTTCAACCGAGTAGTGCCGGAGTAATACCGGAGTTTCAGATGGTTAATTCCAAGTCTTGACTGAAGCGAGAAAACCTGCAAAACTCTCAATGTTAGCAGCGTATTTTCTGTAATTTGCGTTCTAGCTGGGGTTTGGGATACGAAGGTTCAGCAAGCCAAAGTTCGCTGTGCCTGCCCGATTCCGACCTTCGCCTTTTTTCTGCTGACAGATAAAAAAGAAGCAGCCCCCGGTCGGCTTCCAGGTGACTCCACCGAGCCACCGCCAGTGTTCCGTCCCGGCCGAGCCGGGCAGCTCAAACCAACCAGCCACGACCAAATTTCCAGTCACTTCCTTTCGTTGTTGGGCCGGGGTTCACCTTGAACCCCGGCGGTCGCGGCGGCGGACGTTGCTGCTTTGGGTCAAGGTCGGGGTCCGGAGTGATGTCGCCAGACCCGATAAATCTGAGCCGCCCCAACAACGGCCAGAAAGCCGATCAAGTAGGGCCAGAGGTAATAGAGGATGAGGATGGCCACCAAGGCGGCCACGCCATAAAAAAAGTAGTTTTCAGCATTGGGCATAATTTAAGAGGAGCCGGACACCGATAAACGGTGCCCGGCCAGTGGTTGTGGGTTGTGCGGCGCGAGACCAAGCCGCGTGATGGTTTAGTATTCGAGCAGGGATTGCGTGAGG